>Ga0307478_10003497_pt1 | contig 11642 bp, 17 predicted proteins | sample atmos_gasesECM4C_2_FD_203713 | JGI IMG/M metagenome (GOLD analysis project Ga0307478, IMG submission 203713) | Hardwood forest soil microbial communities from Morgan-Monroe State Forest, Indiana, United States - atmos_gasesECM4C_05 | ecosystem: Environmental > Terrestrial > Soil > Temperate...
CAAGCTCTACCAATCTGTCGCTGCTGCTCTAGATGAATTGGTCGCTGCGGTCGGGCTGAAACTTGCTGCTTGATTCAATCCTCCAACGAGAACAAAGTTCTCGTTGGGGCCCCAATAACCGACTAAGAGACAGTCGCGTAACTCGTCCAGACTCACACAGCCATCGCCATCGCGGTCCGCCTCTCCTGTCTCAAGAGCTCTGACAAGAAGGCGGATCCTTCGAAAACTGGGCGGCCGTTGAAGCGGTTAGCACCATTGTGTGTTTTCGGCAGCCTGCGGAACCCTGGTACAAAAACGAGCAGTAATGCGGGACTCGAGGACGATGAGCGCTAACTCGTGGTGTACTTCGAAAGGAGGAAATCCATGTCATCTCCGACGCCGCAGCCGAAGTCATGGCTGATGGTGCGCACACGATCTAATCTGGAGACCAGGTCATCCCGATCAATGATTTTCTTATACGGTTTCGGGGCCGCTACGCTCCTGACGAAAATGCGCAATCTTCCAGCCCTGGCCGGTGGACACGATGCCGCTGGTGAACACGCCGGTGCGTTCGTCCGACGGTTCGCGCACTGTTGAAAGCTCGATTGTGCCACTGATCTGGTGCAGTCGCGACTCACAGGCTTGCAATTGCGGCTTGCAGTGAATCTCGTCGCGGGAAGGAGCGTTGAAATAAAAAGCCCGCCGGTTGATCCCTCAAGGTCGGCGGGCCAAAGTCTTACACTGTTAAGCTTGCGAGGCGGATCTTAGGCGGGAATCATAAACGTTGTCAACCTTGACGGATAGGCCTCGATAGGCCTCTCAAACGACATCTTGCCTGCGGAGTCAACTACCAGCAAGGGTGCGCCGCGTGACGTACTTTAAGGCCATTGTGCGCCGGGGCCGGTTGGCGCAAGGTAGATTATCCTCAAGACCGCTGACACGCGATGGGTGTAGAGACGCACCTGTCGGCGTGAAAAACGGCGATGGGTGCCAGCCTGTCGCCGTTCTTGCTGTGCTGGCGAAGCTGGTCTTTCGCGCACTACGTATTTGGCCAGGGAACCCCCCCGGCACCCACTGCCACGGCTCAAAATAGAACGGCGACAGGTGGCTCACTCCGGCCAACACCCATCGCCGTTGTCACACGAGGAACAACGTGGTCTTGCACTGGCGAGCTTGCCTCAACTTGTCCGGCTGCGCCATGGCCCCAAAGTACCTAGCGCGAGGCGGAAAACGGCCCGCCCTGCGACGATCTGAGCCTGGGTAGTCCGGGCCTTGAAGTTTGGTACTTTCTTGGTACTAAGCTTTCGGATGCAGAAGAAGCTCTGCGTGTTTGCCATAGGCGGACCCAACTTAATTCCCAAGCCACCTCGTACTAACGTTCAACCGCTACAGCGCTACAAAACCGCCCAAATTGCGATCGGAAGGTCTCGTCTGAGACCGCTACATCGGGCTCAGGCAGTTGCTTGCCGAATTCCACATCAGTCCTCTCTGGCGCGGCTTGTAGCGGTGTAGCGCCTGAGGGACCCGGTATTGGAACGAACAGGGGAGACAAGTAGTGATTCCACGAGTCTCTGAAACACTCCGCTGGTAGCCCTTCACAACCGACCGGCCAATGCACAAGTTGCGTGGGGAGATGTCGAACGGTGCGAGTAGTCGGGCAAGTGCATGCGGCGTGATTGGGCGGGGGTGGTCCCAGGTGGGCCATGGCCGCCCCTCGAACTTCGCAAGAGCCTCCGCCAACTCTTTTGAGGCGATACCCTCCGCATTCCGCTCACAAAGAATGTCTCGAATGTCAGACCAAAGCATTACGGCGACGCTTTCATCGGCTAATGGTCCAGATTTGTCTTAGGTTACGCGCTTTCATTGTTTAGTTAAGCGATGACTCCAAGCGAAGAGCGCCCGCGTATATCCCACATGATCTTGCCGAGTAGGTTCATCTTCGAAAGCACGTTTTAGGCTTCAATTGCCACGCACTGGAGTTCGACATCGGCCGGATACAAGCTCACAAATTCACGAGTACTTTCGACTGCGGGAAAGAAGCTGAAGAAGAGAGCTAGATCGACAATCTCGTTCACCACTTCTAATGGGATTCGCACACCAGTGCCGTCTCGTCGGTCTGTGCGAATCTGCTTGTTCGGGGATGGGGTGCAGATCCCATTTCGATGACTCTCAGTAATGCTGAATTCGCATACACCCGCGTAAGGTGTTCGAAAAGATCGAAGATCTCGATCATGTGGCCGCCAAGATCTCGAGGATCGAAGAAACGATCGAGCAACAGATGCGGCCCTTTCAGGAGGCAGTCAACCGCTGGCTGATCGTTCCGGGCATCAAACATCGCTTGCCGGGACCCTGGTGGCTGAAGTTGGTCCCACGGTCGAAGCCTTTCCTTCTGCGGCCGACCTGGTAAACGGGGCCGGCGTCAGTCCCGGCAACAACCAGGTTTGCTTCCGGGCGAGACGCGACCACGGAACTGATACGCGTCGCCGACAACGGTTCCGATCCCGTCCATCTGGTTAAGGGCGACTTGAACAGCGCTGTCTGTACTCCCGACGGCAAGTACCTCTTCTACGATGACATGCAGCGAATTTTTCGGACACCCGTCGAGGGTGGAGACTCCGTGGAGATAGCCAAAATCCTTGGCGAGAACATGGGAAGCCGCCTTAGTATTTCACCGGATGGGAAGTTCCTGGCGTATGCGTATCGAGACTCTGTTCCTGTTCCAGCAACCAGACTGGCGATTATTTCCGTAGAGGGAGGCTCGCCGAAAAAAGTGCTGAATGCGCCTGGAGTCATTTCAGGATTACTCTGGTCGCCAAACGGCAACAGCGTGCAGTACAGCTTCTCGCGGAACGGCGCTTTCAACATACTGGATCAGCCGATCAGCGGAGGCGAACCCAGGCAACTGACAAAGTTCGACTGCGGCATAGTCTACGACTTCCACTGGTCCCACGATGGTAAGCGACTGCTGATGACCCGGGGCGAGGCTACCAGTGACGCCGCCCTGCTGAGCAACCTCCGGTAAATACGATTGTGTCCGGGCAAATACACGACCACATTTGATTTGGCTAGTGTTCAGACCCACGTGCTGCATCTCACCTTCGCGGAGCGTCTTAAATTGTTCGTCTGGGTGATGTAGCGGATTTCAAGCACTTTCTGCCAAGAATTTTCGAGTTGGTGGTTGCACACGGGAACGCATTCGAAGACCCAAGTGTGGTCTTCAGTGAGCTTCATCACGGGTGTGCTGGTGTCGACACGCTCGCAAAGAGAGGACAAAACCAATCCCGAGCGCCTGAAATTGCCCAAGGGCTCTGCACCGATCAGACGGAAGCAGGGCCGCCCGGGGTCTTCAAACATTCGGACAATCTGCAGAACGCCACACCGTAGGCGGTCTCGTCGTTGATACAGCATCGCAGTACAACGGGGCTCGTGCCAGCACCTCTGAAGAGTGCAAGCAGTGGAGCAGCAAGTTTCGGGCCGAAGGGCAAGTCAACTGATGCAGCAGGATCAAAGAAGGTCCGAAACACTTCCCAGCGTCGCTGAAGCTGCTCGAAGGGTTTCGGCGGAAAGACCACTATGACATTGTCCTGTCTGCCTTCTGCGCCTATCTGTTCGTATTCCCAGCGCAGTCCGGGAGTGGACCCCAGGATAGAAACCACGTAGGCAGATTCGTCAAGATACTTGCGAATGCAGTTGCGCCACTGATGCTCCTCAACATACTCCCTGGCCGCCCCTAGAGGACTGACATTCTCGCCCGGTTTGCCGATGGCGATAACCGGGCCAAGTTTCCAGATCCAGTTCACGACGTACTCTTCGAGCGTAGAGGCCTCTTTTGCAGCGTGGAGGAACCACAACAGCCGAGGGCGTGGTGCGAGAACAAAATTGTCGTCCTCAAAGGATCGCAGGAGGAGGACGGGAGGCCTGTCATCGAGCTTTCTGACCTCTTGAACCCGAAGCGCGAGTTCCTGTCTCCCACGAGTCCAGGAACGCCCAGCCCAACGTGCGAAGGGTAAATAAGCGAAGGCAGCGTACAAGAGGTGCCCTGTAGCGAATGCAACCAACGCGGCACCTATGGCCCCCCCGACTCCAGTTAAGACGGATGCTGCGAATGTATGCAGCGCCATACGCAAACGACTATCCTGCGGAAGCTGCGTCCATACACTGTGTCCCTCAGGTTTGAGACACAATGGAGCCCTTCGGCGATGCCAGACAACCTTCAGGCCGTGCCGAAGAGACATCCAGGTTGGAATCAATAGCACCATGAGCCCAGCGTTGGCTTTTAGATTTGACGCTGACGTTTGGTCCAGGCGACCCATTATCAGGTTCCCCGCAGATATGACAACGCCAGTTACTGAGAAGAGGCTGAGCGCGCTCACGACCACTGTAATCAACCCGACGGCCCACGTGGATCCGTGCTCAACAGCCCGTCCAAGCAGAGCGAGGGAAATCGCGGTACAGATCATGAAGGACCACAGAACCCAGTTTCTGATGTCGAGAACGAGAGGAATCAATGCTGCCCCGGCGAAACCGAACGCCAGCACGTTTGGGATGACTGCGGCCGAGTCCAATCGCTTGATGGCCACAACTTCCTCGCTGATATCAATGGTTGTGTATGACACGGGTCAACCTTCTTCAGTCTTTAGCCGATGACTTCCCTTTAAAACTGCTGCATGAATCAAGGTTGTTGACGCCAGGTACGATCTCGCCAAGGCCGCGCACCGAGGGCTTCTCGCTCGCACTCGCTGCCATGACGAACCCGCTCAGGTAGAAAGTCTGCCAAGCACAGACGTTTACCAAAGCCCCGGCGTGGATGAGCGGTTTCATTCCGAACAGCCGTCGCCGCCCTCGCCTTCGCTTCCGCACGAAGCTGCTTACGTTCGGAGTCGGCGACCTTCTCTACAGGTCACAATCCACATGTTTATTGGGGAATTGTGAAACTCTCGCTTCAAGGCAGACGTTCCACACTAAATTTTGAGGAATACTCATGTCTCTTTTCGCGGAATCAAGGAAATGTGGTGGGAAAACGCTCCAGCTTCAGCGCAGCCAGTTCTCACACCGAAGGTCCCCAGAACGCGAGAATTCCGTATCGTTATCAGTAACGACGGCACATCCGAGTGCGACCGCGTGAGCAGCAATGAGGAGATCATTGCCTCCAATTGGCGTGCCAACCTGCTCAAGACGCGTGCGTAGGGTCCCATAGGTGGCATCTGCGGGTGTGTCGAACGGCAAGATTTCGAGCACACCGAGCACTGCTTCCAGTTGGGACGACAGTTTCGGTGAGCCTCTCTTGGCGGCTCCGTAACGCAACTCCGCAGCTACAATGATGCTGGTACAGACTTGCCCTTCGCCGATCTTGCCTATATGCTGTGCCACTTTTCCTTGCGGGTTGCAGACCAGATCAGAAACGATGTTGGTATCAAGAAGGTAGCGCATCAGAGATTGACCGGATCGAGAGGCAAGTCACTGATGGATGGAAAATCCTCCTCAAGCGGCGTAAGCGTCGCTAACACCGCCAATAGGGACTTGGGTGGAGCGGGTTCGATGATCAGGCGGTTGCCCTCCTTACGCATGATGGCGTCCTCACTAGGAAACGCAAACTCACGCGGGATGCGCACCGCTTGATTGCGACCGTTCTTAAAGACCTTGACATGGCGTTCGGGACTTACGGCGGCCTTCCTTGGCATATGTCTAGCATATGCCACTATCGCGCTGCCGTCCAGCGCCCACAGGGAATATTAGGGAATATTTCAATGAGTCATTGACGTAGCAAGCCTTAAGGGGAAGAGCTAGGAACTGGGCCTTCTATTGTAAGGGTCAGAGTAAGCACGGGCTGACGAACGTGATGTGGATCCGCGGCCTGACAAGAACCAGGGGAGTCTTCCACCCCGACCAGAGCCGCCGCAAGAGAACCCAGAACAACTTGTGCAGGGGGAGAGTCGACGCCGCGGTCGTATGGCGTCCAGCGCCAGCAGTTGATGACGGAGCGCCAGATTCTCGAGCATGAGATCCTGGCGAGAGCGGAACGCGTTGATGACCCAGCCGATGAGTTGGCGACGCGATGCGAACATGGGCAAAATCTTATCGCAATGCTCGCTCTTCAGCCCAGTTACAAGTCATTCATTCTAGACTCGCATGACATTTTGATCAGCCACAGCCACGTAGCACTTGAAATGCGCCAGCAAGATTTCCTCTTGACAGCATGTTGGTTATTAGGTAATTATTGACACTGTCGTGAATGACCTATTACTCCTCTCGATGATGCTGAACGGCCCGAAATACGGTTACCAGCTCAAGCGGGAAGCCGGATTGATCATGGGGCAGGCACTGCACAACAACCTGGTCTACCCCACGTTGCGCAGGTTCTTGGAGGAAGGCTGGGTCAGCAAGAAGGCGGTCCCTGGGGATCGCGGTCAAACCCGTCAGCAGTACGTGCTATCCGCGGAAGGTCGCCGTTACCTGTTCGAGCGTCTAAGCGAGTTCAGCGACACCGACGCTTCGTCAGACGAAGCATTCCACCTCCGGGTAGGGCTGTTCGCGGCTCTCAAGCCGGAGATCCGCGAGACCATTCTTGCGCGCCGGAAAGACCGATTGCAGAACCGCGACCAGCACTTGGCAACGTTGCAGGCCAACCTGGAGTTGGGAAAGTTTGGTGGGGAAATCGTCCGGCACATGAGGAAACAGGTCGAGATGGATCTCGATTGGGTCCGGCACCTGCGCCGGATTACAAAAACAATGGATGATCGGAGGTCATCGTGAAAAACATAGTATTCGCAATGCTGTTTTGTTTGAGTTTCTCGTTTTCTGACGCCCTGGCGCAATCCGCTCCCGCGAGCATGGGGCACGACATGAACACGCCGCACAATCACGAGATGGATATGTCGCACGGCCATGATCATGGCGCGTCTGTTCCCGTTTCCTACTCGGATCTCGCGAAGACAGCGGCGATGTTAGAGAAGGCGCGCGGCGCCACTGAAAAATATCAGGATGTGCGTGTAGCTGAGGCCGACGGCTACCAGGCCATCGGACCGGACGTGCCAGGCATGGGCATTCACTACATCGGATCGAAAAGCGGCGCAAGCTTCAACCTCGAACAGCCCCCCATCTTGCTTTACGAGAAGAATCCTTCTGTCGCCGGAGGCTACCAACTGGTCGGCGTCAGCTATTTGTTCAGTGCGGCGGAGGGGAGCGACGGACAGCCCCAGAACCCGCCCTTCCCCAAATCCCTGGCGCAGTGGCATCGTCATGAGAATCTCTGCGTGCTCGCCGATCGGAGCGTTCGCGCCCATTTGAACGAAAGCGAGTGCGCCGCCCAGGGCGGACACTTCACCGCGGAATCGCAGTGGATGGTCCACGCTTGGATCTGGAAAGACAGTCCGACTGGCGTTTTCGCACCGACGAACCCTTCGGTCCAGTAGGCGCGAACGACTCACCGCAAGTGGCACGGTGCCGGAGGAAATTACGAAAATGCCGACCCTGTGGCAGATCGACTTGATTCCCTGGTACCTCTTTGCTGCGTACTGGCTGATCGCCTGGCTGCACGTGAAACGCACGAAGGCGGCCGAAGCCTTCGCCAGCCGCCTCACTACGATCCTCCCCATGGTGCTGGGTTTTGAACTCCTGTGTTGGTGTTGCGATTGCGATCTGGGCACGATATTGCATCGGCCAGTACTGGAGTTCCCGAGTCAGTCTCAAAAAGAGGCATCGTCTCATTCGCTCGGGCCCGTACGCGTTTGTTCCTCGATCAGCCTCCGTTCTTTCGAATACAACTGATCCTCTGGAAGGTCCCGCGTCTCGGCGATGATGAATGCAACATTGCGCTTGAGTTCCTGATCGAACTCCTTGCCATACAGAGTCCGTAACCCATACGGGTGATCTGGATAGAGCAGCAACGTGTTCAGCATTGCGCTCAGAAACGCGCGCCCCAATCTCCGTTCCGTTCCACACTGCTCACCAAGGGCGCGCCTCTGAAAAAGCACTAGCGTCATCCTTCCAAGAAGGCATGATCGGAAAGCGCCCAATCACACTCATGGGCGAACCACCGATGCTACTGTCGCTATGCTGCTGCGTGTTCGAGCGCGAGTAAACGGTAATCACAACAGGGTGCATGCCTCGCTAAAGTCGAGCCGAGGGCCGCGTGGCATGAGCATCGCAGGGTCGCCGTAACCGATGTTGCATAGAAAATTAGATTTCACATGTCCTTCGGGGAAGAACTCCTGCTCGCAGGACTCACATTTGTCAGCCGCAAAAAACTCCTCATCGAGTTTTGCATTATCAAAGCCTGACATGGGCCCGCAGTCGAGTCCCAGAGCCCGCGCCGCAAGTATCATGTAGGCTCCTTGTAAGGTAGAGTTCCGCAGCGCAGTTTCCTGGATCAGCTGGGGGTTGTTCACATACATATCGCGCATGGCGGGGTACTGTGGAAACAGCCTGGGCAACTTGTCATAGAACTTCAGATCATAGGCGATGATGACCGTGACCGGTGCGGCCATCGTCTTCTCTACGTTCCCAGGGGCGAGCGATGGACGGAGGCGCTCCTTTGCAGCCGCGGAACGAATGAATACGAACCTCGCAGGACTGTTATTTGCGCTCGTGGGCCCCCATTTCAATGTGTCGTAAAGCTGCCGTAGCAGCTCCTCCGGCACTGGCTTGGGAAGCCATGCGTTGTAGGTACGGGCTTTCAGAAACACCAGATCAAGTGCGTCATCACTCACTCTCATTTTCTCGATCCTCTCCATCATGGTCACGGTTTCCTCCTATTCATTGGTTTCACAAAACCCGATTGACGTGCTCGACTCCGCGATCGTTTTCTCATTATCCTCGTACTTTGGCGGGTCGACGGCGGCACTGCCAACAGAAACCAAAGCCGCTTCGGCAGCGGGCGACCGCACGGACGTCACCCGGAAGCCATCTTCTCGCCTCGCCGTTGTCATTTAGCCTTCGACGGCACCCATGATCTCTTCAGTCTGTGACTCAAAACGCTGAATGCTGTTTAATTGGTGCAATGCGCAAACGCGTGCGCGAATCAAGTCCGTTCGTGTGCTGTCCAACAAAATCGAGCACTCGTGATCCGAGCATCCCTCGGGAATCGAGATTACAAATACAAAGCGCCCGAAGGCTTCGAGCCGCGTAACCGCCGCAAGTTGATCGTTGAGATGTACGACGTCTTCATTCCTACGCTCGCCGCTGACGCCAGGTCTGATCCTCTGAATAGCATTCTTGATTATCGCGCGGCGACACCATGATTTTGCGAACTTGTTGAAAACTGAGTTCATTTGCATGCAATCGTCAAGTGCTGCAATGAAACACTGCTCCGCGTCGTGAGGATTCGCCGTCAATAAGAGAGCCAGCGGATATAAGCGGGCCATATCTTGGGTAAATACTCGACAAAAGTCTTCGTTCGTCGCGTACACGTGTACTCCCTTATCGATCACACAATCGATCCACCAACGTCCTAGCGCTTCATGATCATGATGCTCTCCTCCAAAGCGCATGATTGCCGCTGGATTTATGGTGGACGTTGGCGCCTTACTGTGCGCCCGGAGTTCTTACCTCGAACTCGCGCCTACTTCGTCGCAGCGGCCGATACGGTTGGTGCCAGGACCCAGAGTGTTCTGCCTTCGCCACGGTTGAGGAGTGCTTCCACGGATAACGAACCTGGGCCGGTGAACGACAACGTCAAGGCGGCCACGGCGAGGATAAGGTTGTATTCATACCCGCCGTTTTGCCCCCAGAACCCTTTTTGGATGTGCACACTGAAAATGGCAACAACCATCACACTGATTGCGGCGCCCGAGGCAAGGGGCGTGAACAACCCGAGTGCCAGGAGAAGACCACCTCCGGATTCGGCCAAGCCAGCCAGCAGCGCGTAACGTCGACCGGAACGGAATCCTAGCATCTCAAAGAATTGCCCTGTGCCATTCAGCCCATGTCCGCCAAACGAACCGAATAGTTTCTGTGAACCATGCGCAGCGAGTGTCATGCCAACAACCACCCGTAGAAGGAGAAGGCCAATGTTCATATGCAACCATCCTTTCCGAAGAAGGCGCTAAAAACATTCGCTAGACGCCAGGACTGCCTCCATCAGCGAAGAGCTCGATGCCGGTCATGAAGCTTGAATCGTCTGAAGCTAGGAAGACCGCCACTTTGGCAATTTCATCCCGCCGCCCCCATAATCCTCGCTGCTGCATCCAGCTCGGCCTGTGTCCGACCGGTGACGAAGACGTACGCTCCTTCGGCTATGCGGAAGCTGGCCCCCACAATGGGCTTGGAGTCGGCGAAGCTTATTTCGGGCCCGAAAGCTACTTGCCATGGAAGATGGCATGGTTAATGTCTGGCCAGAACTCGCGGAACACAAGGGTCATTCCATCGAGAGAGGCATTTAGAAACCATCGCTGATAGGTCTTAGTCCAGGTTCGCTCGGGACTGGGATAGTAAAGATTGGAGATGGCGGCGGCTGCTCCGGCTCCGCCGACCTCGCTGACATTAAAAGTATTCCCGCCTGAATCGGTGCGCGTGATGAAAAGGCGGCTGACCGCGTATCCCGCCCGCTTGAATGGTCCGTTATGCCCATTCGCAGTTCGCCGCCCCAGGGTGTAGTAGCGCGGATCTTGACCGGTCGCAACGGGAAGCAGGAATTCTACCCACAGGTTCTCATCTGCCTGGTCGGCAAAGGAATGCCAGTAGTAGCGGCCAAAACCTGCTGCACCTTGGCCGAACTCCGGTGTCGAATTCTTAAGCTGCGACACGCCGGCGAGCGCGCCGATCCAAATGAACGATGAATAATCGAAGCTGTCCTTAGCGAAGCCAACGAATTTCTCTTTGGACGTTTGGGGTGGCAGGTGAGTGTCGACGCTTACGGCACGAAAGTTTGGAATGATGCCAAGGATACGCTTAGTCTGCTTGCCCTCCCCTGTTTCCTGATTTGCGCTGGGCGCGTCGGGTAATGTCATCGCGACGGGCGCATTCTTATCGCCGAGGCTTGGATGGCTCTCCCTATTGTCGCGTTCTTGGCCGCTTGCCTGTACCGCACACAGACAGAGCAAGAGGGCAAAAAATCCCTTTCCCAATCCAAGCAAGGAACGTTCAGACATAAGCCTCGTTGATGTCGCCGCGCGCAGTTCTCTCCATTTCCACTTTAATATCGATTAAGTTCTTAGTCACTTCGTTGCAAGCTTATTTCCACTTGGGAAACCTCGCTACAGAAGTAACTCCCGCCGATTCTGCCTACCGGCGAACAGCCTGACGACCCAACAACTCGCTTCCGAGCCCAATGTCTCGATGGTCGGCCATCCGGAGACTGACCATTAAACGGGCTTCTCGGAAATCAGTGGGTCGGGGTAGCATCGGCCTCCGGGCAACGCCTGCCAGGCAAAAGGGATTAGTAAAGGATCGGCATCCGGCCGGGACCGCCGTTGCGTCCTTAAAACGCCTGCGAGAACCGAGCCTCCAGGAACTCTCCCAGCTTCGCCGTAGCCTTGAATTGCGGAATCGGGGCGAGTTCCTTGAACGCCGACGTGAACGCATTCGAGAGACTCCAGATGGTTCGCGACCGGGAACTCCTCGTACTTCGGTTCTAATGCAGAGTGTATTGTTACGCAGAGTCATGCCACTTGAGACCTTGTTGGCCGTCATTTTCGAGATTTTTTACCCTGCATAATGGAGCACAA
>Ga0307478_10003498_pt1 | contig 11641 bp, 8 predicted proteins | sample atmos_gasesECM4C_2_FD_203713 | JGI IMG/M metagenome (GOLD analysis project Ga0307478, IMG submission 203713) | Hardwood forest soil microbial communities from Morgan-Monroe State Forest, Indiana, United States - atmos_gasesECM4C_05 | ecosystem: Environmental > Terrestrial > Soil > Temperate...
GGCGACGAGCATGGCGTCCGAGGCCTTCAACTGCGCTCGCGTCTCCCCAGTCTGAGTAATTGCGGCTCCTATTAGTACGCGCGCGGGCGGCTTCCAGATTGCGCCGCGTGCGTCATGGCAACACCCTGTGCGCGGTGCGATGGAAACCCCGCTCGATGCGAAGTGCGGGAAACAAGCTTGAGGAGCGTAGCTTGCGATGGATCGTGGGGTCAATCCAGATTTTGCCGCGATGCTAAATAACGGGGTGACGGGATGTGGGTGAACATTCGATTTCGGCCGAGCGGCAAGTACTTAAGGTATAAGGGTTTAACTGCCATTCCGGGATGGATGTGCGGCACGAATCTGGTGTGTAGCGCCACGAACATTTCGTGAATTAACGGTGGTTTCCATTGACATCCAGCATGGCTCGAATAAACTTCGATTCGCGTAAGAGTTACAGGCCCCGGGGAATTACCTTTCACCATGTCAGGAAGGAAGACTTGATGGCCACACTTGCCAAACCAGCGAGTACGCAACCCATTCCGCGGATCGCACCGCGCGAGGACCTAAATCCTTACCGCATCTCGCAAATCCAGTTCGACATCGCGGCGGAATATTTGAAGCTCGACCAGGGGCTGCGGCAGATTTTGCGCACGCCCAAGCGCGTGCTGGAAGTTTCCATTCCCACCAAGATGGATAACGGCCAGATCAAAGTGTTCAGCGGGTTCCGCGTGCAGCACAATTTGGCGCGCGGCCCGGCGAAAGGCGGCATTCGCTATCACCCGAACGTCACGCTGGACGAAGTGAAAGCCCTCGCGATGTGGATGACCTGGAAAACCGCGACGGTAAATATTCCTTACGGCGGCGCGAAGGGTGGAGTGATTTGCGACCCGAAGCGGATGAGCAAGTCTGAACTCGAGCGCATGACGCGGCGGTTCGCGGCGGAAATTTTGCCGATCATCGGCCCCGAACAGGATATTCCAGCTCCGGATGTGTACACCGATGCGCAGACCATGGCTTGGATCATGGACACGTATTCGATGACCAAGGGACATTCGTCGCTGGGCGTAGTGACGGGCAAGCCGATTTCGATTGGCGGCTCGGAGGGACGCAACGAAGCGACCGCGCGCGGCTGCGTGATCGTGGTGGAAGAAGCGTGCAAGGTGAAGAAAATGTCGCTGCGCGGCGCGAGCGTCGCCATTCAGGGATTCGGCAACGCCGGTTCGATCGCGGCGAAATTATTCTCGGAGAAAAAAGCGCGCGTGGTGGCCATCAGCGATTCGCGCGGCGGCGTGTTCAATTCTCGCGGGATCGATCCGCTGAAAGCGATGCGTTACAAGGAGCGTTCCGGCACGGTGGTGGGGATGCCGGGCACGTCGCGGATTTCGAATGACGATCTGCTCATGATGAAGTGCGACATCCTGGTGCCCGCAGGATTGGAAAACGCGATCACGTTGAACAATGCGGACCAGATCAAGGCGAAAATTATCGCGGAAGCCGCGAACGGACCGACGACGCCGCATGCTGATGAAGTGCTGGCGCGCAAGGGTGTGATGGTGGTGCCGGATGTACTGGCAAATGCCGGCGGCGTGACCGTCAGCTACTTCGAGTGGGTGCAAGATTTGCAGAGTTTCTTCTGGTCCGAAGCGGAAGTGAACGCCAAGCTGGATTTGGTGATGCGCCGCGCGTTCCATGAGGTGCACGAGAGCGCGCGGAAGCATCGCACGCATCTGCGCACTGGAGCATACGCGCTGGCAGTCGGACGCGTCGCGGATGCCACGCTGGTGCGCGGCCTTTTCCCGTGATCAATCCTCGCAGTTAAGATTTTTCCCATCGTCGTTGCTCGCCGCTTCGTACTCGCCGTCGAAGCTCAAATATTTTTCTTGCGCGATGCGCAAGAACGCGCGTACATTTTGGTTAGCCGGTGCGCCAATGCGAAAAATGGCAGCGCCGGCGTAGTTGTCTGCGGAGGCCTCGCGCGGAGGGACTTCGAAATGAGCAATAATCACACCAACCACGCTCCACCAATTCTCTTAACCATTGCCGGATTCGATCCATCCTGCGGCGCAGGTGTTGCGGCCGATCTGAAGACTTTTGTGGCGCACAATTGTTACGGCGTTGCGGCAGTGACGGCGCTAACGGTGCAATCCACACAGGGAGTTGTTTCGGTGCACGCCACGCCCTCGGCCACATTGCGCGCGCAACTCGATACGCTGGCGGACGATGTGACGATGGCAGGCGTGAAAATCGGGATGCTCGCGAACCGCGCCAATGCTTCCGTCGTTACCGAGTTTCTGGACAAGCACAAATTCGCACACGTCGTGCTCGATCCTGTCTTCCGTCCTACGGCGGGCAATGCGGAATTACTGGATACTTCAGGATTGAAATTTGTCCGTGACGAATTGCTGAAGCGCGTGAGCGTGATCACACCCAATATTCCAGAGGCGGAATTCCTGACTGGCATGGAAGTGAAAGATCTCACGGGGATGAAAGCGGCGGGCTTGAAACTGGTCGAAATGGGCGCTCGCGCCGTGGTGGTTACCGGCGGACACCTGGATAAGCCGATTGATGTGCTGTGCATCGGCACAGAAGTGGAAACGTTCGGTGGCGACCATGTGAAGAGCCCCAACACGCACGGGTCGGGCTGCACATTTTCATCGGCGATCCTGGCGCAGATGGCCAGCGGCCAACAGTTGCGCGAAGCCGTGATTCTGGCGAAGGCATATGTTACGAAGGCCATCGAAAAATCCTACGCGATCGGCAAAGGCGCCGGGCCGCTGAATCAACTTTTCAGATTTCATCAGGAACAGCCGCTACGAGGTGTCCACGAAGTTCCGCAACACGGGATGCATCCAGCCGCAGAACCCGCCGCCCATTAGCACGTCCTATACCTGCCACTGAGGCACAGAGAATCTCGCGCCACACCGCATACGCCTTGCGCTTCTACACATCGTATGATAGACATGTAGAAGGACGAGGTGTCGTGATGACCGCGAAGTCGGATCTGCCCCAAGGGACTTTGGATCTCTTAATCTTGAAGGTTGTGGCGTTGGGACCGGTGCATGGGTACGCGATCGCGCAGCGCTTGCAGCAGGTTTCGCTTGATGTGGTTCAGGTGCCGCAAGGGTCGCTATACCCTGCGTTGCACCGGCTGGAAAATCGCGGGCTGCTCACGGCGGATTGGGAAGAGACCGACACAGGACGAGAGGCAAAGTTCTACCGCCTGACGCGAAAGGGCCGGGCGCAGCTCGAAACGGAAGCCGCGAGTTGGGAGCGCTTGACGGCAGCCGTCGGCCTGATCCTCAAAATGTCCGAAGGAGGCGTTGAATGAACTGGTGGCGGCGCCTATGGCGGCGGAAACAGATGGAACAGCAACTCGAGAAAGAACTCCGCTTCCATCTCGAGCAACACGCGAACGAGCTAATCGCGCAGGGATACAACCCTGAACAGGCCCGCAGACGAGCCAAGCTCGCTCTCGGTGGTTCGGAGCAGGTGAAGGAGCAGTGCCGCGACGCACGCGGTACCCGATGGGTGGAAGATTTGCTGCAAGATATTCGCTTTGCGCTCCGCCTGCTCCGCAACAATCCGGGATTCGCAGCCGTTGTCTTGTTGACGCTTGCTCTCGGAGTCGGAGTGACTACTGTGATGTTCACGGTCGTCAACGGCGTACTTCTGAAACCGCTACCCTATCCCGAGCCCAACAGGCTGGTGACCGTGCACGGCCACACAGAAACGTGGAATTCACAGATTTACGGCGAACAGAATGTCGCTTATCCCGATTTTCTCGATTGCCAGCGCGAGAGCCGCTCTCTGGAGATTGCCGGGACACTCTACAACGGAGCCACGCTCAGCGAGCCAGGACAACCCGAATATGTTGACCTCCGGGAGATTTCGTCCAACCTATTTTCCGTCTTGGGTGTAAAGCTCGCGCAAGGGCGCGCATTCCTGCCTGAAGAAGACCGACGCGGCGCCGGGCCCGTGATGATCCTGGGCTACAGTTTCTGGCAGCAGCACTTCGCTGGAAATCCGGAAGTGCTCGGCACGTCGGCGGTTCTGGATCAAAAGCGATACACGGTGGTGGGCATCGCGCCCGCGGAATTCAGGTTGTACGGAGATGAAGCGGACCTGTACACACCGCTAGGGCAAGACACCGCAGCGTATCTGCAGAATCGCGCAGTCCATCCGACCGCTATCGTCGCGCGCCTACGGCCCGGCGCGACACTGGCCAACGCGCAAGCAGAATTGTCTTTGGTTGGGCATCATTTGGCCGAGGAATACGCGGACACAAACGGAGGCCGCACTTTTGTGGTAAAGCCGTTGCGCCCGCCAGTTGATGATGTGCGGTCCACGCTGTGGCTATTGTTGGGCGCGGTCAGTCTTGTGCTACTGATTGCGTGCGCTAACGTCGCAAGCTTGCTGCTGGCGCGCGCGGTTTCGCGCGAACGCGAGCTTTCGATGCGCGTGGCGCTCGGTGCAAGCCGCGGACGGTTGGTGCGGCAGTGTTTGACCGAGAGCGCGGTGCTGGCGTTTGCGGGAGGGGCCTTCGGCGTCCTGCTTGCGGCTCTTGGCATCGGCCCGTTTTTGACGCTCTGGCCAGGAAGCTTGCCGCGAGCGCAGGAAGTGCATCTCGACTGGCGGGTTATGCTATTTGCGATCGTGGTGTCGCTGCTGAGCGGCCTCCTGTTTGGGATGGCGCCCGCCTTGCGCGCTCCGGCGCGAGGGCTCGAGCAAGCCCTGCGTGCGGGAGCCCGGACCATCGAGGGAACCGCGCGTCATTTACACGGCACTTTTGTGATCTCCGAAATCGCGCTTGCGGTGGTGCTCTTAGTTGCGGCCGGCATGTTAGGGCGCACATTGCTCCGCGTGTCAGCGCTTCACCCGGGCGTTGACATCCGAAACGTGCTGGTGACGCGCATGGCGCTTTCGCCAGGAGTGCTTGCGGATCCCGGGAAGATCCGTCCCGCGTGGCAGGATGTATTGAGCCGTGCAAGCCGCGTGCCCGGAGTGCAGTCCGTCGCCATCGTTGACACTGTTCCGATGCGCGAGGGCAACAATCAAATCGGCTACTGGACAAGCGCGGACGTGCCGCCGGCAAATCGGCGACCGGTGGCGCTAGCAACGAGCGTTTCGCCGGATTATTTGAAGGTGATGGGAATATCCCTGCGCCGGGGCCGATTTTTCAACGACCAGGACCGGATGGGCGGCGAGCTTGTCGTCGTAATTGATGACGTTTTGGCGCAAAACGCCTTCGGCGAGCAGAACCCTATCGGAAAACGCCTGTGGATGCCAGACATGGACTATGGCCCGTTCACGGTGGTGGGTGTAGTTGGCCACGTGCGCCATTGGGGGCTTGCCGGTGACGACCAAGCACAAGTACGCGCACAGTTTTATTATCCTTTCTCCCAGCTTCCGGACCAATCCTTGCGGCGTTGGTCTGAACTTATGTCTGTGGTCGCGCGGACAAACCTCGCGCCGTTGAGTGTGGTTGATTCACTCCGTCACGAAGTGCGAGGAGTTACCGGCGATCAGGTTTTGTACGAAGTTCGCACGATGGAGCAGCTCGCGCACGGTACGCTCGCACGGCAACGTTTCCTATTGTTGCTATTCGGCATATTCGCCGGTTTGGCTCTGCTATTGGCGTGCATCGGGATTTATGGCGTAATGGCGTACTTGACCGGACAGCGCGTGCCAGAGATCGGCGTGCGCATGGCGTTGGGAGCGAGTCCCGTCGATGTAATTTGGCTGGTGCTGCGGGAGAGTATTGGAATGATTTGTGTCGGCCTCGGCGTGGGACTTTTTGGAGCCGTGGCGGCGGCGCATTTGCTGGAACACTTAGTCGAAGGAGTGCGCCGGGCAGATCTTTCGACTCTAGCGATTATGATTCCCGTGCTGGTGATTGCCGCGCTGCTAGCGAGTTTCGTGCCGGCACGCCGGGCGAGCAGAGTGGATCCAATGACGGCCTTGCGGCAAGAATAAACGTGGCGCCGGATTTGGTGCTTGTCGTCGTGACGTGGTGGCCGCAGAGGGCTTCAGTGGAATGGCAGGCGGCTTTTTAATTGCTTTTCCAGGTCTTGCAGCTGGTCGTCGGTGATCTGAGCTTGAGCATCCAGTGTGACGATCAGGCGTCCCGAACCGGCATCTCTGAAGCGAGCATCCTGGATGGTGACGCTGCCCTGCAGAACCGGCGGAAGGATTGCGTTGAAATCCAAACCTTTTTGCATCGCGGATAAAATCGCGTCCTGAATCTTATCGCGGATTATTTCGCCGAGATTTCCGGCGCGGAGAAGTTCGCCCAACGATCCGTCCGCTTGAATGGGCCCGAGTTCCGGCGTGAGCCGCAACTCGCTATGATTTTCTGCCACGAAAGGAGTGAGCTTCACCTGAATCACAGCGTTGCCGCCAATCAGCTTCTGCACTTGCTGCTTCCCAAACAACTTCACGCACACCCAGCGCTCGTAGTGAAGCTGAACGACTACCAGGCTGGCGGGCTCGATTGGAGCAAGGGTCGCATCCTGGATCTGGATGCGGTCCGCACAGCGATCGTCCTTATCGAGTTCGGCGCCGAGCAGGGCGGTCAAATTCTGCTGCAAGTCTGAAAGGTCGGCCGTGAGTTCGAGGTTCGCGACGTTCAGGCCGTGGGTCTTTGGCGCCATGGTGATAAGTCCCAACGCGATGATAGTGACGCGATGGTCTTTGATATTGAGCGGGATTTTTACAGGAGGGATTTTAAAGGTTTCGTTTTTCGGGCCTGCGAAGACCGGCGAGACGAAGGCGGCAAGAAGCAAAACGAGCGCAACCATCGATCGCCCGTAGAAATCAGAAATCCAGCAACGTCCCGCGGAAATGTACATGACTATCGTTTCACCCGTTTCGTTGATGAGATTGCTGCAGGCCTAGGTTGCCCGATTTTTTTGATCAGGGCTGCAAGCGCAGCAACAGTCGCGCCGCGCGACTTGGCCATTGCGATGGGCGAGCGCGCGAAATTGTGGAACTCCGAGCTTATCTGCGGTCAATATACGGTGGGCTGGTTTGACTGTACGACGCCGCATCGTTGGGGACTAGTGGAAGCAAAGGAGATTGCGGGATGAAAAGGTTTTAGTTGGGATTTGCGGACCGCTGCATGATCGCGTTGCTGCTTTCGATGGCAGCGCCAGACCAAGGCGCAGGATGCTAATTTTGTGGGCACATGGGATGTGACCATGACCGGAGGTGGAGGAGACCAGGTGGTGGCCAAGGCGGCGGCGAAGGACGAGGCGGTGAACGCGGCGGCGGTGGTGGCGCGCAGTCGCTCACGATCGCGAAAGACGGCGAGAAATTCAAAGTGACGCACAAAACCCCACGTGGCGATAATACGTCTGACGCCGCGGTATCGGGCAACACGATCTCATGGACCGAGCAGCGCACCGGGCGCAACGGCGAGACCATGAAGATCGATTTCAAGGCCACGCTCGACGGCGACACCCTGAAAGGTACCGTAAGCGGCGGACGATTCAACCGCGAATTCACGGCCAAGAGATCAAGCTAGCGTAGCTCTGACGCGCGTTAGCTCGAAGCTGCCACGGAGGATTGAGTCACACAGAATTCAAAAAGAGAACTGTGCCAGTGCACTTCGCTGCGGATGCCGCTTTGCCGGGAAATTCGGACGTGGTCAACCTGACTGGGCCGCTTTTCAATCGTGACGAAGCCAGTTGCTTTGCAGTTTCGGCGAATGCGTGAGGGTCTGCATCACCACGCAGTATTGTTCGGTCTTTTCTTTTAGCGCGCTGATCTGTTCCGGAGTTGCGTGGGGCGCGGCAACATCGAAATGCAATTGAATGCTTTCGAAGCCGACGGGCACGTCTTTGGATATGCCTAGTGTGCCTCGGAGATCTAGGTCTCCCTCTACCGTGACTTCGATCCTTTCGGTCGGTATGCCCATCGCCGCAGCTACCATCTGACATGTGATTTGCGCGCACGCTGCCAACGCCCCAAGCAACAGATCGCCGGAACACGCGCCGGCGCCCGCACCGCCGACACCCTTGTGGGCTTCCGCCTTGTAAATGGCGCGCCCGAGATCCACCGAGCAGGCTACCGGAACATCCGTTTGTCCGCCTTTTGCGCGCAGAGTAATGCGCGAGGCGCTTGGGTCAGTGCGGTATTGCTCTTTCAGCGGCTTTTGTAGCGATCTAAGATCCATGACGGCCTCATCTCTATTCTTAAACACTTTTTTGCTGCTCGGGGCGGCTTCGGCCGAACTGTATTGAAGCCGCTTTATTCGCATGCTAGCATCGGTTCATGCCCAAATTCGTTATCGAACGCGAAGTTCCCGGAGCTGGAGAGCTGACCGACGCCCAATTGCGCGAAGTTTCCCAAAAGTCCGTCAACGTGTTGAAGGGAATGGGTCCCGGGATTCAATGGCTCCACAGTTATGTCACCGGCAACAAAGTGTACTGCGTTTATCTCGCTCCGGACGAGGCGAGTATCCAAGAGCACGCCAAGCGCGTGGGCCTTCCTTGCAATCGCGTCTCTGCAGTCCGCCGGCTGATTGATCCCTCGACGGCAGAGTAAGCACCACGAACTGGGCGCCGATCGAAACTGCCGCTCAAGCATCAGCGGGTCGTGCGCCGCCGTCGCTACCCGAAGTAGACGCCGCTTCGGACAAAATCACTTCATCGATCGCTTTTTCGAGCGGCATATTCCAGCCCTCTAGCCAGGCCGTCGCGCCCGACGCATGGGTCAAGGAGCGCCGCGCGGGATCCAGGAAAGCGTCAAGTTTGGCCTGTTCCGCGGATGTGAGCGGGGCCCCGATACTCTGGCGTAGTGCGGCCGCCGCGCCAGCCAGCCGCAGTGAACGCTCGGCTTGGAGTTGCGCTGCCGCAGAACAGGCACAACATTCGAGCAGACGAGCGACGCCGCGCTTGTGATCCAGTTCCCGAAAAATTCTCAGGCTTTCCTGGTACAGAGGGTGCGCGGTGGCGCAATCCTGCCCTTCCCTCGCCAAGTTGCCAAGATCGGCAAGCGTGCCGGCGATGCCCCAACGGTCGCCAAGCTCGCGAAACATTCCCAGGCTTTGTTCGTACAATGCCCGCGCAGCCGCGGAATCGCCCTGATCGCGGGCGACGTCTCCCTGATTGTTGAGCGACCAGGCAACGCCGGTGCGATCTCCGAGTCCTTGAAAGATTGCCAGACACTCCGCGTGCAGGGAGCGCGCGTGATCGTATTCGCCTTGCAGCTTGAGCACAATCGCCAAGTTACTGAGAGCCCGAGCAATGGCCTTCAGGTCGCCCAATGCTCTCCACACACCCAGGCTTTCCTGGAACAGAGCGTGCGCTTCTGCGATCTCACCGTTGTCCCGGGCAACTGCCGCGAGCGCGTTGAGCGAGACGGCGACACCCTGGTTGTCTCCGAGTTCACGCGCAATCTTCAGGCTCTCCCTCATGAGCACATTCGCCGCGGAATAATCTCCCTGCTCGGTGACGAGCACGCCAGCGGCAAAGAGAGCACGCGCTCGCGCCTTTGTCGGAGCCGCCGCGCCCGGTATCTTCAGGAGCTTGCCCAGACTGTCCCGGCCTTCGGCGAGATACTCGCCCGTTTCCCAGAAACGAAATAGCGCGGTGCCCAGACGCAGGCCCCACTCGGCGTCTCCCGTTTCGGTCAGCCACTCGACGCCCGCGCGAAAATTATCGTGTTCGAGCTTGAAACGTTCCCGCCACTCCGGTCCCACCGCGCCGCTCTGGTCCCCGGCTGCTTCTTCTGCGAGCACCAGGCAATAGGCGGCATGGGCACGCTTCGTCGAAGCGTCCTCGCCGCTGGCCTCGAGCTTTTCGCGAGCGTACTCGCGAATCGTTTCCAGCATCGCAAAGCGAGATTCACCGTTCGCGTGCCCGGCCTGCTGCATCAAGCTCTTATCCACCATGGACGCGATCCCATCGAGCAGATCCAGATCGAGATCGCCCTTGGTATTACACACGGCTTCGACGCCCTCGAGAGTGCATCCGCCGACGAACACCGATAGTCGGCGGAAAAGTTTCTGCTCAGCGGCGCTCAGCAGGTCATAGCTCCAATCAATCGCAGCGCGCAGAGTTTGCTGACGCTGCGGCAAGTCGCGGGCGCCGCCGGTTAATAGCTGCAAACGGCTGGCGAGACGTGTCCGCATCGAGGCGGGCGAAAGCACTTTGACCCGCGCGGCTGCGAGCTCTATCGCGAGGGGCAGGCCATCCAACCGCGCGCAAATCTCGATGACGGCGGATGCGTTTTGCCCGTTCAGTTCAAAATCCGGCCGCGCAGCTACTGCGCGTTGCACAAATAGCGCGACGGCTGGGTACTCCGACAGCGCCTCGACAGAAGGTTTTGATTGCGGATCCGGAAGCGCCAGCGGCGGCACCGGAAATTCGTGCTCTCCGTAGATGTGCAGCGCCGCACGGCTGGTTACCAGGATTTTGAGATTGGGACCCAAGGTCAGGAGCTCCGCAACCGTGGGTGCCGCCTGCATCAAGTGCTCGAAATTATCTAAAAGCAAGAGCGCCGGCGCGCGTTGCGAGTCCTGCAAATTTCTTTTGAGGATTTCCACGGGCGACTGGCCTCCCGCCTCGTGGATTCCCAAGGTCTGAACAATCACGGAAGCAATCAAACCAGGATCGCGCAACGCAGAAAGCGCGACAAAATGAATTCCTCCGGGAAAGGTCTCCGCCAAATCTTTCGCCACCTCCAACGCAAGACGCGTTTTCCCGATCCCGCCAGGACCAGTGACCGTTACGAGGCGCACATCTTGACGCAGCAGCAGTTCTTTAGCGGCGGCTACTTCCTTTTCACGTCCTACAAATCCGGTCCGCTGCACCGGAATGTTTACGGGGCGAGTTTCGGCCTGTTTGATCTGTTTCTCCGAGAAGCGATCGCGTATCGCTGCAAGTTCGCGTGCCAGTTCCCGCGTCGAGGCGTAGCGTTTATCCGGCTCTTTTGCCAGGCACCTTTCGATTGCCCAACACAATGGCGCGGGAGCGTCGGGATTTTGGGCGCCGATCGGCTCGGCCTGTTCGCGCATAATGGCTACGAGAATCTCGGCGGCGGTCTTGCGGGCGAACGCGCGTTTTCCCGTGATCATTTCGTAGAGCACCAGACCGAACGAGAACTGATCCGACCGGAAATCGAGCGCGCCGCCGCTGGCTTGCTCCGGCGACATGTAGTGGACCGTGCCCAAAATCACACCCGCCCCCGTCTGCCAACCGGAGGTCGTGAGCGTTTGCGACACGTCTACGCCGGATGACGCGAGTTTCGCCAAGCCAAAGTCGAAAATCTTGACGAATCCGTCCTGGGAAACCATGATGTTTTCGGGCTTCAAATCCCGGTGGGCGATGCCTGCTTCGTGGGCCTTCGCCAATCCCTCCGCAGCTTGCGACGCGATTTCGATCGCCTGACGGATTGGCAGCGGGCCGGCGATGAGCAGCTCGCGCAACGTCTTTCCTTCGATCAGCTCCATCGCAATGTAGCGAGTCGTGTCGTGCTGGCCCAGCTCATAGACGGTGACAATATTGGGGTGATTTAGCGCGGAAGCGGAGCGCGCTTCGCGCTCGAAACGGTGCAACCGATCGCTGTCTGCAGACAACCCTGCCGGCAGAATCTTGATCGCGACGATGCGATCGAGGCGCGCGTCGCGGGCGCGGTACACCTCGCCCATTCCGCCGGC
>Ga0307478_10003499_pt1 | contig 11640 bp, 10 predicted proteins | sample atmos_gasesECM4C_2_FD_203713 | JGI IMG/M metagenome (GOLD analysis project Ga0307478, IMG submission 203713) | Hardwood forest soil microbial communities from Morgan-Monroe State Forest, Indiana, United States - atmos_gasesECM4C_05 | ecosystem: Environmental > Terrestrial > Soil > Temperate...
TGGCCCTCGGCGTAAATGGTGTCGAAGGCGAGGGAAGACTTGCCGGAGCCGGAAAGGCCGGTGATGACGGTCAGGCTGTTGCGGGGAATTTCGACGCTAATATTCTTGAGATTGTGCTGGCGCGCGCCGCGGACAACGAGTTTCGTCAGGCCCATGATCCCCAAACGCTCCCTCCACAGGAGCTCCGGCGCACAGTGGGTAGACTGAGGCCAGAATAACTCTTCACGATAGCAGGGGCGAGTTGCCGGGGTCAACACGCGAGGCGCGTGGGCGCGAAAGGTCTGCCGTCAAAGAGCCGATGAGCCGCAGGTCGGCGCGACGACGGAGAGCTGAACGCCTCTGTTTTGGCTTTAGACCCCCTCCCACGGTTTCACGGAAGTGTTCATTCTAAAGGCGGTTAAAGTTGCTTGTTTTCATATAGTTTTGGAAGTGTTCATTACAGAGGAGTTACAACGTTTCGTATCTTGGGCCAGCGATGAGCTTTTTGGGCACCACTGGTCAAAGCGCCACTCTGGAAAACTTCCGGCTCTCAGATCAAAAGGCTTCAGATCCAAGCCGGACCTGAGCTACAGCGACGATCATTAATTATTGGTTGTGCTTCGGCAGAAAGCGACGATTGGAATATTTTGGGAGTCTTGGTCAGGCGCAGTGCTTTACGAAATGAGTCTAGCAAATTGGGAGATTTCTGTCACAAAATTCTGTGTTGGCGCGGCTGTGGCTTACAGCGAACCCTGTAGAGCGCTTTTTGTTACTGGTAAAATTTGGCGGGGGTGTCACGTTTTTACGCGGATTTAGGCAGCAATATGAAGAAAAGGCAGGAGTTAGATATGGTGTTTGGTTTGCACCCTTTCGGCTGTGGGGGACGCGAGCCGAGGATCCCTTTAGGGGATTGAGGGCTGGGCCGGTTCGCTCGTCCCCCTTTTCACTTTCGCCGATTGGCCCCCGAAGCTACTGCACGGGCGTCAAACCCCCAAAACACCCCAATTTAAACGAATACGGCGAAAGTGTGTCTCTCGAAAATCGAAACGCGAAAATCGAAAGTCGAAAACCGGAAGTGGTGCTAGAAGCAGTGTCATTGGTGCATCCACTGCCTGGCTTATGAGCCGTCCGCACATTCACAGTTGGGATCCTTCGGCCCGGCTGAAAAACGCCGGGACCTCAGGATGACAATTCTTGCGGCTGAGTCCAGCGAATTCGCCACACTTTCTGAGTTACATTGCGGACGGCGGACAGCCAGAAATGGCTGTCCCACTTTTAGGCTGCTAGATCCAGGGGCGGGAGACGTAATCGCTCATGGTCATGAAGAGCATGATGGCCAGCCAGAAGACGGATGCGATGATGACGAGCTGCGTGCGTTGTGGGCTGTATTTGGCGTGCATGAAGAAGAGCACGACGAGTGAGGCTTTGAAAACGGCGATGGTGAGCGCGACGATGATATTCAAGCCAGAGAAATAGGCATTGAGGTCTATCTTGGCGGCGGCGACGGTCAAGAAGGTGCAAACCATGAGGATGCCGAAAATGGTGACGTAGACCTTGGGTGAAACGATATGATGTTCCGACACGCGCTTCCTTTCTGAACCCTTCTACTAACCTCTTCTAGTGGGCCCCGTCAATGGCGGTCGATCAAATAGAGCAAGGGAAACAGGAAAATCCACACGATATCGACGAAGTGCCAGTACAGGCCGATGTTTTCGACCGGAGTGTTGTACTCCGGGGTGAAACGCCCGCGCACCGATTCCTTAACGAGCCAGAGGAGCAAGCCGGCGCCGACAATCATGTGCAGAGCGTGCAGTCCGGTCATACCAAAATAGAGAGAGAAGAAGAGCTGGGCGTGCGCGTTGGTGGCGGCATCGGCGCCGGGCTCAAACTGAAAATTCAAGCCGGGGATGTGATGCTCGACGTACTTGTCGTGATATTCGATGGACTTGATGCCGAGAAAGACGGTGCCGAGGACCAGCGTGGCAATAAGGAAGAAAGTGAGCAGCCGCTTCTTTCCGACCTGAGAAGCCCAGACGGCCATGGCCATGGTCAAGCTGCTGCCGATGAGCACGACAGTGTTGATGGCGCCCCAGGACAATTTGATGGTCTTGCTGGCCTCGCTGAAGATATCGGGATAGGTGGAGCGATTCAGCGTGTAGGTCATGAACAGGCCGCCGAAGAAGAGGACTTCGGTGGACAGGAAGACCCACATGCCGAGCGAAGCGGTTTCCCGCTGCTGCTCCATCGTTCTGTATTGCTCGTACAGTTCTCCGGTGCGATGCACGCGGTGCTCCTCTAGAGTTAGTCGTCTCCGTGCGCGAGCGTCGGCGCACCTTGTATTGCCAAGCCAAGATCCGGGCGATTGTCGTAGTCGTACGGCTCCCAAGTGACCTCGGGTGTGACCTCGAAATTCTCGGTGGGCGGCGGCGAAGGCGTTCGCCATTCGAGGCCGGTGGCGGGCCAGGGGTTCGGTCCGGCTACGGCGCCATAGCGCATGGACCAGACCAAATAAATCATAGGAAGCAGATAACCGAGCGCGAGGATGGAAGCTCCCGCGGTAGACATCACGTTGAGCACTTGGAATTCAGGGGGATAGCTGGCGTAGCGGCGCGGCATGCCCAAATAGCCCAAAATAAATTGCGGGAAGAACGTGAGATTGAAACCGATGAAAAGAGTGATGGCCGCTATGCGCGCAAGAAATTCGGGATAGAGCTTGCCGGTGATTTTGGGCCACCAGAAGTGCAGCCCGCCGACGTAACCCATTACCGCGCCGCCGACCATGATGTAGTGAAAGTGGGCGATCACGAAATAAGTGTCGTGGAGGTGAATGTCCAAACCGAGGCAGGCGAGGAAAAGGCCGGTGAGTCCGCCGATCAGGAACAGGCCGATAAAGCCGAGGGCGTACAGCATGGGCGTGTCGTAGGAGATGGAGCCTTTGTAAAGCGTGGAGGTCCAGTTGAAAACCTTGACGGCAGAGGGAATGGCCACGAGATAGCTGAGGAGAGAAAAAGTGAGCGCCGCGTAAGTGGACTCGCCAGTAACAAACATGTGGTGGGCCCAGACGAAGAAGCCGATGACGGCGATGGCGATACTGGAGCCGGCGATAAAGGTGTAGCCGAAAATGGGCTTGCGCGCGAAGGTGGGAATGATTTCGCTGATAACGCCCATGGCCGGCAAGATCATGATGTAAACGGCGGGATGGGAGTAAAACCAGAACAGGTGCTGGAAGAGAATGGGGTCGCCGCCGAGCTGAGGATTGAAGAAGCCGAGGTGAAACATACGCTCCAAGCCAGCAAGCAGGAGAGTGATAGCGATTACCGGAGTGCCGAGAATGAAGATGATGCTGGTGGCGTACTGCGCCCAAACGAACAGGGGCAAGCGGAACCAGGTCATTCCCGGCGCGCGCATGGTGTGCACGGTGACGATAAAGTTCAGGCCCGTAAGGATGGAGGAAAAGCCGTTGATGAAAACGCCGAGAACGGCGGGGGTGACTGCGGAATTGGAATAGACGCTGCTAAGCGGCGTATAAAAGGTCCAGCCGGTATCCAGGCCGCCGGTGGAGAAAGAGTAGAGGACAAAGCAGCCGCCGACGAGGTAGATGTACCAGCTGAGAAGATTAATTTTGGGGAAGGCGAGATCTTTGGCGCCAATCATGATAGGCAAGAGGAAGTTGCCCAGGACGGCGGGAATCGAAGGGATCAGGAAGAAGAAAATCATGGCCACGCCATGCATGGTGAATAGCTTGTTGTAGGTCTCCGGCGTGACAAGCAAACCCTTGGGGCTGAGCAAATGAATGCGGATCATGGTGGCAAAGGTGCCGCCAATGAAGAAGAAAAAGGTGACGGAAGCGAGATAGAGCAAGGCGATACGCTTGTGGTCGGTGGTTAAAAGCCACGAACGAATGCCGTAAGTGGAGTTCAGGTAATGCTCGCGCGGCATTTGATTCACCGCTACTGGCGTGGCGCTCATAACTATTTCTTCCCCGTGGCCGGCGCAACCCCTGCGCCCTTAGTGGGCACCGGCTGCGACTGCAAAGACTTAATGTACTCGGTCAAATTTATAATCTGCTCCTCGGTGAGCTGGCCCTGGAAACTGGGCATCACAGGTTGATATCCGGCGACGATCTTGGCTTGCGGATTGAGAATGGATTCGCGGATGTAGGCGTCGTCGGCGGTAACGGTGGAACCGTCGGCTAAGGGAACTTTGCCACCGTAGACGCCGTTCAGGGAGGGAGCGCGGCCGGTGCCGTTGGCGATGTGGCATGTAGTGCAGGCCTTCTCTACGAAAAGTTTTTCGCCTTCTGCCACCGGATTGGCGGAGGCATCCGACGAGCCGGAGAGCCAAGCGGCGTAGTCCATCGGCTCCATAACCGTTACCCAGCCACCCATGAGCGCATGGTTCGTGCCGCAATACTGCTGGCAGAAGAAATGGTAGCGCCCGGCTTTGGTGGGACGAAACCACATGGTGTTGTAATGCCCGGGCACAACGTCCATTTTTACGCGAAAGGCTGGAACGGAGAAATCGTGAATGACGTCTTCGCTGGCGAGGATGAGCTTGATGTTGCGGCCGACGGGAACGTGCAGCTCATTGATTTCGCGCAAGCCGGTAGGCTGCTGAACTTTCCACATCCACTGCTTTCCAATGACGTAGATGTCCAGGGTATCCATGGGCATGCGGCGATAGTCCACATAGACGACCGCTCCCCAGCCGAACATGGTCAGAGCCAGAAACAGGGGGATGGCGATCCAGAGAGTTTCCAGCCGCATATCGCCATGAATGGGAACGCCCACCTCTTCAGGATGTTTGCGGCGGTATTTAAAGAAGAAAAAGATGACGGCAGCGGTGATGACCACGGCAAAGAAAAGGCAGATGGCGGTGATGTAGATCATCAGCCCGTCAACGCTGGCAGCGAAGTTCGAGGCCTGCTCCGGATACAGTGGCATTTCCGCCTGCACGGTCTTAGTGTGCTCCTTGTTGCGGGCCACCGTGGAGCGGTGGACGCGAAGTCGCTGACGCCGCGTGAACATCCCTACGGCGGAAAATCAGTATTCCGGCGACGATGCTGAAGATTGTCAGAACGCCACCCAGGCGAATGATTTTCAGGATGGTGGCGCTATAGCGGGCGGTCTCCGGATCGTAGTGAAAGCAAAAGAGCAGCAGATGATCGATGGGCGTACCGATTTTTCCGGCGGAAGCGTCGACCAGGCCGAGACGGACGTCCCGCGAAGGATACTCCACGCCGTAGAAATAGCGCGAGATGCGGCCATCCGGAGTGATCAGCATGATGCCGCTGGCGTGGGCGAAGAGATTATTTTTCTCGTCAAAGGAATAGCGGAAATTCGCGGTGCTAGTGACAGCGTGAATGGCCTGCTCTTTTCCAGTCAAGAAATGCCAGCCGGACGCAGTTTCCGGGCGGCCGTAATGCGACAAGGCCGATATTTTTTTCTGGGCGGCCATGTCCGGTGTTTCGCGTGGATCAAAACTGACGAAAACAACTTCGTAGTCGCGGCCAGCATTGAACGAGAGCATCTTCAGACTGCCTACGACGCCTTGCTCCACCTGATTGCAGAGCATCGGGCAGCCATAATAGACGAGAGCGAGCAGAACGGGTTTGCCATGGAAATAATCGCGCAATTTCACGTCGCGGCCGGATTCGTCGCGAAAATTCGTGTCCAAGGGCATTTGCGCGTTGAGCTGGGGCTCAAAGCCGACATTCTGGAGCTGTGCGGGCAAGCCCGAGGAGGATTTGCCAACACTATCGGGAATGGTCTGCGCGCCGGAGGCGACAGAGAGCGCGGACAACATGAGAGTTGCAGTGATGGTACGAATACAGTTCATAAAGCTATTTCTTCTTCTTTTCCGCCGGTGGCGTGGAGGCGCCCGGCAAGCCTTTCTCGGCGATAATCTTCATGGCGTCTTCGACGGGAATCTGGGCAATACCGGCGCTTTGATCAATCCAGCCGGCCTTTTCATTGTCTTCCCTATCTTCCCGCAATTTCGTGCGCAAATCATATTGCGGGTCGGTGCCGTGGCCAGGAACGCCTTGCAGGCGGGGCTCCGGGGGCATGGTCAGATAGTCCTTGCCCATCTCCTTGCGTACGGGAGGGGGCGGCGCATCGGATTCAGCGGCAAAATTCTCGGTGGCGCGGAGAATAAAAACGCACACCAAATAGGAGAGGACCACGGCAACGGCCAGCACGGCCAGATAGGTGTAAATCGTGCGAGCTTTAACGTCGCGGGTTTCAAACGCGACGGTGTCGTGCTCGGGGAGCGCGCCGGCATTGTGGGACTCAGTGCTCATGGGTAGCAATAGCCTCCGCAAGATGTGGATCGCCGACGGGAAGCACGGGCGCTTGTTTCAGATTACCGGCGAAGAAAAAGAACCACAAACCGCCTACCCCCAGGGCCGCGGCAAGGTCCCAGATCGTCGGCAAAGCCCGGGGCGTGAATTCGGGACGGGTGTACCAGAAAAGATCGACTAAACGCATGAGGATCAGCCAAATAGCCACGGCGGGCAAGAGTTTGGGATTGCGTTTGAGATCACGCGAAAGCAACAAGAAGAATGGCACAAAAAAGTGGAAGACGACCACAATCACTGCAACCACGCCCCATTGGCTGTAAAGACGCGAGTAGTAGAAGCTGATTTCCTCCGGCTGATTGCCCGACCAGATGATCAGCAGTTGCGAGAATTGGAAATAGGCCCAGAGCATCACAAAGGTCAGCAGCAACTTACCCAGATCCTGAACATGGCGCGGCTGGAGTATCCCGGAGAGCGGGCCGGTGCGGGCGAGCAACACTACTATAGCAATCATCAGGGACATGGAAGAAATGAGCTGACCGGCAATGAATATGAACCCGTAGATGGTTGAAGCCCAGTGAGGTGAGAGGGACATCACCCAGTCGATGGCGGCAAAGGTCATTACGAACACGTAGAGGATGATGCCGGGCCCGGCAAGTATTTTGAAGCGGCGGCGGACGGTGTTGTCCTCGGGATTGGCGTCTTGTTCGCGCGACCAGCGATTGAAGAGGAAGACGAGAATGCCCCAAATCGCGAAGTAGATGATGGCGCGAACGCGGAAACCGTTGAGCGTCAAATATCTGCTTTGAAATTCGGAGAGAGCGCCTTCGCCTGACCGAGGCGCGGTGAGCCATGCGGCGTAAAGATACTTCATACCAAAGAAGATAGGTACAAAGAGGACGGCGACGACAGCCAGTACTCGCGTGGCGGACTCCAGCGGGCGGCGAATGATGATGCCCCAATTGCCGCCGGTCAGGTGCTGCAGCATCAGCAGTCCGAGGGAGCCGAGCGAGAGACCCAGAACGAACATGAAAGCAAGGAGATAGGAAGGGAAAAAGCGATCAGGAGCTTTGACGATTCCGATGGCGCAAATTACCAGGCCGATTACGCCGGCGAAGAGGGCGCGCTGGCGGATACGGTCGATGCTTTCGGGCGCTCTGAAGTCCTGCGCGGTCATTCCGTCTTTCCTCCGGGGGCGCTTTCGCCGCGTGTTTCCGGTTTTTGATCCGCAGGCGGATGCAAGACTTTTTCGCGGATGTCGGGCGGCAGATCCGAAACTTTCGCGTTGCGGCTCAATTGCAGCGCGCGCAGGTAGGCAACAATGGCCCAGCGATCGCGTGGTGAAATTTGCGCGGAGTAGGAGAGCATCGCGCCGAATCCGTTGGTGATGACGTCATAGATGTAGCCGTTGGGCGCTTGCCGCAAACGGTCCTGGTGATAGGAGGGTGGATGCTTCATGCCGCGCATGGCGACCATGCCGTTGCCGTCGCCCTGCAAACCGTGGCATGGCGTGCAGAAAATCTTGTAACGATCTTCGCCGCGTTCAAGAAGTTCCATATTGAGCGGCAGCGGGAAGGCATTGGAGTCCTTGGGTACGAGCAGTTCATCGTTGGCGACAGAACCGCGCGCAACGGTGTTTTCGACCAACGGACGAGCGGAGCGGCCATCGGTGAAGAAATCGGAAGGCCAAAGCGGACGATCCTTAGGTTGCACGGCCATGTCTTGTTTCAGGCTGCACCCAGCCAGCAAGAACAGTGAGACGAAAAGAGCGCCGCGGAAGAGCGAGGTGTTAGTCATCTTCGACCTCGTCGACATGGACGGCGTTAAGCCCTTTGAGAAAGCGTGCCGATTCGGAGAGGTTGAATTTTGGGTCGCGCGCTTCAATGCACAGAAAAAACCGGTCGCTGGTGGCGTGCCTGACGAAACGGTTCACATTGAACAGAGGATGATGCGGACGCGGGAGGCCGTTCAACGCCAGCATGCCAAACACGGCGGAGAGTGCGGCGCCTAGCACGGTGAGCTCGAAGGTGACAGGAATAAAAGCGGGCCAGCTGTTCAGCGGACGTCCGCCGATGTTCACTGGATAAGCGATCGCGGAGACCCATAACTGGAAGAAAAAGCCACCTAGACCACCGGTCAGGCCGCCAATCAACGTGATCAGAGGCACGTTGTTTCGCTTTAGAGCGAGGGCTTCGTAGAGCCCCTCAACCGGAAAAGGCGTGTACGCTTCGATCCGGCGATAGCCGGCCTCGCGAGTTTTCTCCACGGCTTGGATAAGCTCGTGCTCCGTCGGGAACTCGGCCACCACTCCGTAAATGTGCGAGCGGTGTTCCATTACTTTTGATCCTCAGAAGTCTCGGCGACCAGTTCGCGCATTTCCGCGATGGAGATGGCTGGCAGGACACGGACGAACAGGAACAGCAGCATGGTGAAAAATCCCAAGGTGCCGGCGAACGTGGCGTAATCCCAAAACGTGGCGGAGTAGCGGCCCCATGCGGAGGGCATGAAGTCTCGCGTCAGGCTGATGACCACGATGACGAAGCGCTCGAGCCACATGCCGATGTTGATGATCAGGGACATTACGAAAAGAGCGAGGACGTTGGTGCGCACCCTGCGAATCCAGAGCAACTGGGGCGTCAGAATATTGCAAAGAATCAGTGCGTAATAGAAGTGGCTGTACGGGCCGTGGAAACGCATCTTTGTGAGGTACAGATCGAATTTTTGGCCGCTGTAAATCGACATGAAATATTCGTAGAAGTAGCCATAGGCGACGATGAGGCCGGTGGCGAGCATGACCTTGGCCATGTTTTCTAGGTGGCGCATGGTGATGAAGTCTTCCAGGTCGTACGCTTTGCGTAGAGGAATGGCTATCGTAAGCACCATGGCAAAGCCCGAATAGATGGCGCCGGCAACGAAATATGGCGGGAAAATCGTGGTGTGCCATCCAGGGACGATAGCAATCGCAAAGTCGAAGCTCACGACGGTGTGCACCGAGAGGACAAGAGGTGTCGCGAGTCCAGCGAGAAGCAGGTAGGCGGATTGGTAGCGGTGCCAGTGTCGTGCGGACCCGCGCCAACCCATGGCCAGCATTCCATAAACGATTTGGATGGGCTTCTTCACGGCGCGGTCGCGCAGGGTAGCCAGGTCGGGTATCAGGCCGACAAACCAGAAAAGCAGTGAAACGGTGCCGTACGTCGAGACGGCAAAGACGTCCCAGATCAGGGGGCTGCGGAATTGCGGCCACAAGTACATTGTGCTGGGATACGGGAACATGTAATAGGCCATCCACGGGCGACCGGTGTGGAGGAGCGGAAATAAACCGGCGTTCGCTACGGCGAAAAGAGTCATCGCTTCCGCGAAGCGGTTGATGGAGGTGCGCCATTGCTGATTCAAAAGAAAGAGAATCGCGGAAATGAGGGTTCCGGCATGGCCGATACCGATCCACCAAACGAAGTTGACGATGGCGAATCCCCAGCCGACTGGGACGTTGATGCCCCAGATTCCGACGCCTTTGGCGAGCAGCCATGCGACCGAGACCGTCAACACCATTACAAGGGTGAAAGTAAGCGCGAACCCCGCTACCCAGCCGAGGGAGGTCGGACGGGTGAGGACGATGCCGCTGATTTTGTCCGTGACCGAAGCGTAGGTATACCCGGGCTCGATGACCGGCGAAACCGGCGGCTGCACGTCCGCGGAGTTATACGGCGGACGCGTGCTCATGCGCTCTCCATTTCAGGATTGGGATTGCGCACGGCGGAAAGATAGGTGGTGCGAGGCCGGGTGTTCAGTTCGCCGAGGACATTGTAATTGCGTTGTTGGGCCTTGAGCTTGGCCACGCGACTATTGGGATCGTTGGCGTTGCCAAAAACGATAGCTTCAGAAGGGCAAGCCTGGGCGCAGGCGGTGACGATTTCGCCGTCGCGAATCGGGCGATTCTGCTTTTCGGCTTCGATACGCCCGCTATTGATACGTTGCACGCAATAGGTGCATTTTTCCATCACGCCGCGGCTGCGCACGGTGACTTCCGGATTGCGCTGAAGCTTGAGCTGGGGCGTTTCCCAATCCTGGAAGCGCAGGAAATTGAAGCGTCGCACTTTATACGGGCAGTTGTTCGAGCAATAGCGCGTACCGATGCAGCGGTTGTAGACCATGTCATTCAGGCCTTCCGCGCTATGCACCGTGGCGCCTACCGGGCAGACTTGCTCGCAAGGCGCATTCTCGCATTGCATACAGGGAACGGGCTGAAAGAAGGTTTCGGGATTCGCGAGGGTGTCATTGTCGTTGGTGCGTGGATCGTTGGTGCTCGTATTCGCGTTGTAGTAGCGGTCGATGCGAATCCAGTGCATTTCGCGGCCGCGCAGGACCTGATCTTTGCCGACTACTGGAATATTATTTTCCGCGACGCAGGCCACGACGCAGGCATTGCAGCCGTTGCAAGTGTTGAGATCGATGGCCATACCCCAGGCGTAGCCGGGATACTGGAATTCTTTGTATAGGGAAAGCGTCTTGGGAGGAGTTTCGTCGCCTTCATGCGCAAAGGCGGGATTCTTTTTGTATTCCTCGAGAGTGCCGGCACTGAGGATCTTGCGGCCTTCGATGTTGAAATGATACTGCGTGCAGCCCAGCGAATATTCGTCGCCGGTTTTCTTTACGGATTCCGCGCCGGCTGTAGCGCGCCACAGCGCGTTGGACGTGCGCACTGCGTAGGCGTTGAAACCTTTGTTTGTTCCGGTGTAGCCGGCTCTTTTGCGGCCATAACCGAGCGGTAGAACTACGACGCCTTCGGCCTGCCCGGGCGTAATCCAGCCCGCTGCCGTTACTTTACTGTTGTTGAGCGCGATATCGACGACCGTTGAGACGATCTGACCATGCTCACCGCCACGCGCGGCGACCGTGTGTGTTATGCCGAGATTCCAGGAAGTATTGGGGCCGACGAGGGCAGCATTATCCCAGACCAGCTTGGTGACCGGCTTGGGCAATTCCTGCAGCCAACCGTTGTTGGCGAAACGCCCGTCGTGAACGGTGGGGTCGGGACGGAAAAGGAACTCGAGTTCGCCAGGACTGGGCGCGGGAATCGGAGGCAAGCTGGAGGCGTTGAATTTGGGTGCGATGTTCAGCGGCGGGTAGGCCGTGTTCGCGACCACACCATCGTTCAAAGTTTTCCGCCAGAATTTTTCGAAATCACCGGCGGGATTCGCCGCTTTCAGCAGATTGCGCACCGCGTCATAGGCGCTGAGGCCGGGCTTGTCACTGAAGGCCGCCAGAACCTCGTGTGCCGAATGCGTATGGTAGAGGGGAGCAATCAGCGGCTGGATGACAGTTACCGTGCCATCGAAGCAGCGCGCATCACCCCAACTTTCAAG
>Ga0307478_10003500_pt1 | contig 11638 bp, 8 predicted proteins | sample atmos_gasesECM4C_2_FD_203713 | JGI IMG/M metagenome (GOLD analysis project Ga0307478, IMG submission 203713) | Hardwood forest soil microbial communities from Morgan-Monroe State Forest, Indiana, United States - atmos_gasesECM4C_05 | ecosystem: Environmental > Terrestrial > Soil > Temperate...
TCACCAGGCCTACATCGATAACGCGAAGAAGGCGCTGGCGGACCATCCCGAACTGCTCGCGCTGGGGGCCAATGGCCTCGTTCTTGTCCTGGACAAGCTGCCGGAGAAAATCCGCACGGCCGTGCGCAACAACGCCGGCGGGCACGTGAACCACACCTTTTTCTGGAGCATTCTCGCGCCGGCGGCCGGCAGCGCGCCGGCTGGTGCGCTTGCGGATGCCATCAATAAAACGTTCGGCTCGCTCGACGACTTCAAGAAGCAGTTCACGATTGCCGCGCTCGGGCGTTTTGGCAGCGGCTGGGCCTGGCTCACCGTGAAAGGCGGCGCGCTCAACATTTATTCGACGGCCAACCAGGATTCGCCGCTCGCCGACGGCTTTTCTCCCGTGCTTGCCCTCGACGTATGGGAACACGCCTACTACCTCAAGCACCAGAACAAGCGCGCCGCCTACATCGAAGATTTTTGGAGCGTCGCCAACTGGCCGCAGGCTGGCGCCAATTACGAAGCAGCGATGAAGGCGTGAACGGACATTTCGCGCGGCAGCGCGGGTAGGGACGGACCGCCGGGCCGTCCGCAATTGACCAGACGGCGCGCCCGGCGGTCGCGCCCTACCTCGGCCTGAAATCGGACGGCTTAAAAACAAGTGAGGCAGCTCACAAGGAGCTGCCTCACGGGAAGGGGGACGGTCTGGACTGATTGCTACAGCAAAGGAATCAGAGGTTAATCAGCGGGCCGCGGAGGCTTCGGAGCTCTTCCGGCTGTTGGCAGGGGAGACACCGAAAAACTCGACCACATGCGTCACATCGTTGTAACCACGATTTTTGAGCATGTCTTCGATTTGCTTGATCGCGCGGCGAAGTTCGCTGGTGGTCTCAGCATCGATTTCCTCCACCCGGTGGGTGTCTTTGCAAACGATGTGATAATGGTTCGTGCCGTTGAGATTGATTTCGTAAAGCGCCGTGCCGTTGTGCAGGAAGCTGCGGCGGACGAAGCCAAGCTCCTCAAACACGGCGAGACAGCGATACACCGTAACGAGGTCGCACGAGCTGTCAGCCAGGTCGGTGTGCACTTGTTCGATGCTTGCCGGTTGGGCGCGCTTGATGAGGGCGTTGATAATGGCGATGCGGGGCTGCGTGATACGCATTCCGGCAGACTTTAAACGGGCACAGGCTTGATCTAAAGCCGATGCCGTGCGGGGAGCGATTTTCGCTGCTGTCATAGTTGGGTAGATTTGTGTAGCAATCATGATGGTGTAAATTTTTAGCATAATCTTTTGCAATTGCGAGTAAAATCTTTGTTTAAAGAACATTTTTTTCACAAATGAGTGTAAAATTTTACACAACAAGTTGAATTATACCAGTAACAGTTAATAAGTTGCAAAACTGTAACACGATTTAGCAAAAGACCCTGTTGCGAAGTTGCGCGAGGCGAATCTCTCTGCTACTTACCTCCGTAAATTTTATGTCAGACCTCGTTTTCTCTGAAATTGTCGATCTGATCTGCAAGGAAGATTCGCGCTTTGATCGCAAGGCTTACGATTTTGTCCGCCAGGGCCTCGACTACACGGTCAAAGGAATCAAAAAAAAGGATGTCAGTCGCGCGACCCGCTCGCAGCACGTCGCCGGTGCCGAGTTGCTTCATGGCCTGCGCACCTACGCGCTCGAGCAGTTTGGCCCGCTCGCAAAAACCGTGCTCAGCGAATGGGGCATCACGCGTTGCGCCGATTTCGGCGACATTGTTTTCAATCTGATCGAATATAATGTCTTCAGCAAAACTGATAATGACCGCCGCGAGGACTTCACCGAAGTCTTTGATTTCAACGAGGCGTTCGTGAAGCCATTCCAGCCCGTGCAGACGCGGCGCTTTGGTTCGTCCGCCACCGAGGCGGTTGGCTCGGCGTAGCAGCCTGGCCGGAAAAATAATTTTCCCGCGGGCGTTCGCGGGGCCGCTAAATTATCATGGCACCAAAAATCTCCTTCGCCACCGATTTGCGCATGCTCGAACCATTCTGGCGCGAACCGGTCGAACGTTTTGTTCTGCCCAACGGTCTCACCGGGTTGCTCAAGCCCGACCGTTCCGCCGCACTCGCCTCGGTCCAAGTGTGGGTCAAGACCGGCAGCCTCCACGAAGGCGCGCAACTCGGCGCCGGCCTCTCGCATTTTCTCGAGCACATGCTCTTCAAGGGTACGGCGCGCCGCGCCGGCCGGGAGATTTCCGCTGCCGTCCAGGCCCACGGCGGCTACATCAACGCCTACACCACCTTCGACCGGACCGTTTATTACATCGACCTGCCCAGTGAGCACGTCGGTGTTGCGCTCGACCTCCTCGCCGACACCGTCCTGCACTCCACGCTGCCGGCCGATGAAGTCGTCCGCGAACGCGATGTCATCCTCCGTGAAATCGCCATGACGCAGGACGATCCCGAGGACCGTCTGGCCGAGACGCTTTTTTCCACCGCCTTTCGCGTGCATCCGTACCGCCATCCCATCATCGGCCACCGCGATGTTTTTGCCGCGGTCACGCGCGACGAGCTGGTCAACTATTATCGCACGCGCTACGTGCCGGACAATCTCGCCGTCATCGTCGTCGGCGACATCAATCCCGCGACCGTGCGTACCGACATCGAAAAACACTTCGGCGCCGCTCCGCGCTCCGCGGTCGCGCCCGTCTTGGTGGCCGGTGAGCCGCTGCAACTCGCCGCGCGCGCGCAGCATCGCTTCGAGGATGTCGAACTCACCCGCGCCATTCTCGCCTGGCAGATTCCCGGCCTCACGCATCCCGACGCGCCGCTGCTCGATCTGCTCGCCACCATCCTCGGCCATGGCGACAGCTCGGTTCTTTGGCGGGCCATCCGCGAGCAGGAACGCCTTGTGCACACCATCGATGCGCACAGCTGGAATCCCGACAACGTCGGCCTCTTCACCGTTTCGTTCAATTGTGAGGCGGGTAAACGCGAGGCCGCCGCTGCCGCCGTCGAACGCACGCTCGCGCGCTGTGCCGCACGGGGCTTCACGCCCGCACAAATCAAAAAGGCCCTCCGCCAGATCTCTGTGGGTGAAATCAATGTTCGCCAGACCATGTCCGGCCAGGCATCGCGCCTCGGCGCCGCCGAGGTGATCATTGGCGATCTCAATTACAGTCGTACGTATTTCTCGCGCCTCGCCGGGGTCGCGCCCGCCGATCTCCGCCGCGTGCTCAAGACCTACCTCGTGCCGTCGCGGCTCACCTCGGTTTCGCTGAACCCAACCAGCGCGGCCCCGACGGCCGCGCCCGACAGCCCGGGCCAGGCAGGGCGAAGCGATTTCACCGAAGAAACCCTGCCCAACGGCGCGCGCCTGCTGCTTCAGCCCGATCCGCGCCTGCCCAACATTCATTTGCGCCTGGCCTGCCTCGGCGGCCCGCTTTACGAACCGGCGGGCAAGCGCGGCGCGACCTCGCTTCTCGCCACGCTGCTGACCAAGGACAACCGCACGCGCACCGCCGCGCAGGTCGCGCAAACCATCGAGGAAGTCGGCGGCGCCTTCCAACCCTTTGCCGGCAACAACAGTTTCGGCCTCGCCCTCGAAGTCCTGCCGACCGACATCGACCGTGGGCTTGGAATTCTGGCCGACGCCGCGCTCGCGCCCGCCTTCAAGAAGGAAACCTTCGCCACCGAGCGCGACGCCCAGCTCGCCGAGCTGCAGCAGGACGCCGATGACGTCGTCACTCTCGGCCGGAAGCTTCTGCGAAAAAAATTCTTCGGCGGCCATCCCTTTGCCATCGACGCGACCGGCGACGAAGCCGGTTTGCGCGCGCTCACGCCGGCCGACCTGGCCGCGCTCCACCGCGCGCTGGTGGTCGCACCCAATGTGGTCCTTTCCGTGGCCGGCGATTTTTCCCCGAAGAAACTCGCGCCCTTGCTCCGTGCTTTTCTCAAGAAATTTCCGCGCACGTCACCGCCCGCTGCTCCCGCGCGCTTCAAGGGCCCCGCTGCAGTCGGCGATTTTGTGGAAAAACAGCCGCGCGAGCAGGCCGTGGTTTTTCAGGCCTTTCCCGGGCCCGGCCAGCGCGCCGCGGATTTTTATGCCGGCGAAGTCGCCGACGAGCTTTTCAGCGGCATGGCCTCGCACCTGTTCGAGCGCGTGCGCGAGGAAAAGGGCCTCGCGTATTTTGTGCGCTCCGCGCGCGTCACCGGACTCGAGGCGGCCATGTTTTATTTTTACGCCGGCACCGCGCCCGCCAGCGCCGCCGCGGTGCTGGCCGAGATCGACGCCGAAATCGCCCGTGTCCAGTCCGGCGGGGTGGAGGAGGCCGAGCTGCGCCGCTGCCAGACGCGACTCAAGGCCGGCCGCCGCCAGAGCCTGCAGCCCAATTCAGCCCGCGCCATGCACGCCGCGCTCAACACGCTCTACGGGCTGCCGGCCAACGACTGGAAAAATTACGACGCGCGCATCGACGCCGTCACCTGCGCCGATCTCGCGCGCTTCGCCAAGAAATATCTCAAGCGCGAACAGCGTGTGCAGCTCATCGTGACGCCGTGAGCGGGGGATGAGTAGTTGGTATTTGGTAGTTAGTAGTTGGGCGTTGGTTGTTCATCCTTGTCCCACGATTCCGAGACTGTAGGTCGGGGTTTATCCCCGACGCTTGTCCGCCGTAGCCTTAGCCGTTTCGACAAGCTCAAGGCCCTGAGCCAGTCGATGGGCGAAGGCGGATGTCGGGCGTAATCCGCCAGAGGCTTGTCAGCCCCGGGCAGGCGGACAAGAGCTCGTTCGCCGAAGGCGAGCCCGACCTAGGGTTTGTCATTCTGAGCGCAGCGAAGAATCCAGTGGGGCGCTGTAAAACGATGACCAAATGGATTCTTCGCTCCGCTCGGAATGACATGCCAGTTTGAGACACGCCATTAGCCGGTGAAGCCAACGACAAATCGCAGGCTGCCGACCACCAACTGCCAATTACCAACGACAAACTGCCAATGCCTCAAACCCCCACTTTCGGCGGCTCGGTGACGCCGCCGCTCCACTTGAGTTTCGTGCGCACGACCGAAAAATGTGAGTAATCCACGCGCTGCACGAGCGGCAGCTTGAGTTTTGAAAGGGAGATTTCCACCGGCGCGGTTTCACAGGTGACGCGGTTGTGCCGGCCGTCCACGGCCACGAGCAGGCGCGAGGCATTGTTGCGGTTGTGCACGCGCAGCCGCACGTCGTGCTGGAAGATGATCGAGCGGTTGGTCAGCGTGTCCGGGGTGGATGATCGGTCCACCCGCGGAGAGATTGTAGGCGGTCGAGCCCGTGGGGGTGCAAAAGATCAGTCCATCGCACGAGAATTCCGTCACGAGTTCGTCATCGGCGAAAACTTCGAGCAGCACCAGGCGCGAGTTGAGTTCGTCCTTGATCAGCACGTCGTTGAGCGCGAGATCGTGCTGGCCGGGGCCCGTCGAGCAATCGAGCAGGGAGCGCCAGGCCACCTGGTAGGCTCCGCCGAGCAGCGCGGCAAATTGCGCCCGCGCCTCGTCCGCTGAAAATGTCGTGAGGAACCCGAGGCTGCCGCGGTTCACGCCGATGATGGGCACTTGCGCCCGCGCCGCCTCGCGCGCCACGCCGAGCAGCGTGCCATCGCCGCCGATGACACAGCAGGCGTCAAAACCCTTCAAGTAACCGGTGGGCAGCGGAAACTCCGCCGTGTGCTTGATTTTCGTGCCGGCTTTTTTCGCAATCGCCATCAGCGCCTGTCCAAGCTCGTGCGCGCCCGGTTTCTGCTCGTTGATGACGAAGGCGAGTTTGTGGATGGGCTGCATGGTTGGTTAACCACCAATGCACACTAATTTTCACCAATAGCCAAACCGATTAAATAAAAGGGGTCTTTGAACCGCGAATTAACGCGAATGGACGCGAATTTCAGGGGTGGAGCGCGTTGACCTCAACGCGCTGGGAGCGTCTTGGAGTCAAGCCGCTCCACCTTTGAACGCATTTGTGCTCTTCCCTGAGAAAATCTATTCGCGTTCATTCGCGGTTAAAAGGTTTGGCCTTTTCTCAACCCCAGCAAGAATTCGCGGTTGCCGTCCGCCCCGGAGACGGGCGATTCCATCTCGCCGACGAGCTCCGCGCCGGGCAGCTCCGCCAGCGCGAAATCGCGCACGCCGTCGAGCGCCGCCTGGCGCACCGTGTCGTCGCGGATGACGCCGCGGCCTTTGTCGGCCTCGGCCTTGCCCGCCTCAAATTGGGGTTTTACCAACGCCACCAGCGTGCCGCCCGGCCGCAAAAACGGCCACACGGCCGGCAACACCGTCTTGAGCGAGATGAAAGATAAATCCATTACGACCGCGTCGTAGCTGGTGCGGGGCAGGTCGCCGGCGCGCAAATGGCGGGCATTGAGCTGCTCAAGGTTGGTCACGCGCGGGTCGGCCCGGAGATTTCCGTGCAATTGCGCGCGGCCGACATCGACGCACGTCGCGCTCGCCGCGCCGGCCTGCAGCGCGCAATCGGTGAAGCCGCCGGTCGAGGCGCCGACGTCGAGCACATGCGCGCCGCGCAGGTCGAGGGGAAATTTTCCCAGGAACGCCGCGAGTTTTTCGCCGCCGCGGCCGACGAAGCGCGGCGGCTGTTCGAGGTGGAGGTCCACATCCTCCGGCAGTTCGCGGCCGGGTTTGTCGAGTCGCTCGGTGCCGCGCCGCACGCGGCCGGCGAGGATCAGTGCCTTGGCCTGCGTGCGCGTCTCGGCGAGACCGCGGGCCAGCAGCAGTTCGTCGAGGCGGATTTTTTTCGTGGCCATGATGGTTTCTAGGGGCTGTCCAAAAACTCATCACGCAAAAAATGAGTGTAACCCAATAGGTTACACTTTGCCTTCCGAGCCAGTCGATCGACGAAGTAGGCCCGACGCGCTCAGAGCCAGCAAGAATCCACTTTGTAACATAATACGTTACAAGGGAGATTGTCGTTTCTCGCTCCGAGTGTAACCCAAGGGTTGCACTTCCACTCTCAAGCTGGAGATAGCATGAAACTGGCAGATCGCGCGGTGAAGAATCCCCTTTGTAACATAATACGTTACAAGGGAGATTGTCGTTTCTTGCTCTGAGCGTAACCCAATGGGTTACCGTTTTAGAATGCCACTACGATTGGTTGGCCGGTTGGAATGTTTCCAAACCGTTATTTTGCGAGCAGTTCCTAGCCCAATTTTTGCCGTGCGGGCGACCAGCAGGTGGTGCGGCCGCCGATTTCCGCGCGGGCGAGGGGTTTCTTGGTTTTCGGGCAGCGGCCGCCGTTTTCCCAGCGGTGGGGAAACAGCCAGCTCTTCGGCGGGTCGGCGAAAGTTTCGCCAATGGTGGCGAGCGCGCGGCGGCAGACCCAGCGCAGTTCGCGATGCAGCGCGTGCACTTCGGCCGGTGCCAGCCGGCCGGCCGGTTTTTTGGGATGAATGGCCGCGCGCCAAAGCACCTCGTCGGCCATCCAGTTGCCGACGCCGGGAAATCGCTCCTGCATCAGCAGCACGGCCTTGATCGGTGAGCGCGCCCGGCGGCGCAAAAACGCGGCCACGGACTCGGCCGTGAAAGCGTCCGACAGGATCGGCGGGGCCACGCGCGTCCACCACGTGGGCGGTGCTTCTCCGGAGGTGAACTCAATTTTTCCGAACATGCGCGGATCGGTGAAGACGAGCGCGTGCCGGTCGGTCGCAAGCACCAGGTGATCGTGTTTCTGCGGCGCGTAACCGGGAGGCTCGGTGCGCAGCTCTCCCGTCATGCCGAGGTGCACGCCGAGCCACCCGGCGACGGCAGGGCGGGTGCGCTGATCGTTGCCAAAACAAAAGAGCATTTGTTTTGCCGCGGCCTCGGACGAGCGCAGGGTGGCGCCGGTCAGCGCAGCCTGCAGCGATCCTACATCTGTGCCGCGATAAATTCTTGCCCGCTCGTGCACGAGCACGGCGCGAACCGGCCGGCCGAGGCCGGGATTCCACTGCTTGCGGTAGTATTCGACTTCGGCGAGCTCGGGCATGGTTCAGAGTTTTAACCACTAATGTACACTAATCGTCACTAATAACCTGATTATAAATCCGGGTTTCCTGGCTTCCTTCTTCACCCATCATCCGTATTAACCCGCGCCATCCGCGGCAAAAGGACTTTAAGGATGAACCTGGCTGACATCACACTAGCGCCATTTCCTTGCGTTGCCATAAAATCAGGGCCCAGCCGCATGCGCTTCCCGCCGAATGGAAAACGAATCGATCGGGCGGGGCGTCCCGAGTGGAAATACGGCATTGACAGCCCTCGTGGCGTATGGGAATTGGTCAGGCTCCTTATAAATTTTTGAACCGTCCAAACCACGGCTCCCGTCCCACTAAAACCCGATAACGCCCAATTCCCATGGCCAACAGCGAAATCCTCCTCCTCAAACCCGTCGATGGCCTCGGTGGCGAAGGGGACCAAGTCAAAGTCCGCGCCGGCTACGCCCGCAACTACCTGCTTCCACACAAATTTGCCATGCCGGTCACGCAGGCCAACCGCAAGCACGTCGATGCGCTCAAGAAGCGCCGCGCGGAACGCGAAACCCACGAGCTCACCGGCGCGCAGGAGCTCGCCAAAAAGCTGGAGAAGGTTTCCCTGGCGTTCGCGGTGAAGACCGGCGAGGGCGGCAAGATGTTCGGCGCCATCACCGGCAGCGATCTCCACGGCAAACTGGTCGCGGCCGGTTTCACGCTCGATAAAAAACGCATCCATTTGCACACGCCGGTGAAAACCCTCGGCCAGCACACCGTCAAAATCAAACTGCACGCCGATGTTACCGTCGAGCTTGCCTTTGACGTGGTCTCGGAAAACCCCATCGAGCCAGTCGCGACCGCCGTCCCCGCCAAACCGGCCAAGTCCGCCCGTCGTTGAACAAACGGCACCGCTTCCGCCCACGCGAAAACTTCAGGCCGCGCGCCAGCCGCGCGGCTTTTTTTGGCCAAATTTCCCTCCTCAGAATTCAGTGAATAAGAACTGAAGAACTCTTTGTTGCATCCTGCCCGTCAGTGCCATGGTCTCATCGCTTCCAATGGTTGAAGACGTCACCCAGACAATCCGCCGCCCACATGCCAACGGCGGCGCCGAGGCCGCGCCGGTGGCGGGCCGCGCGATGCCGCACAGCCTCGAAGCCGAGGAGTACCTGCTCTCGTGCTGCCTGCTCGACGGCTCCGACACCATCGCGCGCTGCCTTGAGGCCCGGCTCGCACCCGCCGCGTTTTATTCGCCGGCGAACTCCCTCATCTACGAAAGACTCTGCGAGCTTTACCAGAAGCACCCGCCGGTCGAGCTGGCCGTGCTGGCCGAGGAGCTGAAGACCGCGCAGCAGCTCGAGGCCGTGGGCGGCTACGCCTACCTCACGCAAATCAGCGCCCGCATCCCGACGTCGGCCCAAGCGGGCTATTTTTTGGAAAAAGTCCGCGAACTTTATTTGTTGCGCGAGCTCATCAAGGCTGCCACGGGCGCGGTGGAGGGAGCCTTCAATTACCAGGGCGGGATCGAGGAGTTCGTGGACAAAGTCGAGCAGGACATCTTCCGCGTCACGCAGGCCCGCGTCGGCGATGCAGTGAAGTCGATGAAGGATCCCACGCGCGAGGCCATGAACGTCATCAACAAAATGATGATGAAAAAAGGCGAGCTCACCGGCGTGGCCTCCGGTTTCATTGAGCTTGATCGGCTCACCTTTGGCTTCCAGCGGCAGGAAATGGTCGTGCTCGCCGCGCGCCCGTCGATGGGCAAGACGAGCCTCGCGCTCAACACCGCCGAGGCCGCCTCGTTGCCCAAGCGCGGCGAGCCGGTCACCACCTTGATTTTTTCGCTCGAGATGAGCGCCTCGCAGCTCGCGCTGCGCATGCTCTGCGCCCGCGCCCGGGTGAACATGAAACTGTTGCGCGATGGCCTGCTGCCAAAAAATGGCGAGGAAATGCAGCGGCTGGTCGCCACGGCGGACGAGTTCTCCAAGGCCCCGCTCTTTATCGACGATTCCAGCCATCTCTCGATCATGGAGCTGCGGGCAAAGGCCCGCCGCGTACACGCCCGCCACAAGCTCGGCTTCATCATTGTCGACTATTTGCAGCTGATCAGCCCGACCGACGCGAAAGTCCCGCGGGAACAGCAGGTGGCCGAGGCTTCGCGCGGATTAAAGGCGCTGGCGAAGGAACTCGACCTCCCCGTGCTTGTATTAAGTCAGTTGAACCGCTCGTCCGAAAAGGAAAATCGCGTGCCGAGACTCTCGGATTTGCGCGAATCCGGCTCGATCGAGCAAGATGCCGACGTCGTACTCATGCTCGCCCGCCCCAAAGATTCCGAAGAAAATTACCAGGTCGCCAGCGATTCGGCTGACTTAATCGTTGCCAAGCAGCGCAATGGGCCGGTAGGAGAACTGAAACTCACTTTCCTCAGGGACATCACACGCTTTGAAAACCATACTCCGTAACCCAGTGCGCGGGGTCGCGCAATTTCTGTTCGTATTTTGGCTGCTGGCTGCGGGGGCGTACCGGGGGGCGGCGCAGACCCCGGGCCAGGCGGCGCCGGCAGCTTCCACCGTGGGCGCCATCACGATCAAGTTTGTCGGCGCCGCCAATGTCGATGAACAGGTTATCCGGTCCAACATGCAGGTGCATGAAGGCAGCACCTTCGATGAGACTCTGGTCGATCGCGACATCCGCTCGCTCTACAAGACGGGCCTCTTTGAATACATTGAGGTCAAGCGCGACGTGCAACCCGACGGCACGATCAATCTCGTGGTCGAGATCACGCCCAAGTATCGCGTGCAGGGAGTGGAGTTTGAAGGCAACAAAAAGGTCACCGCCGCCCGCCTGGCCAAGGAGACCAAGACGAAATCCGGCGCCACGCTTGACGAACGCCAGGTCAAGGAAGACTCCGAGAAAATCCACGATTTCTACGAAAAAAAGGGCTATAACGAGATTGCTGTCACCTACGATATCAAGCGCGACCGCAGCACCGGCCAGGGCAGGGTCATCTTCAGGATTAATGAGGGCAACAAGGTTCACGTATCGGACATACGTTTTATCGGCAACGCCCACATCTCCGCCCGCAAACTCCGTCACCAGATGGAGACCAGCATCCATCATTGGCTCTGGTCCTGGATCACGGACGGCGGCCGGTATAAAGCCGATCAATTCCAGGACGACCTCGACAAGCTTCGCGACTACTACGCCAACCAAGGCTACCTCGATGTCGATATCCCGCAGGGAAAAGTGATTTTGGATTATCCCGGTCCCTACCAACTGGTCGTCACCATTCAAATCTCCGAGGGCCGCCTGTATCACATCGGTGCGATTTCCTTTTCCGGCAACAAAATCTACTCCGACCGTTTGCTCCGCCTGGCGCTCCGGCAAAAGCCAGGCATGGTTTTCTCGCCCTCCAAGCTCGACAAGGATGTCACGACCCTGGAGGACTTTTACGGGCGCGATGGCTATCTCGAAACGGAGATCCACCTCGTTCGCAAGCCGAACCTCGCCACCGGCAACATCGACATCGAGTATCAGATCGAGGAAAGCAAAATTTTTTACGTCGAATCCATCAAAATCGAGGGCAATACCAAGACCAAGAGCAATGTAATCCTCCGCGAGCTCATCATCGGTCCCGGCGAAGTGTTCGACACCGTGCGCATGAAAATCAGCAAACAGCGCCTCCAGAACACCG
>Ga0307478_10003501_pt1 | contig 11636 bp, 9 predicted proteins | sample atmos_gasesECM4C_2_FD_203713 | JGI IMG/M metagenome (GOLD analysis project Ga0307478, IMG submission 203713) | Hardwood forest soil microbial communities from Morgan-Monroe State Forest, Indiana, United States - atmos_gasesECM4C_05 | ecosystem: Environmental > Terrestrial > Soil > Temperate...
GGACACAACGCTCGAATTGGCATCCGCCATGCCATTCCAGTCTCTGGCCTGCTCAACCAGTTTCTTTGCCCGCGCATCTTTCGGAGGCGCTATCTTCGCCGCCGCAACCAGTTGCTCCGCCAAAAACAGGTGTGGATAGCTGTATGTGTCCGTTTCCACTTTCAACATGTCTTCCGGCCGCAGGTCGTGCCTGTCGTGCAACAGGTCGAAAATCCGCGCCGTTCGATACGGTTCTTCCCACCGGTCCGTTATATAAGGCTTGTAGTTGGGTCCGACCACCCTCGCGTTCGCCGTCACGATCAGCCCGCTCTCGGGATTGAATACCTGCGGCAGTTCTTCAAAGGGGATATATCCGGTCCATTCGTAGTCATCGGTATCCCCGGGCACAGGAACCTCTCCGTGACCCTTCTTCCGTACCGGCACTCGCGCCCCGAGGAAATAACCTATATTCCCATCTACGTCCGCATAGACCACATTTTGCCCGGGCCCCCATACGCCCTTCATCACTTCGCGGAACTCTCCCCAGTTTTGCACCTTGCCAAGCCAGTTGTAGAAATGGCACAGTGCTCCCGGCTCCAGCACCGTCCAGCGCATCGCATAGAACTTGTCGCCCTCCTGACGCACCACCGGGCCGTGCCTGGTCACCATCAGCTTCAGATGCTCGTCCGGTTTGCCCTTCACGTGGATCACTTCGTCGTAAACGTCCGCCTTCTTCCACTGCCCGTTCACGAGGTATTCATCCGGCTTCGCCGGATTAAACGTTTCGATGTACAGGTCGAGCACGTCTGCGCCGTTGTTAGTGAATCCCCACGCGATTCGGTCATTGTGTCCCACAACAACCAGTGGGGTGCCTGGCAAAGCGAAGCCCTTCACGTTCCATCCGGGCGCCGTAAGGTGCACCTCGTACCAGATCGGCGGCAACGTCAGTTCAAGATGCATGTCATTCGCAAGCAACGGCCTGCGCGTCGCTGTATGATCTCCGCTCACTACCCAATTGTTGCTGCCCAGGGATTGCCTGATGTCCCCTTGGGATGCTGCTAGCCACGCTCTCACATCGCTCGCCAGCACTGTCGTCAAGTCGGGCTGGCTCTCCGCTCCTGGCGCGCTGTATCCGTTGCGCTCGGCCTTCAGCACATCCTCGCTATCCATGTCGTCTTCGTCATCTTCATCGTCGGAGTTTGATTGTGCGGCACCCTTCGCATCTTTGCCAGCGTTGGGATCTCCCACGACGAAATGGTCCATCGCCGCCTCCGGGCTAAACAGGTCGCGGGCTAACTCTGGCCCGACCTTTGCCGTAACGATGGCTCGACTCATCTCTTTCCTGCGGGTGTCCGTCAATGTGCGGTACATGTAGCACGCGATTAGCAATGTATCGGAAGGCTGCCACGGGCTTGGCTTGTAGCGCAGCAGTGTGAACTCCATCGGCAACGTGGAAGAACGGTGCTCAATGAGGTGATTCACCCCTCGCGCGTACGCTTCCACTACACCGCGCACATTCGCCGGCATCATACCGACGTCGCGCTCTGCGGCTCGGCTGAAATTCAGGACGCGGAAGTCCTTGTCAATCTCCAGCGTTGCCGGTCCCAGCACTTCGGAAAGCTGCCCGCGGGCCGCACGCCGCAGCAGATCCATCTGCCACAAACGGTCCTGGGCCATAACGTAGCCTTGTGCTTCGGCAAGGTCTTCCAAGGAACCGGCCCGAATGTGGGGTACGCCCCAATTGTCACGTTCCACCGTGACCTCGCTTTGCAGGCCCTGCAGCCGAATCGTGCCTTCGAGCTTCGGCAGCGGCCGGTAGACGAACCACCAGATCCCGGTAGCAAAAACGACGACAATAACGGCAGCGATCCACAGCGGCAAACGCAGGAGGGTTCGCACTATGCTGGTCACCTCAGTTCGGAAAACCCAGTGTAGTGGACGCCGCCACACCACGCAACCGGCCTAAACACATCCTCGCCTCCACTCGTTCACCACGCCTTCTCACTCGCGTCACTCCTCGCTCGCCGCGGGCCCTCCCTTTTCGGCGAGTGCTGCTACAATGCGGCTGGGGGATTCTTCACGCCAATGTTCTTGGTGCGTCTGATTGGTGTACTTGTCCTCGTAGCCCTGAATGGTTACTTCGCCGCCGTCGAATTCTCCCTTGTCGCCGTGCGCCTGTCTCGCGTGCGCCAGCTTGTGGCTCGCGGTAATGCTCAGGCCAAAATCGTAGAGTTCCTGCTCAGTGATTTGCACCGTGTTGTTTCCGGCGTTCAATTGGGGATCACCCTTACAAGCCTGGCGATCGGTGCCTTGGGGGAAATGACGCTCGCCCGGCTCGTGCAAAGCCTGATGCCTGCCCAAGCCAGTGTCCGCACCCTTATCCTGGTCCACGCCTCGGCCCTCACGCTCGCCTTTCTCTTGTTGAGCGCCATCCACGTTGTCTTTGGCGAACTCGTCCCCAAAACCATCAGCCTTGCGCGCGCCGAGCGCATTGCCCTGCTGGTCTCCCGCCCGTTCCTCTGGTTCCTCAACACCTTTCGCTGGGCCATCAATCTGCTTGATGGCATCTCCAGCGCTGTCGTAAAGGCGCTGGGCGTGATGTCGCCCAGCGGGCGCGACGTGGCCCATTCAACCGAAGAACTTCAGATCCAGATAGAGCAGGCCCGCGAAAGAGGCTTGCTCGCCCCGAGCGAGGAGAAGTTCATTCTAAGTGCTATCGAACTCAGCCAGCTTCAGGTTCGCGAAATTATGGTTTCCCGGCCAGACATGCATACCCTTCCGGTCGAAGCCTCGCTCGATGAAGTCATGCGGCTCTTCGCCACTACCCAGCGCTCCCGCATCCCGGTCTACCGCGGCACCATCGATCACGTGCTCGGTTTCGTGCACATCAAGGATATGATGTGGGTCCTGCTCGACCGCGAGCGCCGCCTGGAAGAAAATCTCCCGTCCCCGCCTCCGTTCGACCTGCGGCGCATTTTGCGTGAAATTCTGATTGTTCCGGAAACAAAGCCCGCGAGCGAATTACTGCTCGAACTGCGCGCCCGCCACGTCGGCATGGCCATGGTTGTAGACGAGTTCGGCAGCATTCTCGGCCTCGTCACCAAGGAAGACCTTCTCGAACAGCTTGTTGGCGAAATTCATGACGAGTTCGACGTTGTCGAGAAACCCTTAACTCTCGCTGACGGCGCCGTTATCTTCGACGCCGCTCTCAGCGTTCGCGACCTCGACAGCCAGTACAACATTTCCCTGCCGGACGACCCCGCCTACGCCACCGTCGGGGGCTTCGTGATGGCTCAACTCGGCTTCATACCTCGCGGTGGTGAAAGCTTCGAGTACGGCGGCTTTCGCTTCTCCGTTGTCGAGATGGATGGCCGCCGCGTCGCGCGTGTCAAAATTCAGCGATCGCGCCCCTCCGAGAGCGAGTTATCCAGGGAATCTGCGCCGCCCAATCCGGTTCTTGCCGCTTCCAAGCTCAAATCCAGGGAAAAGGAGCGCTGAATTTCGCGGACGCATGGCCCGCCACCTTCTCGATCGCTTCCTGCTCACCTTGCCGCTCTTTGGCTGGTACTAACCCTGGTTTTTCTGCTCATTCACATTGTGCCCGGCGATCCCGTCGAACAGATGCTTCGGAGAAGGCGCCGCTCCCGGCCAAGTCGAGCAATTGCGCCGTCTGCCTGCCGCAGGCGGGCGGCGGCACCCTCTCCCTCAGGGCGTCGATTATGAATGGCTAGAGAAGGACGCAACATTATCATCTGAGAAAAGCAGATCCCTCGCTTCGCTCGGGATGACACTTGACAGAGGGCGCCCTATTCCCTCGCCAGCAATACCGGTGCGCCGCGCCCGATCCCCAACGTTTTCGACGCGTTCCCCTTGTTGATCGCTACTTCTACGTACCCGCCCGACCCGATATACGCTACGGCTTCCCCTGCGTTTCCGCTCGCGAACGTGTGGACCAGCCGGCTTACCGCATGGCTTCCCACCTGCAATTTCAGTTCTCCTCTCTCCAGCGCTTCTGCGGGCAAATCTTCCGCGCGGAGCGTGGTCAGCAGGTTTCCAAAGGAGTCGACCTTGATCACCACTCCCTTCATTCCGCCGTCGCCTTCCTTCGGCCTGGGCATGGCGAACCGCTTGAAATCGGTGATCTCTTCGCCCATGCTGCCCGGTTGCCAGTTCTTCGAAAGCCAGCCCGCCACCGGGGCAAACACATCGCGTCCGTGAAAAGTTTTGCTGACTGGGTGCAGAAAATAGTGTTCGCTGGTCAGGTGCCGGACCAGGAAATTCTGTTCTTTTTCGAAAACCCCGGAAAGCACGCCATTGTCGGGTGCGATGAAATACTGGTTCTGCCCGCTCACGAGTAGCGGCCGCCGTTCCGTGCCCACGCCGGGATCGACCACCACGACGTGAATCGTGCGCGGCGGAAAGTACGAGTAAGCCGAAGCAATGGCCAGCGCCCCATCCAGCAAGTCAAACGGTGCCACCTGGTGTGTAATGTCCACAATCTGAACTTCAGGATTGATCTTCAGGATCACGCCTTTCAGCACGCCCACCAGGTGGTCGCTCGTGCCGTAATCGGTCGTCAATGTCACGATTGGATTCGTCAAGTCTCTCTCTCCCTCTGGGTGATTCCTTCGTTTTTTCAGCGTAGTGGAGAGGCGCACCCGCCTCTTGTGACGCTAGCGGACCGCGCGCGGGATGGCAAGAAATCGCGAGCCGGGCGCTACGCAACCGCCAACGTCAGCCGCTGCTCCCTGCTCGAACCGCGAAGAGCCCACGTCGGGCATTCATCGCGCCGCCTGCGGATCACGTCTTGCCTGCGCACTTCGCCACGATCAGCGTGATGTCGTCTTGCTGTTCCTGCGGACTAAAATGTCGCACTTCCTCGACGACCGCTCCCAGCATGGACTCGGGAGGCAACTCCTTGTGCTGCCTGAGCGCCACCACGAGTCGCTCCTCGCCAAACTGCTCGCCGGCAGGGCTGAACGATTCGGTGATCCCGTCGGTGTAGAGTGCAAGGGTATCGCCGGGCATGAGCTGAGTTTCCGCAATCTCGCATTCCCATTTCTTGAACGCGCCCAGAATGGTGGCGGTGGATTCGAGACGCTCCAGCCTGTCGTCGCCTCGCAAAAGCAAGGCGCAGAGATGACCGCAGTTGGCGTAGCGCACGCGGCGGCTCGTGTCGTTGTATTCCACGAAAAATAGCGTCGCGAAGGCTCCGTCAGCGGTGTTCTCGCTAAAGAGCTGGTTCACCACGCTCAGCATGCGTTCGGGCGCATCCAGAGCCACTGCGCACTGGCTTCGCAGATTGGCCTGCAGATTCGCCATCAGCAGTGCCGCCGCGATTCCTTTCCCGGAGATGTCGCCAACGACGAGACCAAGCCGCCCGTCACCTAAGTCCAGAAAGTCGTAGTAATCGCCTCCGACCTGCCGGGCCTGATGACAGATTCCCGCGTACTCCAGCGTCCTTAGTGGCGGCCTGCTCCGCGGGAAAAGACGAAACTGCACTTCTTTCGCAATCTCCAGTTCCTGCGCTGCCCGCCGCTCGGCCTCCAGCTTTTCAGCGATGGCGCGGCGTTGCGCCTCCACCGCTTTCGTTACTTCATCGAAGGCAACCAGCGAAAACAAATTGCCGTCCAGGTCCCAAAAACGCGTAAAGACTCCACCCCAGATGGGCTTGGAGGCGGCTCCTCGCGAGCGCGGGTCAAGCGAATCCGGCGCGTGCACTTGCACTCCGTGCTGAAGGCGCCTGAGCCGCGGCGTGAACTGGAATTTGACTCCGGACTTGCTCCACTCGCGAAACTTCGTGATGACGTTTTCGGTGACGAACGTAACGTGGGTTGGCCGCCCGATCAGCTTGTAGTCCTCCGAATCGGGCTCGGGCGCCACCAGCGTCAGATTTGCCGCGCCATCGGGAGGCGCAACCGTCACAAAACGGCGGCCGTGTTGCATTCTGGCGTCGAACACCAACTGAAATCCCAGCTGTTTGCAATAAAAGTCTAGGCTGAGCTCCAAATCGCGCACGAAAATCGTCACGGACTGAAGCCGAAGGTACGGATTCTCTCGGTCCAGCCGAACGCTAAATCTCTCTGCGGACTCGCGAGGCACGCTGCTCATGGCCAGCATTATAAGGCGCAGGGCGGGTATTTCGCGCCGGTGCCTCGCTTTTCCCGAGCAGTGGGCCCACTCTGCAAGCAATTGTATGGGGGCGTGGGTTGGCGAGCCATAATGCCAGTATGTCTACTGAACAACAGACCATCACGCCGGGCGTATTGCGGCGTGTACTGTGGATTCAGACCCTGACGCTCATCTGGATGAGTCTCGAAGCGGTAGTGTCGCTGGGAGCGGCTTGGATGGCCCGCAGTCCGGCCCTTCTTGCTTTTGGGGGCGATAGCGCGATCGAACTTCTCTCCGCGGTTGTTGTGTTGTGGCGCTTTTCAGCGCCGTCTCACCAAGAGCACGTTGAGCAACAAGCGGGCAAAATCACGGGCGGCTTGCTGTTCGTCCTGGCGGCCTTTGTTGTTACTTCTTCGGTTCTCACACTCTTAGGGGATGTCGAAGCCAGACCAAGCCGTGTCGGGATAGCCCTCCTCGTGCTTGCCGCAATCATCATGCCTTGGCTTGCGGGACAAAAGCGGCGCCTCTCCATAACGACTGCCAGCGCGGCTTTGAGGGCAGATGCAGCCGAGTCGGCGGTCTGCGGCTATCTGGCCCTGATTGCTCTTGCGGGTTTGCTCGTCAATGCCGTTTGGAAAGTGAGTTGGGCAGACCCTATCGCCGCGCTGGCTTTGCTGCCGCTGATTGTGCATGAGGGATGGGAAGCGAGGAAGGGTAAACCTTGCTGTCGTTGATGTGTCCGAATTTTACCCGAGTGAAGAGGGCTCAGAGAATGACCACTTCTCACCGCCAGTTTGCTTGCGTTCACGCGTTGCCCATCGTACGATTTGAAATTGGTGTGCCTCAGGGATTTTGTTCCTTAGATTTCAGTCCACCGGAAGCCTGATTCCCGGGATTCCGTGTGGCTCGGTCTTGGGCCAGGAGAGGCTCTGCATGAAATCGGTTGTAGTCGTGGGCGCGCAATGGGGTGATGAAGGCAAGGGAAAGGTAGTCGATTATTTAGCTGGCTCCTTTGATTACATCGCGCGGGTGGCGGGCGGACACAACGCCGGCCACACCGTCATCATCGGCAAAGACCGTTTCGTCCTCCAACTCATCCCTTGTGGAATCCTTCGCCCGAAGCAGCACGCCATCATCGGTGCCGGTGTAGTTGTCGATCCCGCGGCACTTGTCGCCGAAATCGAAACCCTCGCGAAGGCCGGCATCGATGTTACCGGACGGTTGCACATCAGCAATCGCGCACACCTCATTTTTCCCTATCACCGCGAACTGGATCTCGCGGCCGAGACCGCGCGTGGCGCCAACAAAATCGGCACCACCTCCCGTGGCATTGGCCCCGCCTATGAGGACAAAATGGCGCGCCGCGGCCTTCGCGTGGCCGACCTGCTCGATCCCACGCTCTTCCGCGAAAAGGCCGCTCGCGTGGTCGCTGAGAAAAATCGCATTGCGCAAGGCGCGTATGGCGCCAAGGTCGACTTTTCGCCGGAAGTGGAGACCACGCTGAAACTCGGCGAAAAAATCAAAGCCTTCATCTGTGACACTGCCGAACTCACCAATCGCGCTCTCGACGAAGGCAAATCCGTCCTCTTCGAAGGCGCTCAGGGCACCATGCTCGACATCGATCATGGCACCTATCCGTTTGTCACCTCCTCCAGCGCCACGTCCGGCGGCGCCACCACCGGCATGGGTGTGCCTCCTACAAAGATTCGCCACGTTCTCGGCGTCTCCAAGGCGTATACCACGCGAGTCGGTGGCGGGCCTTTCCCAACGGAAATGCCCGACCTTGAGGCCAAGGAAGTGCGCGAACGTGGTAAGGAATTTGGAGCTGTCACCGGCCGGCCTCGCCGTTGCGGCTGGCTTGACCTTGCCGAACTCCGCTACGCCAAAATGATCAATGGCATCGACTCCCTGGTCATCACCAAGCTCGACGTTTTCGACACTCAACGCGAAATCAAAGTCGGCGTCGGTTACACCTACAAGGGAACGCCGATCAACGAAATGCCTGCCTCCGCCGAAGAGTACGAACGGATCGTCCCGGTCTATAAAACGCTGCCCGGCTGGTGCGAAAGCACCTATGGTGTCCGCGATGCCGGCAAGCTTCCCAAATCCGCCATCGATTACATGCGATTCGTTTCTGAATTCCTTCAGGTGGAACTTGGCATGATCTCCACAGGCCCCGAACGCGATGCCACCATCGTTCAGCCAGGCACGCTCCTCGCCCGCTGGCTGTAGCTATCTCCGAGGCCGTAGACCGTGACGTCCGAAGGACCTAAAGCGGCGGCTAGCCGCCGCACTCCTAAGGAAGCCGGGCAAGATCACGGGATTGTGCGGAGATGGGGCGTGGGAGTCCTGTGCCTCTAGATGGCGGCGAAACTGTAGACTGTAGACTGTAGACTGTTGAGTGTGCTGCGAGGTCCACGTTGCTTTCGTTTCTTGGGGCTCGCCAACTTGTCATTCGCAAAGTCGCCGAACGTGCCGACTCTCGCCCCACCGTATCTCTTCCGGTCTCGGACGCTCTCGGTTTCGCCCTGGCTCAGGAAATCCGGGCCGATCGCGAATACCCTCCCTTTGATCGTTCAACGCGTGATGGCTATGCCGTCCGGTCAAGCGAAGCCGCTCCGGGTGCCTCGCTCCGCTGCGTTGGCGAAATCAAGGCGGGGGATACCGTCGCCTCTCCTCTCGCATCCGGCACTTGCATTCAAATCATGACCGGCGCCGGCGTGCCTGCGGGCGCTGACGCCGTCGTAATGATCGAGTTCACCCGGCGTGATGGCGAGACCGTCAGCTTCGGCCGGCCCACAGAACCACGGCAGAATATCGTGCCTCGTGGCAGCGAAGCCCGCGCCGGAGACATCGCGCTGCAAAATGGCCTGCGGCTCGGCTTCGCCGAACTAGCGATCGCCGCGCAAGTTGGCGCCGCACAGTTGCTCTGCACAAAAAAGCCTCGCGTCGCGATTCTCTCGACCGGTGATGAGGTCGTCCCGCTCTCTGAAACCCCCGGTCCGTTTCACATCCGCAACAGCAACAGCATCTCCCTCGCAGCGCAAGTTCGTCTCGCTGGTGGCGAACCCGCTCCTCTTGGCAACGCCCTCGATCGCGTCGACGATCTCAGCGCGAAAATTGAACAGGGCCTTGGCCACGATGTCCTGGTCCTTTCCGGCGGTGTCTCGATGGGAAAGTACGACCTTGTCGAATCGGTCCTCAAGAGCCTCGGCGCCGAGTTCTTCTTTGACGCCGTTGCCATTCGCCCCGGGAAGCCCACCGTCTTCGGGCGCTGCCGCAACACCTGGGTCTTTGGCTTGCCGGGAAATCCCGTCTCTACCATGGTTACCTTTCAACTGTTCGTGATTCCCGCGCTCGACCTTCTCAGCGGTGCCCCTGCGCGCCCGCTGCCTCTCCTCGAAGCCACCCTCGCCGAGCCACTCAGAGAAAAGGCCGCCCTCACCCACTTTCTCCCTGCGCGCCTCGAATGGCCTGACCTTTCGCCTCGCGTCTCCGCGCTTCGCTGGCAGGGTTCCGGTGACATTGCCGCTCTTAGCCGTGCCAACTGCTTCCTTCTCGTTCCCCCTGACCGCCTGGACATCCCCGCCGGAGAGAAAGTTTCCGTTCTGCCCCGTGCCGACGTACTCTAGTCAGACGCTATGCCAAAGCTTTCTCACTATTCCGCCCACAGCAAAATCTCTATGGTTGACGTCTCCTCCAAGTCCGTCACCACGCGCACGGCCATCGCCCATGCTTTTGTTCGAATGTCCCCCAGGGTCTTGCGCGCCGTCCGCCGCCTGAAAAACCCCAAGGGCGATCCGCTGGAAATCGCTCGCATCGCCGGCATTGCTGCCGCCAAACGGACCGCCGAATGGATACCTCTTTGTCATCCGCTCCCCCTCACGCACATTGATGTGACTCCCCGCCTGTGCAAAGATGGGGTGGACATTTACTCCCGGGTCACGGCCACTGCCCAAACTGGCGTGGAAATGGAAGCGCTGGTCGCCGTTACCTGCGCCGCCCTCACGGTCTACGACATGTGCAAAGCTCTCGATAAGGGGATCGAAATTACCGGCGTGCATCTGCTTGAGAAAACCGGTGGAAAGAGCGGCGATTACCATCGTGCGGCCGCGGAAAGGCGTGGGAGCGCCAGGCCATGAGCGCCCTCACCGGCAAATCCGTCAAGTTGCTTGTAGCCGAAGATAACCCCATGGTTCGCAACCTCGTCTCCAAGGGCCTGGATCCTTTTTGCGAAGTTCTGGTGGCTAACGACGGCGCCGACGCGCTCCTGAAAGTCGTCGACGATCCTCCCGACGTTATTCTCTGCGACTACAACATGCCCGGCCTCAACGGCCGCCAGCTCTTCGAAAAGCTCCGCGGCCGCGATTCCACCCGTCACATCCCATTTCTCTTCATGGCCAGCCGCGCGGACATCGAGGAACGTTTGCGTCCCCTGATCGAAGGCGCCGAAGATTTCATTGCCAAGCCCTTCCTGCTGAAAGATCTCGTCCGCTCCGCCAAGAAAGTTGTCGACCGCCTGCACCTCGAAAAGCTGCAGAAGCAGGCTTCCCGTCCGGGCGTCATTCAGGGCCGCCTCGAAGAAATGAGCATGACCGACCTCATGCAGTCCCTCGAAATGGGCCAGAAGTCCTGCCGCCTCCAGGTGAAAAAGGGTACGGACCGCGCCGAGCTCTATTTCTCGGCTGGCCAGTGCCGCGACGCTAAAATCGGTGATGTTACGGGAGATGACGCCGTGTTCAAGGTCATCCTCTGGACCGAGGGTGAATTTGAAATCGATTTCAATGCCGCCAATGCCTTGGGCCCCACTACTACTACGCGGAGCACTACGGGCTTGTTGATGGAAGCGATGCGATTGATGGACGAAGCCAACCGCGATACCGTCGGCACTGGGTGAGAATTCCAGTTCCCAATTTCAGGGAATACGTGAAGCACCACCTGCGGTACTTACGACTCATAACGTATGACTTACAACCTATAACTCCCGATGCGCGTGGCCATTCTCACCATCAGCGATTCCGTCACCCGCGGTGAACGCGAGGACCTTTCCGGGCCGGCTCTCGTCCAGCGCTGCCGCCAGCTTGGTTGGGACGTCACTTCCGCGCTTCATTGCTCCGATGACCTCGCCGAAGTCCGCAGCCAGTTGCGGGCCGTCGCCGATTCCGGCCGCGTGGAAGTTCTCCTCACCACTGGCGGCACCGGTCTTGGCCCCCGCGACACCACGCCCGAGGCCACCATCGATGTCGCCGACCGCACCATCCCCGGTATCCCGGAAGAAATGCGCCGCAAGGGGGCCGAGAAAACGCCCACCGCCATGCTTTCCCGCGGTGTTGCGGTTATCCGCCATAGGACCATCATCATTAATCTGCCGGGCAGTCCCAAAGGCGCGGTCGAGTCCCTTGACGCCATCGCCCAACTTCTCCCGCATGCGGTCGAAGTCCTTCGCGGCGCTCATCACGGCTAGCCCATCTTCCGCAGTTGATGGAATAAGTCGTGTGTTTTCAATATGGACATGCCTCGGTCTTCACTACACTCGGGCCATTTCC
>Ga0307478_10003505_pt1 | contig 11621 bp, 7 predicted proteins | sample atmos_gasesECM4C_2_FD_203713 | JGI IMG/M metagenome (GOLD analysis project Ga0307478, IMG submission 203713) | Hardwood forest soil microbial communities from Morgan-Monroe State Forest, Indiana, United States - atmos_gasesECM4C_05 | ecosystem: Environmental > Terrestrial > Soil > Temperate...
CTGCCAGGGATTCGCAGCGTTCATTGCAAGAACAAGCGACATCGTCGCGAGAATTGTCGCTGTGTGCGGTTTCATCGGCGGAAGTAATGCGCGTTAATTTGAATTGCGCAAACGACAGTATCGTCGGCTCGACGGAGTCTCGCCCTACCAATGATTGTCGATCTCGCCGCCTCTGAGGGGCTGGCTGCATGGTTTTGAACCTGCGCGTGGCAACATGCGCTACAGCTCTTAGGCTGTTTTCGCCCACGCGCGCAAAACCTCTGCCACGCTCCAGGCTTGGGCGATGCAGCCACCGGCCATGTGCGGAGCGCGAGCGTCAAAGACTTCGCTGATCGTCCCGATGCCGTCGTCGCTCAGGTGCACGGGAAAGGTTTCAAGAAATTTTCGCGCGGCGGCTCGATCGTGAGGATGAACTTTCAGCCACGCATCGACGAACGGCCCGATCAGCCAGGCCCAAACCGTGCCTTGGTGATAAGCGCCGTCTCGGGAGCGAAGGTCACCGCCATAAATCGGTTTGTAATTTGGATCATCTGGCGAAAGCGTGCGCAGGCCGACTGGCGTGAGCAATTTTTTCTCTGCAACTTCTAGAACCGATTTCCAATGTCTTGCGTCGAGAACCGGATAATCGAGTGAGATGGCGAACAATTGATTTGGCCGGCAGGACGAATCGTTTGCACTCCCGCCATCAACATCGACAACGTCGTAAAGATAACCGCCTTCCGCGATCCAAAAACGGTTATTGAATGAAACGCGCGCACGTTCGGCATGTCCCTGGTAAACCTGCGCAGAAGGTTCGTCACCGTTTTCGCGCAACCAACTGGCGAGCAAACAAAGAGCGTTGTGCCAAAGCGCGTTGATCTCGACTGCTTTTCCGCGACGCGGTGTGACTACCCAATCGCCCATCTTCGCATCCATCCAGGTGAGCTGATATCCTTCCTGCCCTTGCGCGAGCAAGCCGTCGGTTGGATCGACACGAATATTGAATCGCGTTCCGCGCAAATGATGCTCGGCGATGTCGACCAAAATTGGCAAAAGAAGTTGCATCGTGTTGCCGTCATTAGTGCGTTCCAGATAACGGCCGAGCGCATGAAAAAACCAGAGGGTTGCGTCCGCCGTGTGATACACCCCTTCCTTCGCGCGATCGGGAAACATATTTGGAATCAACCCGTCGCGGACGTAATGCGCGAACGTGCGCAGGATGTAGCCGGCTTCGAGAAAACGGCCCGTGATCAGGGTCAAACCTTCGAGACTAATCATCGTGTCGCGTCCCCAATCGGTAAACCAGTGATAGCCGGCAATGACCGTACGGACTTCGTCGCCGGCGGCATGAGCGCGCGCCGCTTCTTCAAACCGGCCCGCCGGCGTGATGACAAATTGATCGGCGGCAAAAACCAGTTCCGCCGGAAAACTTTGGCGCACCTTCGGGATCGCATCGTGGAGAAGGCGAGCGCGCCGCTCACGCTCAGCCGCCAGAACGTCTTCGGGGCTCAAGACGCCGATAATGTCCCACATCTCAGTTGAGCCAACCAACGTCGCCGTGCTTCGTTCGGTAAGGTCGACCCGAAAAAATCCCGGGCTCCATAGCTCGCCTTCGTAGGCATAACCTCGTTGCTGTTCGAGGCGGTAAACGACTTGAGGAATTTTCGATGGAGCGATCGTGAAAGCGGATTCGCGGCCGTAAAGCTGCATGCGGAGCGGCGGTAGTTTTCGGCGCGCCGCGGCGATTTCGTAACGACCATCGACTGCTGTAAGTTTGTAAGGTGCGCCCAACTGCGTGTCTACGGGCGATTCATGATGCCGGAAATGAAAAGCGGGACGCAACTCTAGTCGCGGAGGAACTCCTTTTGAGATTACCTGGTAGCTGACATGAACCGTATTCTGCAAATGAGGAAGAAGTACTCGCTTCTCGACCACGACTTCGCGAACGCGATAGGTCCAAACGGGAAGCCCGTCCTCGAGCCGGAACTCAGTTAGGTAATCGGCGCTTTTCAGATCAAGCTGTCCGCCAGCTCGTTCCTCCGCGCCGAGAGAAACCACATCATCATCACTGAAACGGAGAAATTCCGATACGTGGCTCCACATCACAATGCGCCCGAGAGGCGCCGGCAATGCCGCGATGAGCAATCCATGATAACGACGCGTGACCGCTCCCGAAACAGTGCCCGACGCGTAGCCGCCAAGCCCATTCGTAACGAGCCACTCGCGATTAAGCAGGAGCTCGCGCGACATTTGCGCACCGTCCCAGGGCATCGCGCGAACGACGGTCGCTTGCGGACTCTCAACGCGTTTGTTCATCAATAATCTCGATCGAACGTTGCCGATTACTTTCTGACTCTCGGTTTGCGCCGCGGCGCAGTTTCCGGCACGAGTTTCAGCACAACCGCTGCTTCCGCTGGCAAAGTCCAAGGGTCCTGCGTTGGCAATGCAACGGCGCCTGGTCCGCCATAGGTTTCTGATTCACTTGACCAAAGTGTTGCCCACTCGAATCCAACCGGCGGAGCAAGCAGAGGTTCCGGCATCGCCTCGAGCAACTGAGCTTTGCCGAGATTCACAAGCAGCAAACGGTCGTCACTCTTCTCCGAAAAATAGCGAAGCACAAAGCTTCTCGGCCCGAGGACAGCGCCATCCACGCCCCCGATTCTTTGTTCACGCAGACGCGAATCTTCGCGACGCAGTTTCATAAGATCGGCATGTAGAACGTAGACTTGCCCGTTTTTTTCCCGCTCCGAGAAGTCTAACTTGCAACGAGTGAAGCTCTCGGGATCAGAGGGTACTGGCAGTTGCTTCTGAGTTTCCGGGTCGGCAAGTGATGGGAACTGCGAGAGAAACTCGAAGCGCCCTTTCCGAACCGCTTCCCGAAGTTTGTCGTCGCCCACGTTGCTAAAATAAAGGAACGGTTTCGATGTCCCGAATTCCTGGCCTTGAAAAAGCAGCGGCGTCCACGGACCGAGCAGGAGCAGCGCAGTCATGGCGCGATATCGCCCGGGTGAAGTTTCGAACCGCACTCGCCGACCGGCGAGCGTGTTTGAAACTTGATCGTGGTTCTCAATAAAGGCGACGAACGCTTCCGGCGGCGCACCAAAGGCCAGCGTTCCCCGAGGCGCTTCCTGCCAAGAATACGGTTGTCCTTGAAAAAGGTAACCGTATTTCGCAGCGGAAATAAATTCCTGGGGTGCCCCAAAATAGTCCGTGCAATACGCTTCGCGCCGGCCGGTGAGCGCGACAAACGCGCTGTGATGAAGATCGTCGTTCCACACGCCATCGAGATCGTAGCCTCCTTCGCTCCGTGGTCGAATCAATCTCATGTCCTGCCGTTCATTCTCGGCGACCAGAATGATGGAACGCTTAGCTGCGGCCTTTCGGGCGGCCCGGCCAATGGCGCTAAGGATGTGTTCGCCCGATTTGTCGAAGATGCTTTCCGTTGCATCGAGGCGAAATCCATCGAAGTGAAACTCTTCGATCCAGTAGCCTGCGTTGGTGATGTAGAATTCGCGAACCGGCCCTGAGTTTGGTCCGTCGAAATTGATCGCCTCACCCCAGTCGGTTTCCTCCCTCGCGGCGAAGTAATCGTTTGCGAAAACGCGCAGATAATTTCCGTCCGGCCCGAAGTGGTTGTAAACGACATCGAGAATCACGCCCAGGCCTAACGAGTGCGCGCGATTGACGAAAGCTCGCAAATCATCGGGCCTGCCGTACAGATGGGTCGGTGCAAAGAGATCGACTCCATCATATCCCCAGCCGAAGCTCCCAGGGAAATCGGAAATCGGCATCATCTCGATCACGGTGACGCCAATTCGCTTCAGCTCGGCCAATTGTTCCGCTGCTGCCTGCCAGGTTCCCTCCCGCGTGAAAGTGCCGATGTGCATTTCGTAAATGATTTGCCCTTTCATTTGCAGGCCGGGCCAACCCGAATCGGTCCATCGAAACTGAGTCGGATCGATGATGCAGGAGGAGCCGTGCGGACCGTCCGGTTGAAAACGGGATGCCGGGTCGGGATGAAAATGAATGGCGTTGTTAATGCGAAACCGGTAATAAGCGCCCGCGCCAACGTTGGCGCTGCCCGAGAAGTAACCGCCTTCCTCAGCCTGGAGCGGATGAAACGTTCGTTTAGCGCTCTTGTCCGCGCTTTCTTCCAGGACAAGATCAACCCATTGCGCCTTAGGCGCCCAAACGCGGAAATTTGTCTCGTTCGCTCCGGTCAATTCTGCGCCGATCGGGTAATGGCGTTCTGTGGGTGCTGTCACACATTTCTTTCGCTCTTGGCCAAGCCGTTGGTCGGACACGAGTTGATTTCGCGCTTTAGCCAAGGATCGACAACTAAAAATAAGTGGGAAACACCTGTCGGACCGGTACCGACGCCGATTCTTTACCCGACAATTAAACTTCTGTCATCGACCAGAATTTGCGAAAGGCATCTGGCCACGTCCGATCGATTACACTCTGCCGAGCGCGATCGGCCATTTGCTCTCGCAAAACAGGATCGATAGTTAACTCGCGGATGGCGCGTGCGAAATCGTCAACATCGTGTGACTTGGTTATTAGCCCGTTCGTCCGGTCTTCGACCAGTTCTTTTGGTCCTCCTGAATCAGATACGATTACAGGAACGCCAGACGCTTGGGCTTCGATGATGACGTTGCCGAACGTGTCGGTAGTGCTGGGAAAGACAAAGATGTCGGCAGAAGCGTAGGCCGCAGCCAGTTCTTTGCCGGTGAGGTATCCGGTGAAGAATGCGTCGGGCAATGTTTCAGAAAGCGACTGCGCATACGGCCCGTGGCCGACGACAAAGAGCTGGACTGATAATCCTTCGTCGCGCAGACGTCGATAGGCACCGGCCAGGACATCGAGATCTTTTTCTTTGGAAACGCGGCCCACGTAAAGCAAGCGCACCTGGCCGTTCCTTGCCCCGAATCTTTCGAAGAAAGCGGGATCGCGTCGCGTCGGACTGAAAAGCTCCGTGTCGAGGCCGCGGGGGAAGATTTTTAATTTCGCTCCGTCAAAACCGCGTTTAATCCAGCTTTGGCGATACTCCTCAGAATTAACGAAAACGGTGTCGAGCTGCCCGTAAAACCAGTGCATATAATTCCAGGCAACGCTTTCGAGGAAGCTGTCCTCGGTCAGGATGCGGATGTATTGCGGGAAATCGGTGTGATAGATGCCGCTCGTCTGCAAATTAAGCATCTTTGCCGCCAGGAGAGCGGTAAGTCCCACCGGCCCCGGTGTGCTGATGATAATCTCGGTAAATCTTTCCCGCTGGATGTAATCGAGCATTTGGAGAATCGGCGGGAAACTGAGTTTTTGGAGTTCGTACTCGGGCAATTCGAATTCTCCGATCGGCCGAAAATTTTTGATCGGTATGTTGTCGATGTTCAAATCGCTGCGTGAAGTGACAACGACTAATTCCTTGCCAGCGGCGGCGCCTGCCGCAGTCATTTTGCGAATCGTAGTGGCGACACCATTGACGTCTTCAAGCGTGTCGGTGAACCATGCGCGTTTGCGATTCTGCAGGGCCAGCGGGATTTCGCCAGTCAGCTGGTGGAAAATCTCGCGGAGCCATTTTCGTGACGGTGCTTGGCTGTGAAAGCCATAGATGTAGGGCGTGAGCACAACCAGGATAGGCACGATCGCGCTCAGCGCTTGCATGCTCTCGACGATGTTCCCACTGCTGAGTTGCTGCACGAATTTCTGGAAGAATCGAAACGCGAGTTGCTCGGCGACCATGTTCGCTAGGAGAAACGTCCGCCGCTCTGGTTCGTCCACCGCGTTGAGCTCGGTCATCAGTTTTGCTTTCACTTCCGGTCGCGCAAAATAGCCGGAAAGCTCTTTCCAGAGCGACATGTTCACTTGCTTAACCAGGTCGAAAATTTTCCCCGACAAAACCCCCTGGGCAAAGGCACTCGCCTTTTCTGCAAGCGTGAATTCGGTTGGGTCACGCCCTTCCATGAAACGCGAAAACATTTGTTCGAGGAGCACAGCACTGGGCCCGAGCTTTTCGTGAAAGCGGTCCTGGATGAAACAGGAAACCGTGTTGTAAAAGCCGTGCGACAGGGCGAGGGGAGTCCCGCCTTGCCCACATGCCTGGCAGCTTCCCTCGCGCACCAAGTCGAGAAACGTGCTCGTCGAATCAGCTGGGGGCGTTTCAGTGTAGGCCGAGGCGATAAATTGGCCGCCGTGGTCATCGGAACCACCAACGAAAATTTTCTTCCACGGTTCGGAGTGTGTCGGCGCCAAATTGTGGCGTTCGGCCAACTCCCTGATCTTCTCGGGAGTCAGCGACCGGAAAAGATGTTGGGCGAGCTCGCTCAGGAGCCGATCGCGTAGACCGTTGATCCCTTCGAAGTGTTTAAAAAGGAGAATGAGGCGTTCGAGATGCGACGCCTCAAGCTTGCCATTGATGCTGTAGAGTGGGTGCGCTACAGCGTGGGCGATGCCTGCGGTTTGGAGATATCTTTGCAAGGCAAAGATGTTGTCCCGGACGATGGCGATGTCGGCGTGACGCGTTTCGGAGATTCCCCAAACAAGGATATGAATCTTACACGGATCTTGCGGGAAATATGTCGTAACCTGTTCACTTATAAACGTGTTAGGTAAATCCGATATCTGTAAACAACCCTCGATCGTATCGTGATCGGTAAAAGTCGCGAAATCCATCCCGCGCTCGAGCAGCCCTCGATATAATTCACGGGGATCTGAGTAGCTGTCCGGAAAATCGAACCGTCGGAAGAGCCACTCTTCGGAGCGAGCGCTATAGCGCGAGTGAATGTGCAAGTCACACTTGCTCATCGTTTACTAGGTGCGCCTCCATTCCGCGATCCAATCTTGATAAGTAGTGGGTGTTCTCACCGCATCCAGTGCTCTAATAAGATCGACGATCTGCTGCCAAACGGCCGGATGAGAATAATCAGGCGGATGCACGCTTAAGCGCAGCAGCGGATTCATCTTTAAGAGTCGCGCCAGGGCTGCGTTCCAAACGATGCTCGTCGCGCGGCGCCAATTATTTTGAACACTGTAAACGAGGGACCTGGTGGCGAAGTTTTTCCCAGAGCGGAGATCGCGAATCGTGCGCAAGCGCGTGGTATATTCCAGTTCCGCATCGCGCGCCGCCTGCTCGCCTTCCGCACTGAGCAACCACGCCGGCGCGACGAAGCCCCGCGGTTTCAAACCCGCCGCATGAAACTCATCGCGCGCGGTTTTGATTCGGTTCAAAGCTTCGTCGTAGCCGAGGTCGTAAAACTCACCTTCGTTTTGGGTGTAAAAACGCGTGACAAACTTGTTGCGTATCGTCTCGCGGGGACGGTGTGGGCGTTCATGGAAATATCCGTGGATAACAATTTCATGTCCTTGCGATTCCAAACCGCGCAGCCAGGAAACGAATGGCCGGTTTTTCATGGCGGCGCCTTGATGATGATAGTCGGGCACGACCAGCAATGACAAAACGCGAATCCCTCGTCGCGCAAATTCCGAAATCATCTTGTCTACCGTTGCCTGGGTGGAGGGGGCAACGTCGTGCACGGAAACGACAAGGAAATCCTTGGCGGCGCTAGCTGTAGCGACGAGCGGCAGGAATTGCGTGGCCGCAACCGAGCTCATTCCTGCGAATTTTCGACGGCGGAGCGCGGTGAAACAAGGGGAATTTGCAGCAGGCGGATCGAGGAGCCTCAGTTCGTATGTGTTTAGCGAGGTCTCCATCTTCACGAAACAGGGAGTTCCCTTAGTTTCGGCTGCATCGTAAGCGCTTATGATGCGGCGGGTGACAAGCGGGGATGCCTAAGCCGGCGTCGGCGTCCTTCAGGTGGCCCTCATATCTAACCTCTCAGCGCTCCACCCGGTCGCGGTCCCGGGGCGGACGCGAATGCCCCTGGCGAGGGTACACACAACACGTGTAAAATAAACGTAAGGCGGAGAAGCCGCACCATGTCGCGGCTAAACAGACACCCCTGTTTGATGTTAAGTCAGGCGGCAAAGCTGCATATTAATTAGCAGCGCTCGTCCGGATAACGTATGCATGTGGCAGAGTGCCAAAGCTACATCGCACCCATCCGAACAATCGCGCGAAACTCCTCGGCACCGAGGGGCATCACGGACAAACGGGATTGGCGCACCAGTTGAATCTTGCTGAGGCTGGGCGCCTTTTTGATTTCGACCAAAGTGACAGCGCGAGATAAAGGACGGACCGGAGCGAGGTCCACGGTACTCCAATCTTCTTTTGGCGCAGTCGGATCTGGATAGGCAGTCTGGGTGACTTTGGCTACGCCAATCACGGCTTTTTCTTCACCACTGTGATAGAAAAGAACTTCATCGCCTTTAGTCATGCGGCGAAGATTATTTCGCGCCGCGTAGTTGCGTACCCCGGTCCAACTCGTCTCGCCGTCGGCGACGAAGTTAGACCATGAATAGGAGGATGGTTCCTGTTTCACCAACCAGAATTTTTTCATCTGCAAATTGTAAACAAGGAGCAGCGGTTTCCAAACTTTAGCGCGGTTTGGGGGAACAACGTTCATAGCTCCTAGTCACTTCAGCGGTTTAACACAACGTTGGGGAAACCAGAAAACGGTTTCAAGGTTGCCACCTGCGGCAACTTCCTCGCTGAAGCGAGATGTTAGTGGATCGCTGAAAAGTCCGACACTTCGACGCACATAGCCGAACTGTCACTCGTATCATTGGCGCTTTGGCGAACGCCGCTCTCAGCGTTACTGGCGATTCGACAACGTCGTCCAATTACGACAAGATCGATGTCAATGTCGCGCTTGCCATTTATCACATTCGAAGGATCGGAAGCGTGCGGCAAATCGACACAAGTGCAGCGACTGACCGCGCGATTGGAGAAGCTAGCGATCCCATTTATTTCGACGCGCGAGCCCGGGGGTACGCCCATCGGCGAAGTGATACGCGAACTTTTGCAATTTTCGCCGCAGGGCGCAGGCATGACCGCGGAAACAGAGCTGCTTCTCTTTGTCGCGAGCCGCAGCCAGCTCGTGCGTGAGACAATCAAGCCTGCGTTGAAAAGCGGTCTCTGCGTCATTTCGGATCGCTTTCTTGATTCCACCACCGTTTATCAAGGCGCAGCCCGAAACTTGGATCGGCAAATAGTTGACGAGTTGAACCGCCTGGCCGTTGGTGACTCCCTTCCTGACGTCACTTTTGTCCTCGATATAGATGCCAGCACAGCCCGATCACGAATGAAAACGATGCGGCGCCCCGATCGTATGGAACAGGAGCCGGAGGAATTTTACGAACGGGTTCGCGAAGGTTACCGGCAACTAGCTGCAGACGAGCCAAAGCGAATCGTCTTGATCGACGGTGGGCAATCAATCGATACGATCGAGGCTCAGATCTGGGGAGTGCTTGCGATGCGATTTCCAGTGTTGACGCCGCTTGAAAAATCGCAAGTCGGCAATCGAAAATCGGAAATTTAGCGATGGCCTTTTCTCGTGAAGCCGCGCTGGGATACTTGCGTCGTGCCCATGAGCAGAACCGGTTGGCGCACGCGTATTTGATTTCGGGACCGCCCGGGAGCGGGAAGCGCAAAGTGGTCGCGGAACTTGCCAGTATCGTCAACGGTACCAATTCATGTGATGTTTTTTCCGCGAGCGCGCGGGAAATTTTTGTGGCGGAGCCGGAATCGAAATCTCGCCGAATCGTGATCGAACAAATTCGAGAGCTGGAACATGCCTTGCGGCTGCGGGCGACGAACGGTCGACGCAAGGTGGCGATTGTTTCCGAAGCGGATCGCTTGCAGCCACAGGCAGCGAATGCATTTCTCAAAACCCTGGAAGAACCACCTCACAATTCGCTTCTGCTTTTGCTCAGCGCGCTACCGGAGGTTTTGCCTGACACCATTGTTTCGCGTTGCATTGCCATTCCGCTGGCGGCAGGCGAAGAAGAATCGCCGATCCCGCAGGAGCGTGAGCTGGTGGAATTGCTTCGTAGCTCGGCCAAGAAGAACCACTGGGGAATTCAGCACGCTTACCGGCTCACCCGAGGCGTCCAGGGTTTGCTCGGTGCAATTCGCGAGGAGATTAAAGTTCAAAACACCGAAGCGTTGGAAAAGGAGGAAGCGCGTTACCGGAATTCAACCGACGGAGCATGGCTGAGTGAGCGCGCGGATTACTACAAGGCTTTAACCGAGAGTATCTACATTCAGCAGCGAGCTGCATTGGTCGAACGCCTGTTCGAATGGTGGTCGGATGTCTTGCGAACGAAAAGCCATGTGAAATATCGCGATTTGCCCGCGGTGAGAAAGGAAACGGCTGTCGTCTCCGAGCGTTTCACCGTGCCTGAGATTCTGCGCCGGATTCGTCGGCTGGAAGAACTGCGCGATCACCTCGGCCGGAACATTCAAGAAGCACTAGCCATCGAAGCGGCTTTTTTGGAAATCTTCATTTCCTAAAGCCATCTCTATTCCGAGCGATGCCGATACGTTTGTCGGGGGCGGAGACGGCGACACCCATCTCCTGATGCCCTTGCCGACTCCGTTCTTCCCTCTCTCTCAGGGAGAGGGTAAAGATGAGGGCAGTCGGTATCTCATGCGCACCAAACGCACGCTCGCCGTCGCTTTGATCGGCTACAATTTCATGGGCAGAGCGCATTCAAACGCTTGGCGGCAGGCACCGCGCTTCTTCGATCTGCCTGCTCAGCTTCGACTTCAAACAATTTGCGGTCGAAATCGGTCTGCAGCTAAGAGGGCTGCGATCAAACTTGGGTGGAGAAGAGCTGAGAATGATTGGCGCCGCGTGATCGAAGATACGGAGATCGACATTGTCGATATTTGCACGCCTAACGATGCGCACTCCGAAATCGCTATTGCTGCCGCCCAATTAGGCAAAGCGATTCTGTGCGAAAAGCCGCTGGCGCGAAACCTCGATGAAGCACAGAAAATGGTAACGGCGGTAAAGAGGGCAGGCGTCGTAAACATGGTTTGTCATAACTATCGCCGTATTCCCGCCATTGCGTTGGCCAAGCAAATGATCCAACGTGGCGAACTGGGGCAGCGCATTTTTCATTTTCGGGCGCGCTACGCCCAAGATTGGATTGTCGATCCAGACTTCCCGCTCGTTTGGCGCTTGCAATCGGACAAGGCCGGGTCCGGTGTGCTCGGCGACATTTTCTCACACATTGTCGATCTGGCGCGCTATCTGATCGGCGAATTCCGGGAGATCTGCGCGACGACGCAAACGTTCGTGAAACAGCGTCCAATCAAAACGGGCGCTCGCAAAAAAGGAAAAGTGACGGTGGACGACGCTGTGACTATGACCGGTCGTTTCCGGAATGGCGCGCTTGCTTCGCTCGAAGCGACGCGGTTTGCGCCCGGCCGCAAAAATTCAATTACCCTCGAGATCAACGGTAGTAATGGTTCGCTATTTTTTGATCTCGAAGAAATGAACCGGTTGAAATTTTTTAGCGCCCGCGATCCGAAAGAGCGGCAAGGTTTTCGGGATATCCTGGTGACCGACCCGTCCCATCCTTATATCGACAAGTGGTGGCCGTCCGGTCACATTATCGGTTACGAGCACACTTTTATTCACACGATTGCTGATTTTGTCGGCGCTGTCGCTAGGCGAGGGAGTGCCGGGCCCAACTTCGCCGATGGACTTAGGACCGAGCTAGTGCTTGATGCCGCCGAG
>Ga0307478_10003506_pt1 | contig 11620 bp, 7 predicted proteins | sample atmos_gasesECM4C_2_FD_203713 | JGI IMG/M metagenome (GOLD analysis project Ga0307478, IMG submission 203713) | Hardwood forest soil microbial communities from Morgan-Monroe State Forest, Indiana, United States - atmos_gasesECM4C_05 | ecosystem: Environmental > Terrestrial > Soil > Temperate...
ACGAGGGCACCTACGAAAGCGATGTGTTTGACGCGAAGATTTTCTCGCGCTGGGGCCGCGCCGATTTTCGTGGCGCGGGCAGCGTGGATCTTTTCGCGCGCAGCGGCAACGTCGACAATCCCGACCGTAACTGGAGCCCGTGGAAGAAGATTGACTTGCAGCAGGGCGGCCCGACCGACATCCCACCGGCGCGTTTCGTGCAGTGGAAAGCGGTGCTGCACGCCGGAACTCCCGCTCCACGCGTGGATGGCGTCACGCTGAATTACCTGTCGAAGAACGTTGCACCCGAGATTGACGATGTCGGCGTGCAGATTGGGGTGCGCTACCAGCCGCTGCCGAAGCCCCTCGGGAGCAACGTCGACTTAAGCGGCGGGGCATCTGGCCTCAATCCTTCGCAGCCGCATTTTGAGCCTCCGGTGCCGACGACCCACGATCACGATTCCATCGGAGTGAAGTGGGTGGCGCACGATGATAACGACGATCAACTGGTGTATTCGCTCTACTATCGCGGCGACGGCGAAACCCGCTGGCTGCTGTTGAAAGACGATCTGACCGACAAGTTTTACTCCTTCGATGCGAGCCTGCTGCCCGATGGCGGATACACATTCAAGGTGGTCGCGTCGGATGCTCCGTCGCACTCGCCGGGGGACGAGCTTACGGCCGAGAAAGAGAGTCCGCGCGTCGAGGTCGACACGACTCCGCCGGTGATCGAGCAGCTCACCGCGGTCACGGAGGCCGATAAGATTCATGTGACCTTCCGCGCTGCGGACGGGTTTTCGCCCATCAAACGCGCCGAGTACTCGATCGACGCCAACGACTGGCAGTACGTGGAGCCGGTCGGCCAGCTCGCCGACTCGAAGACGGAGAATTACGATTTCAAGGTGACGATCCCGGCCGATGGCCCGCCGGCGCCGCCGTCCGCGGCCAAAGGAAAGAAGAATGAATCGGGACCGGTGGAGCATGTGGTCGTGGTCCGCGTGTATGACCGCTTCGACAACATGAGCGCGGCAAAGACGGTGATTCGGGGAAGGTAGGTGTCAGGTCTCAGGTGTCAGGTCTCGGGTCTCAGGTGTCAGGTCTCGGGTGACAGGTGTCAGGTCTCGGGTGACAGGTGCCAGGTCTCACGTGACAGGTCCCGGGTCACAGGTGACAGGTCACAGGTCACAGGTCACAAAAAAAGCTCTTAACCGCAAAGGACGCGAAGGATTCGCAAAGATCGCGAAGTCGGACTAAGGTCGTTTTGCGGAGATCAGATTTTCTTTGCGTTCTTTGCGGCTCTTCTTCGCGAACTTTGCGGTCAAAAGCTTTTCTCTGCGTTCTCTGCGTAGTTTCTCAGCGCTCTCTGCGTTTAAAGGCTTTCTCAGAGATCTTAGACACTCCGCGTTGATATGAGATTCCCTTTGCGTTCTTTGCGGCTTTTCTTCGCGAACTCAGCGGTCAAAAGCTTTTCTCTGCGTTCTCGGCGTAGTTTCTCCGCGCTCTCTGCGTTTAAAAGCTTTCCTCCGATCTTAGACACTCCGCGTCGGATGCAGCTCGTCGGCGTTGCGCAGCTCGGGGAACCACCAGGCCCACAGCGCGATCACGACCAGCGTTCCCACCCCGCCCAGCACCACCGCGGGCACCGTGCCGAACCAGCTGGCGGTGAGCCCGGACTCGAACTCGCCCAGCTCGTTTGAGGCTCCGATGAAGAGCATGTCGACAGCGTTCACGCGCCCGCGCATCTCGTCGGGCGTCGCGAATTGCACCAGCGTCGCGCGAATGATGACGCTCACCATGTCGGTGGCTCCCACCAGCAGCAGCGCTATCAGCGACAGCAGCAGGCTTCTCGAGATCCCGAACAAAATGGTGAAGACGCCGAAGCCGGCAACGCACCACAGCATGATCATCCCGGCGCGGCCGTGAATGGGGCGCTTCGCCAGAAAGATCGCCATGATCGCCGCGCCGACTCCGGGCGCGCTGCGCAGCACGCCTAGTCCCCCGGGACCGGTCTTGAGGATTTCGCTGGCGTAGACGGGTAGGAGCGCGACGGAGCCGCCAAGCAGCACCGCGAACATATCGAGCGAGATCGATCCCAGCACCACCTTCTCGCGCCACACGTAGCGGAAGCCCGCCATCACCGTGTGCAAGCTCATCTCTTCGGCCGGGCGCGGCTGGCTTTTGGAGCGAATCCGCAGAGTCGCGACGAGCGCGATGGCACTCGCGGCAGCGGCGGTGCCATAGACGACGGCCGGTCCGTGGGAAGCGGCGTAGAGCACTCCGCCCAGCGCCGGCCCAAGAATAGTGGCCGCCTGGAAAGTGCTGGCGTTCCAGGCCACGGCCTTCGAAAAGTACTCCGCAGGCACAAGCTGGGGCAGCAGCGCGCGGCTCGCTGGCCAGTTGAAACAGCGCACCACCCCCAGCACCAGCAGGACCAGGTAGATGAGATTGACGGAGCGCGATGCCCGCAGGGTAAACGCGAGCAGCAATCCAGAGCAGAGCACGAATCCGCAGTAGCAGATGTTGAGGAGACGCCGCCGGTCGTGCCGGTCGGCAGCGTGGCCGGCAATCAGGAAGAGAAAGACTCCGGGGAGAAACTGGGCCAGCCCCACCAGTCCGAGATCGAGCGGACGCCGCGTGATCTCGTAGACTTGCCAGCCCACCGCGACCGATTGCATTTCGAGCGCCGCGACGATGAAAAAACGCGCCACCTGGTAGAGCGCGAGGTCCGGGTAAGCGAAGGCTCCCTTCTTCTCGACCAGTTGTTCGGATTCCCCCATGTGCTTTAACTGTGCCACATCTGCGTGACAGGTGTCCTGCAAACAAACAAAATCTTGAAACGCAGAGATCGCGGAGAATTCCGCGGAGGGCGCAGAGAAGAGCGTGGAACTGGAGAGAAAAGCTTTTAACCGCAAAGGGCGCGAAGTTCGCGACGGGAGCCTGGCGTATAGATTCGTGCTGCTCCCGGGGAAAAGCAGATCCTTCGCTTCGCTCAGGATGACAATTTATTGGTGGAACGGAGACCGGAAACGTGAGACTGGGAACCTGACTCTTGCAACCCGAATCTTGCAACTCGAAACTTGCTCACAACTTGGTCTCCGGTACTCGTTCGTCGAACCCGCACTCCGCGCACCGATTTCTTGACGGCCTTGGCAACCTTTGCGGTTTAAGACTTTTTCGCCGATGGACCACTGGGCTCTGAGAACTCACAACCGAGTACCGAGTACTGAGTACTGACAAGTCAGAACTGCGTGACCGGGGTCACAGACGGGGGCATCGGCCGGACCCTATCGTGACAGGAGGTTTGAGGAAAGGCTTGTCTATGGTCACGTTAACTTCGCCCACGACAGCACGTGTTCTGAACCCGGCCCTGGCGTCAAAAATTATGAGCGCCGCGGAGGCCGCGGCCCTGATCCGTTGTGGCGACCAGGTGGGCATGAGCGGTTTTACTGGCTCGGGCTACCCCAAGGCCGTGCCAGTCGAACTCGCGCGGCGCATCGCCGAAGCCAACCTGCGCGGGCAGAAATTCCAGGTGAGCGTGTTCACCGGCGCCTCGACCGGTCCCGAGCTCGATGGTGCGCTGGCGATGGCGGGCGGCATCCACCTGCGGCTTCCCTACCAGTCAGACCCGGAGACGCGCAAGCGCATCAACTCGGGCGAGATGGACTATATGGACATCCACCTGAGCCACGTGGCGCAGTTTGTGGAGTACGGCTTTCTGGGCAAGCTGGATGTCGCGCTGATCGAAGTCACGGCGGTGCTTGAAGACGGGCGGCTGATTCCGAGTTCGTCGATTGGCAACAACAAGACCTGGATCGACCAGGCCGAGCGCGTGATTCTCGAAGTGAACTCGTGGCAGCCCGCGGCGCTCGAAGGCATGCACGACATTTATTACGGCCTTGAGCCTCCGCCGAATCGCGGGCCGATCCCGCTGGTCAGCCCCGGCCAGCGCATTGGCACTCCGTATCTCGAGGTTCCCGCGGAAAAGGTTGTGGCTATCGTGGTGACTGACGCGCCCGACCGCAACAGCGCTTTCAAGGCGCCGGATGAGGCGTCGCGCCGCATCGCCGGACACATCCTCGAATTTCTGCAATGGGAAGTGCAGAAGGGACGCATGCCGGCGAACCTGCTGCCGCTGCAATCGGGCGTAGGCAACATTGCGAATGCCGTGCTGTTCGGGCTGGAAGAAGGAAAATTCGAGGGATTGACATCGTATACCGAAGTGATTCAGGACGGGATGATCCGCCTGTTGAAGTCGGGCAAGCTGACGTGCGCGTCGGCTACGGCATTCTCGCTCAGTCCCGAGATGCTGACCGAAGTGAATGCCAACATGGCGAGCTACCGCGACCGCATCGTACTGCGGCCGCAGGAAATCTCGAATCATCCGGAGATCATCCGCCGCCTGGGCGTGATCGCGATGAACGGCATGATCGAGGCCGACATCTACGGCAATGTGAACTCGACGCACGTGATGGGATCGCGCATCCAGAACGGCATCGGCGGCTCGGGCGACTTCGCGCGCAATGGATACCTGTCGATCTTCATGGCACCGTCGACGGCGCAGCATGGCACCATCTCGACGATCGTGCCCATGGTGTCGCACGTCGACCACACCGAGCACGACGTGCAGGTCGTGGTCACCGAGCACGGCCTGGCCGACCTGCGCGGGCTTTCCCCGCGGCAGCGCGCGCACCTGATCATCGAGAAATGCCCGGCGCCAGAGTACAAGCCGTTGCTCGTCGACTACCTCAACCGCGCGGAGCGGCTGTCGTACGGGAAACATACGCCCCATTTGCTGTCGGAATCGCTGGGCTGGCACAGCCGGTATTTGCGGAGCGGGCAGATGCGGGCGAGAGAGGATTAGGTCTCAGGTCTCAGGTCTCAGGTTGCAGGGCTCAGCTCGCAGGTTTGCAGCCATGTCTCAATAGTGTGGCGCGATGGAGATTCGGCGTGGACTACTGACCGGCTCTTGATTTTTTCGCGAGAAGAGTGTCGACCGCGAAGGGTCCAGAACCGCCGAGGGCGAGCGCTGCCAGGCACGCGAGGTAGAGGAGATCGAGTTCATACCCGGGTGGTCCGAATTGGGGGCCGGCAGCCGTGACGGCCTGAAGCTTGATGGAACTGAAGCCGTACGGAAGATGTACGGTAAACATCGCGACCAGCAGAATCGCTGCCATGGGCACACTGGCCAGGGCTACGAACGCGCCCGCCAGCACAGCCAATCCGCCAAAGATTTCAATCAGTATGGTTGCCCAACCCATGAGGTGGGGCGCGGGAACGCCCAGGGCATGCAGGATCGCGAAGAAATGATCCGGGCCCTTCACGAGCTTGGCATAACCATGCTCCATGAAGCCGTAACCGACGATCAGCCGCAGTGGGATCGGTGTCCAGTGCTCGAACTTCGAAAGCGTCGACTTGAACATGCACGTCGCCCCGTGGAAACCTACACTCAGTTTGATTGCTGGTTGGAGAGAAGATTACAGAGGCCCGGAAAAAGTCGTTCCATATTTCTCAGCGATTCATAGTAGCGCTCGACTGTTGCAATCAGGGAATTGTAGGGATTGCCGCTTCAGCCGTCCTTCAATGCGGTATCAGGGAAAGTACCGGTCTCCTCGAACCGCGAGGCTGCCCGGAGTTCTAAAATATTCGCGTGCTTGCGATCGCCCAAAGGCTGGGGTGGCTGGCCTGCGTGGTGTACTCGACGATCCCGCTGTTCTGGCTGTTGATTCATTCGCGCACGGAGTACTGGCGTGCGCGGCGAAGGTCGCCGTATCGCGTGCTCATGCCGGTGTGGCTGGGAATGTGGGCGGTTGCGGCGCTGGTCACGGCTCTGTGGAGAGGGCTGGCTTTCTATCAAAACATCCGGATGTGGCTTCCGGCGCTCGCTCTGTTCGCGCTGGGCATCTGGCTGTATGCGCGCTCGGGGGCGAACTTCAGCACGAAGCAACTGAGCGGGATTCCGGAAATGCGGCCCGGGGAAACGGAGCAGCGTCTGGTGACGGTAGGCATCCGGGCGCGCGTGCGGCATCCGGTGTATCTGGCGCATTTGTGCGAGATGCTGGCGTGGAGTGTGGGCACGGGGCTCGCGGTGTGCTTTGCGCTGACGGCGTTTGCGATGGTCACGGGCGCGATCATGATTCGGGCGGAGGATGCGGAGCTGGAGAGGAGATTCGGGGAGGCGTATCGAGTGTATCGCGAGTCCGTGCCTGCGATTGTTCCACGGCTTGGGCGCGCGGATGTCCGGCTATAATCCGTGTTGGCCGGACAGAAATTCCAGCGCCTGAAGGCGCATGGATCAGTGGCGCTTTTACGGCGCGCCTGAAGGCGTCGCGCTGATACGAAACCACGGGTGTTGTCGTGAAGCGCCAAGCCTGATGGCTGAAACGCTGTTGAGAAAGGATCGCTGACAGTTGAGGGCTGACAGATGACGGCGGCCCCTCATTCGTAGCCATGTATATTCTCATCGGCAAGGATCGGCTGAAAAAGGTTGAGGGCGATTTCCCCGTGAGCCATCTCGACGTCGACCGTCTTCTCGCGAACTGGCGCTGGCTTTGCCCTCAAAAAATGCGCTTGATCACTAGAAATGCTTTTGGGGATTTGTTCCTGTGCGACGATGGTGGACGCGTGCATTGGTTGGACGTCGGCGTAGGGAAACTCGAAAAGCTTACCGACTCCGAAGAGCAATTCCGCGCTTGCCTGCAGGGGGAGGAATTCCGGGAGCGATGGTTGGTCGAGGTCGCCGAGGAAAATGCCGCAAACCGAGGACTGGTCCCGAACGCCGACCAGTGTATAGCGTTCGCGGTTCCTATTGTCTTCATGGAAGGCGGCAAGGACAACAAGCCTTACATTATTGATCTCTACGAGGGCGTGTCGTTCCTGGGAGATTTGCATCATCAACTCCTTGGAGTTTCAGATAGCGAGAAAGTGCGATTACATGCTTACCCGAGACCCAAATGAATTCTGGTGGAACGCAGTTACCCTGAAATAGAATTTTGAGAGATCGCTAACGGCCAACAGCTAACGGCCACTAGCTGCTTCTCCATGCGCTTTGAACTCTTCGTGGCAACCCGCTATCTGCGCGCCAAGCGCCGCCAGGCCTTCATTGGCGTGATTACGACGATCTCTGTGCTGGGCGTGGCGGCGGGGGTGGCGTCGCTCATTGTGGCGCTGGCCATCAACAACGGATTTCGGCAGGACTTGCAGGAGAGACTTCTGGGCTCGGCGTCGCATGTGAGCCTGCTGCGCGTGCAGAGCGATGGCATCAAGGACTGGCCTCCGTTGCTCGAGCGGCTGAGCCATGAGCCGCATGTGGTGGCGGCGGCTCCGGCGATTTATGAGCAGGTGCTGATCTCGCGCGGGCCGCGGGCGCGTGGCGCGGTGTTGAAGGGGATGATTCCGGCGTATGAGCGGAAGGTGAGCGATCTGCTGAGCACGGTGAAGATCGGGTCGGCGGAGGCGCTGGAGGAGGCGGCGGCACCGCACGCAAATCTAGATAACGGCTCAAAAAGCGAAGAACTGACGGCGGAGTCAAAAGGCGCGGGCGAGGGCGCCCGCGCTACACAGGCAACGGCAGGCGGGACCCCTTCGACAAGCTCAGCGCGGGCTGCCCGCGCCACTGCCGGCGGGGACGCCGGCGCTACGAAGGATTTCGATTCTCTTTCCGACGTGCAGGCCCGGGTGGCGGCCATGGCTCCTATCATTCTGGGCAAGGACATGGCGGATGAACTAGGCGCGACGGTAGGGTCCGTGGTGCTCGTCACCAGTCCGCAGGGCGAGCTTACGCCGTTTGGGATGGTGCCCAAATACAACCGCTTTCGCGTGGTGGGAATCTTCAATTCCGGGTTCTACGACTATGACACCGGGTGGGCGTTCACGCGTCTATCCGATGCGCAGCGGCTGTTCGGGCTGGGCAACCTGATCTCGGTCATTCAGTTCAAGGTCGATGACATCTACCAGGCCGACGCCATCGCCAAGGAACTGGAGCAAGCGGCTGGCACGGGCTTCATGGCGACCAGTTGGATGGAGCAGAACCGGGCGCTGTTCCGCGCGCTGCGGCTGGAGCGGCTGGTGACGTTCATCACCATCGGGCTGATCGTGTTCGTGGCCGCGCTGAACATTCTCATTTCGCTCACCATGATGGTGATGGAGAAGACGAAGGACATTGCGGTGCTGGTTTCGATGGGCACGCGCAAGTCGCAAATCCGGCGCCTGTTCGTGGCGCAGGGTTTGCTGATCGGCTTGATCGGGACGGGAATCGGGCTGATTTTAGGATTTGCCATCGCCTGGGCGGGCGGGCATTATCATCTGATTTCGCTGGCGCCCGAAGTGTACTCGATTGACTACGTGCCGTTCGCGCCGCGCCTCGTTGATGGCGTGCTGGTGGCGCTGGTCGCAATCGGCATCTCGTTTGTCGCCACGATGTATCCCTCCTGGTCGGCCGCGAGAATCCTACCTGCGGAAGCTCTGCGCTACGAGTAATGACCGACACAGTACCAGCGGGCCATACGGTGGCCTGCAAGTGCCATTTTTGGCAGGTTGCGGGGTGCCGACAGGCCCTCCTGTGACCAACGTCACATTGCGCTGTTCGGGAACGGGTATAGAGTGCGAAACATACGAGCTTTCTGATTGCGGAATCGGGAATTGTCACCGGCTTGTCTCCATCGTGATCTAATTGGTGCAGGCAACCCGGGCGCATCTAAGATTCAGCTTTCGCGGATGCGGCTTCGCGCGGCAGGCTCGTGGTTGCAACTGCTCTCTGTATCGAAGGAGACGCCGGTTGCATCTAAATGGCAAGGATCCGCTGGTGCGGGTCGCAGGTTTGACGAAGGTTTTTCGCTCAGGCGAATCGGACCTGGTGCTCTTTGAAAACTTGTCCTTCGAGGCGCGCGCCGGAGAGATGCTGGCCATTGTCGGCGAATCGGGCGCGGGCAAGAGCACCTTACTACACATCCTGGGCGCTCTTGAACGGGCTTCTGAGGGTGACGTATACTGCGGCCACTTGCAGCTGAGTTCGCTGGCGGAAGATGCCGCCGCGGATTTTCGGAATCGCGAAATCGGATTCGTGTGGCAGTTTCATTATCTGCTGCCCGAGTTCACGGCCCTGGAAAACGTGGCCATGCCGCTGTTGTTGCGCGGGGAGCCTTGGCCGGCGATCCAGGCGAGAGCGACCCAGTGGCTGCGCGAGGTCGGCCTGGAGCGGCGCGGGCATCACCGCTCGGGCGAGTTGTCCGGGGGCGAACAGCAACGGGTGGCATTGGCCAGGGCGCTGATCACCCGGCCCCGGCTTTTGCTGGCGGATGAACCGACCGGCGACCTCGACGGTCAGACGGCCGAGTCAGTTTTCGAATTGATCGCCAGGCTACATCGCGAGTACCAGCTCACCTCTCTTATAGCGACTCACAATCTCGCTTTTGCGCGCCGCTGTCATCGCGTGCTGCGCCTGCACCACGGACACATGGAAGAGGTTGCGCCGGAATCGCTTCCGGCTTGAAAGAATTATTGAAGCAACGCGGGAAGGACTTGCACGATATAGAGAGTGGGACAAGATTTTGGCGAGAGTCCATAGCACGGGAGTGCTATGTTGTACTCAGCATTAAGAAAATCGCATCAAGGGGCTGGGTTTCGCAGCCACTTGATTGCATAATGTAGTCAGGGGCCAGGGTTTTTCGAGAGGCCGGTCCAGGTTCGACTCTCGGAGGACCCAAGGGGGAAGGGGCTATATGTTTGAACGCTACACGGAGAAGGCCAGGCGCGTCATATTTTTCGCGCGGTACGAAGCCAGCCAGTTCGGCTCGCCTTACATTGAGACCGAACATCTGTTACTGGGACTGCTGCGTGAAGACAAGGCCCTGACCAATCGTTTCCTGCGCTCTCATGCCTCGGTGGAATCCATCCGCAAGCAGATTGAAGGACATACCACGATCCGGGAGAAAGTCTCGACTTCGGTTGACCTGCCGTTGAGCAACGAATGCAAGCGCGTGCTGGCCTACGCGGCCGAAGAAGCCGAACGCCTGTCGCACAAACATATTGGAACCGAGCACCTGCTCCTGGGATTGCTGCGGGAAGAAAAGTGCTTTGCCGCGGAAATTCTGCACGAGCGTGGCTTGCGTCTGCCGACCATTCGCGAAGAACTGGCGCGCACCAGCCAGGAAAAAGCGCAACCGCAGAGGCAGCGTGAGTCATCGCTGCTGGCGGAATTCTCGCGCGACCTGACCCAGGCCGCCATGGACAGCCAACTCGATCCCCTGGTGGGCCGTGAAGGCGAAGTGGACCGCGTCATTCAGATCCTGTGCCGCCGCACCAAGAATAATCCGGTGCTGATCGGCGAACCCGGCGTGGGCAAGACAGCGATCGTGGAAGGACTGGCGCAGCGCATCGCCGACGGCGAGGTTCCATCGTTCCTGGCCGATAAGCGGATTCTCGCGCTGGATCTTTCGCTGATCGTGGCGGGCACGAAATATCGCGGACAGTTTGAAGAGCGGCTGAAGACCATCATGAAGGAGTTGATGGAGTCGCAGAACTCCATCATCTTCATCGATGAGCTGCACACTCTGGTGGGAGCCGGTTCGGCGGAAGGTTCGCTGGACGCCGCCAACATCCTGAAGCCGGCGCTTTCGCGCGGCGAGATTCAGTGTATCGGCGCAACCACGCCGGGCGAGTACCGCAAGTCGATTGAGAAGGACCGTTCGCTCGAGCGCCGCTTCCAGGCGGTGAAAGTTCCGCCGCCGAACGAAACCGATGCCGTCAAGATCCTGTTCGGGATCAAGGACCGGTACGAAAAGTTTCACGCGGTCACCTACACCGACGACGCGATCAACTTCTCGGTTTCGCACTCGAACCGGTACATCCCGGACCGCTTCCTGCCCGACAAGGCGATCGACCTGATTGACGAGGCGGGCGCGCGGGTAAAGCTGCGCCAGACCTCGCTGCCCGAGGAGATCACCGAAGTCCAGAAGCGCATCAAGTTCATCGTTCACCGGATGGAAAACGCCATCGCGAACCATGAGTTCGAGAAGGCGCGTTTCTACTCTGATGAAGAACGCAAAGAGCGTGAGAACTTGCGCGCGCTGCGCGAAAAATATCATCTCGACGAATCTTCCACAGGCGTGGTCAGCCGCGAGGACATCGAGGATGTCGTGTCGCGGTGGACCGGCGTTCCCATCATGTCGATCAAGGAAGAGGAGTCGGCGAAATTGCTGCGTATTGAAGAAGAATTGCACAAGCGCATCATTTCGCAGGACAAGTCGATTGTGGCGCTGGCGCGGGCCATTCGCCGCAGCCGCGCCGGGCTGAAGAGCCCGAACCGGCCGATTGGGTCGTTCCTGTTCCTGGGCCCGACGGGCGTCGGCAAGACCGAGGTCGCGCGGACGCTGGCGCAGTTCATGTTCGGCAGCGAAAAGTCGCTGGTGCGCTTCGACATGTCGGAATTCATGGAGAAGCACTCGGTTTCAAAGCTGATCGGCTCGCCTCCGGGATACGTGGGCTACGAAGAGGGCGGCCAGTTGACCGAGCGCGTGAAGCGGGCGCCGTACTCCGTGGTGCTGCTCGACGAAATCGAGAAGGCGCACCCGGATGTCTTCAACATCCTCTTGCAGGTGTTTGAAGACGGGCAACTCAGCGACGGACTCGGCAATACCGTCGATTT
>Ga0307478_10003507_pt1 | contig 11619 bp, 12 predicted proteins | sample atmos_gasesECM4C_2_FD_203713 | JGI IMG/M metagenome (GOLD analysis project Ga0307478, IMG submission 203713) | Hardwood forest soil microbial communities from Morgan-Monroe State Forest, Indiana, United States - atmos_gasesECM4C_05 | ecosystem: Environmental > Terrestrial > Soil > Temperate...
CCGCGCGGGCTTCGAGCTCAAAACGCCGCAGATGATCCGGATTGTCACTCGAGGCCGGCCGGATTACCTTCAGTGCGACATCGCGTCCCAGCCTCTCGTCCCGCGCCCGAAACACATCCCCCATGGCTCCAGAGCCAATTTTTTCGAGGATTCGATAATGACCTATGACCGAGTCACCCATCAGACGGAGTAGCCCCGGTCGATGTTAGGTTGCAGGTTCCCTCGGAGTCAATAACCGAAATGTCTTGTGGGGGCCACGATCGCAGTAACCAATCGCTTTGGTTTGTTACCAGCGTTAAGGGCCGCGACTGCGGGATTCGCGTCGTGCTATAATTCCCCTTCGCCTGCGATTTTTCGAGGCAGCCTGTGATCTTTCTACGGGCAATTCCCGCGTTTTAAACGAGATATTAAATCGAGGTCTAGCCATGTCTGGCCATTCAAAATGGGCCACAATCAAGCATAAGAAGGGCGCGCTGGACGCCAAGCGCGGCAAGATTTTTACCCGACTCATTAAGGAAATCAGTATTGCCGCGAAAAACGGCGGCGGCGATCCCGATTCCAATCCCCGCCTGCGCGGCGCCATTGTCGCGGCCAAAGCGGAGAATATGCCCGCCGATAACATCAAGCGCGCGATTCAACGCGGCACCGGTGAACTTCCCGGCGCTACCTACGAAGAGTTTTCTCTCGAGGGCTATGGACCGGGCGGCGTTGCGGTTCTGCTCGATATCAACACCGACAATCGCAACCGTACCGTCAGTGAAATTCGCCACTGTTTCGGAAAGAACGGCGGCAACATGGCGGAAGCCGGAGCCGTCTCCTGGATGTTCCATAAGAAAGGGGACATTGTAATTCCCAAGAGCGCCGCAAAAGAAGACGACCTCATGAACATCGTGCTCGAAGCTGGCGGCGAGGATCTGAACGACGACGGCGACAATTGGGAAATACTCACCGAGCCTTCAGCTTTTGAAACAGTGCTTGAGGCCGTAAAGAAAGCCGGAATCGAACCTGCGTCATCCAGTGTCGCGATGATTCCTCAGAACTACATCAAACTCGAAGGGCAGGCTGCGAATACCATGATCCGTCTCATGGAAGCTCTCGAGGATCAAGATGATGTGCAGAACGTGCACTCGAACTTCGATATCGATCAGAAGTTGCTCGAAGAAGTGGCTGGCTGACCGCACAAGAGGATTTTCTCAAGAGCCGCCCGTACGGGCGGCTCTTGTTCTTGAAGGCAAATAAAAAAGTTTTCAACACATCCGTGGAAAATACTGTGGAAAAGGACCACAGTATTTCTGTAAGTGGCTCAACGGAAGTCGGTTCACCATTTTGCACCGGAGCGAGGGCTGGCACTTTGGTGGTGCGAACTACGACTTGCTACGCACGAACATCGCCTCCTTAGAGACTTTGAAACTCAGACTCGACAAACTCTTGCTTGATCGTGGACTCGCAGCTTCCCGCGAGCGGGCGCAGGCCCTTATCCTCGCCGGCAAAGTTTTGGTGAACGATCAAAAGCTCGATAAAGCCGGTGCGCAAGTGCCCGAGGATGCCACACTGCGTTTGCTGGGCGATGATTTGAAATACGTCAGCCGCGGTGGACTCAAACTGGAACGCGCCCTCGAACACTGGCAAATCAATGTGACAGGCAAGACTTGCCTGGATGTCGGGGCTTCCACCGGAGGATTCACGGATTGTCTTTTGCAACATGGTGCCGCGCGCGTGATTGCAGTTGATACCGGATATGGCCAGATGGATTTCAAGCTCCGCCAGGATTCCCGCGTTCGTCTGCTGGAAAAAATCAACGCCCGCTACCTGACTAGCGACATCATCGCCGAGAAGGTCGACATCATCGCCGTCGATGTGGCGTTCATTTCGGCTACGCTGGTACTTCCTTCCGTTATCAGCGCTGTCTTTCCTCTGACTGCTGATGAGCGCCGTGGGCGGCAAGTCATCGCCCTCGTCAAACCTCAGTTCGAGGCCGGAAGGGAATTCGTCGGCAAGGGAGGCATTGTGCGCGAAGAAGCTGCGCAACTCGCAGCCGTCGCAAGAGTGAAGCAGACTCTCATCGATCTCAATTGTGTTCGCACCGAATTCATCGACTCCCCCATCCTCGGAGCGGAAGGCAATCGCGAATTCCTCATGCTGGCGGTTTTCTAATCCTCTTTGTGCTACTCTGTGTCCCCTGTGTTTAAGGTTTTTGAGCTGTTTCTGTACAATCTGTCTTTCGTTCTCTCAACATGGCAAGCTCGCCCTCATCTCCTCGTTCAAAAGTTGCAGCCATCATTTCCCGCCCGGCCCGCCCCGAGCTAGCCAGTACTCTTCCCACCTTGCTCACGTGGTTGCATAACCACGGCTATGAGACCGTCCTGGATCCGGTGACCGCTGAATATTCCCAGGGTCAACCATCCGTCTTACGTTCAGAAATGTCTTCGCGGCCACTGGATCTCGTGATCGTGCTGGGTGGCGACGGCACATTGCTCTCAGCTGTACGGGATACAGCCGCCACCGACGCTCCGCTGCTCGGCGTAAATCTGGGCACGCTGGGCTTCCTCACCGACGTTCCATTGTCATCGCTCTTCGCCATGCTCGAGCTGGTCGCATCCGGCAAAACTCCCATAGAACAGCGCTCCCTGATGCATTGCGATTTGTTGCGAGAAGAAACAGTTCTTGGAACTTACTTGGCTTTCAACGATGTCGTGGTGAACAAGACTGCCCTGGCCCGCCTCAATAATTACGATTTATTCGTCGACAAATCTTTCGTCTCCAGCTTTCGCGCCGATGGAATGATCGTGGCCACCCCGACCGGTTCCACTGCCTATTCTCTCTCGGCGGGGGGCCCGGTATTGATGCCGACAGTAAAAGCATTTGTGATTACCCCCGTGGCGCCCCATTCGCTCACTCACCGTCCGCTGGTTGTGCCCGATTCAGCCGTGATTGAAATTCTTCTCCGCAGCGATGAAGAGGTCGCCTACCTCAGCCTCGATGGCCAACCCGGTCTCGACCTGCGGGACGGAGACCGCGTCCGATGTCGCCGGTCCGAGCACAAAGTCTGCTTGTTCCGCACCGATACCGATTTCTTTCACCTGTTGCGAACCAAGTTGAAATGGGGAGAAAGATAGGGTTCCTATCAGGGCATGTCCAGTGTGTTATCCCGAGCGAAGCGAGGAACCTTGTTTCTTGCCTGCATCCAGGTATAGCCTGCACCGTTCCAGGCCGCTCTATAACTCCGCTGAATACAGTTCTCGCACGTTCTCTCTGCGCCTGATCACCTTAACCGATTTTCCGTTGATGAGTACCTCCGCTGCCCGAGGCCGCGTATTGTAGTTCGACGCCAGGGCCATTCCGTATGCACCCGCGTCAAGAATCGCCAGAAGATCGTTTTCTTCCAGCCAAGGCAGTTCGCGATCACGGGCAAAAAAATCGCCAGATTCACAAATCGGGCCCACCACATCCACGGCTTCGGTCTTCGTTTCCGAGTTGGCCGCCCGCACTGCCGGGACGATCTCGTGATAGGCGCCATACAGCGCTGGCCTGAGCAAATCGTTCATCGCCGCGTCAACAACGACAAATCGCTTGCCTCCGTTTTCTTTTCGGTAAACCACCGACGTCAGCAATACCCCCGCAGGACCCACAATCGCGCGCCCCGGCTCAAGCAACAAGTGCACGCGTAAACCGCGCAAAGGGTTCGTCACAGCCCGCGCATACTGCCCAACCTTGACATCAAAATCTTCGGCTTCTTGATAGGCGATCCCGAGTCCGCCCCCGGTATCGACGTAATCGATTTTGTGCCCATCGCTGCGCAGCACACGAACCAGATCCGCCACTCTTTCCACTGCCTCCGCGAACGGCTCAACATCCGTGATCTGCGACCCTATATGGACACTGACTCCGGAAACCTTCAAATATCTTGCCCCGGATGCCTTCGCGTAAAGCTCGCGCGCGTCGCGGAGGGGCACGCCAAACTTGTGCTTCCGTAAACCAGTGGAAATATACGGATGAGTGTCAGCGGCCACATCCGGGTTCACCCGCAAGGCCACGCGCGCTGCGGTGCGCAAGCGAGTAGCGCACTCCGTTAGCGCCCACAATTCCGCTTCACTCTCCACATTGAAAAGCAAAATTCCCGCTTTCAATGCCGCCGTCATTTCATCCCGGGTCTTGCCGACGCCGGAAAAAACAACCTTCCGGGCGGCACGCCGGTCCGCTGCCAGCACCCGTTCCAGTTCCCCGCCAGAAACAACATCAAAGCCGCATCCCTCCCGGGCGAGCATACGTAAAATGCTCAAATTGGAATTGGCCTTGACGGAGTAGCAAACGGTGTGCGGCAAGCTTCGAAACGCGTTCTCAAAAGCCTCCAGCCGGTTTCGTATTGCTCTTACCGAATAAACGTAGAGAGGCGTTCCGTAACGTTCCGCCAATTTCGGCAAGGGAATATCTTCACATTGCAACACGAGTTCTGTTCCGCGACGAAACAAGCCTTTACGCTGCTTGTGGAAAATGAATCCCGGCGGGCGATCCACTGCCGTCAATTCCACGCGGCGGGTCATTTCGCTTTGCCAGTACCAGGCGCAGCGCCGTCCTTCACTCTGATGGCCAGCACTGTCTGGTCATCGAAGGTCTCGACTCCAGCCGAATGCTCTGCAGCCGCCCGGAACAATGACTCTACCGCGCAATCAGCCGATTGGCCTGCGCATTCCGCTATGATCTTTTCCACGCGTCCGCGGCCAAACAACTCCCCTTTCCGGTTGCGCGCATCCAGAATGCCGTCACTGAAGAAGACAAACATGTCCCCAGGCTTCATTTTGAAGCGGAATTCGTCATAGCTCGCATCGTCGAACAGTCCCAGCGGCAAACCGGTTGCCTCGATCACGCTGATTTTCCCGTCACGAACCATCACCGGCCGGGGCAAGCCTGAGTTCGCTACCAGAAGCGTTCGATGTTCGTCGTCCCACACCGCGTAAATAAGCGAAACGAATTGCGCCTCAATCCGCCGCTCCGCCAGCGAAAGGTTTACTGCAGAAAGCATCTCGGCGGGCCCCGGTTCAATGGGCGCATGCGAGCGCAGAATTCCGCTTACCAGCGCAGCGTAGATGGCAGCGGGAGCTCCCTTGCCGCTGACATCGCCAATCACAATTCCCAGCCTCGAAAGAGAATATGGAATGAAGTCGTAAAGATCGCCGCCAATGGCTCGCGCCGGAGAGAACTTTGCAGCCACATCCAGGTGCGCGAGATGCGGCAGGGATTGCGGGAGCAGACGCATTTGCAGTTCCCGGGCCAGCGCCAAATCCCGCTCAAGCTTTCGTTCCTGCCTCCCAATCTCCTCATACAAACGCGCATTTTCTATGGCAATCGCCACTTGTGCGGCCAGGGTCGTCATGGTGCGCCGGTGGTCATCGGTGAAGAAACCGCGCCGCGTGTGTTCGAGATCGAGTACTCCAATCACTTTGTCTTTATAGATCAGCGGGACCGTCAACTCTGAACGCGTTTCAGGATTGCCCGCGATATAGCGCGGATCCTTGCTCACGTCGGGCACCAGGATAGCCTGCCTGGTTTGTGCCGCCTGTCCCACCAAACCGCGCCCCAGCGGAATCTCTTGCTTCACGCTGACATTCTCATTGAATCGCAAGGAAAAGCGATGGTGCAGCTTTTCGCCAGAGGCATCCAGCAGCAGGATGCTGAACATCTGGAAGTCAATCAGTCGCCGTAGAAGCTCAGCGATACGTCCCAGCAACTCGTCGAGATTCAAAATCGATGTTAGCTCGCGCGCGATTTCATTCAATAACAGCAGAATGCGCGCCTGGCGCGTGGTTCGCGTATAGAGTTGAGCGTTCTCGATGCCCGCCGCCATCCGCGACGCAATCAGCGTTAGCAACCGCTTGTGCTCCTCACTGAAATAGTTCTGATGCCGTGCCTCAAGGTCGATCACTCCAATGACCCGGTTCTTGGTGGTAAGCGGCACCGCCAATTCCGAGCACACGTTAGGCACTGCCGCAATGTATCGTGAATCCTTCGTCACGTCGTCGATCAGAATCGCTTGACCGGATTGCGCAGCCAGGCCCGTCACTCCCTCGCCCACCTTCACCCTGGTGCGCTCAGCAATTTCGGGAGGATATCCCACTTGAAAACGGAAACGCAGTTCCTGCGTTTTCTCGTTGAGAAGAAGAATTGCGAAGATTTCGTAGTCGATAACCTTGCGCACGACTTCCGCGACCCGCCGCAAAGTAGTGTCGAGATCGAGCGACGTGGCCATCACGTCAGACACCTCGAGCAGCAGCGGATCTACCTGCACATGTTTTTCCTGCTTACTCAGACCAGAACCCATCGTTTCCCATGATAGCAGCCACTTTTGAGTGCTTAGTCCCGCGTACTTCGTGCCGTGTGAAAAACTGGATGACGGCCGCCGCAACAGCCGAACGGAATTTCTTTATAGGAAGCCACTCACTCCCGCGGCACGATACAAATATCAGCCAGATTGCGATAGCGTTCGGCATAGTCGAGTCCATAGCCAACCACAAACTCATCCGGAATTGTGAAGCCGACATAATCACCTTGCAGCGGCAGTTTGCGGCGCGATGGCTTGTCAAGAAGGGCTGCGATCTTCAGCGATCGTGGCTGATGCGCCAGCAGAAGCTTTTTCAGAACCGTGAGTGTCAGTCCCGTGTCCAGGATGTCTTCTACAACGATTACGTTCTTATCCCGCATGGATTGGTCTACATCTTTGGTAAGCCTCACCTCGCCGGTGGAATCCCATCCGCTCTTCAGTTCCTGGCTGGGGCTGGGGCGATTCCCATAACTCGAGACCCCAATGAAGTCGAAGGTCGCATCCAGCTTTATTTGTCGCGCCAGGTCCGCCAGAAAGATTGCGGAGCCCTTAAGCACGGCAACTAGAATCACCGGCTGTCCCGCGAAGTCGCGGGTAATGTCCGCCCCCAACTGGACAATCCTTTTCGCAATCTCTTCCCGCGAAATTAGCACCTTAAGTTCTGTCATGGCGTTTCATATTAAACTAAAGTACAGCGGCAGCCCATGCCGTCTTACATTTCGCTGAAAATCGAACCCGCAAGGTTTTGATCGGAGGAATATCGTCATGGATCTCAAAGGCGTTCAACTTACTTGGCTGGGACACGCAACTTTTCGCATAGATACTCCTGGCGGCCGCACCATCATCATCGATCCCTGGATTATGAACAACCCCGCCTGTCCCCCGTTCGAGAAAAAACTCAAAAAAGTTGATGTGCTCTTGTGCACGCACGGTCACGGCGACCACATCGGCGATGCAGTCGAAGTCATCAGGGAGCACAACCCGCAAGTTGTTGGCATGCCGGAACTGTGTGGCTGGCTGGAGAAGAAGGGCGCAAAACAGACCTCCATGATGAACAAAGGCGGAACGCAGAAGATCGGCGACATTAAAGTCACCATGGTGCACGCCGACCACTCCTGCGGCATTCAGGATGGCGATCAACTCATCTATGGAGGCGAGGCCTGTGGCTACGTGGTCGAATTTGAAAATGGCGTCAAAATCTACCACGCTGGCGACACAAATGTTTTCGGCGATATGGCTATCATTCGTGACCTGTACGCGCCTGAAATCGTCATGTTGCCGATCGGCGATCACTTTACCATGGGCCCACGCGAAGCCGCATACGCCTGCAAACTGCTCAAGCCCAAGGCCGTAATTCCGATGCACTTTGGCACCTTCCCGGTGCTCACCGGAACTCCGGGCGAATTTAAAAAATTGGTCCCGGGCATCGAAGTCGTCGCCATGACGCCCGGCGTAACTGCCGAACAACTCCCCAGTTCACACAATGAAATGCCCACCGAACTTCGAAAGGGAACACGTGGCCCCAAACAAGCCCAAGAAAGAAAGCAAGCCTAGCTGGCGTCACTTCAACCTGACCACCGCTGGTCCGGTCGACGACTATCTGTATTCCATGCTGCCCAGACGCGATGAAGTGCTGGCGGAAATGGAGGAGTACGCCGGCCAGCACAATATCCCCATCGTCGGACCGGCGGTGGCGCGAGTGTTGTATCAGTTAGCTCTGATGATCGGCGCGAAAACGGTCTTCGAGTTGGGTTCCGCGATTGGATATTCCACCATCTGGTGGGCGCGAGCGGTCGGCGAGAAAGGCCGCGTCATTTATACCGATGGCGACGCGCAGAATGCCGAGCGCGCTCGCGGTTACTTCGATCGCGCCGGCGTTTCTAACCGCATCACGCTTCACACTGGCGATGCGCTTGAAGTGCTTTCCGAGCAAAAACAGGAGTTTGACATCATTTTCAATGATGTGGATAAAGAGGACTATCCCCGCGTTCTGCGCCTGGTATCACCGCGCCTACGCAAAGGCGGACTCTTCGTCGCCGATAATGTCTTGTGGAGTGGGCGCGTCGCACAGAAAAATCCCAAGCAGGCATCGACCAAGGCGATTCTCGAATTCAATCGGCAGCTTTATAACTCCGAGGATTTTTTTGCGACCATCCTGCCGATTCGCGACGGACTGGCAGTCGCCTTGAAGAAATAACGCAAAAACGATTACGAAGTATCAAAATTGCAGCGTCATCCTCGCGAAGCGAGGGACCCCGATGTTCGCGTGCAGCGGCAGTGCTGCGGTATCGATGACAAGCTAAGCTTAGATGGATTTCACCGGAACCGCCAACAGATCCTCCACCAGCCCAACTTCTTTCTGCAGAAACGGCTCCGCGTAGGACACACCGCCGAGCATGCCGTAATATCTCGCCATGGAATCGACTCGCGCGCGAATTTCATCGTGAGCAGGGAAGAGGTCTTTGCCAGCCTCCTGATCGCTGAACTGAGTCTTATAAGCCAAAATAGAAGAGAACTTCTGTTCGAACTGCTGCGTAATGTCGACCACGAACGTCGGCCGCACATCATAGTAAAGCGTGGCGTAAATAATCTTGAACGGACGATGTGGAGCGAGCGGCGAGCTCTCCCCGCCTGACTTAGCTTCGCTGAGAGCTGAAAGCTGAGAGCTGAGAGCTAACTTCGCCAGCCCCGCCAGAAAACACGCCTCATACCCCAACACTGAAGTAGTGTAGTGATCCGGATGCCGCCCCTTCCAATAAGGCAGAATGACCACCCGCGGCCGCATCTCGCGAATTACGCTCGCAACTTTTAACCGATTCTCCCAGGTGTTTTCAACACGCCCGTCGGGAATATCGAGCGCCCTCCGCCAGCCCGCCCCAAGAATCTTCGCCGCGTCTTCAGCCTCACGCGCTCGGTCCTCGGCGCTTCCACGCGTACCCATCTCGCCCCGCGTTAGATCGAGAATTCCGGTGTGCTGCCCGCGCTGCGCCATCTTGAGCAGAGTGCCACCGCAGGTCTGCTCTACATCGTCTCGGTGTGCAGCTATGGCAAGTATGTCGAGGGGACCAGAGGCCATATCAGTCCAGATTGCCTTGTTCCAAAACCACATTCTCCCGCACGATCAGCCGATGCGTGGCCATTTCCTTCAACATCGGCAGGACCCGGTTTACATGTTCATCCGTGTCTACGAAGATAATAACGACAGGCAACTTGCCGCCGGCTTCAACCATGTGCGCAGTTTTCACGCGATTACGGCCCAAAAATCCCGCGACGGCATGAAACGCCGTGGCTCCGTAAACATTTTCCTGACGCAAGTAGTTGAGGATCTCCATGTGCAGCGGCCGGTGGCGCCACTGGTCGGCTTCATTCAGATAAATTGTGACTTGCACAGCCATCCCGTTCGCCATTCTATAGCACCCGGGCCAGCCCCATGCCCGCCAAAGCCGCGCCGAGGCACAACAGATTATTGGCCAAAATGTTGACCACCATCAGTCCCCATTGCCCCTGCTCAAAATAAGCCATGGTCTCAAACGCATAGCTCGAGAACGTAGTGAACGAGCCGCAGAAGCCAATCACCACCAGCAGTCTCCAATGGGGATCGATCAGCACGCGCTCGGTCGTCCAGATAATGAACAGTCCAACAATAAAGCTGCCGGCAATGTTGATAAAAAGCGTGCCATACGGGAATACGGGGCCAAGTTCCCGGGCGGCGACCCTGCTCAACAGGTAACGGAGGTTAGCGCCGACGATCGCGGCGACAGAGATAGCGAGGAAGTTCTTTAGCACGAAGGTTCTTCTCCTACAAATCGGCTTTGGATTTTGTAGGAGTTATCAGCCTAAAGCGCATTCGCCTCCGGCGGTTTTGGCGAACTCCATCGCCCTGCAATCATTTAACCACACAGAACACAAAGCTTCACGAAGGAAGTGCCAGACGCTGGTTACTTTTTTCTCTCCACCAGATAGCGAGCCAGTTCTTTCAGCGTCTCCGCTTTTTCTCCGAAACTGTCCAACTCTTTCAGCGCCGCACTCACCAATCCATCTGCCTTGCGTGAGGATTCGTCAACGCCAAACAGTGCCGGATAAGTTGCTTTCTGCGCCGCCGTATCTTTTCCCGCAGTCTTCCCCAGTTGTTCGGAGGTTTGCGTCACATCGAGCACGTCGTCGACAATTTGAAATGCCAAGCCAATGGACTGTCCAAACGCCCGCAACTTCTTTACTTCACCATCTTTTGCCTCGGCATATAGGCCACCGCTCACAAGGCTCGCCGTAATCAGCGCCGCGGTTTTTGCGCGATGAATATACTCCAGCATCTCCGCAGTCGGCTTTGTCTGTTCCGCTTCCAGATCCACTACCTGCCCGCCAATCATTCCGTCGAGCGTGCCCGTGCCCCGGGCGATTTCCTCGATGATCTTCACCCGCGCCTCCGCCGGACACTCCAGCCGCGCCAGAACTTCATAAGCCTGCGTCTGTAACGCGTCTCCCGCCAAGATTGCCAGAGCTTCGCCGAAAACTTTGTGGCAGGTTGGACGCCCGCGCCGCAGATCGTCGTTATCGAGCGCTGGCAGATCGTCGTGAATTAGCGAATATGTATGCAGCATCTCCAGCGCCGCGCCCAGTTCCTCGATTTTCCTGGGCAGCGACCCCGCAACCATGCGCGCCGCCTCCATGCACAGCACGGGCCGCAGGCGTTTGCCTCCGGCAAAAACACTGTGACGCATGGCCTTATGGATCGACTCCGGATACTGTGTCTCCAGCGGAATCAGGCGGTCGAGAGCCGCGTCCGTCAACTCCCGCCCTTGCTTGAGGGATTCTTGCAGCATTGAGCAGTGAGTATATCAAGGCAAACATTCGAAGGTAACGCATCCGGAAATGATTCTGTCGCCCAATACAAATTCTCATCCAAGCAGCTTCTGCGGCATCTGAGTTATTGACTCCGCCACCTGGGCTGAGTATCTTTTGTGAAAATACGGCATTGGGGCGGAAATCTCTAGCATTTGTTGTACGAAAGGAGAGCCCTTATGAGCGAAGATCCGAAGCAAGAAACATTTTCCCGGCGTGGATTCCTGGGAGTGGGGTCGGCAGCACTGGCCGCTGTCGGAGTGCTTGCGAAGTCTGCCGCGGGACAAGCACAGCAACCGTACGCGCCAAAGGAAGAGCGAGAAGCAAAACCCTACCCTAACAAGAACGATCGCAGCACCAGCGATCCGGGACCAACCAATCCCCCGCTGGACGCGCAAAATCCAGACTCCTTCCTGCCGCCCTCTACCGACGCAGGCGGCGTCCAAACTTTCAAATATCCTTTT
>Ga0307478_10003509_pt1 | contig 11618 bp, 8 predicted proteins | sample atmos_gasesECM4C_2_FD_203713 | JGI IMG/M metagenome (GOLD analysis project Ga0307478, IMG submission 203713) | Hardwood forest soil microbial communities from Morgan-Monroe State Forest, Indiana, United States - atmos_gasesECM4C_05 | ecosystem: Environmental > Terrestrial > Soil > Temperate...
CTGGGCGGAGTTTCCGTGGGAATTTTTGCCGATGGCGCGTACGGAGCGGGATGGAATGGCGTGGGCGTGACATCGTATTTAGGACGAACCGGTCAGGGCGTGACGGGACTGATCCACGGCGATGCGCGGCAGTTCCTGATCCAGCTAATGGGGGCGTCGTTGTATGCGGTTTGGGCGTTTGGAGCGACCTATGCGGTCTTCTGGTGCGTGAACAAAGTGAAGAGCATGCGGGTTGCGCCGGAGGTGGAAGAAGAGGGGCTCGACGTGCCAGAGTTTGGGATGACGGGATATCCGGAAGATGCGGTGGTAACGCAGTATTAGTGACTGAAGCTACAAGTTGACCAATCGTTTGGACCATGGTTTAATCTATTAACCATGAAAGAAGTCGCAATCTCCGAGTTCAAGGCAAAGTGCCTTTCGCTTTTGGCACAAGTGCAGAAGACCAAGAAGCCGATTTTGGTGACGCGCTTCGGCAAGCCGGTTGCTCAGGTTTCGGCTGCTCCTGCGGAACGGACAGACAAAGATTGGTTCGGTTCGATGAAGGGGCAGATAGAGATTTTGGGAGATATTATTTCTCCGGCAAATGACGAAGACGACTGGGAGGTCTTGCGCGATTGAGGCTACTCCTGGACACTCACATTTGGCTGTGGAGCTTGCAAGCCTCTGACCGTCTGGGGAAGCGGACGGCGCAAGAAATCAGGGATCCAGAAAACGAACGTTGGCTTTCTCCCGTGAGCACATGGGAAGCTCTAACATTGAACGCAAAGGGGAGAATCCGTCTGCCGGATGACCTTTCCGCCTGGGTCGCGCAGTCGACCGCCGAATTTCTCGAGGCGCCGTTGACTCACGAGATTGCGCTGGCGGCTCGCCGGTTGGATTGGAAGCACAACGATTCCGCAGATCGCTTTCTGGCGGCGACCGCTCAGCTGTTGCGACTGACGCTGGTCACTGCAGATTCCAATCTACTTGGATTAGGCAATATCTCCACGCTGGCCAATCGGTAACCCTGATCAAGGAGTTACGATTACGGAGCTGCCGACTTCGTAGCGATACTATTCTTCAATTCTTCTGGCGATCCATGCAGCAGATTCCTCAGCACCGCAACTTCCGCGGCGATGCCGGTACGCAGCGCGGGATCGACATCCGGGGCGAAGAGCGGAGAGTGGTTCGATGGCAGCATGGTGCCTGAGGATTTAGCCTGGGCGAATTTTTCAGGATCGGCGCCGCCCAGGCTGAAATAAAAGCCGGGAATGCCCTGCGCGGTGAAGAAGGAAAAATCTTCGGAGGCAGTGATGGGCTCTTCGGTAATAACGTTTTCTTTGCCGAGAACAGACTGCAGAGCACCTCGCATGCGCGAAGCCAATGCCGGATCGTTATACACAAGGTCAGTTCCCTCATAATGCTCGATGGAGGGCGGACGAGGTGCGCCGGCGGCTTCGGCTTCGGCCTTAGTGATGCGGTCAATCGCTGCCAGGACTTGTTTGCGCACGTCCGGCCGATTGGTGCGAACTGTCAGACCCAGTTCGGCGTGGTCGGGGATTATATTGTTTTTCGTTCCGGCCTGGATATAGCCGACAGTGACGACTGCCATGCTTCCCGGCTTCACTTCGCGCGAAGTGATCGTCTGCAGGGCGAGAATAGTTCGCGCGGCGATTACGATGGGATCGATTGTGGTGTGCGGCGCGGAGCCGTGGCCGCCTTTACCATAGATTGTGATCTTCAGCGAATCGGCGTTGGTGTTATAGACGCCGGAGGTGATTCCGACCTGGCCCGCAGGCAGAGTGTTGCCCACATGCATCGCCACGGCGACGTCAGGCCGGGGAAAGCGGGTAAGAAGTCCGTCGGCGATCATGGCCTTCGCGCCGCCGATGGTTTCCTCCGCGGGCTGGCCAACCAGAATAAGAGTTCCGTGCCAGGAGCCTTTGCTGCGAGACATGATTGCGGCGGTGCCCAAAATCGCGGCCATGTGCAGATCGTGTCCGCAGGCGTGCATGACGGGGACGTCGTGGCCGGCGTCGTCGTGAGAGTGAATTTTGCTGGCGTAGGGCAGGCCGGTTTTTTCTTCGACCGGCAGAGCATCAAGTTCGGTACGAAGCAAGATCGTAGGCCCATCGCCGTTTTTCATGACGGCGACAATCCCTGTGCCACCGACTTGTTCGCTGACGTCATAGCCGAGGGTGCGCAAGTGGGCCGCTAACTTCGTGGCGGTTTGAGTTTCGTGGAAGGACAGTTCGGGGTTCTGGTGCAAATCCAGATACAGCGCTTGCGACTCGGGATACGCTTCGTTCACTTCTTTGGAGTTTGCAGCTGAAGGCGGCACTTGGGAAGCTGCCGAAACAACCAATAAGAGGACACAGACAACCGACAGTTCCATCTGCTTCATAGTCCCCGAATGATAGCGATGAGTTGGGTCAAGCTGCAAATAAGCTGCGCCTAACGTTGGCATTTTTCCGACAATTCCCAAAATTGTTTTTTCAATAGAATGCATTTTTAGAATCCTGATTTTCCCTGGTGAGTGCGGGTGTACAATCGGCTAAGAAAGCACTGGTTTGCGTCCTTCGTCGGCAAACTTGAGGTGCTCATGAACGTCCACATCAGTTACCGGCTTCATAAAACTCCCGCGGTCGAAAAAGAAATTCAACTTCACATCGAAAAACTGCGAAAACGGCTGCAAGTTTTTCGTCCTGAACTCGTTCACTTAAAGGGAATGATCGAAGAAATCTCTGGGCGCGAAGGGACGAGTGTGTCCCTGAACCTGCGCTTGCCTTCGGGGCAAATGGCAGTGCAGATTGAAGCTGCAACCGCGGCTACGGCGGTGAAGAGCGCGTTCGACGATCTGCTGCAGCAACTGAATAAACACAAAGAACTGCTGCGCGCGAGCCACAAGTGGCCGCGGCGGCAAAACGATTCTTCGGAGCGCCGTCACCATTCAGTTCCATTCGAGGAGACACTGGCGGCGGTTTTTCCGGCAACCGTTTCCCCGGACGACGTGCGTTCCTATGTCAGTTTCAATTTGGCGCGGCTGGAGCGATTTGTAGAACGCGAAATTTATTTTCGGGAGACCTCGGAGTTCGTCGCGACCGACTCCATCACCAAGGAAGAAGTGATCGACGAGACCATTGCGGCAGCGCTGGGCGACGGAATTGAAAAGCCTGAGAAACTGGCGCTTGAACCTTGGCTCTATCACCTGGCGATGAAAGCGCTCGACCAGCTATCGCGCCCGGATGAAAGCAACGGCGGCGCGGTTCATTTGGAAGACTCCGCGCGCAAGCGCAACGTGAAAGGCAGTGACGAGGCGGAATTGCAATTTCATCAGCCGGATGAATCGATCACAGAAGAGAATATTATCGCCGACAACCGCATCTCGACTCCGGAACAAATTGTGGGTTCGGACGAGATGATGCGCCTGATCGCTTCTGCGCTGCGGGACATAAAGCCGGTGCATCGTGAAGCTTTTATTCTGCATGCGATTGAAGGCTTTGGCGTGGATGAGATCTCTGCGATCACGGGTGCTACTCCCGATGGTGTTTTGAACTCAATTTCTGCGGCACGCGACCACCTGCGCAAATCTCCAGGATTTACCCGGCAGTTTAAGAATCGCCCGGCGAATCTACGATTGGCGAACCGCACCGCATAACTGCAACTGCAATCGCAAAGAAGGTAGGGCCTGGGAATGATTACTCGAGAACAAATCAATGAACTAGCGGAATTCGAAGATCCGGCGTCCTGCGCGCTTAGTTTTTATTTTCAGCCATCTGCTCCACGGAATAAAGCGCACAAAGAAGAAGCGATTCTGACCAAGGATTTGGCGCGGGAGGCTTTGCGCCAGATCGAAGGCAACGGCAAATCGGAATCGGCGCGCGCGGATTTGGAACGCATTTTGCGGCTATCGCAGGAATTGCGTGGCAACGGAGCGCACGGCAAAGCGGTGTTCGCTTGTGCGGCGCGCGTCTTCTGGCGGGAGTACGATTTGCCTGCGCTACTCAGCGGTTCGGAGCTTGTGGTGAATCGCCATTTCCATCTCAGGCCTCTGGCACAACTGCTGGGAGCGATTCCCGCGCTGGGCATCGTGCTGGTTGATCGTCATCGCGCACGCCTGTTCGATCTAAGGCTGGGCGAACTGACCGAGCGATTGGATTTATTTCATCCTCGCACGCGGCGCGGCCGTAGCGACGGTTTTATGGGATATGACGGAGGCCACGCCGAGCGGCGCGTGGAAGACGAGGCTCTGCATCATTTTAAATTGGTCGCAGAGACGGTGAAAGAAGCCATCGATAAAGGCGCGTTCGAAAAGTGGATTCTCGGCTGCCAGGAGGCGAATTGGCCGCCGATCGAAGCACAACTGCATTCTTACTCGTCACAGAAGTTGCTGGGACGTTTTAACTCCGAGGTAGCACATGCCAACTCGGAAGAAATTCGCACGCAAGCGGAACGGATTTTTGCGCAATCGCAGGAGAAGCGTTGCCACGAACTGATGGAAGAAACTCTGAACCAGGCGCGCTCCGGCGGACGCGGCGTAACCGGATTGCGGCGGGTTTTAAATGCGCTGGAAATGGGCGAAGTGCAAACTTTATTTCTTGGCCAGAACTATCACGCCCAGGCAGTGGAGTGCGCCGGCTGCGGCCACCTGGACGCACACCTGGTGAACGCCTGCCCGGTTTGCGGGAAGGCTACGCGCAAAGTGGTGGACGTTGGCGAAGCGTTGCTGCCGTGGGTGATTCGCCGCAACGTCGAGCTTTTTTATGTAAAGGAGAACGCCGAGTTCGACAAAGTCGGGAACATCGCCGCGCTGCTGCGCTTCCGAGTGGAATCGACGAATGTGCGGTCGATTGAGCAAGCGCCCCCGAAGCCGGCGCGCGGCCGTAAGGACGGGTTGGTCGGGCGATACCGAGGGTTGGCCAGCGGGTGAATGTTTCAGGCTTCGTGTTCCCAAAGCACTGCGGCTCAAGCCGCGCTGATATTTTTGAACAAGGACGCGGCGCTGGAAGCGCCGCTCTTCCACGCCACTGCGGGCGCTCATTTCCACGTCGCTGCACGTGCGGATCCTCGTCGCTGTCGCTTACGCTCCGAACGTTAATCGAGATGACAAGAACTTTCCACGCGATGGGCGGCGATTATCCCGCTTGGGCGGCGATTAGGCCTTCGTCCTGGTCGGCGCGGGGGATGATCTGGACGGTGTGCGGGAGAGTGCGATCGAGGGCATCGGCAAGGGCGATGGGAAATGCCGAAGTGAGAAGGTTGATGTCGAGTTGCAAGTCGCGCTGGGAGTAGAGACGATGAACCCGCAGGGCTCCGCGGCGGCGACTGGTGGAGCTGACGAGATCGAGGGTCAGAGTCCAAACGGCACGGCCGTCCAAGGAATTGGAGCGTCCGGTTCTGCCCCACTGAAAAAAAACTTCTGAGCGGCGCGGATGTGCGCCGGATTCGATTGCGACCGTGGGATGAGATTCTCCGGGAAAAAGTTTAAAGCGCACGTCGAAGGCGTCGAAGTCATTGCAGCTGAATGCAGCCTCGAGGACGCGTTGAATCTGACCGTAGTCGCGGGCGGCTTTGAGTTCTTCCGTGGCGCGGCGGATAGCGAGATTATTGATGACGATCTGGCGCTGCTCCAGAGTGCGCTGGGCGACGCGTCCCAGTTCGCCGAGTTCGAGGTAGCCGAGGTGCTGCACGCCGATCCAGACGCCGATGCCCACAACGGCAAGAACCAGGCCAAGCGAACTGCCGGTCGGCCAGAGCAGAAATAGGCTGAGCAGCGCGAAGACGGCGGAGACGGCGTAGAGAACAATCACAACTTGGCGATGGGTAAGACCGTGCTGCAGGAGCTTGTGATGGATGTGCTCGCGATCGGCGGTGAAGACGGGGCGTCCGCTGATGAGGCGGCGCAGAATTGAGAGTGAAGTTTCAAGAATCGGAAGTCCGAAGGAGACGACGGGAATGGCAACGGCGACGATGGTCGGAGCTTTTTGCGCGCCGGCGAGAGCGAGCGCGCTGAGGAGAAATCCGATGAAAAGGCTGCCGGAATCCCCCAGGAAAATTGTGGCGGGATTGAAGTTGTAGCGCAGAAAACCGAGGATCGCCCCGGCAAGAGCGATCGTCATCACGGTGACGAGGGAATATCCGTTGAGCAGCGTGACGACGAAAGCGACAAGCGTGGAAAAAAGCGCCGAGCCGGCAGCAAGGCCATCAAGGCCATCGATGAGGTTGAAGGCGTTGGTAATGGCGAGGACCCACAGAATTGTTAAAGGCAGTCCCACGAACCAAGGCAGTTGATGCGAACCGAAGAGCACCGGGATGTTGACAATGCGGAGGCCGCCCGCGAACAGCATGCCAGCGGCGAGACCCTGCACCGCAAACTTGGCGTACGGGCCGACGCTGTAAAGATCGTCGTAGACCCCGAGCAGGAAGACCAATGTGGCTGGCGCGAGGATGGTGAGCAGAATCTTGGACGAAAAAGCGGAGTGTAGATCAGGAATGTAGCGGGCCATGAGCGCAGCCGCGAGCATGCTCAAGGCAAATGAAATAAAAATCGCAATGCCACCCAGGCGGGGGAGAGGACTGGAATGCAAATGCCGCTCCTGAGTAGGAGTGGCGACCCACCCGCGGCGGGTAGCGAAATCCCGAACGTAGCGGGTAAGGACGAACGAGAACAGCAGCGACAGAAAAAAAATCGCGAAAAAAGCTACTGTCAACGATCCCCCTCGATCCTAAGTACGAGCGTCTGCGCCCAACATTTTCATGTTCGTCGACTGACACTAAAAGTATGGCAGCAGTACGACAGCCGCTGGTAGTGAGTTAGCGGGTTCCACCCCGCACAATCTGTTGCGTAATGCGTCTGCGTTTCGAGGGTTGTTGGGAATCTAACAGCGGTAGCGAAGGGTTGCAATTGGGTGCAGCGAGAATTCTGTGGAAAACGAGACGCGGTTGGACATTTTGAGGCGAACTCGATGCAATCCATGCGCGAGGCGCTGTGCTAAACTTCTCAGCGATCCTACTTCCAACAGAGGCGTGTAATGGCGTTCGGCAGATTTGATGTTGGCCGCAGCGGTAGCGTGTTTGCGTTCTCCCTGGTGTTGCTTTGCGGTCTGACGCCGAAGGCCTGGACGCAGCAATCGGCTGCGCCTTCGAGCGGAATCGCCCCTGTGCCAACGCTGCCCCCTGCCCAACCGCTCTCAGAAGCAGCGCGCGGAACTGGTGGCGCGCGTCCACCTGCGGCTGCCGATCCTTCGCAGAACGCTGCAGCTCCGGCGCAGCAGTCCGGGGGTGGAGTGACTTCGCCGATGCTCAAACTTGGCAGCGGCGATCTGATCGAAGTTGGGGTTTACAACGTGCCGGAACTTACAACGAAGGCAAGAGTTGGAACTTCAGGAGATGTGTACCTTCCGCTGATCGATTACGTGCATGTGGGCGATCTGACGGTGGAGGAGGCGCAAGCGGTGATTGAGAAGCGATTGGAAGCTGGAGGATTCGTCCGCAACGCGCATGTGACGATCTTCGTGGACGAATCCATATCGCAGGGAGTCACTGTGTTGGGCGAAGTGGTAAGGCCTGGAATTTATCCGGCGCTGGGAGATCGAAGGCTGTATTCGTTGATATCGGCAGCGGGCGGATTCACCGCGACCGCAGGACGCAAGGTGAGTGTCATCCGGCAACACAGTGATGGTAGCCCGATCACGGTAAACCTGCCGAGGAATTTGGCGGACGATGCTCAGGACAATATCGAAATCAGGCCGGGAGATACGGTGTCCGTACCGCGCGCGCCGATTATTTACGTGGTGGGCGATGTGGGCCGCCCGACGGGCTTGCTGGTGGATAATGGCAGCCTGACCGTGCTGCAGGCGCTGGCGCTGGCGGGTGGAACGAACCACACGGCGAAGATTGGTGCGACGCGCATCATTCACCGCGGACCGCAAGGAATGACGGAAACGAAAGTTCCGCTCAAGAAGATGCTGGAAGCAAAAGCGCCGGATGTGAACTTGGAGGCCGATGACATCCTGTTCGTGCCGCTTAGCGGAGTGCGAGTGGCGGGCGAGCAAGCGATGTCGGCGGCAATTTCGGCGGCGACGGGAATTGCGGTGATTGCGGCGCATCCGTAAGGTTTAGGCTGGAACGTTTTCGTTCAAGCGGCAGTTGCGGTTTCTGGGCGTTGCGGCACGCCCAACAGGCCTTCCAGCACAGCGATATAGTTTTCCGCGGTTTGACGGCGTGAAAATTTTCGCACGATGTATTCGCGGCCGTTCTGGCCGAAGATGCGAGCGCGCTCGCCATTCGCCGCAAGCTCACAAATTGCGTTCACCAAAGCAGCGCAATCTTCGGGCTCGATGGCAATACCCGCGCCAGCATCTTTAAGAATGCTGCGGGCCTGGCCTTCGACGCCCAGAATCACCGGGCGCGCACACGACATAAACTCCAGCATCTTGGTCGGAATCACTGTCTTGAATACGTCGGACTTCTTGAGCAGAACCAGGCACGCGTCCGAGGCTGCGATGTAAGCGGGGATTTTTTCGCGTTGCTGCTGATCGATAAAGCGCAGATTGGTGAGGGTTCGCTCGCGGGCCAGCGCGATGATTCTGTCTTTCTCAGCGCCTTCCCCAAGGATGAGAAAAACAATTTCCGGATTGGAGTCGCGCAACTGCACAGCGGCTGCGATTACGGTTTCCAGACCGTGAGCCATTCCTATCGTGCCGATGTAGGAGACTACGAATTTGGTTTCTGCGTTCAGTTCCCTTCTGAGTTCGGCGCCTGTGCCGGGCGTGAAGAGATCGGTTTCGACGCCGTTTTCAATGACTGAGATTTTTTCGCGGGGCACACACCAGTGCTCGACCAGATGATCTTCGAACGCCGGGGAAACGACGACGATGTGATCTGCGCGGCAATAGAGAAAGCCGGCGATTGTCCCCAGAACCCGATGCAACGAACTGTTGGAGTTACCCATCCCGACGGCGGCAAGCGACTCCGGCCAGAGGTCACGGACCTCGAATATAAACGGCACGCGCTTGAAACGAGAGATCCACCAGCCGGAAAGACCGACCAGCAATTGCGGCGAAGAGGCGATAACGACGTCGGGCTGGGGGAGAAAAAGTCCAGTGCTTGCCGCGGAAACGCAGAAGGAACTGTAGTTCAACATGCGTTCGTGAGCCTTGCGGTTGGGAAATGGAAGAAGCCAGGTGCGAACGACATTTGTGCCCGCGACTTTCTCGCGGAGGACGAAGCGGCGTAATTGACTGCGATATTCGAGCGGCACAACGCCAGTGGGGTGATTGGGAAAACCGGTGAGAACTGTCACATCGTGTCCGGCACTCGCCCAATGGCGCGACAACTCGGCTGCGCGTGCGGCCGGCGCGCCCATCTCCGGCGGAAAATATTGCGACACGTAAAGAATTTTCATGAAACAGTCAAAGAGAGCGGCATCCGAGAATTGTACAGAACTACGAAGCTTGATCGAATCCGCTGGAATCCATTGTTCGATCTCGCCGGTCAATCTGCTTTACCGTGACAGGACGGCCTAAACAGCGTGATTCCTCAAGCGCGAAGGTCGCCATCATGGTGCTTGCAATTTCCGGGAATGGAATGGGTGATCCTTCGCCAGTCCGAATTGCGGTGACGAAAGACTCCCATTCAGCGTGATGACCTTTGTCCGGGCGCAAAAGCGAGCGAATGATTTTCTTCTTTCCGCCGCGCACCAGTTCGAGCTTGCGAAAATCTTCGAGCACAGCCACGTTACCGCCGCCGAAAACTTCGACTCGTTCTTTGGAATAAGACTTGTCGCCGTTCGCGAGATAGTGGATGGAGCCTTGCGATCCGTCGGCGAAGCGCAGCGAGCACACGACGTTGTCGTTGCTGTAGCGTCCGGAGTTGGCAAGCGCACGAGTTTCGACTTCCACCGCAGGCCTACCGGCGAGGAATGAGAGGAAATCCACGAAGTGGCAAATTTCGCCGAGGATTCGGCCGCCACCCTGCTGAGGATCGTTCAGCCAGTGATCGGCAGGGAGAAATCCGGCATTCACGCGATAGTGGAGGGCAAGGGGTTCGCGGGCTTCGCGGAGAAACGTCTTCATACGAATGGCGAGAGGAGCGAAGCGGCGATTGAACCCGACCATGAGAAGCGAGGAGCGGTGATCGGCGTGCGTCGTGGCGATTGCCGTGAGCTGGGCTTCGGTGAGGCAGAGTGGCTTCTCGCAGAAAACGTGTTTGCCGGAATTCAGGGCTGCAATGACCTGCGGCGCGTGCAGTTGATGCCGCGTTGCGATGACGACAGTATTCACATCGGGATGAGAAATGATTTCATTTTCATCCGTAGTGCACGATTGAAAGCCGAACTTCCCAGCGGCATGGCGCGAGTGCGATCCGTTGGCCGCGCCGACAATTGACATTTCCACGCCCCGCACCCGCTTGATCGCTGGAAGAAGCGTGCTCAGCGCGAAGCTGCCCGCTCCGAGAAGGCCGATGCGGACGGAGGCTGCGCCGGGAGCGCGGCGATCTCGCGGAACCGCATTGGAGTTCATGAGATCGATCCGTTGCGCGTGGTTTGCATCGTCAGGATACTGGATCAAAACTCCGAGAAAGGGCTCGTCGCTCTTGCCGCTGATCAAATCGTAGGCGGAATGCGCTCGGACAATAGGAAATCGGTGCGTGATCAGCGGTTGCAGATCGAGCCTGCGATCCGCAAGGAGCTGGAGAAAGGCTTCCATGTTGCGGGTTTCGGTCCAGCGCACGTAGCCGATCGGGTAGTCGATCCCTTTTTGTTCGTAGGCAGAATCGTAGCGGCCGGGGCCGTAGGAGCGCGAGACGCGGAAGTCAAGTTCCTTTTCGTAGAAAGATCTGCGCGGAATATCCATGGCAACGGTGCCGACGGCGACGACCACCGCGCGACTGCGGGCAACGGCTCCGGCAAGATTGATGGGATCGTTGCTGGCGGTTTGCGCGGTGATGAGAATTGCGTCGGCGCCGTGACCTGAGGAGCGTTGAAGGCAGAGATCGTGGAATGACGATGGCGAAGTGCTAACCGCATCGGCGCCCGATTGGAGCGCAAGATCGGCGCGCACGGAAGAAATATCCATTCCCAGAACGCAGCAGCCAGCTGCCTTCAGGATTTGCACCGTCAACTGTCCGAGCAGGCCAAGACCGATGACGGCGACGATGTCGCCGAGTTTCGCCTCCGCATTGCGAACACCATGAAGCGCGACGGCTCCGAGCGTGGTGAAGGTGGCGTCCTCGAACTTCACTTCCGGCGATGAAATCTTAGCCACGAGCAAGCGCGGGATGCATGCGAATTCTGCATGAACTGCGTGCCCGGCTCCGGCGCAGGCAACGCGATCGCCGGGATTGATGTCTGTGACGCCGTCGCCCACGGCGAGCACAATCCCAGCGCTGCTATAGCCTAATGCGCCCGGTTGATCGAGACGGGTGCGCACAGCGGAGACCGTTGCAGCCAGACCATCGCGGCTAACTTTGCTCAGCACGTCGCGGACAAGGTCGGGACGCATTCTCGCTTTCTGCAGTAGGCTCTTGCTGGCGAATTCAGAGGAAGCGCGCTCTGTTCCCGCCGAAACGAGAGAGGCGGCGGTGCGCACGAGCACACAACCGGCCAGCAATTTTGGCGCAGGGACTTCCTCGACCGT
>Ga0307478_10003510_pt1 | contig 11616 bp, 10 predicted proteins | sample atmos_gasesECM4C_2_FD_203713 | JGI IMG/M metagenome (GOLD analysis project Ga0307478, IMG submission 203713) | Hardwood forest soil microbial communities from Morgan-Monroe State Forest, Indiana, United States - atmos_gasesECM4C_05 | ecosystem: Environmental > Terrestrial > Soil > Temperate...
TAATTGACGCCGCAGGGTTTCCACCAGTAGACCGACCACTGCATACGTGGCAACATTTGCAGCAAAAGACGAATAGATACTCACGGGGTAATGCATGCCGACAATCGCAATGGGACAGGTTAGCCGAAGAAGAGCGGACACCAACGGTTCTATCGGAAGGTCCTTGTCTTTTAGAAAGAAATAAACCGCCCAGCCGCTCGCAACGAGAAAGCCCGCAACAGCCCATATCGCGATTCGGTATTTCATGCTGCACCTCGCGCCGTCTTGATCAAATGGTCTCACAAGGTGCTGCATTTGTCAGGCCCATCTGGTAGGTGCCGCGTTACCGGAGATGTAAAGTAAAACGATTACTGCGTTGACTAGACCTAAGCCATTAGCGTGTGACTGCTTCACCCTTTCGTTCTACGATGTGTGAAGTAGTTCCCATGTGAGATGCTCTATCGCCAAATCGGCAAAGTCGATCTTGGACACCCCCGCTTGATTGATGCGCAAAGCCTTTGACGAGCGTTCCTGGGTTATGCCCATTGGTTGACGAAGCTCGTTGAGAGCTATTTCCTCGATCATCTTCTGCGTTTTGCATCCGAGCGTGCTCGCGCCCCCCGCGACATCTTTACGTCCAGTTCTCGAAAATTCTTAGGTATTGAGCAATCCCTCCTTCTGGAGCGTTTCCAAATGTTCGTCGTACAGCCTGTCTGCTATCGGCAAACTCCTTGTACCAGCGGCCTTTGCCCGTCTTGTTTTCGACCGGCCAGCAAAATTGCAGTCCGCCGCGGGTCGAAGGCAAACAGAACGCGGTAAGGCCGTCACCGGTGCTGCACGCGCAATTCCTTCTTGTTTATGCTTTTTGTCGTACTGCTACGAGCATGCGTCGCAAACTGTCCACCAAATCGACAATCTCGCCCTTCCCCTGCACGTCAAATTCGATTTCAAAATCTCCCTCGGCCGCGTGATCGACTGCCTCCTTAAGGCTCAGCAGAGGTTTAATGACTTGACGCGGTAAGGTATAGCTGACCCAAATGCTGACGAACAAGGTCACGGCGGAAACGATTCCCAGCGCCCATTCTGCCTCCCGAATAAGATGTCCGGCTTCGGCGTGATCCTTTTGGACCCGGCCCCAATCCGCGGATTCCAAAGCGGACGTCTGTTCGAGGATCACTTGACTCGAAGTCTGAAGGTCTTCGGTAGCCCGCTGCAGTTCGGGGTTTCCCGCCTGGACGCTCTCCGATATCTGGGTGTCAAAAGATCCGGCTCGTTTGCGGAGTTCGTCCATCAGTTGTTCGCGCTTGCCGCGTCTTGATCGCTTCAACAGATCGTTTAGGTCCTCTTCATAGGCTTTGACCACGGCTTGGATGCGGTCCGCAGGTCCCGCCCCAGGCCGCCCCAACGCGGTTACTGCCGCAGCGAACTGCTGCTGGTAGAGCGTCAGTGCCGCCGATGCCTTTTGAGTGGCAAGCTGGTCGTCAGGCTCGAGAGTCCGGATATTGTCGAGAATCTCCCCAGTCTTTTTCAGCGCTGCCCGGTTCGCCTCCAAGTAACTCTGATTGCGAAGCAAAAGATAGTTTCGTTCGGCCCGGCGGGCCTCTAACATTTCGATGGAAGCTTGTTGTGCGAGAGCGGCTGCTGGCGCATCCACGTTCACGATGCGGTCCACAATCCAGCCCATTTCGAACAAGTAATAAACCGTCAGGAAAATTACGGGCGCGAGAATCAACCTCACCAGAGCCAGACTATAGGCAATCCGGCTGCGCAAGGAGTTGCCGGGGGCAAGGATTCTGAAGGACTTCCGAATTCCCAGTTTCATAATCTGCTCCTGGAACTGGCGCGTTCATCGAATCGAGTCTAGTCTTTGCTCTTAAACTGTTCTTTTAGGCGATCTTGAAGTTCAAGACGTGGGCCGCGCGTCCGCTGCGTAACATACAGGATCGGATGGATCAACGCCACGCGAGAAAATGCCTGAGGGAAATTTTCGCGGAGACGCTTGGGGACGGCCAGATCGATATATAGGCAAATGACAGGCCACCCCTTTCATCGCGCCTTACGCCTATCTGCACGTAGAGGCATCAGCAACTCTGCTGGTTGGCGACGCTGGCTCCTTGTGGACGCGCGTCGCGTTCGGAGTTCGAGGCGAGTGAAACCTTAACGTTCTTGGGGGTAGGACATGGAGGCTTGGCAGCGCCGCCCGATAGACAGCTAAAGCGGGTGAATGGAAAGACGCGGTGCGCGTAGCTTACTCGGCCAAACGGAACCCAATCCTTACACGGGCGGGAAAATCAATCGGCTGCCCGTCGCGTTTCGCAGGCCGGAAGCGCATCTGCTTTGCCGCCTGAATAGCTGCTTCATCAAGACCGTGGCCCAGGCTGTTCAGCACTCGTGTCACTTGCAATTGGCCAGAAGCGAGGAAAACCACCTCGAGGACCACATCACCTTCGATCCTAAGAGCGCGGCCTTCGGTGGAATAGACGGGATTTGGCTTGTTCAGAATGTCGACACTAGAGGTTACGCCTACCGAGGCCGGCCGCCCGGTCTGCTTGGAATCCTCTGCGGCAGCGACGCCCCTGATCCCGCGAGCACCGGCAGTGCCATTGCCATAGCCGGGACCGCCAGGAAGAAGAGGCGAGCCCGCATGATTAATATTGGAGGCCCGGTTGGAATTTCCCGAACCAGGGAGACCGTTGGGGTCACCAAAACCCCCGGTTTGCACCTGGTTGAGCGGTGCAGCCACAGTTACGGGCGCAGGATTACCTGAATTAAGAGCGGCGACCTTAACTTCTTCCTTGGGAGGCGCAGGCTGGCGGGCATCCACAATAGTCTTCGTTTCCTTAAAAGTCGGATTGAGATCCAAAGGCTTGGCTTCCAGAGTGCGGACCTTTGGCAATTCGGGCTTGGTAATCACAAATACGTGCGGTTGCTTGGGGTTCAACTTCACCGGCTCAGGCACTATTTCCGGCTTAGGTTCTGGCGGCCGTGGCCGAACTTTAGGCTTGACCTTTGGGGGAGGCGGCGGTGTTGCGGGCTGGACCGGGATTTGCGTAATCGGCATCATCAACTCGACAACATCAAATTTCAGGGCCGTCTGCATGGACTGCGGAAAAATCATGGGAGACAGAAGGAGGAGACCAAAAATAGCTAATTGTGCGCCAGCGCTGACGCCAAGGCGGTTCCACTGGGGCTTGCGGTCAGGAAGAAGTTCGAAGCGCGCGGAAACCTTCTTCGTTGCGGGTGCGTTGGTCCTGTTGGTCGGGTTGGTTGTGTTGACTGTCCCGACCGTGGTTGTCCTATGGACCGAGTTAGCCAAGTTGACGGGGTTGGTCTTGCTGACGGGACTAACTGTGTTGACGGGGTTGACCGGGTTGCTTTTCCTGACTGGATTAACCGCGTAGAAGCTACCGGCCGGGTTGGTTTTATTGACCGGATTAGTTGTACTGGCAGGATTGGTCAACGTGCTTCTGACCGGGTTGCCAGTGCTGACCGAACTGGGCCTGACTGGGTTCACCGGGTTGCTGACGCTAACGGGCCCGGTCCTGACCGAGTTGACCGTATTGGCAGCGCTAACTGGAATGGCTCTGACGGGGTTGACCGAATTGACCGCGTTGACAGAGCTGACTGGGGTGGTCCTGACTGGGTTGACCGGGTTCCCAGCGCTAGCGGGAATGCGCCTGACCGGGCTCAGCGGGTTGCCGACGCTCACGGACGCAGTCCTAACCGGGTTCACGGGGTTGACGGCGCTCACCGGGGTGCTTCTAATCGGGTCGACCGCATTGACACCGCTAACTGGGGCGGTCCTAAGCGGGTTCACCGGGGTGCCCGCGCTCACCGGGGTGCTTCTAACGGGGTCGACCGCATTGACGCTGCTAACTAGGGCGGTCCTGACGGGGTTCACCGGGGCCGCGCTCACCGGAGTGCTTCTAACCGTGTCGACCGCATTGACGCTGCTAACTGGGGAAGTCCTTACCGGGTTCACCGGGGTCGCGCTCACCGGAGTGCTTCTAACCGTGTCGACCGCATTGACGCTGCTAACTGGGGCGGTCCTGACGGGGTTCACCGGGTTGCCCGCGCTCACCGGGCTGCTTCTAACCGTGTCGACCGGATTGACGCTGCTAACTGGGGAAGTCCTTACCGGGTTCACCGGCGTCGCGCTCACTGGGGTGCTTCTAACGGGGTCGGCCGGATTGACGCTGCTAACTGGGGCAGTCCTTACCGGGTTCACCGGGTTGCCCGCGCTCACCGGGCTGCTTCTAACGGGGTCGACCGGATTGACGCTGCTAACTGGGGCAGTCCTTACTGGGTTCACCGGGTTGCCGATGCTAACGGGCGCAGTTCTTGCCGGATTGGGCGCATTGACAGAGCTAATCGGGGGTCTGACCGGGTTGGCAGTGCTGGCCGGGGTAGGCCTGAGCGGGCTCACCGGGTTGCCAACGTCAACGAGCGTGGTTCTAACCGGGTTGACCGTGTTGACGGTGCTGACTGGTGTAGGCCTGACGGGGTTCCCCGGGTTGCCGGTGTTTAGTGGAGTGGCCCTGGCCGGGTTGACAGGGTTGACCGGCGTGGGCCTGACTGCAGGGCGGTCGCTGACCGGCGGTGCCACGACCGGGCGTGGGTCTGGCTCTAGTTCGAGATCCGAAAGAGCCATATCACCCGGGCGCGCGTAACCCCTACGAAAATCATCTGATACAGAATTACCCATGACTGGCAGGCTAGCATTCAGGGTGGAAAGGCGTCACTTGTACGGAAGTTCAGATTAAGGACAGGGTGCTGAGGTGCTAACTGGCTTGTCCTAATAATCCTCTAAACGCGTTCAAACAGCAGATCGTCTGGTACTGGAACTGGCGGGGAAAGTCGTTAGGACGCTAACGCAATCGTCTGTATCGCTTAGAGAAATGGAATCCGAATGGCGAAAGGTTATATTCCTGGCCTCTCGGGCCGGAACAGGAACCCGTTACGTTGGGGTGATTCAGTAGACCAGCGGAGGAGTTCACAACTTGGCAATATCGGCCAGCGTTTGGTTGAGCAGTTCCTCCAGCCCACGAAACTCCGGAGGCGGAGCATCGTGACTTTTCCCGGGCTTGGCGGCTGGTTTTTCAATGGGCTTGGCGATGGACACTGGGGACGCTGGCCAGTGACGGGCGATAGGAATACCTTGCTGCGAGTACGCAGTAACATACAGAAGAGTTGCCGGCTGATTGTGGGGAGCCTTTTCCGCCGACACAGAAGTGATCGTCGTTGTTACTGTTCCCTCGTAAGTATAGTGCCAGGTAGAACCATAGTTAGTCGTGAAGCTCCCCACTCCCTTCGCTGGAGTGGGTTCCACAAGCGCAGAGATCTTCGCTAGCGGGGCTCCTGCAACTTGCGGCGTCGCCATATAATAGAAGACAACCAGATAATTCCGCGCCCCGGGCATGAGGGAGTCCGAAAAACAGATTCCGGGAAATCTTTTCTGATTCTTTTCCTGCCACTTCAGCGCCCATTCCGGAATTGCCAGAAAAAGCCTCTCCTTATCGATACTTCCCAAGGAAACGTTTTTGATGCACGTCGACACCTGTCCTTCATCGAATGCAATATCCGCTGCCGTAGTATCCGTCAGGGCCTGCAGTGAAGGATTTACGTCAGGTGGCCGTGAAACGGTAAATACTCCAACCCCCGTCGACGGCTCAGGTTGCGGCGCTTCCGTCGCCGTGGGCTCAAGGTTTGCTGCGGTCTCGTCCTTTGCCGGCGCCGGCGACGCTGATGCAAGTATTTCTGTCTGTGGCAGAGCTTGAACCTCCGGGGCGACGACGGTTGTTACGACCTTGGCTGGAGAATTTGTTTCGAGTTTCACTGGGGACTCGTGGAGTGGATCGGCAGTTGCCGGGCTTGTTTCCTTGCTTAACGCGTTCGGGAGTGCCGGTGGAACAGTAATTACTTGGTTTTTCGCGGTCCGCTGGGTCTCTGCCGGGCTCGGTGGAATCGTTAGAGGAGCTGCAGTAAGTATTTCTGTCTTCACGGCGGACGCTGGTGACGCTGCCGGCGCTGGTACTTGGGCACTTGCCGCAGGTTGGATTTCAGCAACTGTTGGCGACGTTAGCGTTTTAGGAGACGGCGTCGCCACGCGCGCAACATCTTCGGGCTTCTTCCGTGCCAAACCGCCTTGGGTCTGGGTTGTTGTTTGCGCCGCAGCTTTCATTCGATATGCTCGGGCGATTTCCCCGAGGCTTTTCTCGGGGACTGATTCAAAGAACGAGGACGGTGGCACTCCACCTTGTGTAGAAGTGGCGGCCGTATACCCGGGAGCCGCTTCTGCTGTACTCGCAGAGGCTGCTCCTGCTTCCTCCTTGGACCGAAGAGTTTCTGGCTCAATAATTCCCAACAGGGCCATAGATCTTTCCCTTGGTTTTCCCGCAACTTGGGTAGATACCGGCGAATTCGTTTTCGTCTTGTTCACCTTGCAGACCAACCCATTTACCAGAGCTTCGTCAGGTCCAATAAAATTTTCCGTGACAGCTAGCGAGTGGCAGTCCGAAGACTGCTGATTCTGGGCATAGACTGAGGAAGGAACCAGTGCTGCAAATGCGGCCACTAACGGTAAGCATTTCATGTGCGAGCGCCCCTTAATAGATAGCGTCCGCTCACACATTGATTCGTGTCAACTGACAGGAGGAGCAGGAGTTACCTGCTCGTTTGGACAGGGAGAATCGAAGTTTGCCGCTGCTTCGCTTCGAAAGCTACTTTATCGATTCCTGATCTTCGAGAGGAACGAAGCCATGCCGGCCAGTGCTATTTTCCTCAAACTCAAGTTTCAGCCGGCCAATTTTGATAATGCGATACCGGCCAAGCACCGTATCGCCCTCAGCAGCAACGTAAACGGAGTCCCCATTTGTGAGGAAAGCGCGAAGGCCCGAACCGTTCAGGACATCGCCAGAACCAAAAAACTTGAGGGGAAGCTCTGGCGGCGGAGGAGGTGGAGGCGGCGGCGCCACGAAATCGGCATCCCCAGCTACGGGCACCCGGACAACTTCCGGAGGGGGAGGGGGAGGCGGCAAGACGCGGCTGAAGATATCACGGGTGGTTGCCTCATATTCCGTATTCCTGGCGGCTTGAACGCGATCACGGTGGATCCGCGGGCTCTCAACGCCCATCGGTTTGTAGGCGACCAGAAACGACCCGGCGCGCGCAGATCCCAGTTCGGGGTGAGCGTAGTAATACCAAAGGGTCCCGGCGACGAGCATCAGCACGGCGAGGGTCGTTCCCTCGATTTTGGCTTTTTTCTTCAAGCTCCCGCCTTGAAATACGCCTTCAAATGCAAATCAACTTTCACACTGCCGGAAGAACTTCCCCCGGCGGATTCCTTAGTCAGACCGAGACTATCAACGGAGTAATTATTTTCCGAACGCTGCAAGCCATTCAAAAAGCGAACAACGCTCTTGTAGTCGCCAGCAACCGTGGCGTCAACGGCTACTTCGGCGATGCCTTGTCCTTCAAGGTCTTTCTGGTGAAAGGCCAGCGAGCTGATTTGCAACCCGGATTTGCGGCCAATTTCGGCAAGCTCGGAAGAAACGAAAGAATAGCCTGTGGCGGCTGGCGGAAGCGATTTCTCAAACTCATCACAGTCTTGCTTGGCGGCCGGCGTATCTTTTTTGATATTACGAGCACGCTCGACGTCGGCCTCTAATACCTTGAGTTGGGTTGTCTGCCCAATCAGTTCCAGTTGCCGCGAGCGCCTAGAAGAAGCCACGCTCAGGGAATAAATGGCCATGGCAGCGTCAGCAGCAATCAAAAGAGCGAGCCCGGCGACAATGGCGGTCTTTTTGCGTTGAAAACCGAGCTTCATCATGCCCTCGAATAAATGACGGTAAGCTCCAAAACCACCTGATCACCGCCTGATTCTTGATGTGGCGAACGAACGTTGGTGAGCTGCAAATGCGAAAACGCGCCAGACTGCTCGAGTGCCTGTAGAAACTTTTGTTGGTCTTCTTCGGTGGCTGCACCCACGGTAAGCTTGACGGCGGCTTGCCCGTTTACCTGTTTGGGTTCGATGCTCAGCACGCGCACACCGCCCGGCAAGACTTTCTCGAGATCCATGAACATGCGCGTCCAATTGAAACTACGCGCGTCGAGGATGGTATTGACAAATGTCGCCCGGTCGTGGAGTTGGGCATTACTGGGCTCAGAGAAAAAGCGCTCCAACTCTTGCCGCTCGGCGGTGAACGCATCGACTCGCCTTAAAGTGCCGGCGATTTGCGAGCGCAGCGTGGCATCCGCCTTTCGCACGGAATTCACGTGCCAGCTCAAGAGCAGGAAAAAGACCGCCGCAAGCGCGCCCGTGGCACCAGAAAATACCAGGAAGCGACGGTGACTCGCTAGCGGTTTGGTCGCTAAGTTTAGCCTTACTCGCATCGTCTAAAGCGCCTCACGGAAATTTCTGGAGAAGCTATCCACGATTCATCATCCAGCCAGCCAGGCCTTCGAGCTCGCTCTCGGCCAGGGGCCGCCCATGTTCTGGAATGCGTCCTTCCGAAACGGCCGAATGCAAGAGCGACTTCACGGAACACTTAAACTCGTTTTGGAGAGGGTCTATAAACTCTGGCAGACGCGCGTTGAGCCCTGCCACCCTTATTACCTTAACGTCTTCGCGCCAAGTTTCTCTGTAATATACGGTCGCGGGGAACATCTCCTCAACAAGCATCTGCGGGGTCAGATCTTTGCCACGCGTTGGAAGCTCGGTGCAACGATATCCACACAACGTGCCATCGCGGACGATGGCGGTGGTTAGGATGGTGCCTGAAACGCGCGCCAGCAGCGCTGTACTGTGCTCCTCCAGCAAGGAAACGGCGGCCAGCGAGGAGCTGAGAATGACGCCAGCACGAAGTCCCATAGATTCCGCGAGCTCTTCGTATTCTCGCACGATACTGAGTCTGGCGAAGGCGGTGAGAACGTCCACGCCACCTTCCCGGGGAGCTTGCCGCATGTAGGAAAGCACCGTCTCGTCAACTCCAAACGGAACGCTCTTCCTAAGCTTCCAGCGGAGTATTGGCAAGGCCTCTTCCGGAGAACGGGGAAACTCCTCGAAGTGCTGCACAAAGACGCGGATGACTGGATCCGGCAAGATCATGGCGATATCTTCGTCGTCCGCGTGAAGCCGCTTGCAGGCTTTGGCCATGGCCGCGCGAACTACGTCAGGATTGGCAAGATTCTTCTCAACGGCTGACGGGACCACGGCACCTGGAAGAAGTGGCTCAATGGCAATATCACCAACGGCCCCGTTTCGCGCCCACCGAACTGCGGCAAGTCGGTCCCCGCCGATCTCGACCGCGAGGGGCAGGACCGGCATAGCATCCAGCCATCGCGCGATACGGCGAACGCCGGCGCTTTTGAAGATCCCTTGGCGAAATGTAGGAGAGCTAGCCAATGACATTCACGTTCCCAATCTAATCACTAGCGATACGGTCTTGCCAAGTCAGCCTAAGTGCCACCTTGAAGATCTTCGCGGGTCCCGCGCTCCGGACTCACCAGGGAAGCCTCGAGGGGCGCCTTGTTGCGACAGGCAGGATTGCGAAGCCCCGCCAAGTTGCACCACAGCAAGATTTACGCACGAAAACGCAATTAGCTCCTTGATCTACGTCAAAGAGGCTTATGAGACTGCCAGCACTAAATCATTGTTTTCTAATAATTTACGGCAGATTCTGCGAAAACCTCATTTTGTAGCCTATTTTTGTTTTTGCCCATTTGAGATTTGGGCGACAAGAAGAGATCACGCGATTGGGCTTATTGGTTAGTGGAAAAGAGCCTGACTGAGCTGCTTCGTGCAGGTCTATTTGTTTGAAGAGTTTGCGGCAGGTTTCTTCGCAGCAGGCTTCGTTTGAGGTCTTACGCTTGGCTCTGTCTTATTCATCCAAAAGTCCGCATTCCCAGCGGCAAACTCCTTCGAGACGTGGGACATTTCGGGTTTGACCGCGTAGAGGTTACTTTCTGTGCTGGCGTAGGATTCGCGGGCAATCTGCTTCAGTCGGTCGGCGCCTTCCTCCCCTTCAGCGCTTACCAGGTTGTCTCTCAAGGCCAGGAAGTCATCGTTCTGCGCGACCTCGGACATGGGCAGGAGAATTAGAAAAGACGGAGAAGTCATACCCAAGTTCACTTGATAGACCAACCAGGGCGTTTCAGCTTTGATCTTTGTGTAAGCATCGGCGAGGATCCTCAAGGCTTCGACAAAATCGTTCTCGTGGCCTGGAAGAAGTCTGACCTCGAAGATGCGGAGGAAACGGGTTTCGGAAAGGTCAATGCTTTCCGCGAGGTAACCTACGTCGTCACGGCGAACCGCGACGATTGTACGTTCACTGCCTACTAAAGCGTCGATATCATCTTTCATCCGGGCGAGGTCGGGATGCGCTGCATAGAACTGGCGCCAATTATCTTCGGACTGCCCCAAGTGCTCGAAGGAGTCAAAAGCGTCGAAGAAAAGTGTGTCGCGTGGGCCTGTAAGAGATTGCAGGTCAATCCAAAAGCTAGAGGCGTCCAGACGATCACAAGCGCGGGAGATATTCGTTTCTAGCCTCTGGCGATCACTGGCCCTCCCCGGCAGGATTTCTTGGTGCACGAGGAGCAAGATATTCGGCGGTGCGGCAGCCGGACTAGCAGCTTTGGCATCCTGTCCGAACAAAATAGAGGCGCACACCAGTGAGAGGAGTATCGCTGCGAATGGTCTGATAGCCATCATACGATGTATCTCCAAAGTTGAATTAGCCTCTTCCCTGCTCCGAGAAGGAAGCCGCGGTTGTTGCAAGGTAATTCTGGAAATGAATATACACCGAGAAGTTGTTCGTAACGGGGTGCTTTTCTAAGGTACTCGCGGGAACGGACAACGCGGGCCGATGTTGACAGGCTAATGACTTGAGAGGGCTTCTTGCGTCGATTGATTTGTCAGTTTGGCTTCTTTGGCGGCTTTGGCTTCTTGGCTGCCGGTGGCGGTTAGGTCTTGGGCGCCGAAACCGATACCGATTTTTTTTAGGAAGGCGGTGGGGGGTTCGCCGCCGGCGAAGATCCAGACGTAGTCGTTGGGAATCTCCTCCGACTGGCCACCGATATCCATGATTACGGTTTTTTCTTTGAATTCCGTGGGAATGGAGTTGAAAACGACCTTGAGTTTGCCTTTGCGCATGCATTCCTGGATGCGCTGGGCATTGCGTTCCTTGATGCGCGTGAAAGCGTCCTTGCGGTAGGAAAGCGTCACCTGATTGCCGACTTGATAGGCCAGGCCCATGGCCGCTTCGATGGCGCTGTCACCGCCGCCGACAACCAAGATGCGCTTGTTGACGTAGTGATCGGCCTCAATCAAGCGGTACATGACTTTGGGCAGATCTTCGCCTTTAACGCCGAGTTTGCGGGGGCTGCCGCTTTTGCCGAGGGCCAAAATGACGGCGTGCGCGCGATATTGGCCTTGGGGCGTGGTGACCGTGAAGATGCCGTCCTCGCCTTTCTTGATGTCCTCGACTTTTTCACCTTTGCGAAATTTGAAATCCACTCGCTCGATGACTTTGTGCCAGAACGCGATGAGATCTTCCTTGGACAGCTCCGTTTTCTTGAACTTCCCGTGCAGCGGAAATTCCACGGGGCTGGTCAAAACCAGTTTTTGCCGGGGATATTTCG
>Ga0307478_10003512_pt1 | contig 11611 bp, 10 predicted proteins | sample atmos_gasesECM4C_2_FD_203713 | JGI IMG/M metagenome (GOLD analysis project Ga0307478, IMG submission 203713) | Hardwood forest soil microbial communities from Morgan-Monroe State Forest, Indiana, United States - atmos_gasesECM4C_05 | ecosystem: Environmental > Terrestrial > Soil > Temperate...
AACTTGGACAAGTGCGGCTGCCCTGATTTCCTCCCTTTTCTCCGGCCCTCGGTCTGAGGCGAAAGTGCGTGTAGGAAGTGGGGGAGTCTTATAGAACAGTTCTGGTTCATCCTGAGACTCGTGTAGCTCTGAGGCGGTGAAGGGGAAGTCGGAAGGCAAAAGGTCAGTTATCTTGATGGGAATCGGCGAGACAGCCACAGAGACGTATGTTGGGTTGGATGGATCTCCGGGGTGAATCGGCAAGGTGTCTCCGGAGACATATGTTGGATTGGATGAATCTCCAGGCGAATCGGAGTGATGGCCGCAGAGACATGTGCGGTGGTCAGAGCTGACGGGGTGGGTCCCAGGGGAGAGAGACTTATTTCCATCATCTATTATATCCCTTAGCGTTATGCAAAATAACAGTCAATTGCAGTGGGACCTTGAACTTACAACAGGACCAGGACAGACAGGGTGGAATGTAAAACGAAATTTTTGATTTGGGATAGCTGGAAGGGTGGCCTCGAAGACATTTTGGGGCTCTGATGGGGGCATAGCGTGATGACTATGCAAGGGGAGCTAACCATCCATGTCTGCCTATATACTAGCCACTTCTGAGTTTTTTGGACTGCGAGAAACAATGCCAAGACAATTTTGTATAAAGTCCTTCCTTAGTCGTTTTCTCTTTATTGTAGATATGCCTTATCAGATTATTATAATATACATCATGTTGCACATCATTACTGTAGTATTCGTTTTGATTACCCAATTAGTCAGACTCTTACCCTTCGTGGTTGAGAGTTTATGCTTCACGATGCTTCCATTGTCCTGGCTGTCATGAAAATGCAGTTTACGGTCCCAAGATTTATGCTTTGCAATGCTTCCACCGTCCTGGCTGTCAATAAAATGCAGTTTTCAGTCTAGTCTACCTTTGCTCTGGGAGAGAAATACTTGCTGGTCTAATATCTTGATACCCCGAGTCGACATGATATAAGTGTGTCATGAATCGATTTCCCCCATCACAATCCCCACATCTATTCATATTTTCCATGCCTCGCAACGGCTCTCCATTGGTTGTCCATTCATGGTCCCCGACCCTCATCGAATCTGGTCCCAGGGTGCGTTCCGACAGCAATGTATCTCAAAGAAGCGAGGCATTGAGCCTCAATCATTCTGGGCCGATCCGCGACAGCGATAGCCTGTCCTCAGAACAAAACATTACGCCTGTGTCAGAGAAAGGCGAAGATGAGTGAGTTTTTTATATGTTATACATAACAGCTCACCATTCCTACATCCACTAGATTCACAAAGGCGTGTCGCCATAAAGGTCATTGGATCAACATTGCAATATGTTTCGGAATTGACATGCAAGAAATTTTCAGGTTTGGTGTTTGTACTGACAGAGGAAATCTGGCCACAGACGACAACAACGATGTTCTTGAAATGTATGTCGTTTTATATGCTATTATATTCTCACTTGCTGCATATCATTCTACAGGACAGAAGAAGAGAAAGAATGTCTCCTCGCCACATACAAGGCGATCCTCGGCCTTATTCCTAAACTCAAGAAGCTCCTGCCAATCCAGGACGACGCCAACCCTGAATATTTCTACAAAGTTGTGAATGCAGTAAGTAATGCAGCGCATATATCCCGCAGTGCACTGACATATGTTATTCAGATGCAAGGAGGTTGTAATATAACCCGCTCAGAAGCAATCAGGTGGATCAACCAGAACACCTTCTTGTATTTGGGAGCTGGCCGGAAGCCCATTAAAATCGACTCGCAACTCAAGGACAAATTGTTGCATGGGTTGAACAGTCCCGAGATCAGACGTCTCATCATTCCGGTGGAAAACCTCCTCGATTGGGACGCACACCCCAATGCGTACGTCACTCGATCCATGTGATCACCCACTGATAACATTTCTAGGACGAGGGATGTGTTAAATACTGGCATCCTCAAAATATGGGGCACGGATATGCCCGTCTTCTTATACGATGATTATATGTACAACCCAGACGATCCAGAAGATGGTTTGTTCAAGGGTCCGTTCCTAGTATGCATAAGTCCATAACAACTCTATCTGTTTATTGCCGCATATTAATACCCTTGCCATACACAGGTGCTCATCGACATGCTATTTGGGGCAAATGCAGTGGATACGAAGAACGTCAAACGAGTAGAGCAGTGCCGGCACCACTGTGTTGGTGAAATGTATGAAATCACGACGATTTCACCACAAAACATCGCATATGCGGCGGTCGTGGTAAGTAACAAACGGTCTTAAAACTGGATGACTGATACTCTCAGCACTCATAATCTCTAGGCTCGATTCTGTCTGTCCTTGAAGCGATTGTGGAACCACAAGGATGACTTTTTCAACTATCGTACGTTCTACTAGGCCATTATTATAAGGCTGTTGGATCACGGGGATCCGTGGGTCCTCAATACACTCGCTTGGTGGAACGAGTACGTCTCATACTAGTCTTCACAGAAGGAACTAACCACTCTTACAGGCGCGTGTTTGGGAATGAACAGGGCAAGGTGACGATCGAAGATTCGGTCGATGCAGACCACGAGAAATGGAGATGATTCGTCGAAAGACGGAATGGACGTAAAGCAAGGTTACAGGAAATGGCCTGTAGGTACCCCCTTTCCATCCGATATCTGACAATGATACTGAAGCCATTATAGCGACTGCGTCCCCTCTCGATGCAAACGGCACCCCATCCACTCCCCCCTCTAGTCCCGATCATGTCAGGGACCCGAACCCGTCACCTGATGCCTCGCCCAACACGTCGCTGACGAGCCCCTCCGGCCCCGTTCATATCAGGAACCCGACGCCGGATGCCTCGCGCAACTCGTCGCCGTTGAGCAATGTCCCGGATGTGTTTACTCCCGAAACGACGACGCAAGAGATTCCGAGCCTCAAAAGAAAGAGGCAGGCGCCGAAAACGGATCGACCGAAGACTAGGACAACCTCGAAGGCCAAGAGGAAGATTACCCAGGTCTAGGGGCTGCGGAGATCCTCGCGTTGCTGCATCGTCTCCGATAAGCTGTCTGTTTTTTAAGTCGTACTCTCTCGTATTCTCCGTAGAAATCGCCCTCGTTGTGTTGATAATGCATATGTAGCCGTGGAATAAAATTGCAGTTTCTATTTAAATACTGTGTGATTATGATATTCGCGATCATGAATTGTCAAGTAAAAGATCTATGATCGAGTAAAAACAATCGGTATCTCTATGATCTACCTATAACCAAGGTGACGCAATATCAGCATGCCCAGCGGCTTCGACATAGAAGTCCACGAGCGATCCCGACCTTCATCAGACTAGATCAAGTCTTGCAAGTATGTTCGAGGTGGGTCCAACGAGAGTCAAAAGGATCAATCGGAACGAACTTGATCGACCCCTATCCAAAACGACGCACTCCGACCACATCTCCGTACTTCGGACATGGATTGATCGACATTTCGCGGGAGATCCCGACCTTAATTGGGTGTGATCAATGCGAGTTGGGATGTAATTGGTATGATGGAATAGGTGCACTTGATCAAGCCTGATCACGCCCAACGTTTTCTTGGGAAATTTGCTGATGCGCCCGACTTAGCCTCCTCGCGCTATCATCCAGTCTGCACCGCTCCGCTACGAGCCGCGGCCCGCATTCCCGCGCACTGCCGCGTATACCGCGTATATATTACCTCCTCCCATCCGAGCCTCTGACTGTCCTCAGCAGTCAGCCCAGGCCGCCAATCCGTCCGCAAATCTCCGATGTTACCTTTAATCTGACTCTAGAGTGTCGCTGTGTCGGTCTGTCTTTTCGCCTTTGTTTCTAGTGGCGGGACTTTGTAATTTCACCATCTCCTCTCATGTGGACGTTTGTGGGGTAGTTTTCGTATTGTGAGTGCATTTCGTGTGCGACTTGTGTCTGATTAAGTGTGTCTTCCGCTACGGCTGTTATTTGTCTGGTCCTATGTGGTAAGTGATTCCCGCGGCGTTGCCTCACCGCTGACGGGGTTCAAAAGGGCTGAGTCGTGGTGCTCCTCTTCCTTCGTTCCCTCATCCTATTCCGCGCTTTTTGTTATGTCGAGAACTCCTTCTTCTTCACAACCTTCCGGCGACGCTATAACGCAAGTGCTGCTGCAGTACGTGCAAGGGCACAAAGCGGTGCTCAACCTTCGGAACGTCCTTGACTCAGCGGCCTCGAGGGACGCCGCGCGGGATTGGGTAGAGGAGTTCGAGGATAGAATGGTGCGTTCGTTCTTTTTCCTTCCGTTTGTGGCTTCTGACGTCATTTTCCAGCGCAACCTCCGAAGCCTTGGGGAACCTTTGGGTATTGATCCATCCTCCGATTCCAAGCTGCTCGATTTTTTCACCTCCGCTCGTTCCGTTGTGCTCCCGTTCGCCACTTCCGACTGGGTTAATCTAGCCCCCAGTATCATCGAAGGTTTAGAACAGCTTGTGGGGAGCCTTGACCCCGGGGTCACACTTGAGGACTCCTTCCCGGACATGCTCCCTGTGCCTCCTCCGGCCGAGGCTTCTCAAGCCACTGTCCCTTCTCCTTCATCCTCGCTTCCGTCGCCTTCTACCGTCCCTCCGATTTCTCGCACTCCCTCTTCTGGTTCGATGGTTTCGCGTCCATCTCCCCGCGACTCTGGCGCAGAGTCGTCTTCGCGGCCCTCTCGCCCTTTGCCCAGAGCCAAGTACCGTCAACAGGAGATAGTCACGCCGCCTCCTGCCGACGAGGATACTCCTCAGCTGGTCGCTGCCGGTAGCTCTTCCGCGCCTTCGTCTCTTCCGGCCGAGCAGCAACCTCCGCCTGATTGGTTGCAGCCGATGGATCGTCGCCCGGAAGGCTGGCAGACGTGTTCACACTGTCGGAAGCGCAAGCAGCGCTGTGCCCCTCCAAAGGGGAGCACGCCGCCGTACAAGAAGTGCTCACATTGCCTCCGCGACAACTCGGATTGCAATCCGGCTCCCCCTGAGCCCAAGGAGCCTAAGGGATCTGCCGCGCCTGCTGCTTCTGGTGCGCCTTTTGTTTTTTTATTTTTTTGTCATCTCCTTGACCTTGACTTCGGTTTTCTAGCTTCTTCTGGCACCAGCGCGAGGAACTTGCGCCCTCGTGTTCGGATTACACCCGCAACACCGCCTGCCTCTGGCTCCAAGGGCGGATATGCCATTTCGATCGACAAATTTCCGGATGTGCCTCCCGCGCTCCCTCTTCGCGGGACGAGGGGTGCATCCCTTCGTGATCTCCAGCACTGGCGTGCGGAGATTATGTCTGCCAAGGGTGAGCATCAGGCTTCCATTGCCACTCAGTTTGCTACGCTCGCGGCGAAGGAGGCCGCCGCAGTTGCTCTTCAGTCCGCGACCAGTCAAGACGTCATTGCCTCCCGCCGCGTCAATGAGGCCAGTGACCGACTCCGTCTGGCCTGGTCCAATTATATCAAGCTTTACGGTTGCGCTTCGTTGTCTGGCGAGTCATCTCCTGCTGGAGGTAAGGGTAAGGGCCGTGGATCTTCGCCGGAGGACGATAACGCCGCTGATGGGGAGGAAGGGGTCGTATCTCGAGAGCCGCAGGGCGGTAGCGGCGATGCGGGTGGTCCTCGCGCCATGGATTTGTCTTAGAGTAGTTACTACTTTTTGCCATCTCTTTTTATCTTGTAGCAACTTGTCTAAAGTCGTTTTGCTTTTGCTTGGCTACATTTTTGTGGAGCTAGGGCCTCCTCCCAACTGAAAATGCGGCTGTCCCCAGCCTACAGTGTGCTGTGGCGGGGTTAGCGGAGAATATAAAATATCACGGTAAAAGGCATGATTGAAATACATGAGCGAAAAAAAAGTCGAAAATGCTGATGCAACGGCTTTTTATTTTTGCTGTCAGAATCCTTGTGTGCGCGCGGGATTGTTAATGAGAAAAACAGCTTTGCGATTTATATCGGGACGAAAGCGGAGCGATACGCATAACAGTGAAATAAGGAGACAAAAACACTGATTTTGGCTGACGCCACGCTCCGGAAAACCGTCGCGCAACGCAGCTGCCGCTACTTCCTCACAAGCCAAGGAAAGGCGGCGCCACTCTCAGAGCTGTGGACGCGGCCCTGGACTGGTAGGGGCGCAACGCGCGCAACGTATGCGCACGTGATAGTGGGACGAGCGGCCAGCGGAGCGGCGGCCATACTGACCCGATCGGAAACGAAGCCAGTGACAGAGTCCGGCGGAACTCCGAAAGTCGTCGGACTATCACTCCAAAGGCATGTCTAATTACACAAAAGTAATATCCCAGCTATTAGTAATAGCCCTGTTTAAAGTTGCCACTTATTGGCTACTTATCATGTCACTTATTTTATTACTTATTTGATAATGAGGACAATAAGTGACTGGAGTAGGGATAATGGACTTTGTTGATGCTTATTCTTAAGTGCCTGCTTATTGCCCTTGCTTATTAGGTCACTTATTTAGAAATCTAAACTTCAATTGATCTTCTACATATATATGTGCCTTGCTGGGGTTGAACAGTGTTGTTGCAGTGGCCAGTTTGTAATCTGTCACATATCTAGTTGAAGCATTAGAATATAATATACACCCTAGCTATGTTAGACTCAGGGTCAGGTAGCTCAGTGGTAAGAGCACCTGCTAAAAGTTTGAATATATCTGGGGGGGCTTGGGTTCAAATCACTATATGGTCACTTTTCTTGTATCTGACATGTCAGCGGTCATATGTTATGTGCCTTGTAACATCTGACAAATGCCAAAAAATATTAATTCATGTCATTAGAGACTAATATAAAGGGACCTCAATTAATGCATAAGAGCTAGTCTTATTTAAATATGAAGGCAAGTTGTGGTGAACATAAAACACACCTGGAAAAGGTGGGAGGACACAGGTCTGGGGGGGGGGGGGAACCAGAAAGAAGGAGTCTGGGTGTCAAGAGGAAGAAGGCTAATCATGGCAGCTTTATACTTTTTTATAGATGTGATTCAAGAAAAGGGCATCACAGTGGAAAGCTCACATTGGGACATGATCTTTGGGTGAGTGGGATGAAGGGGTCCATTTTTATGCTTAGCTCCTGCATGCATTTTTGTCTATGCTTGGTCCTGCCCTATTTTTTGGAGTGACATGGTTACAGGCTTGCATATCTTTGTCACAATACTGGGGGAGAGGTGATATGGTGCAGTTGGGAGAGGATGGGGGAAGGGGAAAAGGGAAGGGGAAAATGCTGCATTGGGTTCATTAGCTGGAGTTTTGGGTGTTGCTTGCATTATGTTTGTTAGGCATATCTCATATAGTATTACTGACCATATTTGATATACTCACTTTTGTTTTCAAATCTTCTTGTTGCATGATAAAGTTAAGTAAATTTGTTGTGAGCTTCAGGTTACTTAGTAGGTTTTTCATCATGGGAGTTTATCCTAGTTTCTGTATTAGTGGCCATTATTTATATCCATAGCTAGGATAAGTGAGAAGAAAGTAATGAAGGATTCTACCACTGCTCCACATCTTGGACATCTTGGACAGTCTATCAGTTTGAACTTGTAAAGGTAGCTATTTAATAGGATATGGCTGATGCAAAGCTGCAAGAGAAGACTAGATACCTTGCACATTATTTTGGCATTATTTATAATGTTGAGAAAGGTGTTAAATAGTGTCATATCATCTATTTTTGCCATTTTTATACTGTGTGTTGATTTTTTCTAGTTTATCTTTTAGTTTTCATTCATTTTTGCATTGTAGCTTATTTTTAGTGTTATTGAGTTAATAGTGAGCTTATAATATAGAAGAGAGGATAATAGCTTCTTGTTTGAGGTAGTTCCTTTTGCTACATGTTTGGCTTTCTTGTCTGCTTTTTCATTGCCTACAATACCACTGTGTCCTGCTATTCAATAAATCACTAATAAGTATCACTGGCTGTAGTGTTTCTCACAGATTTTTGAGGCCATATGTATAATGCTTGGTATGATAGTTTGGCCCAAGTGAATTAGGTCCAATGTGAAGCTTTTTATAGCTGTATGATTGTTAGCATCTAGTGTAAATAGTGTACTGCCTAACTTCTCTGTTTTAATAAAGTAAAGCCTTATGAGAATTGCAACTAGTTTGGCTTTGTAGTTGTTGTGTTTGCCTGCATGTCTGAGGTGGTAGTGCAATATATAGTCATTATATCCTGGTCTGGTTAGTATTGCTGCTGCATTTACCTTGTTGCTATGGACTAAGCCATTTGTAAAGACTTTTACCTTCTCAATTGCATTTTATGACTCTGTTATTGAGTTTTCTTTGTTGCTTGCTATACTTATGTATAAGGGGCCTTTGTTGGTGTCTATAGGGTTGCATATTGATACTGAGATCTTTTAATTGTGTTTGGGTTGAGTTTGTAGTGTTGCATTAGATTGTATAAGGGTGCTCTGTGATGCTTTATGTTTTGCATCAGGAAAACAGGAGAAATACTTAACTGGTTTAGCTGGCTTATTCTTGGCTTATTTCAAAAATAAGCCCATTAAGGACAGAGGGTAGCTTAATCAAGCCATGTTAAGATGAGTTTAAGCCACATAAGTGGCATTTAAGCCATATAAGTATTTTTGCAGTTTTTCTGATGACTGGGCTATGCTAGCTTTGGTGGATTTATGCAGAGGGTGTTTCAGTGGGAGCATTGCTGGTCAAACAGCTGCCTTATGTCACTATTTTCCAATTATTTGTTCTGCTAGGATAATGTTAGTGTATGTGTTTAGAGTATTAGTTGGGGAAGTGTGTAGCCCACTGGTTATAGCCAATGTTCCCACTCTTTGTTAGGGCTGCGCACCATACCATCTGATGGGTATGGCCATACAATCAACAGTCAGGTGACGGGTATGGGTTCACCCATCCACTGTCCGTCCAGTTGTGTCAGTGAAGTGCCAATGGTTACAGGACAGGTATGGGTATAGCCGTACTACGGTATACGGTTGTTAGACGGGTGGTTATAAACTCAAATGTGAGGTCAATATACTGTATTGCTGCACCAGACATAGTATAACAATGTCAGAAATGTAACTACAACCATGAACACTAGTAAAGACTGAATAAAGGGTTTACACTCAGGCTGTTCAATGACGCAGGGCAGCATTAGCTTGGGCACGAGCAAGGTGCAACTGCTTCTTGACAAGCATGAGAATGCAAATAGTGTCAGCATGAAGACTTGCATGCCGAAGGGAGATAGTGTCGTGACCACCTGAGAATATCCTCTCAACAGCAACAGCAGAACCTAGAGATGTTTGAAAAGGCGAATTGTATAAGACTGACAACTCACCAGGTATGCACAAGATGTCGTGAGCCATGCAAAAAAGGTTTGGAAATTGAGCTCGTCAGCCAAACCACCAGTGAATCAGATTACATGCATCAAAATCTTCAGCAGGGAGCTTGAAGTATTCTGCAAGTTCATTGATGGAGGTCTTCTCTTTTCTGTGATATCGAGCCATGAAGGACTTTTGAGGCAAGCCTGCTGCCATGGGTGCAGATTGGACAGACATGGATGGCAATGATGATGGTACAAGGATGATATTTGTGTAGTTTTCATTGAAATAGTTGAAAAGCATCAATTTTGATTGCTTGAGATGATTGGAAAGCACCAGATCATCTGCATAATCAACCTTCATGCCATTGTATGAGATCCGTAGGTCTAGTACTAATAGCATAACAAAGTTAGACAATAACTGGTTTGAAAAGATTCTACGTACATGTGGCCCATGTGTAGAAGGGAGACACGTCAAACTGGTAGTAATAGTCACTCAGCTTGCAGTGGGCATCCATGAGACCAAGTTTTTGGTGACACAGAGTTGGGAAGATCATGGAGAATATTCTTGATATCATCCTGTAAGCCTTGAAAAATCACATGTGTCGTTGAAAGCATGGGTACTTTTGTGGCAGACATTTCCATAGTTGCAGATCAAAACAATTTCAGCCATAAAGTCATAAGTTTGAGGGACTCCCAGTCTGCATTGCTGAGTTTGAGGGCGTGGAGGTCCTTGTTTTGTGATACAAAGGAGCTGATAGTGTTGTGATAGTCAAGTGCTCGACCTGGCATATATGAGCTTGAAACTGATGAATGAATAGTTGAAACAGTGTATGAAGCATTTGATGGGTTGAAGCCCATTGGGTTTTCACATTAAGAATCAGCATAAGGGATGCTGCAGATGCACTGGGACCATCGGAAACCGTGCTTCCTTCTACCTGCACAAATTGGATTTCACGGGCCCATGCCTGACAACGTTGAGGACTTGAACGGATAGCTTTAACAATCTTCCAAAGCTTATCAAAAGTGTGTTTTAGTTAAATCAATTCATGCAACAACTATGTTATATTTACCCTTTCAATTGCAGTCAGCACCCCGCTTGTTGGATTGGCATCAGCATCCAGATCTGCAGTGATCTCATCAATATCATCATTGGCTGTTGCATCATAGTCATATTCACGTGAAAGGGGTGTTGTTATGTTGTCTTGGTAGTTGCCACTGCATGCGGCTGCCTTCTTGCTTTCAGCCTTTGGCATCGCTCCGATTCCTTTGAGAAGCTAAATAGTAGAAAGTTATAGTATATGACATACAATAATTGAGACATAAACGTTAATATCTTAATGGCTGCCAAATGAATGGTATGTGGCATGCACCGCATGCAGGCATCTTGTGCTAAGAACTCTATACCCTGTTATAGGCATTGTTGCTTAAGTGACATCATTAATGTGTTATTGTTGCTCGCATTGTCCATCACAATGGCAATGATCTGTAAATACATCAGAAGATAGATTGAAAAACTGAGGCCAAGAAACGTACCAGACCATATAGTTCCATTGTCACCCAAATGGCCTCAGCCATATTCTCCCCTGAATGCTCCCCGATCAGTTCTCAAAAGTCGATCAGGAGCTCCTCTGTAAAAGGGTGTAAATGTGTGATCAAAAGAGATAATACAAACAATGAAGCAAGTTCTCTGTCATTGGTCACATAGTGTGCAACGATAGCCAAGAAGGCATGTTGATTGCTTGATGTCCACACATCAAGTGAAAGGGAGATCTTTCCCTCAAGGTGCTATGCTGATAGTTAATATATCACAAGGCAAAAATGAGCTGAGATCATACCGTGAACATGTTACAAACACCTTTGATAGTTTCCTCACCCATCTTCATCACACAATGCTTGATGCCCTCGCATTTCAGTATCTTTAATGGGACCCTAGAGTGATGTATAAAATTCATCATTGTAATAAATCAAGGTTTTTCAACCTCATCAAATGGCTGGTCACATGTGATGATCCATTCTGTCAGGAGTTGCTCAAAGTTTTCCTAATTCCATGGTCCCTGTTGAATTCTTTATCAGACACAAGTACTGTACATGAAAGGATCATTTTCACGTACACCAGCCCAGGCTTGCTGATCTTTAAACACTTTTTTAATGTTTTCAGACGTGCTGCCAAGCTTCTTGATGTATTCAGCCTCGGTATTCCCATTGAGCTTTTCTTGCCAGCTGCAATTGCAATCTCATTGGGTGTTGGAGGCTCCTCCTGATTTTTGAGTATGCAATAAAGCCAATGCATGGGCTTGACATGGACGCAGAGATTGTTAACAAGAACTAACATGACAGTTAGTCTCTAAAGAGCAATGAGCAACAAACGC
>Ga0307478_10003513_pt1 | contig 11610 bp, 15 predicted proteins | sample atmos_gasesECM4C_2_FD_203713 | JGI IMG/M metagenome (GOLD analysis project Ga0307478, IMG submission 203713) | Hardwood forest soil microbial communities from Morgan-Monroe State Forest, Indiana, United States - atmos_gasesECM4C_05 | ecosystem: Environmental > Terrestrial > Soil > Temperate...
TCTTCAAGTCTTCCGGGTGAATGGCATTCTGCCAGCCCCAGCCGCGAACCACTTCAAGAGATAAGCCCGTATATTCGAGCCATCGCCGGTTCCAAAATATTCCCGTACCGTCCGGCAAAGTACACCATGCGTGTGTCGGGATGGTGTCGATGATCTTCCGGAGTCTCGCTTCCGAGTTGCGGATCTCCACAGAGGCGCTTCTCAATGCTTCCTGCGATCGCTCTCCCTCGATGGCGATTGCTGCGATGTGACTTACGCCTTCGGTAGGAGTCGCGTCAACATCTTGCGCCTGCCGAATCTGCCCGGTACTTTGCCCCATGGATGCCATTCGCGAATTATAGTCCCACTGCCTGATTCCATACACTTCAAGACCTGCCGCAAAGCATCATCCTGGGACGATTGCGAGCGGATCACGGCAATCCGGAAGTTATCGGTTTGTCCACCGGATTAGTACCGAGAAACGCGCTTGTATCATGTGATCTGGCCAAGTTCCTGGTGGGCTACGCGGAAGTTACCCGTTGGGGGATTGCTGAACGGCTCATGCATCTGCCGTGCTGTCATAAAAACGTAATACTAATCGCGACGAATGGCGGCAAAATGCGAACGAAAGGTGAATAAAGAAGGAGAAATTGATTCGTCAGGTTTAGTCGCAACTTGCTGATTTCCTTCGATTAGGGCCAACTCCGGCAAGTTCTGATGAAGTTGGTAGTTCGGCTGTTAACCGAAGGGTTGCTAGTTCGAATCTAGCCCGGGGAGCCAACTCTCCTGCATTCAAGCATTTATGAAGTTACATTCTCACGATTTGCTTCCAGAAAATCATAGTGTCATGTAAACGTGTTTTCTCACAGCTGAACTTCGGGCGAAGTAAGATAGAGTCCGCGCATCGAGAAAACGCATTTTGCCTGCCTGAAGAAGGTATTGCGGACTGCCAACCCTTTGGTCTGTGACCGCTTGCTTGGATGTGAAGTGAAACTCGTTGATGCTGAAGTTGCTGCAGATACCATATTCAATGCTGGTCTTGAGTATGGTATAAAGGAGGTATTATGGTGACAGCGCGCAAGATTACCGTGGAGGTGCCGCTTGACCTTTTGGAAAAGGCGCAACGAGCCAGCGGTACCGGCATCACCCAGACCGTCCGTACGGGACTGCAATTAGTTGCGGCATCGCGTACTTACGCTCGCCTACGCCACCTCCGAGGCAAGGTTCGTTTCACGCGTCCGTTGGCAGTACTTAAGGCCGACCGATGATCGCGGCGGATACAAGCACATGGGTTGTCTTTCTAGAAGGCGGCGCAGGCGAGGATGCACAGCTACTCGATAGGGCGTTGGAAGACCGACAGGTCGTTATGGTGCCCGTTGTGCTCACCGAGCTCCTGAGCGACCCGAAGCTCCCTTCAGGTGTTGCCGAAACGCTCTCAGAGGTACCTTTGGTCGAGATCGCATCCGGTTATTGGCAAAGGGCGGGCGCTTTGCGAGCGAAAGTCCTCGTAAAGCGCCGCAAGGCGCGTCTCGGCGACGCCCTGATCGCCCAGAGCTGCATTGACGGGGGCGTTCCCCTCCTCACGAGAGACCGGGACTTCCGAGCGTTCGCAGAAGCTGCAGGTCTCAATCTTGTACTTGGGTCCGGAACGGACTGACGCCACTTCGTCCGGCGGTAGGGCCGGCACGCCGGGATCGTGGAATCCTTCCGTGCTTTCTACAGACGTTTCGCGGTTGGAGGCAGGATTGGATGCAGTCGGAAAAGGGTAACGTCTTTACGGCGCGCTTGACCGCTCCAGAGGATGGAAATAGATTTGAAGTCTTGGAGGGACACTCCACCACCCTTCACGCGGACTTCAATTTCTCTTCGACATACAGCGAGAGTTCAATCATGCGCTCCGCGACTTGTTCGGCCGATTGACCAGCAAAGTTCTTAAGCACCAACTCCTTGACATAGAGCCTCACAAGATATCGCAGCTGGAGCGCGCGACTGCGTGTGGCGAATACAAAATCGCGATGCCCGCTATTCACAACGATCAGGTTGCGTTCAGCATCGAATCGCGAGCGCCACAGTTCCCCGGCGGCCCGTTCAAAGGTGTAACCCGGCAAGCCCCGCGCATTGACCACGGTTGGGCCGATAGCCACATCAAGGCTGTCGGTAACGGTGATCAAGGCCTCGGCACTGCAGCGTATGTCGCCCTGTGAGACGGCAACAGACACACGTACAAGAACCGGCGACGCGGGAGCTTCAAAGTTCACTTCTTGATCCGACGTGGACAAGAGCGTGCCATCCCCTTCGACGATTTCCCAAGCAAATGTTAAGTCCTGTTCGACCCGCCGGCGCGAGCGGTCCCGGGGCAGCGCGCGAAGCCGCCGATGTTGGCTCACTGCCAATGTGCTTGCCGCAGGTGAAATCACGACGTTGTGCAAAGGACCGGCATAGTCGAAGAATTGGCGCTGTGCAGGTTCGCTTCCGTTTGGTTCTGGAACGCCCACCTCTCCCGCCGCACCTGAGGCCTCCACGTCTCGCCCGGGTAGCTCACCACCACCGGCCGCTTGCGCTGAGCGTGACTGGATGTCAAACCAGTCGTATTCCTCGCGCGGCAAAACCAGCATGGCCTCGCGAAACGCACGTTGGATGGCGCGTAGGGACTCCCGGTTTGCCTGTTCCTCCTCGGCGCGCCGCTGGTCCTCGATGAGCCCACTGAGGTGTGCTTCCAGCGGCACTAAAGCTTCCACGAAGGCCCCATAGCGTTCATCGTGGACGATCCCGGAGCGCGTGCCCGGTGTGAGGTTAAGGTAGGGCACATCGATCAGGCCCTGGAGGTAACGAGAAGTCCACGGCGGCCGCTCCAAACCAGGCAGCGTTCCAACATCTGCAATCACCCGCGTGCCCTCTCGGGTAAGGGCGACCCGGCAATCTTCGTCTGGTTCTGTGAGATACAGTTCGCCATACGCCTCGCCGAAGGGCGAGCGAATCGTCGGGAGTTGGTGCAGCAAGCGGCCCTCGAACTGTCGCGGCTCGACCTGGTATTGCTTGCGTGCGAGTTTATCGATCACCGTTACACGAACATGCGTGTTGCGAATACGGTCGCGTAGCTCCGAGGCCAGATACCACTGGATCTTCTCGCCGCTCAGTCCGCGGATGCCCTCGAGCAAGGGCCTGATCTTGAGTTCGGTGCCCCGCTCGGCAAAGAGCACGCGTCGAGGCTTCACGACGTACCGCGGATCCCCTTTGCTCATAACCATCTGATAGGCATGCCCATCCGCACTGATAGAAGTCATCGTGAGCGTGTCGCCCACGGTCCAGAAGCTCAACAGACCGATGCCAAATTCCCCTTGTAAGCCGAGTCCAGCACCGTCTGCCTTCAAGCGTCGCTTGACCGAGTCGCAGATATGAGTTGCGACGTACTTGAAGTCAGGCAGTCCGTTCGCATCGCGGGGAACCCCGTCGCCATCATCCTTGACCGTTAGATAGTGTTCGCCGTGCTCGCGGCCGCGCGTGATAACAACCGTCTTGGCATGCGCATCGATACAGTTTTCGACCAATTCCGCGATGGCCTTAAGCGGATTGCTTTGCGACAGGGCAATGATCCGGATAGCATTCCAATCATCGCCTATCCGCAATTTACCGCTCTCTGATTCCTTCGACTTGGTCGCGCTCGTCTTTGCCACAGTGACAGCGAACTCCGCCGATTGGGGTAAGGCAGGGAGGAACGATCGCAGCCTGCCATCAGTCACCTACTATATCGAGGGCTTTAGCTGCCGGGCAAGGCAGGCTCGGCAGCGAGCAGGCACATCAAGTGAATAAGAATGTGCTCCAATTCGTCAAGGATGATTTCGCCGCGCACTATCCTCCCCGGCGATCTCTACTACTTGCACGACAATCGGGGTTCCGTCGCCTGCCTAGCTTCAAATACAGCTGCGCTGCTCAACCGAACACAGGCCGGTGTCATACCAGTGTCATGCGAATTGTGATGGAGAGCAGCATATGACGATGAAAACTGAAAAGAGAAGGTGAACCTTAGTTAGCCCCATTTGATCAGAACTTGCTGATACCCCTCGATTTTGCTCGGCTCCGGCAACTTGTGATTAAGTTAGTCTCAAAGCTGTTAACCGAAGGGTTGCTAGTTCGAATCTAGCCCGGGGAGCCACTTTTTCGCATTTTGTTTCTATTTGAAATACGCCCAAAAAACAAAAAGACCGAGGAGGCCTTCCCGGGAGCGTCGTTGGCTATAAAAGTAGTGAGGGAAGGTTCATGGGGGTTGCGTTAGCGGCCGTCCCGCTTCGCCAACTGCTCCGCTATCTTGTCGGCGTTGCCTATCAATATTTTGTACGCGAAGTTGTTGTCCTTTCTCATGCCGACAAAATCGTCCATTGAGTGGAGGCTTAAGCCCCGTGTCCTGGCCTTCAGATGTAGCATGACCTCGCGTTCCGGCCAGTACAAATACTCGACAATATTTGAGAACCTTCTTCCTTTCGCTTGCGCCACATCAACCCGTTTTTTACTTTGGACCTCAAACTCCTTCGAGGCACGTTCCCATTTGGGTTCGAGGCCAACAGCAATGTCTACATCGCTGAGGAAGGCTTCGCCGCGGACACAGCTTCCGTACACGATCACGGTCGGAATACGAAACAAATAGTGTGGCGTCGCGTTCACTTCTTCGACTCTTCTGAGCAAGCCAGCTAGGATCGCCTCTGCCCTTCCGCGGGGCATCTTGCTGAGGGCGGACGCTTGGGCCAGTTTCTCGCCCTGGGCCGTCAGCTTGTAATAGGGAACATGGCGGTATCGCGGCTTCTCCTTGCCGAGCACGTAGGGATTCGCCAGTTCTTTGTGCCGCTTGTCAAATTCCAGGTATCCCTCCGAGACCAGCGTCTTAACGATTTGTTTTGCCCGTCGCAGTGGGACTTTGCACCACCGGGCCACGTATTCCGCGCACACCAGTTCGTTTACTCCACGAAGCATCTCGCGAATCGTGAGGGCGGAGATTCTTGCAATTTGTACGCCTTTGATTTGAACGGTCATCTCTAACCCCCCATTCTTTACCAAAGTCGTGGTGATTGATAGAACATCTGAGCGCCGAATCCTCATCGAGGCAAAGATTTCACTAGCCCGTTAAGCGTTATGGATCTAAGCGGGATATTTCCGAACTGGCCGTGAATCGCCAACGTGCCTGGAATAGGGATCCCGGTCGGCCGGTAATACAGCATTTTGCCTCGACCGTGTCACTCTCCGAAATCGCGTCTACTCGTACCGCAAGGCAACTATGGGATCGACACAAGCCGCGCTCGGGGAGCCATTCTTCAGTTCTCACACGCCGGAAGATCAGTTCGAACGGCTTTCTGTATGTGGGATAAACACTTGCGGCGTCGACCCCAGCCATTACAAAGCCTCGAGGCAAAAACAAAAACATGCGTATTGAGTATTCTAAAGTTATACCTTAAAATACTCACATGCGGTATATACCTCGAAATTTGGGCAATATGGTCCGACAAGCAGCTCGGCATTTCCCAGCGTTGGTTGTAACAGGACCACGGCGCGCCGGAAAGACGACCCTCCTCCGCCAATTGTTCCCTAAGGCCCAATACGTGCTCCTGGAAGATGCTGACATTCAGGGAAGGATTCGCAGTGATCCACGTACATTCCTCGAAGAGCTGCGTCCTCCTGTCGTATTCGACGAAATTCAAAATGCCCCCGAACTACTCAGTTATGTGCGTACGCTCGTCGACGCGGCGCCCCGCCGGATGGGGCAGTGGCTATTCACTGGATCGCAGGAAGCCCCGCTGATGCAGGGCATCACCGAATCGATGGCCGGCCGGGCCGCCATCCTGCAGCTTCTTCCTTTCAGTGTAGCGGAAACTCCTAAGGTGAATGTGCTTCACGGCGGCTTTCCAGAAGTATTGGCACGTCCGAAGTCCCGAGCACTGTGGTTCGCTTCTTATCTCCAAACTTACTTGGAGCGCGATGTCCGTGCAATTACGAACGTACGCGACCTGGTGACGTTTCGTCGGTTTCTGGCGCTATTAGCCAGTCGGCACGGCCAAATTCTTAACAAGACAGATCTTGCCGCCCCCCTCGGAGTTTCCGTCCCGACTATCAGTGAGTGGCTACATATTCTCGAGATGAGCGGCCAGGTCATAATTGTTCCCCCATATTTCGAGAATCTCGGGAAACGGCTCATAAAGTCGCCGAAGGTCTTTTGGGGTGACTCTGGCCTTGCCTGCTACCTTTTGGGAATAACGTCGGAGCAAGAGCTTCGGCGTTCACCTTTTTGGGGGCAACTGTTTGAGGGCTTTGTCGCGGCGGAAATACTCAAGAGTCAGGCGAACCATGGAGCGCGGAAAGAGCTCTACTACTTTCGCGACCAACAGGGTTTAGAGGTAGATTTTCTCATACCGAGACCGAATGCTGGGCTATGGCTCATAGAATGTAAGGCCGGGAAAACCGTCCGATCCGCTATGGCCGTTCCGCTTCTCTCTTTACGCCGGGCGTTGGGGAAACGCTCGAAGCGCCTGATTATTGTGCACCGAAAGTCCCACTCGGCCCCGGCCACCGCGGCCATCGCCAGCGGCGTGGAAGCGATTGATTTGGAGCGATTCGTCGCGGATCTAACTCACGACGACCGAGGGCGGGATAAGCGGGCCTTAAACAGTTAAAAATAGTGCAGCAATTTCGGGCAGAGGTGTATGTTATGCAAAAGAGGATTCGAACGAACATCTATCTTTCGAAACCAAAAAACGGCGTTGGAAAAGATTGCGAAGGAAAAGGGTATTTCTGTTGCTGAACTCGTGTGACGAATCATAGACCAAGATCTCGACCGTGAGCAAACAAAAAGGGTGAACCACTAATCGCAGTCGCCTGTGCTGGCTGTGGAAGAACACAACTCCTCCGGGAGAGACGAGTCGTTTTATGCGACGGATACACTTGCGGATTCGGTGGACACTGTGCCAAGAATCCTCGATTCGTTCTCCCCGCCGTGCCGGACGGCTGCGTTCGCCACATCGTTCCAGCTATCGCCGTCATAAAAACGTAATAATAATAGTGGTGAATTTCGGCAAAACGCGAACGAAAGGTGAATAAAGAAGGAGAAAGTGATTCGTCCCGTTTCATCGCAAGTTGCTGAATTCCTTCGATTAGCATCAACTCCGGCAAGTTCTGATTAAATTGGTTGTTCGGCTGTTAACCGAAGGGTTGCTAGTTCGAATCTAGCCCGGGGAGCCAACTTCTCGTTCTTCTTCAATCAGTTACGACGTGCGATTTTCACCTCCTCACCTTTGGCGGCCTGACTGTCACGAAAACGCCGCTCGCTTTCAGTACAGTCGTTTGTTCGCTTTATCTACCGCATTGCGAACCTGGTCGGCCATTCCCAACTGGCATTGGCGTTTGGTTTCCGGACTCGTGTGGCGCATGGCGCGCTGTACGACCGCATCCGGTGCCGCTTCGCTTAGCCGAGTGCAAAAAACGTGTCGGAGGTTGTAAATCGGAAACGCCGGCAGGCCCGCTCGTTTCAATGTTGTTTTCCAAGCGGTCTTCACCGTCGAGATCGGCCGGTTTGGCAGAACCAGGCTCGGGATGACGTGCTCGCTCTTCGAAGCTCCTTCCTTTTTCCATGCCCGCAAAACGTCGCAAGCGTATTGGGACAAAGGAATGGGCTCCGCCGAACCGGGAGTTTTCACGTTGTTGTTCAAGCGGATCAACCTGCCTTCTCCTTTTCGGGATTTGGCCCTTGCTTCCGAGAGGCCCGGCGAGGGGCCGCGCACTAGAAAACAAATGCCCTTCATGGCGGGGGAACGCGCCCGTCCGGCCGCGCTGTCAAGGCAGCGGGATGGGCGTTCATCGGAGCGCACCGGAAAGCCTCGACAGAGGAAGCGGGCGGATCAGGCGCAGGTTGGCCAGGAAGTGCAGGCGAATTCACTTTCTCTTGAGTTGCAAACTGGAAGTTATGAATTGGAGTTCAGCGAGTCCGGTGTGACGGTAGTGGCAAGGGTCGGCATCGTGTCCGAGACGGAGGGAGTCAAAGAAGAGTCTGGCGTCGCGCACGGATCAGGGCGGCGATTTCCGAATGCGGGAGGAGGGATTCACTCCGGCGGAGGGTTAGAAGATGAACCGTCACAACGGAGTAAGCGGTTCCGAACAGAAGAGCCGCTTGCGAAACCGCCGGTTTTGGCCTTGTCGCGGCGGAGCTGTTACGGAAAAGTCAGATAGAGTGTTAGAGCTTCCGCCCTTGCTCGCTGAGTGTCTTGGCCTCACGGCGAACATCTGCCCACTTGATCGGGAGATCCAGTATCGTACCCGGTTGTTCGCTGGACTCAAGCAAACCCAACGCGGCGAGCACAACGCGGCGCTGCAGGTCGTGATGCAAGGGCGCGCCAAAGTGATGACCCATCGGCCAGGGAAGAAACAATGCACGCGGGACTTTGACCGCCTCCGTAACGTCGCGCGCTACAGTCACGGAAACCGTGGGCACACCGCGCGCTTCAATGGCTCTCTGGATCAGTCCGACGGACTGATGACAGATTGGTCAAGCCGGCGCCAATAACGCACAATCGGCGCGTTCCTCCTGCACCACCGCTTCGGCAATTTCCACAGCAACGCTCCGCTCAAACTTCTCGGGGTCCATGTTGTAGCCGATAAAACTGAAGAAATTCGGAGTCAACCTGCCTAGGCGGCCCTCCTCGCGGAGTTCCTGAAGACGTTCGATCGGAAAGATCACGTTAATGTCGAGGTCTGCATCGTCGTGAGGGTATTTCAACTGATGAATGATCAGGTCATCGTGCTTCGCCCCGGAAGGCACGCGCATAAAACGGAAGTCGCCGAAGGGATGGCAGACATCCAGAGGCTGGTCGGTCTTCAGATGCACGCCGCAGGAGCTGACCAGCGTCAACCGGGATGCGGCCAGCGGCTTTCCCAATCGCGCCTGAGGCACGAAGCTCTCTTTACGAATCATCGAACCGGGGTAGCGCTCGTTGATGGTGTGCCAGAGGCCCGGCCGGAGCTGCGTCCCGACCTCGCGCGGGTCGGCTGCGGACAAAGTGTTCTTATCGGCTGCCGTCATGGATCCACCTCCCGGATCTGCGGATGAAATAAAAATGCAGATGAAAGAAAAGGAGGGCCAGAGTCGATTCGTTTGTCTCCAGAACCCGGGCGATGAATTCGCGGTCCACCTGTTCGTCGCGAAGCAGGATTTTTATGGCTTCGGCCCACGACCGGTCGATCTCTTCCTTGCCGACGGCTTCGTTGCCGTCGCCGAGGTGCAAACGAACAAATCGAATGAGCTTTCCGAGATCGTCCTGGGCAGCGGCCTGTCGCAGATACGGAACGGACATGGATCTCTCCTTCTAATTCATACAGAACATTGTGCAGTAGAAACCAGTGCAGATACGCACGCGAGGGAATCTCCGTTCACGGTTCTGTCTCCCTTCCGCCCGGTCGAGGGAGCAGAAAATAGCAAGAATCGGTTAAGAAGCTTTCGCGAATCTCATCGCCACTGAATTCATGCAGTAACGCAAACCCGTCGGGGGAGGGCCATCATCGAACACGTGCCCTAGATGCGCGTCACAACGCCGGCAAGAAACTGCCGTTCGCACCATACCGAAACTGTTGTCGGTGGTTTCCAAAATATTCTCTTTCGCAATCGGCGCCCAAAAACTTGGCCAGCCCGTACCAGACTCGAACTTGGTGCTGGAATCGAACAAGGCCGTGTCACAGCAAATGCAGCGAAAAACGCCTTTCGCGTGTTCGTTTGGATTTTCATTCGTGTAGGGTAGCTCGGTAGCGGCATGTCGCGTGACTTCAAACGAATCGGGGGAGAGTTGCTTCCTCCACTCGTCTTCAGTTTTTATGACGGTGCCAAGGGACACCACCGATTTGCGCTGGCCTGAATCTGAAAACTCTGCAATCGAGACCTTCTTCGGGAGATCTGCGGTCGCTGCTGCCGCATGTGCTGGCTCGCTCCTCTGCACGTACGCGTAGGCAAGCCCGGCGGCCGCTGCGCCAGCAGCGATCAAGAATGACCGACGACCCATCGCCCTTGGAAGCTGATCCTGTTTTCGATTCGATGAAAACATATTGACCTCTAGCGATCCGAGTTCATCCCCGCGCGAAGGCAATCGCAGAAGGCTGCGCACAAAGCCGGGAACGTTCAGCAACATGCTACGGTCCCTCGCTATCTTAGCGTTGCGATCCGGGAATTCGTTATAGAGTTTCCGAATGCAACCCGAAAGCTCTCATTTCTAGTACGCTTCAAATGCTCTATTCGGATGGGGACGACCTGTCGGGCTGATTTCGACTGGACCAGGCGCTGGAAGAGATTGCCCTCCGAACGTAATTGCTATTGACGCCTTGCCTGACGAACCTTGCACGGGCTGGTCAAATAGCACTGCGACCGCTAGGTTCTAGAGGTTTCATTAAAAGAGCTTGTTCCTAAGCCAGTCCTCTACTTCGTTGATGTGCGAGTACGGTACCAACGTGCAATTCGGGTGCGTGATGCCCGTGATCAAAAGAGATATCTTCGTCTCTACGGCCCGCCGATAGAATAAAACTACTTTCTTTTCCGTGGCTCCCAGAAGGTAGCCAGTCTCAAAGCCCAAGCCGAATGAGGAACCAGAAACTTCAGCCACAAACAGATCACACTGCGTAAGCCATGTCATGTCCCGCAGATAAACTTCCTGAGGCGAAATAGACCGGTCCGCCTGCCATGCGTCCTCGCGGATCAAATGACGCGTGAGCACTTCTTGGCCCAATTCCACCAACAGCTCGACGATCTTTGTGGCCGCCAGCACGGAGGAACGGTCCCCCGCTACGGTGAACCCAAAATAGATTTTCATATGTGTGGATCATCCCTGCGTTGCGAGCCCGACTCGGTAGCTCGCCAGCAGATTCTGACCAGCCCCGTAATCCCGAAGCCTGATTGAAGACTCTTGACTTGCTCGACACCCAGCCGGTCATTAAAAGGGACGCACTGTTGAGTATCGGACCGCGTGCATCTCAGACCGAGGCACCTGCCGTGTGGGCGAACGTAGAGGTTTCCTCTTCAGCTACCAAGAAAATCGGCGGCCCACCAGAAGAAATCATCACGGCATGCGCAAGTGCCTCCTTCCCACCATCTGACGCGGCACATTTTTCCAGATCCGCCATCGACCGGAAATAAATCTCTGCGATGCGATAGAAAGGAGGAGTACCTTGCGGTGAAGCCAGTATCTTGGTCGCGACAATCTTGGTCTTGCCCTCCAGTTTTTCTACGGCCAGGGGTACATGCTCGTTTTGATAAATCTTCTCGAAGGCGTCAATGTCCTTGGGACGCGGATACATCACAACAAGTTTCACGTTTGCCATTCCGTGCTCCTTTTCCTCGGTGAGACCTGCAAGAACGCGCGATTTATACTCAAGTTGCTCCACACAACGGACCTCGAATCTGTGCTCGCTTACGGCAGGCACAAAAATCCTGACCTCTGTGAGATTCTCCAACGCTCGAAAAGATTCAATTCCATAAACCTGTTGTCATCGAGTGGCTGACCGACTTGGCGATCGGCAGGATCCGACGCGAGCCAAGCGGCGGCTCAGGAATCGGCTCAGCCACTTGAACAAATCAGTGCAGTGAGAAGTACGCTCGCGACTTTTTATCTATCGTCG
>Ga0307478_10003514_pt1 | contig 11603 bp, 8 predicted proteins | sample atmos_gasesECM4C_2_FD_203713 | JGI IMG/M metagenome (GOLD analysis project Ga0307478, IMG submission 203713) | Hardwood forest soil microbial communities from Morgan-Monroe State Forest, Indiana, United States - atmos_gasesECM4C_05 | ecosystem: Environmental > Terrestrial > Soil > Temperate...
CAGACAGGGTATCTTCACCGCCGCCGAAGCCAGCCGCAAATTCTCCAGCGAACCTTGGAAGAACTCCCCATCCGTCAACACAGAAAGTGCCGCGGCTCCCGCCGCGTCTAATTCCCGTGCCAGTTCCTCCACGCAAAACTCCGCCCGGATCAATCCCTTCGACGGCGAAGCCTTCTTCAACTCCGCGATCACCGTCACGCCAGCTTTGCTCTTTTGCTCCAGCGCCCGCCGAAACCCGCGTGGCACATGCCGTTCCGCCTGCTGTCCCAACTCTCGCAAATCAGCGGTTTGTTTAGTTTCGAAGACCCTCCGACGTGTAGAGCCCACGATCTGGTCAAGAGAAACAGGCATAAGGAGTGCCTGAATTATACGGGAAGGAATGACACCTGATTGTTTAGCGGAGGCGTTTCGTTCTTATCCTGTGAACCCCTTTGGTCAAGCTCTTGATCGAGTCTCTTGAACCACCCCGCCGTCACTTACAGACGTTCTCGATCTCCTTGTAAGGCTTCTCCTCGTGCTCCGGATACTTGATCTGCTTTACCTGCATCCATTGGTCGAGCAGCGTTCCCGCATCATGCAACCCCACATCCGGATCGCCCTCATACGCCGCATCAGTCTCGGCTTCCTCTAGCGGCACCAGCTTGAATCCTTTCTTCTTCAGCAGATCTAATGCGTCCGGCAGAATCGTGCTGCTGAAGGCTCCTAAGTGCATCAACAGCACGTAGTTGATTTCATGGCCGTAGATCAGCTTCGCCTGCGCCCGCCCCAAGTCGAGGAAGTCCGATGCGGTACTCAAGTAGCTCGACCGCAACCACTCAATCGACTTCGTATTTCCCGTCGCCACGCACCGCGCGTATGCCGTATTCCACAAGTAGTCTTCCCAATCCAGAGTCACCTGCGCGATCCTGTAACCGTGCTCCTTTAAATAGGCCCGAATCGCGCGCCGCTTCTCCACCGTGTCTCCCTCATGCAAGTACGGATAGCGAAACCAGTGCCAGTCGCCGCCCGGCCCCGCCTTTCGCGCCAGCAACTCCAGCGCCGGCTCGTTCTCTCCGATCTCCCGCTCGAATGCTTCCGCCGGGTTCTGTTCGAGATCCATGTGCGAATAAGTATGGTTTCCTACCGGCTCCGCCGCGGCCCACAACTTCAGGGCCTCGGCTCCATCGGCATTTCCCTCCAGCTTCTTGGAATTGATAAATCCGTATACGGGAGGCACGTGCCGCTTCTTCAGAATCGCCAGCACATTCTTGGTAGTCTCCGCCTGCGTAACTCCTGGTGGCAGCATCCCGTTTGCCGGCAGATCGTCCATGGTGATCGCCAACTTCTGCGCAAGGCAAAAGCCTGACACACCCAGGAAAGAGACAAACAGCAGAACATTCTTCCAGCCAAAAAGCCGAAGCTGATTCTTCATGACAAGGAGTTTACTCTTCCGGCAGATGAATGCCCGCTGAGGGGTCCAGCCGAGTGCAGCGAGGCGCACGCACACGCCTTTTCAGCTTCTGATCATTGGTGCCATCGAAGGGACTCGAACCCCCACACCGTTGCCGGTACATGGACCTGAACCATGCGCGTCTGCCAATTCCGCCACGATGGCAATCTGAATTGCAATGCAGCGGCGGCCCGAAGGCCGCCGTGTCAGGAAGATCCAACACTTCTATTTTTGCAGCCCGCTAACAGCCTGTCAAACACCGGCGTGGTTGCCGAAGCCGGAAAGCCGAAGCCCGGTCTACCCCAGCTTCGCCGTCATCGAAATCTTCGCGTTCAGCACCTTCGACACGGGACAGCCCTTCTCCGCCGCCTCTGCATACTTCTGAAACGCAGCCGCATCCGCTCCCGGAACCTTCCCCACCACATCGATGTGGCTCGAGGTAATCGTCCATCCTGAATCCAGTTTCTCCAAGGTCAGCGTCACGTTCGTGCTGATACTGTCCGGCGTCAGATTCGCGCCGCCCAGTTGCGCCGACAGCGCCATCGAAAAGCACGCCGCATGCGCCGCCGCAATTAGCTCCTCCGGATTTGTCCCGGGACCGTTCTCAAATCGCGAGGTAAATGAATATTGCGTGTCTTTCAGCACTCCGCCCGGCGCCGAAATCGTTCCCTTCCCATCCTTTAATCCACCCTTCCACACTGCGCTAGCCTTGCGTTCCATCGAGTTCTCCTGATTATGAAAAGAAAATTAAATCCCCGGCCATTGTAGACGGACTTGGCCGGCATGTCAGGTGCGCCAGCTCTCGGCAAACAATCCTTCAGATTCAGTAGAAATCTGAGCAGCTCAAATAGAATCCGCACACCGGACAGCTCAGCTTGCACCGGTTCTCCTTCAATTCCGCCGAACAGTTCGGACAAAAACACTCGGGATGCCCGGGTTTCGTGCCCATCGGTTCCCCTTTACCTCGATTTTCTTCAGCCAGTTCTTTTCCGTTCGGCTTCATTCGCGCAACATACAGCCACCAAGCCAGTGCGAACAAGTGGAAAACGGGTTCCTCCGCGCGTCTTGGTTCTAACCCGGGGTCTTGTCCCATTGCGAAGAATTTTCTGCCGGTTCATAAATCTTTCCTGTATCCACAGACCTTTTTGCGCTAGAATGCCCCTGCATTGAGAGCGGCTTCCATATGGCCATGGAGCGCTCTTGGCCTTCCCCCAGGAGGTAGTAGATGTATCGGCCCTATTCCAGTTCGTTGGCGGATTCTCGTCCGTTCTTGAACGTCGATTCCCTGATCCGCAACCTTGACCAGGATTTCGTCACTTCCTTCAATACCGGCAACTACGACCAGGTCGCCGCTCTCTTCGCTCAGGACGGCGCATTTATGGCCCCGCACCACGACCCAGCCTATGGCCCTAAGGCCGTCGAGCGCCTGCTCCGCCAATTTGCGGAATCCGGATACGAGGACCTACGCCTCGAAACCATGCGCGTCGAAGCTTCCGGCGATCTGGCCATGGAAATCGGCCGGTACAGTGTGGGCATCCGCAGGCCCGATGGCACCATCCTCGCCGACCGCGGCAAGTACGTAAAGGCCTGGCGCCGCCTGGGTGCGTGGCTTATCATGGCCGACTGCTGGAGCAGCAACCTTCCCGTTCCGCGCTGAACCCCGATGGGACGATAAACGACCGGACTGTAAACGTCGACTGTCCAAATCCGAAACGCCGCAGTCCTCCGGCTACGGTTTGAATTCCATGGCAACGGTGGTCTGCACTACCGCTGCCTTTCCGTCGATCCGGTAAGGCTCGAACCGCCACCAGCGCATAGCGTCCATCGCGGCCTGTGCCAGCACCGCGGGACCATTCCGCGCCCGCACATCCACCACGGATCCGTCGCGTCCGACAATTACGTCGAGCTCAATCACGCCCTGCAGCTTCGCCTGCCGTGCCTCCAGCGGATAATCGGGATCCACGCGGTGAGTCACCAGCTTCTGCATCACCTCGGCGGGAACGCGCGCCTGGGGCTGCAGCGCCTCGGTGGTCTTTTCGTTCTTGCGCAGACCACCCTCTATATCTTCCCACCCGCGATTCCAGCGCCACCACAATGCCGTGAGCAAGATTGCCGTCGCGGCCGCGAAGAATATCCATCTCTGTTCCCGGCCACTGCGGGTCAGGGATTGAGAACTGCCCGAGCCCCCGCTTTCCGAACCTTTCCCCGCTTCGAGCGGAATCTTCCCGCGCACGCCCGGCTCCAACTCCGCCTTCGCGTCACCTGCCCAATCGCGAATAGCCGCCTGCTGTTCGGCGGACAGTCCGACGAACTCCAGCCCTGAGCGTAATTTGTCTTGATGCCGCACCAGCGCGCGAGCGCGCAATGGATCCGCCACTCGCGGCAGCCGAATCTCCACCCCTACGGACTCACCCGCCACCAGTTCTCCCGCCAGTACCGCGGACACTCCGCCCTCGCCGAGATTGACCGACCGCCCCGGCAAAATATCGGGAATCCCCGAACGCACCACCTTTACATCGAGTAGCGCCTGCACGCGGTATCGCAGCCAACGCCTCCGCGAAGGCTGATCCCGCCCCGGTGCCTGTGCCCCTGCCGGCATTCAACGCCTCTGATTTCTTGAAGAATTGCGAAAAACAATCCACCACTGAATCGCGGAACGTTTCCGTGGTGAAAACGGTTTTACTTGCCGCGAGCCCGCAGTTCCACAACCTCGCTCCCGTTCGCCATCAGCACCACACTCGCCATGCCTATGAATAACCCGTGCTCCACGACTCCTGGCATATCGTTCAATCGCCGGGCCAGCCCATCCGCATCCGGAATCTGCCCGAACCTGCAATCTAGAATGTGATTATTCTCGTCGGTCAGGTACGGCTTCCCGTCCGTTCCCCGCCGCAGCTCAACCGCCGCGCCCAGCGCCTCAATCTTTTTCTGTACCACCGCCTGCGCGAACTTGATCACTTCTACCGGCAGTGGAAATTTTCCCAGCACCGGAACTCTCTTCGTTGCATCTGCGACAATTACGTAGTATTTCGTAGCCGACGCCACAATCTTTTCTCGCAGCAGAGCCCCACCGCCTCCTTTAATCAACCGCAATTGCGGATCAACTTCGTCCGCGCCGTCCACGGTCACATCGATCTCCTGGCACTCATCCAGCGTCGTAAGCGGAATCCCCAGTCTTGCCGCCTGCTCCCGCGAACGCTCAGAGCTCGGTATACCGCGGATCTTCAGACCATTCTTCACCTGCTCTCCGAGCAGTTGAATGAAGTACGCCGCCGTCGATCCCGTCCCCAGCCCAACCACTTGACCATTCTTCACGAACTGCAAGCTCGCCCGTGCCGCCGCTTCCTTTTCCTGATCATTCGCCATAAGGTCTTCGATATTGAGGAACTATTCGGACGGAGGAGCTCGTGTGGGGACGGCCGCCTCGGCTGTCGCGCCGATCGAACCGAGGCGGCTTCTTAGCAGAGACCAGCCAACTAAAGCACTCTCAACTACGCCGTCCCTTCACCCCAAGCTCTTCTGCACGTAAATCAAATACCCCGCCAGCGCCATTCCGAACAGAACCGTCACAATCGCCACCAGATCCACCACGAATCCCGCCGGTTCAAACTTCCCCTTATCGAGTTGCGCCCGCGTTTTTCGATATCGCGCTAATCCCGCAACCATCAGCGCCACTCCCGCCAGAATCGCGCTCATCCCCATCCACACCGAAAACCCCGTGGCCTTGGACCCATGTCCCTGAAATTCGGTTAACTGTCGCATGGCGATCGCAAACCGCCCGATCGCGAATCCAAACACCACAATCGCAACGCTGGTTCGCACCCAGGCCAGAAATGTGCGCTCGTTGGCGAGGTGATCGCGGGCCCGGTTGGAATCCTCAACCAACAGATTCTCCGAATAAAGGCAGGATGACGACCGCAGCATTATTCCACAGCCTTCGCAGCCTTGTCGTGTTAAGGCGAAAACCGTAGAGAATTCCTTGCTCTGTGGAAATTTTTTAACATGGGCTTTACATTCGTCTGTCACCCTACAAAGTAAGTTCCTCCGCCACTCCGCCGCATTTGACTACGCGCAGGCTGATGCCTGTGGATTTTTTTTCATCGGGAATTCACGTTCGTTTCACCTTCCCGTAACCGCGTCCCGATTACCTTGGGATGAATAGATGTCCCATCCCGCGCCCAGTCTGGCGACGAGTCTTTGAACTCGATGTTCAAGAATCTGCTCATAATCCCGCTCTCATGTCTGTGTCTGAGTCAGTCGCTTTTGGCCCTCTATGCGCGCAGCTCGTCGGACGCTTGCCCGCGCCCCTTGCCGGGTAGCGTTGTGGCTGAACCGGCGGATCTGCACAGCCACAATGGTGTGCTGAAAGTTGAACTTACGGCTCACAACACCAGGCAGAGCGACGGATCGACCCGTTACTGCTATCTCGATAACAACGGGACAGAGTCGCCGACTCTTCGCGTAAACCCCGGCGATCTTGTCATCCTGACCCTCAAGAATGATTTGACGGCTTTCAGCCCTGATGCCGTGCCCCCCACCCACCAACACATGCATATGGATACCGAGAAAAGCGCAGACTCCTGTGCCGGCGACTTGATGACGCGGGAGTCGACCAATCTCCATTTTCATGGCCTGACGATCCCTCCAGTTTGCCACCAGGACGAAGTCTTGCACACGTCGATTCAGCCCGGTGATCCTCCATTTGAGTATCGATTTCGCATCCCCGAAAACGAGCCTCCCGGACTCTATTGGTACCATCCGCACATCCATGGGTTTACCAAAGAGCAGGTTCTCGGCGGGGCGTCCGGCGCCATCATCGTCGAGGGAATTGAGCGGGCCGACAAGGCGCTCGCAGGATTGCCGGAAAGAGTCTTCATCATCCGCGATCAAGACCTGTTAAACCCGAACGCTCCGCCCTCGAAGTGGGAACCCGTCGTGCCCAAGATGCTCCTCGATCGCGATGGAGACGCCGCCAATACCGGCACGGGATTCGGCAAGCCCGCGAAGGATCTCTCGATCAATTTTGTCCCAGTGCCCTATCCAGACTATCGGCCCGCCGTAATCGAGATGAAGCCGGAAGAGCAGCAACTATGGCGCGTGGTCAATGCGTCGGCAATCACTTACCTCAACCTGGAAGTTCTATTCGGCCAATCGCCCCAGCCACTCGGCCTCGTGGCTATCGACGGAGTTCCCCTCAACGGAAATGGCCTGCCTGCGGATTTTGTGGACTGGCAAACCCATCTCGCAGTACCGCCCGGCGCGCGCGTGGAATTCATCGTGAAAGCGCCTCCTGAACACACCTCGGGACTTCTCGTCACCAGAACTGTGGACACCGGACCGAGCGGGGAGAACGATCCGAACCGCGCGATCGCCATAATTACAGCCTCCAAAGATGCACCGGAGCCGCGCGGCGCACTCGCCACCTCGCCCCAACCGCTTCCAGCTTCGCCATTGCCTTGGCTGGGAAGCGTGGCTCCCGTGCGCGTTCGAAGACTTTACTTTTCCGAGAAGCTGCTCGATCCAAACGATCCCAACAGCGCGACTGAGTTTTACATCACCGTAGATGGCCAGACGCCGGCGCAGTTCGATCCCAAATCAGAAATCCCGAACATCATTGCGAAGCAAGGAACGGTTGAGGATTGGATCATCGAAAACCGGTCGAGCGAGCTGCACGCGTTCCACATTCACCAGCTGCATTTCATGCTGCTCGATTACCGCGGCACGCCGGTGAACGAGCCATTTCTTCGCGATACCGTCAACGTCCCTTACTACAACGGCAAGACGCTTGCCTATCCCAGCGTCCGATTGCGGATGGACTTTCGCGATCCGAACACGGTCGGCAATTTCTTGTACCACTGCCACCTTTTAGAGCATGAAGACGGAGGAATGATGGGGCTGATTCGCGTAGAGCCATAAGCGGGTGAGGCAGGTTTCGAGGGCGAACCGGTCTGCACTCAAAACACAACTCCAAAAACGGCTGGATCTTAGTTTATGTCCACCTTAACCAGCAGCTCAAAACCCAACGAAAGAGGAGAAGAGGAAAAATGACTTTCAAATCAATCACGTCACAAGGGATACATTATTTGCGCATCGGCATGGCGGGTCTTGCCATGGTCCCGCTTACGATCGGCGCACCCTTCGCCAACGCAGCTCCCAAACCACAAAAAGCACGCGATTATGGCACGGTTACGCCCATCAAGCACGTCATCGTGATCATCGGAGAAAACCGTAGCTTCGATCACGTCTTCGCCACCTACGTACCGAAAAATGGCGAGAGTGTTAACAACCTGCTTTCGGAAGGCATCATCAAGTTGGACGCCAACAAGAACGCAATTCCCGGTCCAAACTTCTCTAAGGCTCAACAACTGGCGGCCACCGATACCGAAACCTTCCTGCTCGACCCTCCGAAGCAACCATTTCCCAACAACCAACTGCCCGCGCCCCTGGTCGGCGGTCCCAGCGGATCGGGTGGCTATTTCTCGGGCACCAACCCCTGCGGAACTACACCGGCGATTTCAGCGGTTAAGTGCGCGGAACTCTCCGAATCCGGACTGCCAACCCCGCAGTACTATGAAGCCCTTGTCAGCGGCGGCACCGGACTTACGAAATATACCCCCGACACCCGCATCACCAATGTCGAGAAGTTGCCCGCCGGACCGTTCCAGCTGACCAACGGCAGCACCTTCCAATACAACGACTACGCGGCGAGCCCTGTCCATCGCTTCTATCAGATGTGGCAGCAGTTGAATTGCGGCCTCGATCGGGCAACCAAAGACAATCCTTCCGGTTGCAATGCCAAGTTGTTCTCCTGGGTTGAGGTGACGGTCGGGGCGGGCACGAATGGCGCGACCCAGCCGCCACTCTGCTCTTCCAACGATGGCTCGCTTCCCTGTTTCACCACTAATTACTTGTCCAAGGTTCCCGATGCACAAACTACGGGTGAAGGATCCACCTCCCTCGGCTTTTACAACGTGCAGCGAGGCGATGCTCCCTACTTCAAGAGCCTCGCGGACACCTACACCATGAGCGATAACTTCCATCAATCCGTCAATGGTGGTACCGGCGCCAATCACATCATGTTCGGCCACGCTGACGCGATCTGGTTCAGTGATGCACTTGGGAATCCCGCCGAACCACCAAACAACAAACTCGTATTCACGGACAAATATAATGGCGGCCCCAATCCAGACGAAGGCACCGTCAATCAAGTCGAAAACCCCGATCCCGCCTCCGGCACCAACAACTGGTACAGCGAAGACGGCTACGGCAACAACTACAACGCTGGCTATCCACCGCCCTACACCGTTTCGCCGGTTAATGGCGGCGGATCGTACAGTGATTGCTCAGACCCCACGCAGCATGGCGTCGGCCCGATCGTGAGCTACCTCAAGTCCCTCGGCATCGACCCACGTTGCGAACCCGGACACTACTATCTCTTGAACAATTACAACCCAGGCTGGTTCGGCAACGGCAAGAACGCTTATATCGACCAGAATCCATCCAACACGCCGTTTACCGTCCCTCCTTCCTCGACGCCCAGCATCGGCGACGACCTCAACGCCAACGGTATTTCTTGGAAGTACTACGGCGATCAATGGAACAACTACGTCAACGACCCATACCAGCTCAATTACGGAACCAACGGGCCAAACGCGGACGAATATTGCAACATCTGCAATCCGTTCCAGTACGACACCTCCATAATGTCGCATCCAGATCAGGTCGCAGCGCACATGAAGGATACCGTCGACCTGTACTCCGACATTTCTGAGGGAACCTTGCCCGCCGTTTCCGTCGTCAAGCCCAGCGGCTACGTCGATGGCCATCCGGCATCGTCGAAGCTCAATCTTTTCGAGGGCTTCACGGAGAAGATCGTGAATATGGTTGAGAACTCTCCCTATTGGGACAATACCGCTATCTTTATCACTGAGGACGAAGGTGGCGGTTACTACGATTCCGGTTACGTTCAGCCGCTCGACTTCTTCGGCGATGGCACGCGGATCCCGCTGATCGTAGTTTCAGCCTATTCCAGAGGTGGCCGTATCTCCCATTCGTATTCGGACCACGTTTCGATCGTCAAATTCATTGAGAGGAACTGGAACATCGGCACCATTTCTTACCGGAGCCGGGACAATTTCCCCAACCCGATCACGAGACGGGACAACCCCTACGTTCCCGTCAACGGACCGGCAATCAGTGACTTGTTCGACGCGTTCCATTTCCCCTATTGATTGATCGATAGAAGATCTATCCGCGGGAGATGGTTAGCCTTCCACCGGCCAGGGAAGCATTCCTGGCCGGATTTGTTTGCTCGCAGACCTAGAATCCCTTGACACCCCCAAGCATCCGTTATGCTAGTACCTGATTCTTATGGCTACCCCGAAATCCAAAGTCCCCAGCGCACTCGTCGAAACCTCGCCCAACAACGGCGCCAACTCCGAGCGCGAACGCGTCTTCAACGCCTTCCGCCAATGGGGATACCTCGATGGCGACCTCGACCCGCTCGGCTTCCTCCGCCCACGCGTAGCTCCCGAACTGCAACTCGAGGGCGAGTACGCCCGTGAAGCCCGCGCCATCTACTCCTCAACCATCGGCGTCGAAGTCAACCACATCTACAATCCCGAACGCCGGCGCTGGATCTATGAGCAGATGGAATCGCCGTCTCAGGGTTTCGAAGTTACAGAAAAACACCAGCAGCACATCCTCGACCTGCTCATCCGAGCCGATATCTTCGAGCAAGTCATGCAGCAGCGCTATCTAGGCAGCAAGCGCTTCTCACTCGAAGGCGTCACTGCGCTGATCCCGCTGGTCGATGAACTTCTCGACACCGGTTCGCGCCTGGGCGCGACCGAGCTGGTGATGGGGATGAGCCATCGCGGCCGCCTCAACGTAATCGCCCACGTAGCCAAGCGACCTCCAGACGAAATCTTTGCCGGCTTCGAAGACGTCAACCCACGCAGTGTTCTAGGGTCCGGCGATGTGAAATATCACATGGGCGCGACCGGCGAATACGTCACGCGCAGCGGCAACAAAGTTCACATCCATCTGGTTTCGAACCCCAGCCACCTCGAAGCCGTCGATCCCGTAACGGTCGGCCGTACCCGCGCCAAACAAGACCGCACCGGCGAAGGCGGACGCGAAAAATATCTCCCGCTCCTAGTCCACGGCGACGCCGCTTTCGCCGGACAAGGCATCCTCGCTGAAACCATGAACTACGCCGATCTGCCCGGCTATACCGTAGGCGGCACCATTCACGTAATCGTCAACAATCTCCTGGGATTTACGACGAGCTATCTCGAGGAACACTCCACCCGCTTCGCCGCCTGCATCGCGCGCCGCCAGTCGATCCCCATCTTCCACGTCAACGGCGAAGATGTGGACGCCGTCGTCCGCGTAGCCCGCCTCGCCACCGAATACCGCTATCGCTTCGGCACCGACGTAGTGATCGACCTGATCGGCTACCGCCGCCACGGTCACAGTGAAGTCGACGATCCCACCATCACCCAGCCGCTGCTCTATAAAGAGATCAAAGAGCATCCGCCGTTGTGGGAAATCTACGCCGACGACATCGGAGCAACCGACGCGCCCGCGCAAGTCGCCTCCATCAAAGCCGAATTCGAATCCGCTCAGAAAGATGCTGGCAAGCTAACCAAGAAGCCATTGATGCGTGACCTCCCAAAGTATTGGGACCAATACTACGGCGGCCTGCACAAGCCAGAATTCGAAGTTGAAACCGGACTATCAATCGAAGAACTATCCGAGCTGACCAGTCATCTGACGACGTATCCCGCGGGCTTTAACATCCATCCCAAAGTGAAGAAGCTCCTCGAGCAACGCGCCGAGATGGGCGCAGGCAAACGCCCCGTAGACTACGGCATGGCCGAAGCTCTAGCCTTCGCCAGCCTGGCAAAAGCCGGCATCCCGGTTCGTCTAAGCGGCCAGGACTCCCGCCGCGGCACCTTCAACCAGCGCCACTCGGTTCTAATCGATATTGAAAACGAAAACGAATACGTCCCGCTCGAAAACATTGCGCCCGGCCAGGCTCGCTGTGGAATCCACAACTCAACCCTCTCGGAACCGGGTGTCCTCGGCTTCGAATACGGCTACAGCCGCGACTATCCCGAAGCGCTCGTCCTCTGGGAAGCCCAGTTCGGTGATTTCGTGAACGTAGCCC
>Ga0307478_10003515_pt1 | contig 11602 bp, 11 predicted proteins | sample atmos_gasesECM4C_2_FD_203713 | JGI IMG/M metagenome (GOLD analysis project Ga0307478, IMG submission 203713) | Hardwood forest soil microbial communities from Morgan-Monroe State Forest, Indiana, United States - atmos_gasesECM4C_05 | ecosystem: Environmental > Terrestrial > Soil > Temperate...
ACGATTCAAAGCGAGCCCAGGTTGGAAAGCGCAAAACCATCCCCGAGAGCGAAATGGCGCTCTTCTCTGAGTGCATGCAGTCGTGCGCTCAAAGAGTGCTTGACAGTGCCGACATTGTTAGAGATCGAGATGTTTCGACAGTCATCAATATCGTCGGTATGATTACAGGATGCGGAACGTGCTCGCTCCACTTCTGGCGGCGGTTGCACTACTGCTCCGCCCAGTGTGGCCCTTGTTTAGGCTCCGGATGGCAAGTGGATTTCTTCGGATAAATCGGTGAAATCTTCTCGCCCGTTCGGTGTATGGGTCGTAACTGTCTACATTGGTATTTCCGTTGTTTTTAATCTTGTTGCCATTGTGGGCGCCAATCTTGGAATGATTCCTCTCGACAAGAGTGCGCACGCCTACGTAAGACTGACTGTCCTGGACCGGGGAATGATCGCAATTCTGCTGTTTTTTAGTATCGCCAAGGGGATAGCTCTCTTCAGGCTCAAGAAGTATGCTTTGGGCCTGTTTTTACTGGCTTTCATAGTCAATGGCGTATTCCTTATTTTTCGTGGGCAAGCAATGAGAACGGCGCTCCCGCTTGGTGGAGAGACTGCCCTGTTCACCAGCCCTGTGATCGGTTTCGTGATTTTGCTTTATGTTTGGATGTTGTACCTAAAGGAGATTCTGAAACCCCCGTCGCGGGGTCAATGAGTGAAATCGGATTTTGCAATAACTATCGGAGGCACGGAGTCACACTCAATTCGCATCATCTTGGCCCAGACATGAAAACCCCCGAATACCACATCATCTGGCTGTCTTTCCGCAGTCGTTCGCATCGTGAAAAACTCGTCTGGGCATCCCTCGCGTTGTAGAGTCGATTCCAGTAATTCCACCTTTTCCATTTCGCGGACAATGCAATCCAGCTGTTCCTGCGCGATGGCGGTCACCCGTTGTTCAAAAAGCTCCGCAGATTCGGCCCATGCGACGACATTCACGTAAGCGCCTTTTCCATCACCGAATCGCCTGAAGTCTTTGCAAGCGGGGTCGGGAACAAGACGCAGGAGACCAGTCCAGAGTTCCATTGAGGTCGATTATTGCCTAAAGTCTGGAGTGACTGGCAGGCGATTTCGCGGATTGAGGATTTTGAGCGTAATCGTTTATCGTCAACTACGAGCCAGTTTCTGAGTTGCCGACCATCCACGAATAGTAGCTAGGCAGTGATTTCCACCAGATTTCCCTCGGAGTCTGCGATCACAGCTTCATAGTATCCGTCTCCCGTAACTCGTGGTCCGCTGACGATCTGAACGCCCGCTTGTTCCATTTCCTTGACCAAACGATCCACCGCCGGGCGCGAACCAACCGAAATGGCGATGTGAGCGTGGCGTGGGGTTTCTTGGGGAGAGACCATCAGTTCAAGGCGTGAGCCTCCGTCGAGCGATAGGAACCGGGACCGAAACTCGCGCATTTTACTCGAATACTCGGGAGTCGAGGCAGCGTGAAACCAGTGCTCGTAAAAACTGCTGGCACGATCAAGATCGAGAACCCAGGCTGCAACGTGTTCGATGTGTGCTCTTGAGGCCAACAACCTAAGCTGCACCAGTTCCTGACGCAGCGAGGCCGGATCACGAAATCGAATCGCGTGCATGCCAATCGTGCGGGCCGCTTCCACGTTGTGCTGTAGGTCATCAATGTAGACGATTTGCTCCGGCCTCAGTTCAAACTTTTCACAGAAGTACTTAAAGATTCGCGGATCGGGTTTGACCAAGCGCACTTCGGCAGAGAGGAAGATTCCACGGAACCACTGCAGGAACTCGAATCTTCTCTGCGCCAAAGGGAAGGTTTCCGCTGACCAGTTGCTCAGGGCGTAGACGGGACCTTCCTTCTCCCGGAGCTCAGCTAGGATATCGACGGTACCCGCGATCGGTCCTGCCATCATTTCGTCGAAACGCTCGAACCACGCGTCGATCATGTCGGCTTTATCGGGATGCTCGAGTTTCAATGCTGCGCAAGCTTCTGTAAAACTACGCCCGGCGTCTTGCTGCAAATTCCATTGTGCCGTGCAGATGTTCGCCAGAAAATCTTCCATTTCGGCTTCATGTTGGAACAATTTGCGATAGAGATGGCGTGGGTTCCAATCGATTAGTACGCCGCCAAGGTCGAACACCACTACGCAACCGTGAGCTGTCATGCACTGATTTTAGCTAATGAGCCTCCGTGAGCGGCGGACGGGCTATCCGGAAGCTAACTGTCGAAATCTGCGATTGCACTCATCGACTTCAATCCCCGACCTGGAAGATATGAATGGCGCAGAGCTGGAGTCTGATTGGGTCGGCAGGCCTTCAGTTGACGGTCAGGACTTGGCTACTACTGGTGCCGCCGCTTGAGCAGCCTAGGTCGCCGCTATTGCCGGCAGGCGTCTGCACGAAGACTTTGAAGCTTCCCGGAGCGGGAATCATGGAGGAAGCGATGTTGACCGTCATCTCGGAACTGCTGATCACGACGGTGGCAAGGGTGGCGCCATTGAAGACCACAACCGAGGAGGAAACGAAATGACTCCCCGTCGCAGTCAGTACGAAGCTGGGCGGCACTTGCGAGAAGACCATGGTTGCTGGAGAGATCGAGATCAGGATCGGCAAGGGGCGGGCGCTCCCGCAGAGTGGATTCACGGCGTTACAGCCGGGGAGGAGCAGAAGCGCGACCAGCCACAAACCAAGGACAACGATCCGACAGGAAGAGGGCATGTACCCAGTGTAACGAACAGATGATTCCTTTGGGGAAATCAGTCAGCTGATGTAATCAGCCGTTGTAACGAGAGGTTGGCCATCATCGACCTCGAACCCTTAAGCGTTGGCTTTGATCATTTGTTCGGCGTGCTTGCGGGAGGTTTCCGTCAGCTTGGCGCCGCTCAGCATGCGCGCCACCTCTTCGGTGCGTTCTTCGCCGGTTACGGGGCGGACGCTAGTATGGGTACGTCCCCCGGATTCTTTTTTCTCGATGACGTAATGATGGTCGCCGAAAGTGGCGATCTGCGGAAGGTGGGTCACGCACAAGACCTGATTGGATTTCGCCAGCAGCTTGAGCTTCTTGCCGACAGCTTCGGCGGCGCGGCCTCCAATGCCAGTATCGATTTCGTCGAAAACCAGCGTGCGCGGCATGGCGCTGAGTGTCTTGGCGGGCGAGGGCGTCCGCCCCACCGCCGGCTTCCCTGCCTCTACGCTCGCCTTTAAGGCGAGCATGACTCGCGAAAGCTCGCCGCCGGAGGCGATGTGTTCCAGTTGGCGCAGTGGCTCTCCAGGATTTGTCGAGATCATGTAGACAACCTGATCGAACCCGGTGGAGGTCCAGTTCCCTTCTTCCTCGACGCTCGTCATCTCGATGCGAAAAGTCGATTTCATTGCCAGATCATTGATTTCGGCCTCAACCAATTTCTCGAGCTTGCGGGCGGCCTCGTGCCGCTTCTTCGACAGGGCGCGCGCGGCGTGCAAGTATTCGGTAGCCGCATTCGACAGGTCGGCGCGCAACTGGGCGAGGATTTCGTCTTTGTTTTCGACTTCCGAGAGCTTGAGGGAAACGTCCGCCCCGAACTGAATCACTTCATCGAGCGACGGGCCATATTTGCGCTTCAGGCGGTCCAGCGCCGCGAGGCGATCCTCCACTTGCGCCAGGTGCTCGGGCGAAGCATGAATGCCTCCAGCATAGTCGCGGACGGTGGCTCCAACATCTTCCACGCTGATGCGGGCGCTCTCGAGGGCGGCGAGCGCGTCCTGAAATTTGGGCTCGTAGCGCGCCAGTTCCTCGACCTGCTTCTGCGCCGCGCGAAGCGTTGACGCCGTCGATCCGCTGCCTTCATACAGCAGATCGAAGGCATTCATGGCGGCGTTGTAGATTTTTTCGGCGTTAGCGAGCACGCGTTTTTCAGATTCGAGGCGTTCGTCCTCTCCGCTCTGAATATGTGCCTCGTCGATTTCGCGTTTCTGAAACGCCCAAAGATCAACCAGCCGCAAACGATCCTGCTCGCCGTGCTCTAGGTCGTCGATGCGGGCACGGATGTCTTTCCATGTGGCAAAGGCGGCGTGTACGGGATCGACTTGGCTGGCGGCGAAAGCGTCCAGCAAAGACAGCCGCGCCGGGCCGTCGAAGGAAAGGATCGACTCGTTCTGGGCGTGAATCGTCGCCAGATGCGGAGCCAGCAAACGCAGAACGGCCACGGTGGCCGGCTGATTATTGACGAAGACGCGTCCTTTGCCGCCGACCGCTATCTCGCGGCGGAGGATGAAAGAGCCGTCATCGGACTCGTCGAGGCCGTTCGCTTCAAGGATCTTTGACAGCGATTTTTCCGCTAGCGCTTCGGCTTCGAACACTGCAGAAATCACCGCGCGCTCGGCGCCGCCGCGGACCACATCCGTGGAAGCTTTGTCGCCCAGCAACAGGGCAAGGGCGTCGATGAGGATCGATTTCCCGGCTCCAGTCTCGCCGGTGAGCAGGTTGAGGCCACGGCCGAACTCCACGGCTAAATTGTCGATCACTGCGTAGTTTTCCAGCCGAAGTTCAACCAGCACGGGCAATCCTGGGAAGTACGAGTTTGGCGGCAGCATAGCATGAATCGGCTTCCGGCTCTCGGCTTCCGGCTTCCTTCCTCGCATCAGCAATCTAAGTCGCTGGCAAGGCTCCCCTCCCGGAAGCCGAAAGCCGAATAGCCGCCCTTTCCCTTACAATAGATGCATCCGTTCGGGACTGAACCGGATTCACCGAAGACGGCATCTAAGTCACCTTATGGCCACAGCCGGACCGTACGCGGTCGAGAGCGAGATAAAATCCATTCCCGCGACCATGCTGGCAGCGGTATACCGCGGTGTAAACGATGTCCGGATGGAAACCGTGCCGGTGCCCAAGATCGGTCCCGGAGAAATGTTGGTACGGGTTCACTCCTGCGGCGTCTGCGGAACGGATCTGAAGAAAATTTCCACGGGATCGCATTCGGCGCCGCGCATCTTCGGACACGAGACTTCTGGAGTGGTGGCAGCCGTAGGGGCAGGCGTCACTTCCTACCGGCCAGGCGACCGAGTCGTGGTCTTTCACCACATTCCTTGTCGAGAGTGCTTTTACTGCCTCAATAAAACCTTCGCCCAGTGCGCGACCTACAAAAAGGTTGGATGCACTGCCGGGTTTGAGGCTTCCGGCGGCGGTTTTGCCGAATATGTCCGCGTGATGGATTGGATCGTCGAGCACGGGAGCGTGCGCATTCCCGACGGCGTGAGCTTCGAGCAGGCCTGCTTTGTTGAACCCGTTAACACCTGCATGAAGGGGATTGAGGCGCTGCGGCTGCGTCAGGGCGAGACCGTACTTACGATCGGACAGGGACCGATCGGCATCATTCTCAGCGTACTGGCGCAAGGGGCTGGGGCCACCTTAATTACTTCCGATTTGTATCCCGAGAGGCTTAAAATAGGAGCAAGTTTCGGGCTAGCGCTTACAATTGACGCTTCGCGGGCCAATGTTGTAGAGCGGGTTCGCGAACTGACCCAGGGGCGTGGAGCCGACGCGGTGATTCTGGCCGTCGGCGGCAACACTCTGCTTCGCGCTGCGATGGATGCGGCTCGCCCCGGCGGTCGGGTATTGTTATTCGCACAAACGCAGCATGGGGAGGCGATCATCGATCCTGCAGCCATTTGCGTCGATGAGAAAACCCTGGTGGGGTCCTATAGCGCGTCAGTCGATTTGCAGGAGGATTCAGTGCGGTTTGTGATGAACCGTGAGATGGATCTGGAACGCCTGATCAGCCATCGTTTCCCGCTCACGCAAAGCACGCAAGCGCTTGATTTGGCCGCGCATCCGCAGCCTTCGTCGATGAAGATCATGATCCAGCCCGGTAGTGGCTGGGGCCGGTAGAAAACGGCCTGCTGTAACTGGGAAGGAACCAGCAGTGAATGGAAAAATGACAGCTGCCGTCCTGTACGGCAAAGAAGACCTGAAGATCGAAAAGGTACCGATTCCTCGCGTCAACGAGGGAGAGGTGCTGGTGAAGGTAAGTGTCGCGTTGACCTGCGGCACGGATTTGAAAGTCTATCAGCGCGGATATCACGCGCGCATGATCGTGCCTCCGGCGCTGTTTGGCCACGAACTGGCAGGTGTCATCGAAGAGGTCGGGGCCGGCGTCAACGGATTCAAGAAGGGCATGCGTGTGGTGGCGCTGAATTCTGCGCCGTGCCAGATGTGCTTCTACTGCTCCAAGCATCAGGAAAATCTTTGCGAAGATCTGCTGTTCAATAATGGCGCGTATGCGGAGTACATCCGCGTGCCGCGGCGGATTGTTGAAGCCAACATGCTGGTCATCCCAGCGAATGTGAGCTTCGAAGACGCGGCGATGACCGAGCCCCTGGCTTGCGTGCTGCGCGGACTGCATGAGACCGGAGTCGAGATCGGGGACACAGTCACGATTCTCGGTGGCGGCCCAATCGGACTGATGTTTGTTCAAGTGGCGCGGGCGATTGGCTGCAATGTGATTGCCGTGGTGAAGCGCGACGGGCAAGTCGAAGCCGCCAAGCAAATGGGAGCGCACGAAATTGTCCAGACCACCAAGGTAGAAAACGTTGTGGATGCCGTACGTGCGCTTTCTCCGCAGAAGCGCGGCTGCGATGTGGTAATCGAAGCCGTGGGCAAACCCGAAGCCTGGGAATGGGCTGTGGAGATGGTGCGCAAGGGCGGCACGGTGAATTTCTTTGGCGGATGCGCCAGCGGGACCAAAGTGCAGCTGGATACCAATCGATTGCACTATTCGGAAATCACGTTGAAGGCGACGTTCCACCACACGCCGGAAACGGTGCGCCGGGCGTTCGGTTTGATCGCGGCGAAGAAGATCCGTCCGACGGACTACATCACGGGAGAGGCGCCCCTTTCGCGACTGCAGCAGGTTCTGCGGCACATGCTGAATCGCGGTGGAGACATTAAGACCGCCATCATCCCGGGCCACTGATGGCGCGAGCCTTGAACAAAATTCTGCATGATTCAAACTGCGGCTGAAAATCCGACCTCGTCGTCCATCGGTTGGAGCCGCCTTCCTGCTGCGTACGCCATTCCGGCGTCTGCGCCGACCCTCGCTGAAGCTCGCGAATATTGCGCGCACCTGGCTCGCACCCATTACGAAAACTTTTCCGTCGCCACCTGGTTTCTTCCGCGACGACTCCGGCAGCATTTTTGCAATGTCTATGCCTATTGCCGTATTTCAGACGATCTCGGCGATGAGGTGGGGGACGCGGCGGTTTCGCTCGAACTGCTGGATCAGTGGCAGCACGAACTGGATGCCTGCTACGAAGGCACGCCGAAACATCCGGTTTTCGTGGCCTTAGCGGAAACCGTGCGCCAGTTCGATATTCCCAAGCAGGAGTTCTCTGATCTGCTCATTGCCTTTCGGCAGGATCAGACGGTTACGCGCTTTGAAACGTTCAACGACGTGCTGGCGTATTGCCGATATTCGGCGAATCCTGTGGGCCATCTTGTCTTGTACCTGTGCGGATATCGGGACGCGGAACGGCAGCGCCTTTCCGACTACACCTGCACTGCTTTGCAGTTGGCGAATTTCTGGCAAGACATGAGCGTCGACTATGCCAAGGGGCGCATTTACCTTCCGCTGGAAGACCTTCGGCAGTTCGGGGTTACCGAAGATGACATCGCTTCGCGCCGAAACACTCCCTCATTTTGCGCGATGATGAAGTTTGAGGTGGATCGTGCGCACGACTGGTTCCGGCAAGGCCTGCCATTGGCGGGCAAAGTGGATCGCGAACTGGCGATTGACCTGGAGCTGTTCAGCCGCGGTGGGCAGGAAATCCTGCATGCCATCGAGCGGCAGGGTTGCGCCGTCCTTGGCAACCGTCCCGCGATCTCGAAGCCCCGCAAGCTGGCGCTGGTGGCTCGCGCGGCATGGAGCAAGCTTCTGCGAGGGACGGCATGAGCGCCGGCACCCAGCAGGTTCCTCTGCGATGGACGCCCGCTCCGCGACAGCTGGTCATGGCGTATTCGGTATGCCGCGGCATCACCCGGGCGGCCGCCAAAAATTTTTACTACGCCTTCCTCGTGCTTCCCCGCCGCAAACGTGAGGCGTTGTGCGCCGTATACGCATTTATGCGGCGCTGCGACGACATCGCAGACGACGGCACATTGAGTCTCCCGGAGCGGCGGCAGAAACTGGCTGCGTGGCTCGATGCGCTCCACCAGGCGCAGCAAGGTCATCCCACCGATGATGCAATCCTGCTGGCGCTGACCGATGCGCAGCGCCGGTATAACATCCCCGCCGGATTGCTCGATGAACTCGCCCATGGCACAGCGATGGATGTGGAGGAGTCGCCGGAAGCGGCTTCTGGCGAGCCTTCGGATGTAACCGTCCGCTATGCGACTTTCGAAGACCTGCGTCTTTATTGTTATCGAGTCGCGTCGGTCGTGGGCCTGGTTTGCATCCACGTCTTTGGCTACCGCGATCCTGATGCCGAGCCGCTGGCCGAGCATTGCGGGTTGGCTTTTCAACTGACGAATATCATTCGCGATGTGAAAGAAGACGCCGCGCTGGGCAGGATTTATCTTCCTGAAGAGGATCTGGCACGCTTCGGACTTTCATCGGCAGAACTTCGCGCAACGCCGGATCCGGTGCGGTTACGGCCGGTTTTGGCTCTGGAAGCCGAGCGCGCGCGTGAGTTTTACAGTGCTGGCGATAAACTGATTCCCTTCATCTCCGAGGACAGCCAACCGGCGCTGTGGGTGCTGGTCAATACTTATCGCCGACTGCTCGAGAAGATCGCCGAAAAGCAGTACGACGTTTTTTCGACCAAAGTCTCGCTGGGCCGGTCGGAAAAGTTGCGTATCCTCGGGAAAGGTTTCATCAAGCGGCTTACATGAAAATGCGATCAGCCAAGAATTCTGCTTGATGCCCGCCACTCCCTCCCAACCTACAGTCGCTATTGCCGGGGGCGGCCTCGCCGGGCTGGCCGCTGCCTGCGCCTTGTCTGATCAGGGATTTCTAGTCACGCTCTTCGAGAAGCGTCCTTTCCTTGGAGGTCGCGCTTCTTCGTACGAACATCCCGGCACCGGCGAGGTGGTGGACAACTGCCAGCACGTCCTGTTTCGGCTATGCACGAATCTGGTCGAGTTTTACCAGCGCATCGGAGTGGCCGGGCAAATCCGCTGGTTTGACCACATGAATTTTATCGAGCCGGGCGGGCGAGTGTCGGTGTTGCAATCGTCGGCGCTGCCGGCACCGCTGCATACGGCGCCGTCATTTTTCGCATTCCCGTTTCTTGGCACAACCGACAAGCTGGCTATAGCGCGAGCGCTGGTGCCGCTGACGCTCACCGTGCAGCGCGATAGCGGCGAGTCATTTCAGCAGTGGCTGAAGCAGCACAGGCAAACCGAAATGGCGGTCGCCCGCTTCTGGCGGCCGATCCTGGTCAGCGCCTTGAGCGAGGAAATGGATAGGATTTCGATTTCGGCCGCAGCCCAGGTGGTACGCGAGTCGATGAAGTCTCCGGCCGCTCGCGAGATGGGTGTGCCGATGATTCCTCTTACCGATTTATACAACGCGGCTGGAAAATACGTGCAAGCGCGTAACGGCGTGCTGCATTTCCGGCGTTCGGTAGAGAGGTTCTCCGGCGATGGTTCAGGGGTGCGCGTGCGGTCGGGCGATTCCGAAGAGCGATTCGATTACCTCGTTGTGGCTCTTCCATTCGATGCGCTCGATACTGTGTTGCCGGACGCGGCTGAGAGTGTACCGATTCGCGAGCGGCTCAGGCACTTCGAGAACTCACCCATCACCGGAATCCACCTGTGGTTTGACCGCCAGATCTCCGATCTCGACCATGCAGTTCTGCTCGACCGGACGATTCAATGGATGTTTCACAAATCGCGGCTGCAGCCGATGCGATCACAGGCCAGCAACGGCGCCCCGGGCGGCAGCTACATTGAGCTGGTAGTGAGCTCATCGAAGACTCTGATCGATAAATCTCGTGCCGAGATTGTGAACCTGGCTCTCCATGAAGTAAGGGAGTTCTTCCCTGCCGCGCGCGAGGCGAACCTGCTCAAGTCGACCGTGATCAAGGAACTGAATGCGACCTACTCGCCGCAGCCGGGCATTGATGCGTACCGCCCGACATCGGGTACCGCGTGGCCGCGAGTATTTCTGGCTGGCGACTGGACTGCAACGGGCTGGCCCGCCACCATGGAGGGGGCGGTTCGCAGCGGATATCTTGCGGCAGAGGCGCTGGGACGCGCCGCCGGGCGGCAGGGTGTGCGACTGGTTTCTCCAGACCTCCGCGCGACTGGGCTGATGAGATTGTTTTCATAATGAAGGTCGCCACAATCGATATCTACAGCCTCTCGTAACTTAACTTCTTCGTCCGTTGGCCGATCCAGATGGCATGGAGCGGCGCTACATCGAGCCGAGACGCGTCATGTGGGCGGTGGCGGAGGTGTCCTGGGCAGATGCGTCGGGACTGCCGAAGCACGCCTCGGCAACGATCGAGGACATGTCGGTATCAGGGGCGTGCCTTCGGGTGAGAGCGCCGATCGGGGTCGGCTCGCGGGTAATCGTCGAGTGGCATCGCGAGCAGTTTTCCGCGGTGACGCGAAACTGCCGGAGCGATGGGACGGATTTTCTTCTCGGAGTATGCCGCGAAGCGAATGGCAAAAGGACTTCGCCTGACCCCGAAGGCGCGGAAGGGACCGCCTTCAGTGAACCCAGCAGCGGCGGAAACGGCAATCAGCCTGATCTTGCCACGCGCGCGTCTCTGGGCTCCGTTCCTTGCTCCAGGCCGATTCCAGTAAGTCCTTCCGCTCCAGCCTGGACAGAAAAAAGAAACAGTGCGGCTGATCCGATCCGCTGCCAGCTTTCGTCTGCATCGGCTTCCCCGGGCAGGACGGCCGAGACCTGGAATCGTCAGCCAGAGAAAGGCAAACGAGAAGACATTGGAGATGCCCAAGATCGATCGCCAGGCACGCAGCCTCGTCACGAAAGGAAAGTTATGCCATCCAAAAATCTCTTTCCCCATTTTTGGCGCCGCCAGGGCGGAGACGCGCCTGAACAATCTACCCCTACGGAGGTTCTAGTGAACAAGCCCAACATGCATGCTGCGGAAGCCGGGAGTGGCCCGGGCAATGAACTGCTCTCCTATGACGACATTTATCATGCGGCCGGGATCATGAGCCCGCGCTCGGGATATGGGATCCACAAAGTGGTCGATATGCTGAACAGCGACCGCATACGCGATCTTTCGAAAGACGTGCAGCGCGCCTCAGTGCTGATGGCACTGGAGGCCGCGGGCGCGTCGGTCGGCGAGTTGCTGCAGGATGCGACCCGGCGACAGCAAGCGCTGAATTCGTATGAAGACGCGCAGCGCAAGCAACTCGAAGAATTCGAATCCCGTAAGAGCCAGGAAAATGCCCAGATTCAAGCAGAGATGGACCGCGTAACGGCGCATTATGCCGAGCGCATCCAGCGCAACCGGGACCTGGTAGCTCGCGAGAAAGAAGCTCTGCACAACTGGCAGATGGCGAAACAGCACGAAAGCCAGCGGATCAGCGACGTGATCGAACTGTGCGGAAAACAGGCGTCGGCCGGGAATAGCGCGATGAC
>Ga0307478_10003516_pt1 | contig 11600 bp, 9 predicted proteins | sample atmos_gasesECM4C_2_FD_203713 | JGI IMG/M metagenome (GOLD analysis project Ga0307478, IMG submission 203713) | Hardwood forest soil microbial communities from Morgan-Monroe State Forest, Indiana, United States - atmos_gasesECM4C_05 | ecosystem: Environmental > Terrestrial > Soil > Temperate...
TGCTGCGATGGCTGCGGGAACGAAGGCTCTCTGGGCATCCGGAAGAGGATCCCAGCCAGGCCGCCGCGCTCTGGTATCAACGCATGCTGCGCTGGCTCGACCGCCGCGGCTGGACAAAAACCCCTGTGCAGACTCCCAAGGAATTTCTGACTCGCATCGAAGATCCCGCCATGCGCCAGAAGATCGAAGGCTTCACTCGCGTCTACGAAGCCGCCAGATTCGGCGATTCTCCCGACGAAGCCAAAAAACTTCCCGAGCTGTACCAGGAAATCACGTCCTCCCCCCAGAACTAGACGCTACCCTCGCCGCCGCGCGCTTCTCTTGTCATTCCCACCCGAACGCACTTCTCTTGTCATTCCGAAGCCGAACGCGGCGGAGGAATCTGCGACAGCAAGGGCCGCTCCCCACGCGCAAGGCCCGCCATCCCGGGATGTTAGAATAATCAGATTGCATGCTTGATCCAGAGACAACTGTAGCGGTTCCACCCCGCGAAAATACTGCTTCTTCGAAAGCCCCGCCGACGAAAAAAGTTGGTTTCATCAGCCTGGGATGTCCGAAGAACCTCGTCGATTCCGAAGTGATGATGGGCATGTTGACCCATGCCGGCGCCGACCTGACTCCCCGCGCCGAGGACGCCGACATCATCGTGGTCAATACCTGCTCGTTCATCGACAGCGCGCAGCAGGAGTCGGTCAACACCATCCTGGAGATGGCAAAACTGAAGACCGATGGCCACGCCAGAAAGCTCGTTGTTGCCGGATGCCTCGTCGAGCGCTTTCGGGATGAGATCCGCAAGAACATTCCAGAGGTCGATGCCGTGGTGGGCACGGGAGAGCTGGAAAACATTCTCGTGGCAGCCGGAGTTGCGCCTGCGCGGGAAGCGAATTCCCCATTCAGGATTCTGAATTCTCGCGCCGAAGGCAATGCGCGCGAGGCCCAGGGGCGCTTCTCCCGTGAGGGCTGGGATGGAGCCATCGCCGACCTGCCCAACTATCTTTACGACGAGACCACGCCGCGCGTGCTGGCAACTCCGTCGCACACCGCCTACATCAAGGTTGCCGAAGGCTGCGATCATCCCTGCACCTTCTGCATCATTCCCCAGCTGCGCGGAAAATTCCGCTCCCGTCGCTTTGAGTCGGTGGTGGCGGAAGCGGAACGGTTGGCGCGGCAGGGAGTCCGGGAGATCACGCTCATCGGCCAGGACACAACCTGCTACGGCGAAGACTTCGGTCTCAAAGACGGACTTGCCCTGCTCCTGGAGAAGCTGGCGAAAATCGACCAACTCCATTGGGTGCGCTTCCTCTACGCCTATCCCAACAAAATCACCGGGCGTCTGCTCGAAACCATTGCCGCCCATGACAAGATCTGCTCTTATATCGATGTTCCGCTCCAACATGCTTCGGCAAGCGTTCTGAAACGTATGAAGCGCGGCGGCAGCGGAGATCTTTTTCTGCGGACCATTGCGAAGATGCGGCGGACGATTCCCGGCGTTACCCTGCGGACGTCCTTCATTGTGGGTTTTCCGGGCGAGACCGAAAAAGAATTTGAAGAACTTTGCGACTTCGTCCGTGCGGCGCAATTCGACTGGATGGGCGCATTCGCCTATTCCGATCAGGACGGCGCCGCGGCCTATACGCTGGACAAAAAGCTCTCCCCTAAGGAAATCGAGCGCCGCCGCAAACACCTCATGCAGATCCAGAGGCAGATCAGCAAGAAGCGCAAGAAAGCCCTGGTCGGCCAGCAATTCGACCTCCTCCTGGAATCCACCTCCGAAGAAACCGACCTCCTGCTCGAGGGCCGTACTGCCATGCATGCTCCGGAGATCGACGGCAAGGTCTTTGTGAACGACTTCCCCGACGGTGCAGAACCCGAGTTCGGGAGGTTTTATCGCTGCGAAATCACCGAGGCGCACGATTACGACCTGGTGGCAAAGATCGTCTGATACTCTCGAGCACCTTCTTGTGGCGTCTCAGCGATTTGGTAATAGTGGTTTCCAGCAGATCCCTCGTACTTCTTGGTTGCTCCCAACAGTCCAGGCGGTAAGCTCCTCCTCGGGCCGAACCGCGGATGCGAAAAGAATCAACCCCAGATTTATGAGATCATTTGGTTGAACCGTGTGTATCAGGCACGCCTTCAGCGGTGCCGAAAAGCCGCGAAGGTCGACCGGCTTTGGCCGCGGTCGTCGCTTGGTTAACTGTCGTCCCATGAGTAAGCGAACCCAACTGCGTTGTCCGATCTGCAAAAAGCTGGTCAAGGGCACAGACCCGGACTTCCCTTTCTGCAGTGAGCGCTGCCGCACCATCGATCTGGGCAAGTGGGCCAGTGGACAATATGTGATCTCTTCGCCTGTGACAGACACGGAAGACGAATTCGGAGCTGAGTCGGAGGCCGAGCGGCCCGACGATGAATGACACCTCCACAGCGCCTCTTTCTCAGGGCGCGATCACTGGCCACGCCCCTGCCTGGGCCACCCTGGTCGCGACCTTTTTCGGCGCAGGGCGGCTTAAACCCGGTCCCGGGACATGGGGCTCCCTGGCGACGGTTGTTTCCTGGGCCATCCTTTCCTACTTCTTGCCCCGCCCATGGCTGATCCCGGTCAATATTGCTCTGGCACTCCTGGCCGTGGCGGTAGGTATCCCGGCTGCCACTCAGGTGGCGCGCGCATCCGGGCTGAAAGATCCGCAATTTGTGGTAATCGACGAAACCGCCGGCCAGTTGATCACACTCATCGGAGCACCTCTGGCTTGGAAAAGTTTTTTGGCGGGCTTTATACTTTTTCGTGCGTTCGATATCGTGAAACCACCACCGGTGCGGCAACTGGAACGGCTACCGGAGGGAACCGGAATTGTGGTAGACGATGTTGCCGCCGGCCTGTACGGTTTGATCGTCATGCACGCTCTGCTACATTCCGGCCTGCTGGGCCGTTAACTTGCATCACACCACATGCGAGGATTTTGGAGTTCATGGGGATTTCCGACCGCCTGCTGGGCAAGAAGAACGTGAATGGCAAACCACACATTGAAAGTGTGGCTCCCCGCGCTGCACTGCCCGGGGGCGAGATCCGGATCAACGGCACCGGCTTGCGTCCTAGCGAGTTGAAGCGGCCGCGGGTACAGTTCGGCGAAATCGATGGCGCCGTCGTCATCAGCTCCGATGCCTTTGTGGTGGCCAAGGTCCCCGAAGGTGCCACGTCCGGCCCGGTCGTGGTCGCCACCAATGGCGCCGTCAGCAATGCCGAGACTGTAAAAGTCGCCGTCCCGATCGCCGACAACCTTCACCCCGTCACCAACCCGGCCATCGACACCGACGGCAACATCTACGTGACCTTCTCCGGTTCGCGCGGGCAGCAGGTACCGGTTTCGCTGTTCAAGATTGACACCAATTACGTGGTGAAGCCGTTTCTCAGCAATATGATGAATGCCACCGGCATCGCCTTCGACCGCGAGGGGCAAATGTACGTTTCCTCCCGTCATGATGGGACGGTGTATCGCGTTGCCCCCAACGGCACCATGTCTTCATACGCCGAGGGCATGGGAATCGCGACCGGCATTGCTTTTGACCGCGAGCAGAACCTGTACGTCGGCGACCGCAGCGGAACGATTTTCAAGATTGCTCGCGATCGGCAGACATTTGTCTTCGCCACACTCGAGCCGAGTGTCTCGGCGTATCACCTGGCCTTTGGTCCAGGCGGCGATCTGTTCGTCACCGGGCCGACCACTTCAAGCTTTGACGCCGTCTACCGCATCGACACGCATGGCACGGTCAACAATTTCTTCCGTGGGCTCGGGCGTCCGCAGGGACTGGCCTTTGATATCGACGGCAATCTTTACGTCGCGGCATCGCTCTCGGGCAAACGCGGAATCGTGAGAATTCTCCCCGACGGCAAGGCCTCGCTCGAAGTCTCCGGACAGAATCTGGTGGGCCTATGCTTCGCGCCGGGAAGATCGGCAGTCCTGGCCACGACCGGCGCCGTTCATCATCTTTCCTGGAACATTCAGGGCCTTCCCCTCTTGCCGGAGTAGCCACGCGTAGGGACAGACGCCCTCGTCTGTCCGATCGCGCGAGATTTGTAGCGCCGGCATCCTGCCGGCTGTCTAGAGGGCGTCCCGCCCTCGCAATTAGCCGGCAAGACGCCAGCGCTACATTGTTCGTATCAGGGCACGCCTTCAGGCGTGCCGCTGAGCCGCCAAATTTAAACTGCCTTTAGGCGCGGTCTGTCGATGGGCAATTCGGTCGCCTTTTAAACATCATGTGCAGTTGAAAACGCCCTGAAACTCTGCTGCATTCGCTGCGCCACGCAAGCTAGTCGAACGGAATCCGACGCCGCTTCAGCCCGCCCTCCGCAATCATTTAAACTGCTATCCGTGAATGCAGAGATCGTTGCCGTCGGCTCGGAGCTTCTGACTCCCTTCCGGCAAGACACCAATTCCCTCTACCTGACCGAGAAACTCAATCAGCTGGGCGTGGAAGTCGTACTCAAGACCGTCGTGGGCGACAGCCGGGAGCGTCTGGTCTCCGTCGCGCAGCATGCGCTCTTCCGCTCCGACATCGTGATCTTCATGGGTGGACTGGGCCCCACCGAAGACGATCTGACGCGCGAGGCCGTTGCCGAAGCTCTCGGGGTGGAGCTTCACCGCGATCTCGAATTCCTCAAAAAACTGGAGCAGCGCTTCGCAGCGCGCGGCTACCAGATGACTCCCAATAACGCGCAGCAAGCGGACGTGATTGCGGGAGCGACCGTGCTGCCCAATCCGAACGGAACCGCTCCCGGCCAGTGGATCAGCGGCCAATACGAAGGCCGTGAGCGCCTGATCATTCTTCTGCCCGGACCCCCGTTCGAATTAAAAACCATGTTCGACGAGCAGTGCATGGAACGGCTGCGGGCGAAGCTTCCGCCCGCCTGTATTGCCACCCGCGTGCTGAAAGTCGCAATGATGGGCGAGTCGCTGGTCGACTCCCGCGTAGCCCCGATCTATAAGCGCTACACCGACGTCCAGACGACGATTCTGGCGGGCGCTGGCGACGTCCAATTCAACCTGTTCACCCGCGCCGCTTCGATGGAAGAAGCCCAGCAACGGGTCGACGAACTGGCGGGCGAGATCGAAGACGAGCTCGAAGATGCCGTCTACTCGTCGAAGGGCGAGTCGCTCGAGCAGATCGTTGGTTATTACCTGGGAATGCGGGGAGCCACGCTGGCCACCGCCGAGTCCTGCACCGGCGGTCTGCTGGCTGAGCGGATCACCTCCATCAGCGGCAGTTCGCGCTACTTCGTGGGCGGAGCGGTGGTCTACTCGAATGAACTCAAAACCAAATTCGCGGACGTTCCCGCCAGTCTGATCTCGAAGCATGGCGCCGTAAGCCGCGAGGTCGCTGCCGCCCTGGCCGAGGGCATCCGCAAGCGCTGTAAGGCGACCCTTGCGATCGGTATCACGGGAGTGGCCGGCCCCCTGGGCGGAACGGAAGAAAAGCCGGTGGGACTTGTCTACAACGCTCTTGCCAGTGAAGACGGCACGCAGGTGGAAGAGCGCAAGTTCCCCGGCGATCGCAAACGCGTGCGCTGGTTCGCGACCCAGCTCGCGCTCGATATGGTGCGCAGAAAGTTGATGTAACCGATAGCTGCCGGTTGATAGCTGAGGAATCGTGAGACTTTTTATTGCTCTCGATATCGACGACGCCATCCGCGAACGGATGGCCGGGTTCATGGATGGCCTCCGCGGATTTGCTCCCGACGTTCGCTGGGTACGCATGGAGTCTCTGCACGTCACCCTGAAATTCATCGGAGAAAGACCGCCGGAATTCGTAATCAAACTGACAGAAGCGCTGCACGCCATTCATGGCGCGGAAATTAAGATCGCGTTCCGCGGCTACGGCTTCTTCCCCACCGCGAAATCCGCGCGCGTGTTCTGGGCTGGCATTGAGGCTGGCCCAGGTTTGCAGAAATTAGCCGCCGCTGTCGATGACGTAACCGCCGCATTGGGCGTAGGGAAAGAGGAGCACGCCTTCACTCCGCACCTGACCCTGGCCCGCAGGGGCGGTGGCTCCGGCGCTCCACGCAAACAAAAGGGCGACGGTCCAAACCGGGTGTTTCAAAAGCTGGAGGAGAAATTGGCTGCAATGCCCACGCCGGAGTTTGGTACCATGACGGCCCGCGAGTTCTTTCTCTATCAGAGCCAGCTCTCGCCGAAAGGATCGCGCTACACCAAGCTCCAGGGTTTCGCCCTTCCCCTCGAAGATGCGACCGGCGAAACCGATGCTCGACTAAATCCGTGAATCCTTACCTGCTCATCGCCGCGCTCAGCTATCTTTCCGGATCGATCCCCTTTGGGTATTTACTGGTACGAATTTTTCGCGGCGAAGACATCCGGCGCAGCGGCAGCGGGAACATTGGTGCGACCAATGTCTCGCGCAAATCGCCGGCCTTGGGCATGGTGACCCTGGTATTAGACGCTCTCAAGGGCTTCGTCCCGGTGGCGATGGCGTTGTCCGCCGGGCGGCGCTGGGTCGACCCTCCCTATGTTCTCGCGGCGACCGCGGCATGTTTCGCCATCGTCGGCCACATCTTCCCGGTGTGGCTGAAATTTCACGGCGGCAAAGGAGTGGCCACTGGCCTCGGTTCCTGGATCGGACTGGCGCCCAAAGGCGTGCTGGTCATGGTCGTCGTGTTCGTCGTAATGGTCGCGGTCTTCCGCTACATTTCGCTGGGCTCGATTACGGCGGCAGCCATTTTTCCGGCGGCGGCGCGCCTGCTGCATGACTATCACGAAACCCCGCCCGTGCTTGGCTTCATGGCCGCCTCCTCGCTGCTGATTATCGTCAAGCATCATCACAATATTCGCCGGCTGTTGGCGGGCACCGAAAACAAGTTTCGGCAGGCACATAAATGAGCGAGATTGCCATCGTCGGCGCGGGAGCCTGGGGTACGGCCCTGTCGATCGTCGCGGGACGCAATGGCAATCATCGCGTTCGCCTGTGGGCACACGAGAAAGAAGTTCGCGCCTCAATCGAAGAACGGCATGTGAACGACCTTTTTCTGCCCGAGCAAACCATCCCGCCCAGCGTTCACGTGACCAACGATTTTGCCGAGGCCTTGCAAGCCGCGGAGATCGTCATCAGCGTGATGCCGTCGAATCACTGCCGCCGGCTGTTCGAAAAGATGCAGCCCTTCCTCCGTCCGGAGATGCTCTTTGTGAGCGCGACCAAAGGCCTAGAAGACGGCTCGCTGGCACGAATGACGGAAGTGATTGCACAGGTTCTGTATGAGAAGAAAAACTTTCCTGTTCGCATCGGCGCGATGAGCGGACCATCCTTCGCGAAAGAGGTGGCGCGCGGCGATCCTACCGCGATCACCATCGCTTCCGAAGACGCAGAACTGGCGCAGACTGTGCAGCAGGCTTTGAGCGATCCGCGTTTCCGCCTCTATACCAATCAGGATATGGTGGGAGTGGAACTGGGTGGTTCGCTCAAGAATGTCATCGCGATCGCCGCGGGAGTTTGCGACAGCCTCGGTCTCGGCCACAACTCCGTGGCGGCATTGATCACGCGCGGGCTGGCCGAGATGACACGCCTGGTGGTGGCCTGTGGCGGCAAGCGCGAAACCATGTCAGGACTGGCCGGGCTGGGAGATCTTGTGCTGACCTGCACGGGCGGGCTGTCGCGCAATCGAACCGTCGGCGTCGAGTTGGGACGCGGGCGGCAGTTGCCCGACATCATCGCCGGAATGCACGGTATGGTTGCCGAAGGAGTGCTGACCACGAGCGCTGCCGTGGGGCTGGCGAAGAGTCGTGGCATCGAGATGCCGATCACCGAAAAGATGCACGCCATCCTCCACGACGGCAAATCCCCCCGCGAAGCCATCCACGACCTCATGACCCGCAGCGCCAAAAGCGAAACCGAATTGTGAATACTGAGTTCGTAGCTCGTAGCCCTCAGCTTTTAGCCTTTAGCTCTTAGAACCCATCTGATAAATCGGCTTTGAAAGGGCGCGGCTTCAGCCACTCCGTCCAGAGCCGCATAAATGTTGGGGCTTTAGCCCCTGAGGAGAGCGAAGCTTAAACGTTTGGTCCATTATGAGACTGCTTCTCAGCTGTGGATCGAGGCTCGGCTCTAGATCGAGGCTCGGCTCTAGATTGAGGCTCGGGTCTACATTGAGGCTCGGGTCTACATCCAGGCTCTCACCTTCACCGGATCCGTTCAAAGAGTCTCGAGCTCGTTCTCCGATTCGGTGAGGCTTTCCATCCCCGTCGACGGTTCGGTATTCGGCCGGAATGCCGTCATGGAAGTTGTCATCGGCATGACCCAGCCGCGAAGCCCGGAAGAGACAGCTCATAGCTCGAGGCTGATAGCTGATAGCTCGTAGCTCATAGCTCGTAGCTCGTGGCTCGTGGCTCGTAGCTCGAAGCTCGAAGCTCATAGCTAGAGGCTCGCAGCCCCGCTGACCCAGCCGCGAAGCGGCGGAATTCATTAGCCCCGGGCGTAAGCCCGGGGAAAGTTCCCCATCAGGCCCGAGCCCCGGAGGGGCGACAGCCCATCGAACCCTGTTTCTCCGTGACTCGGTGCTGAAAACACGCCCTTTATCCAACTGCACCCAGCCCGTCACATGCCAAACCAACGCAAAAATCCGCACAAATTTCATACTTTCGTAACCGAGTCAGCCGGTCGGTTTGGCCGAACCATGCGCTTTCCAAAGTAAAATTCACTAATCCCCCAGATACATTCGCATCGCTTGCAGGTGCAGTGTCTTTAGCCACCTTGTCGCTAAAAGTGTCCAATCCGGCACGCATTCCGATCCTCTACGTCATACTCGGCGTACTGGTCGCCATCAGTGTTGTCCCCATGTATTTCTACTCGGCGCAGGTGGAATCGATCAACCGCGACCGCCTGAAAACCAACGAGATGCTGTTGCAGAACACGGTCACGCGCTCGCTGGCCGACGACATTTCCCAGCACGAGGGCTCGCTGCGCATGATGCTGGCAAACTTGTCCTCGGCAATCCAGGTGGCGAGCGGCGGTGATATCGGGGCCGGACACGTGGAGCGGCCGGAGTTGCGTGCCCTGCTTGAAAACTTCGTTTCTTCTTCCGATGACATTGCTTATGCCACGTTGTTGAACGCGCAAGCCAAAGGCATTTCCGCTGGACGCATTGCTCCCGACGCCTTTCTGCGTCGCGAACTGGAGCGCGGTTTCGCGGCGGCGCGCGAAGGCCGAGCCTACAATGGGCAGGCGCTCGTCGTGGGTAGCGGAAAATCGGCGCGCACGGTTGTTCTCGTGAGCAGTCCAGTTCTGTATGGCGGACGCTTTCTGGGAATGATTGGTTCGGTAGTCGATCTGGAATTCCTGATCCGGCGCCTGGAGGAAGTCAGCCGCGCCGGGCTCACGCCCTATGTCGTCGATGCGCAAGGGCGCCTGGTGGCGGCCAGCCACGCCGACTATGCCACCGGTCAGGACATGAAGAACCTTGAAATCGTCCGCAACTTTGTGGACGAGGGCAGCCGGGCGCAGCTCGCCGCCACCAAGGAATTCACCATTCAGGAGGGCAAGAACACCACCGAGATGCTGGGCACCTACAGCCCAGTCACTGCCCTCGACTGGGCCGTGGTCGTCCAAAAACCCCGGCTGGAAGCTTACCGTGGCGTCTTCGAGATGCAGCATACGGCGCGGCTGCTGGCCCTGCTGGCCGTGCTGGCAAGCATCATGGTCAGCTTTTACGCGGCGCGGCGCATTGCCAACCCGCTCAAGGTTCTTACCGAATCGAGCCGGGCCATCGCGCGCGGCGATTTTAGCAAGCGCGTCGAACTTCGCAGCCGCACCGAAATTGGCGAGCTGGCCGACACCTTCAACATGATGTCGGAGGAGTTGCAGCAGTTCGTGCAGGATTTGCAGCGCGCCGCGGAAGAGAACCGCGCCCTGTTCATGGGATCCATCCAGATGCTGGCGGGCGCAGTCGACGAAAAGGACCCCTATACCCGGGGCCACTCCGATCGCGTCACCCGTTACTCGTTGCAGATTGCCCGCGAAATGGGCCTGGATGACGAGTTCCTGGAAACTCTGCGGATCTCGGCGCAGTTGCATGACGTAGGCAAGATCGGCATCGAGGATCACATCCTCAAAAAGCCCGGCGCGCTCACCCCGGAAGAATTCGAGATCATGAAGACGCACACCACCAAGGGTGCGAACATTCTGCGCCCGGTGAGCCAGCTGAAAGAAATGCTTCCCGGCATCGAGTTGCATCATGAGGCGCTCGATGGCCGGGGATATCCCTACGGATTGCAGGGCGACCAGATTCCGCTACTGGCGCGCGTCATCGCGGTGGCCGACACGTTCGACGCGCTTACCACCAATCGCCCGTATCAGCGCGCCTACGAACCGCCGGAGGCGCTGCGCATCATTCAGGGCCTGGTCGGGAAGCGTCTCGATCCCAAAGCAGTGGCCGCACTGATCGCCGTGTACGAACGCGGGGAGATCAAGGTGCGCCGTCTGGTGCGCGCCCAGGCTACCCCGCCGCCACTGCCCGCGCCAACCTCCTCGCACGTTCCCACTGCCCCAGTCCCGCCTCCTGTGGCTGAGCCGGCAACCGAAAGCAAGGCCGCTGCCGCCCGCGCATCTGCCTCGGGCTCTGCCGTCGATCCCGCCGTCCATACCACTCGCTTCTAATCCTGAAGCGACTGCCAGCCTGCCCTGAGCTCGGCGAAAGGTCCTCGCCCGTTCCAGACCGCTATAATGAAAAGTTCACCGTATCCGCGCGTAGGCCCCTATGATTCAGACCCTTTTTGGCAGCCTCGAAGAACAGCAAAAGCCGAGCTTTCTCGACCGCATGAAGGAGGCCGTCTCGCGCACCCGCGAGAACCTCGCCGAGCGCATCGAGGACGCGGTTTCCTTCAGCAAGGAAATCGACCGCAATACCCTCGACGATCTCGAGGCGACCCTGATTGGCGCCGACCTGGGCACCACCACCACGCATGAAGTCCTCGACAAGCTCCGCGAGAAGGCCGACCGCAAGCAAATCAACAACGTGGAAGAACTGAAGCGCCTCCTCAAAGAGGAATTGCTGGCCATTCTGACCGCCGCCAATTCCCAGCCGGTGCAGAAAGTCGACGGCACTCCTGAAGTCATCCTGGTCGTCGGCGTGAACGGAACCGGCAAGACCACAACCATCGGCAAGCTGGCGCAGGTGTTTCGTTCCCAGGGCAAGACCGTTCTGATGTGCGCCGCCGACACCTTCCGCGCCGCCGCCATCGAGCAACTCGAAATTTGGGGACAGCGCACCGGGACGGAAGTGATCAAGACCAAAGCCGGGGGCGATCCGGCAGCCGTGCTGTTTGACGCGCTCCAGGCTGCCAACGCCCGCAAAACCGATTACGTCGTTGTCGATACTGCCGGCCGTCTGCACACCAAGACCAATCTGATGGCGGAACTCGAAAAAATGCGGCGGACCGCGCAACGCATCGTCCCCGGAGCCCCGCACGAGACCTTGCTGGTAATGGACGCGACCACCGGCCAGAATGGATTGCAGCAGGCACGCCTGTTCACCGAAGCCGCCGGCGTGACCGGGATCGTGTTAACCAAGCTCGATGGCACCGCCAAGGGAGGAGTGGTGGTGGCGA
>Ga0307478_10003517_pt1 | contig 11599 bp, 7 predicted proteins | sample atmos_gasesECM4C_2_FD_203713 | JGI IMG/M metagenome (GOLD analysis project Ga0307478, IMG submission 203713) | Hardwood forest soil microbial communities from Morgan-Monroe State Forest, Indiana, United States - atmos_gasesECM4C_05 | ecosystem: Environmental > Terrestrial > Soil > Temperate...
CGGCCGGGGTGATGAAGCGGAGCAACAGCGCGAGCAGCGTGCTCTTCCCCGCACCGCTTGGGCCCGTGAGCACGATCCGGTCCCCCGGCGCGATCGTCAGGTTCACCCCGTCCAGGGCCGGGCTATGACGGCCGGGATAAGCCGCGGTGACGCCGTTCAGCTTGATGTACTGCGTCCGCAGATCGGCGCGGGAGCTGCCGATGCGCGGGGCCGTGACCGCGGACCCGGCCCGGGGCTCGCCCGGTATCGCGGTGTCCAGGATCTCGAAAACGCGTCCGGCCGCGGCGACACCCTCCATGCTCGCGTGAAACTGCGCGCCGACCGCGCGGATGGGCAAGAACGCTTCCGGGGTGAGCAGCAGAACCAGCAGCGCCGTCTCGTAGCCCAGGTGGCCGTACAGGAGCCGGAGCCCGACCTCGACCGCGACGAGGGCGGTTGCGACCGCGGCGGATAGCTCCAGGACCAGCGCGGACAGAAAGGCCACCCGCAGGGTGGACATGGTGGCAGCCCGGTAGTCTTCGGTGACCTTCGCGATCACCTCTTCCTGCACCTTGGCCCGGCCGAACACCTTGAGCGTGGGCAGGCCCTCGACCACGTCGAGGAAGTGGCCGCCGAGGGCGGCCAGCAGCCGCCATTGCCGCCGCGTCTGCGTTTTGGTGTGCCAGCCGACCAGCACCGCGAACACCGGTATCAGCGGCAGGGTCACGGCGATGATCACCGCGGAGACCCAGTCCGCAACCGCCACCCTGGCCAGCACCGCGACCGGCACCAGCACCGCGAGGACGAGCTGTGGCAGGTAACGGGCGAAATAGGAATCCAGCCCGTCCAGGCCTTTGGTGCTCAAGGTGGTGATCTCGCCCGCTCGCTGGCCACCCAGCCACATCGGGCCTAGCTGCAGGGAGCGAGCGGTAAGCGCCCGGCGTAGCTGCGATTTCACCGTCGCGGCCGCTCGCAGCGCGGCCACTTCCCCGCCATAGCTCACCGCCGCCCGGGCCGCCACCACGACCAGCAGCGCTGCCAGGGTGCCGGCCAGCGCGGCCGCGACGTCGCCGCGGGCCGCAACGGCCAGGGCCCGGGCGAGCAGGCCGGCCTGGGCCAGGATCAGTCCCGTTCCGGCCAGGCCGAGTACGAGGGTAACCACCAGGTGAGCGCGCGCGGCCCCGGCATAACGGATCAGCCGACGATCAACCGCCCCGCGGCGGGCCCCGCCACTGACGCCCATGCGGCCGAGTATTCAAGCTAACGAGGACCAGGGGGTCATCCGGCGTGGGTGATGTCTGAGCCGTCGCTCTGGGCGGAGCCTTTGATCACACGAAATGCCGCTATCGGGAGGAGCGCGATAACGGTGAGCGCCGATCCGCTGCCGAGCTGGCGTGAGGCACCCGCAAAGCACGCAATCGTGGAATTCATCGAGGCCGTGACCGATCCTGGCGGGCCGCACTTTGTGCCGGAGCGGGACCGTGTGGCGGTGTTCGACAATGACGGCACATTGTGGACCGAGCAGCCCGTGTACGCTCAGCTGGTCTTCGCGATCGACCGGGCGGCCGAATTGGGCCATCCCACTAGCCTCGAGACGCTGCACGCCGGCGGGATGGAGGCCCTGATCGAGCTGCTGGCGCTCACTCACGCGGGCATCACCACCGACGAGTTCGACGCGGTGTGCCGGAGCTGGCTGGCCTCGGCCCGGCACCCGCGTTTCGGGCGGCCCTACCCCGAGACGGTGTACCAGCCGATGCTCGAGCTACTCGGGCTGCTTGATCGCAACGGCTTCTCCTGCTGGATTATCTCCGGCGGCGGCACCGACTTCATGCGGACGTGGACGGCTGACGTCTACGGCCTGCCACCGCACCGGGTCATCGGCAGCGTCGGGGAAACCGAGTTCCGCATCGGCGACAGCGGGCCCGAACTCATCAAGAGCGCCAAAGTCGAGGTCGTCAACGACGGCCCGAAAAAGCCCAGCTCGATCCACCAGCACATCGGGCAGCGCCCGATCCTGGCCGCCGGGAACACCGACGGCGACCTGGCCATGCTCCAGTGGACCGCAGCCAGCCCGTACCGGACCCTGGAACTGATCGTCCACCACACTGACGCCGAGCGGGAGTACGCCTACGATCGCGACCCCATCCTGGGCAGCGGCACAGACCAGATCCTGGCCACGGCAGCTGACCAGAAATGGACCGTGATCGACATGGCTGCCGACTGGGCTAATGTGCACTCTGCTAGCTGAGAACGCGGGGTCACGCGATGATTGTGGTGATGGCCGGGGTCTCGGGCAGCGGCAAGTCGACGGTCGGCGCCTTGCTGGCGGGCCGGCTTGGCTGGGCGTTCGCTGACGGCGATTCCTTTCACCCTGCCGCCAGCGTGGCCAAGATGGCCGCCGGAATTCCGCTGACCGACGACGACCGGCGGCCTTGGCTGGGCGCTATCGGCGCCTGGATGGATGAGCGCGACGCGGCGGGCGACTCGGGTGTCGTGGCGTGCTCGGCACTCAAACGCGCCTACCGGGATGTGCTCCTGGACGGGCGTCCCGCCGCACGGCTCGTGTTCCTGGATATCGGTCATGACGCAGACATGACCCGGCTCGCCGCCAGGCACGGGCATTTCTTTCCCGCCAGGCTCCTGGCCACCCAGTTCGATGATCTCGAGGTGCCGCGAGCAGCGGCAAACATACTTGTCGTGCCCGCTGACGGCACGCCAGAGGAGCTCGTGGCCACGATCATCCGTCGCCTGAACGTCGCTGACGCGGCAGGTGGCTAGCTAGGCTCGGCGCATTCCGCGATCGTTCTGCCCGTTCGCGGGAACCCCAGATGATCCGTTGGGCGCGCAGAACAAGCGCGCCCATGGCAATCAGCACTGTGACGTTGAGAAGCAACTGGAATGCCGACCCCCGAGCCTCGCCCCAGCTTCCATACCCGGCGGACAGGGCTATATCAGCGGCAGCCGGAATGGTCGTCACTGAGATGAACACCCCGATAAGGGCGCTGGCCCGCGCTTCGGTCAGCGAGACGACACCCACGATCCCTGCCAGGACAGCGACAACGATCGAGAACAAGTTCGGATTGTCGATGAGAGAGGAAACCGGTCGGACGCCCAGCGAGTACAACTTCGGCGTGTGCCCGGACCAGCGGATCGCCAGGGCGAAGAGCAGGGTGACGATCATGGCCGCCGAGAATCCGGCGAGCAGGGCGAGGGCGCCGCGGATTACCGGGCGCCTGGTTCGCTTGTCGATGCCGAGAGCAACACCCATGATCGCGTTGTACTCGGGCCCCACGACCATGGCGCCGACGATGAGGATTGTGGAGTTGGTGAGGATGCCGACCGCGCCGATCAGCCCGGCAATGGCGAGCAGGATGTAGAAACTGGGTGCGTAGACGGCGTCCGCGCGGATCCGGGCCTCGACGACTTCCCATACGGGTGCGACGTCACGCTGCACCAGAAAATGTTCCGCGGCCGGGGGCACCCTTTCACCGAGGGTGGCATCCACGTAATCAACGGCCACGGTGCCGCCGTGGTCATGCTGGAAGGTCTGCAGCTGCCGGAACACGGAGTTGGCGGACCGGGGCCTTACGTCGAACTGGACGGCGTCGCTGGCGGGCCCGCGGGCGGCGCCCGGGAGCACGAGCAGGTTGGAGACGCCCGCGTTGGCGGCGAGTGCCTCGACTAGGTCATGGGTCCGATCAGGCAAGCTGACCAGGCGTACATGAAAGGTCATAGTCGCTCTACCTCGGGTAGATCACGATGACCGCGATCCGCAGGCTGCGCCGCGAGCACAGGGCCCAGGGACACCAAGATGTCACCAGGCTCCGGCGTCGGCGTGCTGGTTTGAGTGACGGCAGTGAGCTGCCCGTCCGCGCGCACCACGAACAGGAGGTCCTGTCCGGCGGGCAGCACGCCGTCGGCGCCGTGTACCACGATCCGCGCCCCGTCCTGATACCGCTCGGTGACCGCCGGCCTGGTCATGCCAGCGGCGAACAGGATGTGCCCGGTGGTGTAGGGAGCGACCACTCCGTGGCTGCGCTGGGGCGGCGCCAGGCGGTATACGCGCCCGTCGACGGTCTCCGTCAGCAGCACCGAGGCGAGCGCGTTGAAGTCGTCCTCGTCGGTCAGCAGGAGCACGGCCGTGATGCCCTCGAGTCGCGCGCCGCGGCCGGTGGCCGCCGCGAGCAGCTCACCAGGCGCCAGTTCCAGCCCGGCCCGCCTGATCTGTTCCCGTTGCTGGTCCAGGCCCGCCCACATCACTACCTCCAGGCCCGCGGACTGCAGGGCCCGTCCCAGGTCGACCACCCAGGCCGCGCCGCCGACCAGAAGCGGCCGGGTGCGGCCGGGCCGGCTGACGCCCAATCGCCGGGCGGCCGGCGCCGCGGTCAGGCCGTACAGGGTCACCGTGGCCACGATGACGACGAACGTGACAGGCAGGATCTTGCCGGCGCCGCCGACGCCCTTAGCGACTAGGCCCGCCGCGAACGTCGACGCGGTGGCGGCCGCGACAATGCCGCGGGGAGCCATCCAGCCGATGAAGGCACGCTCGCCCTTGTTCAGATCCGTCCCCAGCGTCGACGCGAACGCAACGATAGGCCTGGCCACGAGCACCAGGACAGCGATCAAGCCGAGCGTAGGCAGCAGCAAGTGCCGGAGCGACGCCGGAGTTACGGTGGCCGAGATGGAAATGAACAGGACGCCGATGATCAGCTGGACGAGCGTCTCGAAGAACGGGCGACGCGACGGGATGTCGAAACCCCGCCGATTAGCCAGGGCAAGCCCCATGAAAATCGCCGCGATGAGTCCGGTGTCCTCGCGAATCACGTCACACGCGGCGGCCACCGCGATCACCGCAGCGAGTTGCGCGGTAGTGCCGAGCAGTTCGCCGAGCCGGAGCTTGCGCAGCAGCAGCCAGAGCAGTGCGGTGCCGATCACCCCGCCGGCGACGCCGACGCCGACGCTGGCCGCAAATTGCCCGAGTTGGCTGCCCGGCCCTTTGCGGGTGCTCGCGACCACGCCGTGGAACACCAGCGCGCCGAGGATTCCGCCGACCGGGTCGATCAGCGACCCCTCCCAGATAAGGATCTGCTGCAACCGTTCAGTGGGCCGGACGAAACTGAGCAGCGGGCCGACGACGGTCGGTCCCGAGACGACGAGGATGATTCCGAGCATCAGCGCCGCGCCGCGCGACATGCCCAGCAGCGGTGCGGCCACGGAGGCAGCGAGCGCGGTAGTGATCAGGACCCCGAGCACAATAAGGCGGATCACCACCTTGCGGGTGTGGCCCTTGAGCTTGCGCATATCGAGACTCAGGCCTGCGTCGTAGAGGATGACGGCCACCGACAAGGACACCAGCGGCTCGAACGCCGGCCCGAGGAGGTTCTGCGGGTTGACGTCGCTGGTCAGGGCGCCCGCGATGAATCCGGCCGGCAGCAGCACGATGATGGCGGGAATGCGCAGGCGGCTGGCGAGGACCTGGGATCCGACGGCGAGTGCGAGGATCAGGCCGACACCGGTCAGGATCTGGTTGGTCGTCAAGCCAGCCTCCGATAACACAGAGCCCGTTAGTTAATTTGCCAACCGTTCATTTACCGGTTGCGCGCGCTTCACCTCGGGCCATTTGTCACCTCTCAAATGTGGTCTTGGCCAGCGCGGTAATCATCACCCGCATTGGGTGATGAACCGCGCCGACCGGCTACGTAGAAAGGCAATGGAGGCCGGCCGCATATCAGCTAGCGCCACGATCACGTCGGACAAGGTCGGCGCGACACATGGTCAGTGCGCTATATCGAAACGCGACAGGGGTCGACAGTGGGTGCTGAACGGGATCGGGTAGCTGGGTTCGGGCGGCTGGAAGACGGACTGCGGCAGGCCGGCGAATGGTACCGGTGGGGGCCGTACGTGAGCGAGCGCCAGTGGGGCACGGTGCGGGAGGACTACAGCGCGGACGGCGAGGCGTGGGATTACCTGCCGCACGATCACGCGCGGTCGCGCGCCTACCGGTGGGGTGAGGACGGCCTGGCCGGGTTCTGCGACGTGGAACAGCGGCTGTGCCTGGGCCTGGCGCTGTGGAATGGCCAGGACCCGATCCTGAAGGAGCGGGCGTTCGGCCTGACCGGCGCGCAGGGCAATCACGGCGAGGACGTCAAGGAGTACTGGTGGTACCTGGACGCGCTTCCGAGTCACGTGTGGAACCGGTGGCGGTATCACTATCCGCAGGGCGCGTTTCCCTATCAGGAGCTCATCGAGGTGAACGGGGCGCGTAACCGCGAGCAGCCCGAATACGAGCTGCTGGATACCGGAGCATTCGACGACGACCGGTACTGGATTACCGAGGTGCACTACACCAAGGCCAGCGCCGACGACCTGCTCATGACCATACAGGTGACGAACGCCGGCCCGGAGCCCGCCACGCTGCACGTGCTGCCGACCGTCTGGTTCCGCAACACCTGGTCCTGGGACGTGGACGCCCCAAAGCCGGCGATGCAGGCGGTGGGCGATTCAGCAGTGGGGATCGATCATCCGTTCGTCGGCCAGATGGAGCTGATCGCCGGCCCCGGACCAGACGGGACACTGCCGACCGCGGTGTTCTGCGAGAACGAGACGAACGTAGCGCGGCTGTATGGCTCGGCGCCGCTGACGCCGTATCCGAAGGACGGCATCAACGACCACGTGGTGACCGGGGCGGCCACCGTGAACCCCGATCGCACGGGCACCAAGGCCGCGTTCTGGTATCAGGTGACGGTGGGAGCCGGTGAGACCGCTGAGCTGCGGCTGCGGCTGCGGACCCCGCCCGCCCAGGCGCCCAGGGGGAAGGAGAACGACCCCCTCGGGGCCCAGTTCGACCAGGTCACCGCTCAGCGGCGGGCCGAGGCCGACGAGTTCTACGGCGAGCTCACCCCGGCCACGGCGACCGCGGACGAGGCGATGGTGATGCGGCAGGCGTTCGCCGGGATGCTGTGGAGCAAGCAGCTGTTCTACTACGACGTGGCCCGCTGGCTGGACGGGGACCCGACGCAGCCGACGCCGCCGCAGCAGCGGCTGAAGGGCCGGAACGCCCGGTGGCGCAACTTCAACGCGTTCGACATCATGTCGATGCCCGACAAATGGGAGTACCCCTGGTACGCGGCCTGGGACCTGGCGTTCCACTGCGTCGCCCTGGCCCACGTGGACCCGGCGTTCGCCAAGTACCAGCTGATCTTGCTGTGCCGGGAATGGTTCCAGCATCCCAACGGCGCGCTGCCGGCGTACGAGTGGGACTTCGGGGACGTTAACCCGCCGGTGCAGGCGTGGGCCGCGGTCGAGGTGTTCGCGATCGACGGGGCCCGCGACATCGACTTCGTCAGCCGGGTCTTCGACAAGCTGCTGGTCAACTTCGGCTGGTGGGTCAACAGGGAGGATGCCGAAGGCAACAACCTGTTCGAGGGCGGCTTCCTGGGCCTGGATAACATCGGCCCGATCGACCGCTCGCACTTGCCGGTGGGCGGCATCCTGGAGCAGTCCGATGCCACCGGCTGGATGGGCTTCTACGCGATCGCTATGGCCTCCATGGCGGTGATCTTGAACCGGTCCGGCCAGCGCCCGGGCACGGACCTGGTGCTCAAGTTCCTCGAGCATTTCGCCGCCATCACCGACGCGCTCGAGGGCCTCGGGCTGTGGGACGAGACCGACGGGCTCTACTACGACAGGCTCGTGACGCCAAGCGGCGAGGCCGTCCCGGTGAAGGTCCGGTCGATGGTCGGAATCATCCCGATCCTGGCCGCCGCCGTCATCGACGACAAGGATCTCGAGACCTCGCTCGTGGTCGGCAAGCAGTTCGCGGATTTCCTGAACCGTCAGGGTATCGCCAACCGGGAAAAGCTCAGCGAGATCGGCCTGCTCCGGGGGGAGCGCGGCCAGCAACGGATGCTGCTCAGCCTGGCCGGCGTGGACCGGCTGGAGAAGCTGTTCGCGAAGCTCTTCGACGAGAGCGAGTTCTTGTCCCCGCACGGCCTGCGGGCGGTCTCGGCCTACCACCGGGAGCACCCCTATGTGCTCGAGGTCGAGGGCATCCGGGCGACCATCGACTACGAGCCGGCCGAGTCCACCACCGCGATGTTCGGGGGGAACTCCAACTGGCGCGGTCCGCTCTGGTTCCCGCTGAACTACCTGGTCATCGCGGCCCTGGAACGCTATTACCGGTTCTTCGGCGACGAGTTCACCATCGAGTACCCGACCGGGTCGGGCGTGCAGCTGACCCTGAACAAGGTGTCCGCGGACCTGCAGGACCGGCTGATCTCGATCTTCACCCGCGGCCCAGACGGCCGACGGGCCTGCTTCGGCGGGACCGAGCGACTGCAGCAGGATCCCGCCTGGCACGACAACCTGATCTTCAGCGAGTACTTCCACGGCGACAACGGAGCCGCGATCGGCGCCTTCCACCAGACCGGCTGGACGGGGCTCATCGCCGACGTGATCCGCCGCCGGCACGGAGCGGTCGATCCCGTCGGAGACGTCCTGCGGCGCATCAACAGGGAGGGCTAGCGATGAACGCCGTATCAGGGCAGACCCCTACCGCGCTGCCCGGCAGCCCCTTCCCGCTGGGCGCCACCCCCGGTGAGGGGGGCACCAACTTCGCGGTGGCCTCCGCAGTCGCCGACGGGATGGTGCTGTGCCTGTTCGACGAGGCCGGCGGGGAAACGCAGATCCCGCTGCGTGATTACGACGCGGGCGTCTGGCATGCCTTCGTACCCGGGGTCGGGGAAGGGCAGGCCTACGGATACCGGGCCACCGGACCGTATGATCCGGCTGGCGGCGTCCGCTGCAATCCGGCCAAGCTGCTGCTGGATCCCTATGCGCGGGCCATCAGCGGATCAGTCACGTTCGGGCCTGAGGTCTTCGGGTATGCCGCCGAGGATCCGGATGCGCCGAGCGTCGCGGACTCCGCGGCCAGCGTGCCGCGAAGCCTGGTGATGGCCGAGGATGCATTCCGCTGGCGCGAAGGCACCCATCCGCGGCACCGGTTCTCCGACACGATCATCTATGAACTGCACGTCAAGGGTTTCACCATGCGCCATCCGGGGATCCCGCCGGAGCTGCGCGGAACGTACGCGGGCCTAGGCCATGAAGCCGCCGTCGCCCACCTGCTTGACCTCGGGGTAACCGCCGTCGAGCTGCTGCCGGTACACGAAAGCGTCCCCGAGGCGTTCCTGCTGCAGCGCGGGCTCACGAACTACTGGGGCTACAACACGATCGGCTACTTCGCCCCGCATCAGGGCTACTCGGCGGCGGTTCGGGCCGGGAAACCGGGCGGCCAGGTGGACGAGTTCAAGGCCATGGTCGACGCGCTGCACGCGGCCGGGCTCGAAGTGCTGCTCGACGTGGTGTTCAACCACACCGCGGAAGCCGGTCAGTTCGGACCGACCCTGTGCTACCGGGGCCTGGACAATCGGGGGTACTACCGGCTGGATGACGACGACCCCAGGCTTTACTACGACACGACCGGCTGCGGCAACTCGCTGAACGCCGGTGATCCGGTGACGCTGCAGCTGATCATGGACTCGCTGCGGTACTGGATGACCCAGATGCACGTGGACGGCTTCCGGTTCGACCTGGCCACCACGCTCGGCCGCCAGTCCGGCGGCTTCCAGCAAGTGTCGGCGTTCTTCGACCTGGTCGCGCAGGATCCGGTGGTGTCCAGAGCCAAGCTGATCGCCGAGCCGTGGGATGTCGGCCAGTTCGACAGCTACGACCTCGGCCGGTTCCCGCCGCGGTGGCGCGAGTGGAACGGCAAGTACCGCGACACGATGCGCGACTTCTGGCGCAGCCACCCCGTCGGCCTCGGCGAGTTCGCCACCCGCTTCTGCGGGTCGTCGGACCTGTACGCGGGCTCGCGCCGCCGCCCCACGGCGTCGGTGAACCTGATCACGGTCCACGACGGCTTTACCCTCCGGGACCTCGTCTCTTACGACGACAAGCACAACGAAGCCAACGGTGAGTCCAACCGGGACGGGACCAGCGACAACCGGTCCTGGAACTGCGGGGCGGAGGGCCCGACCGACGACCCCGATGTGCTGGCGCTGCGAGAGCGGCAGTCCCGGGCCATGCTCACCACCCTGCTGCTGTCGTTCGGCGTGCCGATGCTGCTGGGCGGCGACGAGATGGGCCGGACCCAGCAGGGCAACAACAACGCCTACTGCCAGGACAACGAGATCGCCTGGGTTGACTGGGCCCAGCCCGACACTGCGCTGCAGGACTTCACCAGACGGCTGGTCGCCCTACGCAAGGCACACCCGGTGTTCCGCCGCCGCCGTTACCTGTCCGGGACGGAAGCATCCGAGCTGCGCTGGTTCACTCCCGCAGGCACCGAGATGACGGCTGCCGACTGGTCGGACGAGGGCGCCCGGGCCATCGGGCTCTACCTGGACGGATCCGACGATCCGGACCGGGCCGCTGATGGCACGCCGCTGCTCGATGACGACTTCCTGGTCTTCGTCAACGCCTGGTGGGAACCGCTGGACTTCATCCTGCCGGTCACCAGGGGGCAGGCATCGTGGCGTATCGATGTCGACACCTACGACCCGGCGGCACCCGGCAGCTCCACCGCTGCGCCGCAGGGCGCGGGCGATCACGTCACCGTCGGCCCCCGGTCCATCGTGGTGCTGTCCGATCCGCGCCGGGACTGACCGTGCCGTTGCCGAGTGGAATTCAAGCGTGCAGCCACACGCTGGCGAAGGTGCTTTTCCGGCCGATGGCCAATCACCCCGGAGGGGTGATGTCCGGTTCCATCGATGCGATGAAAAGTCGGGATAACTCACCAACGGCAAGGACGGGGACGTCATGTCTGTTACAACGGAGAAAAGGAACAGCCTGCCCACATTCAGGTCCGGCCTGCTGATCACCGGAGGGTCGCTCATCGGCGCGGGCGCTCTGATCGCGCTGGCGGGCATGGCCGTCGGCGGAACGCATGTGGTCTCGGCGACCCGCCGTTGGATCCTGGAAATGGACGTGCCGCCGAGCGAACTGGCGAAGATCAAGTGGGCACAGGCCAGGTCCGCCGCGGCGGCCGGTACCGCTGCCTGGCAGAACGGCGTCTCCGCTCGCGATACAGCCGGGACCTGACTGGCCGGCTGCTTGCCGGCTGGTAGCCGCATGCGCGCTGGCCAGCCGGTCGGCAGCCCTCCTGACCAAGGGGTGTAGATGACGAACGTCGACTTGGCGCGGGTGGAGTTCGCGTTTGTGACGATTAATCATTTCTTTTTCGTCCCGATTACGATCGGTCTGGCGTTCTTGACCGCGTTGCTGCAGACGGCGTGGCACCGCAGCGGGCGTGATGATTACCTGCGGCTGACCCGGTTCTTCGGTGTTCTGCTGGTGATCAACGTGGCGATCGGGGTGGTGACCGGGCTGGTGCAGGAGTTCCAGTTCGGGATGAACTGGGGTGCGTACTCCCGGCTGGTCGGCAACATTTTCGGTGCGCCGCTGGCGATGGAGGGGCTGGCCGCGTTCTTCCTGGAGTCGACGTTCCTCGGGTTGTGGCTGTTCGGCTGGGACAAGCTGCCCAAGCGGGTGCACCTGGCGACGATCTGGGCGGTCTTCTTCGGCAGCGTGCTGTCGGGGGCGTTCATCATGGCGGCCAACT
>Ga0307478_10003518_pt1 | contig 11593 bp, 6 predicted proteins | sample atmos_gasesECM4C_2_FD_203713 | JGI IMG/M metagenome (GOLD analysis project Ga0307478, IMG submission 203713) | Hardwood forest soil microbial communities from Morgan-Monroe State Forest, Indiana, United States - atmos_gasesECM4C_05 | ecosystem: Environmental > Terrestrial > Soil > Temperate...
TGGTGATGAGCATGAAGCGGTCCATCGATTCGCCGATGAAGTGGGCGGGTTCGTCGCCGGGGTGCGGGATATTGTCCATGCCGAAGAAGTGCGAGGGGTAGATCATCGGCGAGAGGACGTCGCAGTACCGGGCCATCTGGACGATGTCTTGTCCGGTGTGGGAGAGGTCGACCTGGCGTTGCCAGGCCATTACGCCGAAGACGTCGAGCGAAAGCAAGACGCCCGTGGGATGGAGTTCGGCATAGGCCTTCTTCAGGAATCCGGCGATGACGTCGGAACGTTGGGGGCCGCGGGGAGTTTTTGCGACCTGACAGCCGGTCTTTCGCGCCTTCGGGGCTTGTCCGTTCTTTGCGGCTGTCCCACGGCTGGCGCTGTGGGCTGCATTCTTTTGCCCCTTCGGGGCTGCGGAGGTGGCATCGGCAGCAGGGTTAGAGGCTGCAATCGTTCCGGTTCCGCCTTGCATCGCTGCGGCGGGACGGCCGACGCGGCCGTCGCCACATGAGTTTTGCTGATCCTCTTGCGCGGATTCGGTTGGGGCCGGTTCCGGTTGATCTTTTTGGAAGACGAACTGGGCGTCTTTCTGGTCGCCTTCGGCGGGGAAGCGGACGTAGTCGAACTGGATTTCGTCGACGCCGAGTTGGGCTACGTGCTTGGCCAGGGCGATGTCATAATCCTGCACTTTGGGGTTCGAGGGATCGGTCCAGACCAGCTTGCCATTTTCACGCCACGCGGTGTGGTTGCGGCGAGACTGGACGGCCAACTCAGGATGCGTCACAACCAGGCGCTCGTCGCGGAAAATGGCGATGCGGGCGATGGCATGCATGTTCTGCTGGTGCAGGAAATGGACCAACTTGGGTACGTCGTGGATGTAGACTTTGTGCTCGCCAAGCAGCGGATGCTCGAAGGGGATGTTTACGCTGCCGTCGGAGTCCTTGATATCGAAGACGACGGCGTTGCCGCCGACTTCGCGCCAATGCTTGATGATGCGGAGTCCGTGGTCGCTGGCGGCCATGACGCCGGTCAGGTAAACGGCGCGGACTTCGAAGTCTTTGGGAACCGGGATCGTCTTTTCGGTGATGGGGGCGGGCAGTATCCCGGGGATGATGATCTGTTCGTTGGCTTTGAGGATGTTGGACGAGCCGGACTTATGGTTCACGGCGCGGATGGCCTCGGCCAGTTCGCTGGAAGTCAGGTACGACGTCTTGCCCAGGTACCGATGAGCAATGGTGGGGATGGCTTCTCCGCGCTTGGCGGTATAGAGTTCAGTGCCGAATGTAGGCGCCGCGGGAGTCGTGTTCTTGGCTGGATCGGGGACGGTGGCGCTCACGGGACGCAGTTGGGGATTAGCTGGCGCTGCTGGCCGGGATGTCTGGGCCAGTACGGCGAAATCGGAAACCGGGTGCGGGCTGAGTCGCCAGGCGGCTGCGGCGAAAAGAAGACAAGTGATTGCGATGATGATGCGAATGGACGAAAGACGCACAAGTTCCTCCCCGTAGAACTTCCAATTGCGATCGTAGACAGGGGTCTGGGGGGTCGCTAGTTACGTGGGTCGTGGACAATTAGTGTCTGAGTGGCTAGTAGCGAGTAACTCCGGGTGGGATTCACCGCACTTCGGGCTTCGACTTCTCTCGGCCGCTCGGCTTCGCCTTTGCGGAACGGCTGAGGTGGCGGTCACCAAATGGGCGGGTTACGGTGCATGTTCCTTCCCCGATGCTGCAAAGGTTTGCTCTTTACATCTGCAGGGGAGCAGGATGGGTGGCTCGAAACAGGGCGGAGAAGGGGCTAAGTCTCGCCGAATGTGAACGTTAATGTGCGAGCCGGATTGGGACAATGCGTGGCCTACTGCTTGCTTATTCCTCAGGCGGGACGGACGCGCCACAGTCTGGGCGCTGCAAGCATCTAATTCAGAGTCGCAGTTTCCAGAACGTCGGCCCAGGAAATGCGGTAGGGGCCTACGAAGTCCGGAGAAAAACAGAGAAGAGCCGAAAAAAACGGCCGAAAGGAAGAAGTCCGGGGCTCCGGGCAGGGATCTTATGAGAACGAATCTCGCAACAGTGCTCGATCCACACCGTCGTAGCAACGATGCTGGAGAGTTTGAAACCGCTCTGCGCCGGCGCATCGTCGGGCAGGACCAGGCGATTGAAAAGGTGGTCGAGATCTATCAGATGTTTCTGGCCGGGCTGAATCCGCCGGGCCGACCGGTGGGCAACCTGCTGTTCCTCGGGCCGACGGGGTCCGGCAAGACTCGGGTGGTGGAGGCGATGGCCGAGGCGCTCTTCGGAGACGCGCGGGCTTGCATCAAGATTGACTGCGCCGAATTCCAGCACTCGCATGAGATTGCCAAGCTGATTGGATCACCTCCGGGATATCTGGGACATCGCGAGACGCATCCACTGCTGACGCAGGAAGCGTTGAACCAGTGGTTCACGGAGAAGCTGAAGCTCTCGATTCTGCTGTTTGACGAAATCGAGAAGGCGTCGGACTCACTGTGGCAGTTGCTGTTGGGGATTCTCGATAAAGCCACGCTGACGCTGGGCGACAACCGGCGCGTGGATCTGTCGCAGTGCATCATCATTATGACCTCGAACCTGGGCGCGAGCGAGATGACGAGCCTGGTGGATGGCGGCTTCGGGTTTGCGCCGAAGGCGGTTGAGGTCGATCAGTCATTCGATGACAAGATTCAGAGGACAGCGGTCGAGGCGGCGCGGCGCAAGTTTACCCCGGAGTTCATGAACCGCATCGACAAGACGGTAGTGTTCAAGACGCTCCGCGACGAACATCTGGCACAGATTCTGGATATCGAGCTGGGCATGGTGCAGCAACGCGTGCTGATGGCGGCAGGCACGAATCAGTTCGTGTTCAACTGCACGGCTTCGGTGAAGGATTATTTGCTGCGGGAAGGAACCGACCCGCGGTACGGAGCGCGGCACCTGAAGCGGGCGATCGAGCGGAACCTGGTTTTCCCGCTGGCAAACCTGGTGGCAACCGGGCAGGTGAAGCTGGGAGATTTCGTTCGCGTGGACATGGCTTCGGAAAGCCGGATGATTTTCGTCAAGGAAGCTGAGAACTCGATGGCGCCGATCATGCTGGAGCGCTACGGAACGGCCGCCCCGAACCAGCCGGCTGCGCGCGCGGCGCGGACTGCCGCGAACAACCGCCGGGATTTTGGAGCCAGCCCTTCGGTGGCGGAGAGCAAATAGTTTTCGTTCTTGTAAGACCTCGCTAGACCGCATCTCGCGAGTTCGTTTCTCACTCGATGGCGCCGGAACCCTTCCGGCGCCTTTTTTATTGTGAAGCCGGATGAGGAAGCCTAATTCTTAGCGTTGCCTTCTTGGACCTGGGATCGGAGCGGAAATCCTCGAACGCCGGGTCGCAGTGATGGAGTGACCAGCGACACGATCGGGTGCCTGCATAACTAGGGGGCGGATCTCAGGGTTGCGTTGCGGGAAGAACGTTGCCCCGCGTCTGGAGTGGCCAATTCCGGAAGTAATCATGAAGGCACTCCACGGTAATTCTCAAAACAGCTAGCATTCTTGAGCGCGGTCCCGTCGGCGCGCTATCCTGCATGTACCTGTCCGTGTGTGGTTCCGCTTCCTGCATGTTTGCAAGAGGAAACATTTTCGGAAGGCTTCCCCTCGTCAAGAAGCTCTTCGTCATCGTCGGTGCCTTTGTCGCCATCGTAATTTGCGTCTTCTTCCTGGGAGTTTTCCGGTCGGACATCTTGAGCGGTGTTCGGGCCTATGTTGGCGGGGAAGGGCTTTGGTCCAAAGCGCAAAAGCGAGCGGTTTTGAGCCTCATGCGGTACGCGGAGGCTCACCACGAGAGCGACTACCAGGAATATCTGGACGATATCGCGGTTCCGGAGGGCGACAAGCTGGCTCGGCTGGAACTGGAGCATCCGAAAGCCGATATGGATGTCGTCTGGCGTGGCTTCGTCCAGGGACGCAACAGTCCGGACGATGTTGAAAGCATGGCCAGGCTATTCCGCCAGTTTCGGCACGTAGGCTACATGGCGCAGGCGATTGCCATTTGGACCGAGGCCGACGAGTACGTCGACCGACTGCGGGAACTGGCCGCTGATCTGCACCTGGAAATCGCGTCGGGCCATCCGGATCCGCAGAAGATTCAGCTGATCAAAAATCAGGTCGCCGTGATCGATGCCCGGCTCACACCGCTGGAAGATGAATTTTCTGAGACGCTCGGTAAGGGAGCGCGCTGGATCAACGGTGTGCTGGCATTCGTGGCATTCGTTGCCACCGCGATGCTTTTGTTCAGCGGGATCGTCCTCTCGGGGGCCGTGCTGAAACAGATTCGCCAGTCAGACGAGAAATATCGCAATCTCATCAACACTGCCAACGATGCCATCCTCGTGATCGATGCCGAGACGCGCCGCATTCTCGAGGCGAACAACAAGGCGTGCGAGGTGCTGGGGATTCCTGACCACGAACTCCTCGGTCTGCGAGATGATCAGCTTTATCCTGCGGACAAGTTAGAACAGTACCGGCAGCAGCTGACTCCGTCGAGTGGCGTCACTGCGCGGGGAGCGGAGTTGGAGCTGCTGAGAGCGGATGGCTCAACGGTACCGGTGGAAGTTAGCGTGGGTACTGCCGAGGTCAGCGGACGACCGGCAATCGTCGGAATCTTCCGTGACATTCGCGATCGCCTGCAAGCGGCAGCGGTGCTGCGGCGCAGTAAAGAGCGTTTCGGCTATCTCATCCAGAATCTCTCCGACATCATCAGCGTCGTTGCGGTCGACGGTACGATCCTTTACCACAGTCCATCCGTGGAACGAGTAGCCGGTTTTTGCCCCTCTGAATTGGTGGGCAAGGAGTTGTTCGATTTTATCCATCCCGAAGACGCCGCACCGATTCGAGCCGCTCTCGAACAAGTAATGTTGCATGGAGGGACGTCGGCTCCTCACGAATTTCGCTTCCGCCATAAAGAGGGGTCGTGGGTATGGCTCGAAGCATCGAGCAACAATCTGCTGAACGACGCCGCCGTAGGTGGGATTGTCGTGACCTCCCGCGACGTAACGGCACGCCGGGTACTGGAAGAGCAAGTGCGTCAGGCTCAGAAAATGGAAGCGGTGGGACGCCTGGCCGGCGGGATCGCTCATGACTTCAACAATATGCTGATGGTCATTCGGGGATACGCCGAAATCGTGCTGCACCAGGCTGCCTCGGTGCCTGGTGTCGTGCAGTGCGGCGAAACCATCGTCCGCACAACGGAAAGCGCCGCCAGCCTGACCCGGCAATTGCTCTCATTTGCTCGCAAGCATGTGTTCAGCCCGCAGACAGTCGATCTCAACTCACTAGTCGGAGAGATGGGGAACATGCTGCGCGGTCTGGTCGGAGAAGAGGTAGACCTTGTGGCCAAGCTCGACCCCGGTCTCTGGGCGATCAGCGCGGATCCTGGGCAAATCGAGCAAGTCATCATGAATCTGGTGGTCAATGCCCGGGACGCCATGCCGCAGGGTGGGAAGGTCGGACTGGAAACGACGAACCTCATCGTAGAGGATGAGTCTAAGCGCCACCATAGCGTCGTTCCACCTGGCAGTTACGTGAGGCTCACCGTGTCGGACACTGGAGTTGGCATGGATCATGAGACCCAGAGCCACATCTTCGAGCCTTTCTTCACTACGAAGAGTAAAGGGAAAGGCACCGGCCTTGGCCTCTCGGTCGTGTACAACATCGTGCGCGGAAGCGGCGGCCACCTCCGGGTTAGCAGCGAGCCTGGAAGGGGCTCGTTGTTTCACGTGTACTTCCCGCGCTGTCAGGAAGCCGTGGCCGAAGGTCCGGTGCAAGCCCCGTCCGACTCCGCTCTTACCGGGACCGAGACGATACTTGTATCTGAAGACCAGCCTGACTTGCGCTGGATGATCTGCCAGTATCTGCAAGAACTCGGTTACTCGGTACTGGAAACAAAAGATGGCACTGACGCCGTTGCTCTGGCTGAGCAGTACAACGGCACAATCGATGTGCTGCTGACTGACGTTGTCATGCCCGGCATGCGCGGACCTGAAGTCGCGAATCGACTCAGCTCCGCGCGTCCCGGCATAAAAATCATCTATATGTCGGGCTACACAGAAGGCGCGTTTGGTTCCGGCGGCGGGGAAGAGCTCAATCAAACCGCTCCAGTGCTGCAGAAGCCCTTCAAGCTCGATCACCTGGCAGCGAGGATCCGCGAGGTCCTCGGCACACCCAGCCGGCCTTGAACGAGTGCGGAGCGGGTGCTTTCCGATTAAACTGCTCCGAAAAGTCAGGAAAATCAAGGCAGCAGCCCGAACACGGCTACGCCATTCGTCGTGCCCACGAAGACCTTGCCGTTCGCGATCGTCGGGGTGATGAACTTGTTGCCCGCGCCCAACTGATCGCGGCCGTTGCTGGCCTGGTTGCTGTTGTAGAGTTCGGTGAGCGTGCCGGCATTGTAGGCGTGCAGCACCGCTGGGTTGGTATTTTCCACTGCCCAGACGATTCCGTTGCTCGGGCCGTTCGCCGAAATGCTGGGTGTCGCGCCGGGATAACCGAAACTGTTGCTGGTTTGCGCTGTTGCGCTTGCCGACAGTTTCGCTTTGGAGATCGGGAACGCCTGGATTGGGCTGCCTACAGATCCGTAGTAAACCGTGTTGTTGAAATACGCGGGCATCGCAAAAACCTCACCGGGGAACACTCCCGCGAGCTCCTGATAAATGCCGCTGTTGTTGGAGCTGAATTTGCCCATCGAGTCGCGATTGACCACATACAGGTTGGTATCTTTGCCTGCACCAACGGCCAGATGCAGAGTGTGCCCTGAGCCGTCGCTGAGATCGGGTAGGACAAGCGCATCGCTGGAGCCGAGGTCGGTGTCGGTGCTGTTCTCCGATGCCTGGTTGTCCATCTCGAAGTAGTCAGCGACGGCCAGCCGATTGCCTGAGGTTGAGACCTTCGTGAAGGCGTTGCCGTAGTCACCATCGGCGGGAAAGCCCTGCGCGTTGAGGGTGGTGTCAAAATCTCCGTTGGCGTCAAGAAAATAAATGTTGCCGGAACTGTCAGCGGCAAGCCCGCCTCCTGACATCCAGATAGCGCCATCGCTGCCGTTGGGCGTGACGTTCAGCACGCTCGTTTGTGCCAGCGTGCTTTCGCTGTAGCCCATGATCCATCCTGTGTAGGGGCGAATGTCACAGTGCGAGGCCCAACTCATGTAGACGACGCCGTTGAGTAACAGCAGCGCGGCGCGCTCCTTGTATTGTTTGGGATCGAAAACCACGCTGGTGCCGTTGGTGTTGTCGCCGGTTCCGGGATAGGTCGCCTGGATCTCGACCGGGCCACGGAGCAATTCGGTTCCCAGCGCGAGGTCGAGCGCGTGCAGGCGCTGGTGGTAGTTGCCCGATCCGTCTTTCGACATGGCCACAACGTAGACCGCGCCGTGAGGTCCCTGTTTTGGATCGATGACCGGCGTTGCCGTTACTCCGATTTCGGGAGTCACCTGGCTGCAGCCTCGATCGTCGGATGTAGTCTCGCCAGCCTTCAAGGTTGTGATCTGCCAGATCTTCGAACCGGTATCAGCGTCGAAGGCATAGACCGAGCCGTGCTCGGTGGCAACGATCAGCAGATTGTGCGAGCCGCTGGTCTGGACTGAAATGTTCGAGGCGTAAAGCGGTTCGGCGTCGACGAGGCCATCGACGGGATAGAAGCCGATCTTGCCGAATTTCGCAGAATTCACGTTGCTGGTGGTGAGCGTAGTTTCAGTCAAGTTTTGGCCAGTGCGGGCAATGTCGTTGTGGTAGGTCAGGACGTCGGTGGTCCCAGGTACTTTCGGGTCGACCGCCAGGGTTGCGGCATTGCTGGTTGCCTTTCCCAGCGAGTTGCTCACCACGACGCTGAACTCGGTTCCATTGTCAGACGCGGTCGTTGTGGGTGTTGAATAGCTTGCGGACGTTGCTCCGGCAATCGCGGTGGTGCCCTTTTGCCACTGGTAGGTCAAAGGTGACATTCCGGCGGCAGTCACGGAGAAAGTTGCGGTTTGGCCGACGATAACAGTTTGGTTCGCGGGTTGAGTGACAATCGTGGGAGCGGTTGGGGTCGCGGCCTGCATTGCGGACTGCGACACACCACCGCAGCCCGCGAGGATTGAACTCACTATAAGGAGAAATAATGTAGCCGTTAGCCGGTGCAGATTTACTCCCTCCGCGAAATCCGACTGGCAGCGATCATGCCAGCGGCTTGGACAGACGCCAGAAGGTTACGACAATCAGAAGAATTCCGGTCTCGGAGAAATCCTGTATTCGCCGGTCAGACAGGGCGTCCCGTTGTCAATCTTGAAGAGCGCTGAGAGGGTTGTGGCTCCCTTTATCCTCTTCACGCGATGGACTGTGTGATCTACAATCCGTGCTGCCACCCCGGAGTCCCATTCATCCACTCCAAGTAACCCCCGATTGTCTGCAACCACGGAGATCTCAAATGATTCGACGTTTCTTTGCTATAGCACTTTTCACCTGGGCTGCAGTTCTAAGCCAATCTCAACCATCCTTGCCGGCGAGTTTTCAAGCAAAGACGATTCACAGCCCGGAAGGGGCAGACATTTTTGTGCGTTGGGGAGGAAGTGGTCCCGTCGTGGTACTCATCCACGGCTATGCGGAAAATAGCGATTCGTGGGCTCCCCTGGCTGCGGATCTCATGAAAGACCATACGGTTGTGGTCCCGGACCTTCGCGGCATCGGGAACTCATCCAAGCCTGCCGATGGCTACGACAAGAAGACTCAGGCCAAGGATATGCGTGCGGTGGTGACGTCACTGGGCTACGACAAGACTTTGGTTGTCGCTCATGACATCGGCAATATGGTCGCATACGCCTACGCCGCGATCTATCCCGATAAGGTTGAGCGGCTAGTTGTGATGGACGCACCAATTCCTGGAATTGAGCCCTGGAGCGAGATTCTCCAAAATCCCGGAGTCTGGCACTTCAACTTTCACGGGCCGGATGCGGAACGGCTGGTGGCAGGGCGTGAGCGCATCTACTTTGACAGGATATGGAATGATTTTACGGCCGATCCGAGTAAGCCAGATGAAGACACCCGGAATTTCTTTGCCGCGACGTACGCGCAACCGGGTGGAATGCGGGCCGGGTTCGCGCAGTTTACCGCGTTCGCGCAGGATGCGAAGGACAACAAGGACTTCGAACAAACGAAGCTTACGATGCCTGTGATGGCAGTAGGTGGAGAGAAATCCTTCGGACCTCTCCAGGCTGTGATTATGCGTCATGTAGCGACCAACGTGCAGGAAGAGGTCGTGGCCGGCTCAGGGCATTGGCTGATGGAAGAAAAGCCGGAATACACGGTGGCGCTGATTCGAAAATTCATCGATAGCCCACCGGTTAATCACACGGTGGCAGGCAGGGCTGGCGGCGACTCAGGAGAAGAGCGATTTACTCCCGCCGAATATAAGTTCCCGCAGAGCGGCAATCCGAGTACCGGAAGCTCGGGAGTCGGCGGTATCGAGACCGTTGTTCTGAAAGGCGATCCAGACCAAGCAGGCGTCTATACCATCATGCTACGCGTACCGGCACATACACGTATTGCGGCACATTCGCATCGGGATGACAGAGTGGCGACGGTGATCTCAGGTACATGGCATATCGGGTATGGTGATAAGTTTGACGAGGCGAAGTTGAAGGCCCTGCCGGTCGGCAGTTTTTACACCGAGCCGCCTTCTCGGAATCACTTCGCAGAAACCGGCGACGAACCTGTGGTCGTCCAGATCACAGGTTTTGGTCCATCTTCGACCGAGTACGTGGATACCACACAGGATCCCCGCAAATCAAACAAGTCGAATTGAATCGCCGACGACATCCGAAGACCTAGAGAAAGTGGGTCCCAGCCCGTACCGCTCCGCTGTGGGGATTGGGCAGCGGATTTTCTTTCTCCACGATGGCAGAACGAACGATCTGGTCAAAGTGATTCTTTCGTATTACAGCCGCGGAGATAGCCAAATGCCGGACTCCGAGGCGAATGGGGTGATTGAAAGCTACAAACGGCTGACGGTGCAAGACCAGCAGGACCTTGTGAACTTCCTGCGTTCCCTGTAGACGGGTTGCGCGGTGCGGCAGGTATCGTGACATTCTTTTACGAAAGGCCGCATCCCTCGCTCGGTTCTTTACGGCGCGGGAGAGCCCTCCGGCGCCTTTTTTCTGATGTTCTTTGCTCTAGTTGCAGACCGGTGCAGGTTTTGTTGCTAGAATCACGGAACGAGATTGATCTGACGTTTATGAGGAAACTCGCTACCATCGTCGTTCTCGGACTCCTGGGGATCAGTTGCACCTTCCCGGCCTACGCCAAGGTGAGTAAGGCGGACGCCAAAGTGAACAAGCACGCCGACCGGGATGCGCGGAAGGCGCAGAAACACCAGCAGAAGGCACAGAAGAAGTACGCCAAAGCGCAGAAGAAGGCCGAGAAGAAAATGCTGAAGATCCAGAAGAAGAACACGACCTACAAGCCACGACACTACTGACGGCAGCCGAAGTTTCCGATCGAGTTTCCATCCCGCAGTATTCCACTTGAATCATGGCAGAGCGCCGCATCGACGCGGCAGCGATTTCGGGGACAAGCCTCAGTGCGCGATCTCATGCCGCTTCGCGGAGACGCTTGGTCAGCCGCGGGAGCAGAATCAGAATCAATCCATAGAACAGGAGCGAGACCACCAAGGATGTGGCGTTGCCGAAGCGCAGATCTTCGAACAAGAGTTTGAGCGTTCCGAAGGCGACGGCGGTGTAGGCGACCCACACGAGCTCGGGGCGATGCCAACGGGATGCCAGGAAGCCGAGGGCGAGAGCCAGGACGCAGTTCACGATGGTGCGAATCACCGAAAGACTGGAGGCAGCTAACTCAGTGCGGGCGGCAGCGGTCCAGACGACGGCAATGACAGCGATCGTGGCGGCGGAGAAGTTGACCACGAGCGCGGGAATGACCCAAAGCAGGCGGCGTCTGCGGTGATCTTCTGCGATCCGCGAGCCGATGGCGTAGCACAGGGCGGCAGTAATCACTAAGACTGAAACGCGGAAATCGGGGAAGCCGGGAACCGTTCCAGCCAACGCGCTGGCCGCATATAGGGGAAGAGGAGAGATCGCAACCGCCGCGGCCAAATAAAAAGAGGCGTGCATACCGAGGCTGAGTTTTCGAGTGCGAGTGTAGACGAAGGCTGCCAAAGCTGCGCCCAAGCACAAGAAGAGCAACTGGAGAATTGGAGTAAATAAGAGGAAACTGCCGGCCAACAAAAGCGCCGCGGCCCAGGTGGCGCAGACGCGGCGATTCCGGGCGTAAGCGTCCTCGGTGAAGCGCGAGAGCGCTCCCCAGTAGCACACAGCCGCGAACAGTAGAAACAACAGTCCCAGGGCCGGAGCGAGCGAGGCGTGCGTGGCGCGCAATGCGCCAAAACAAGCAAGCGCGAAAGCCACGAAGCTTTGGATGATTTCTAAAATCGTCAGCCGGCGCCACAGAGCGAAAACTCGTACTCCAATGCTTGCGGCGTAGATCGCGAGCAGAAGGAAGCACAACAACGCGATCGTGACCGGAGCGGCGGGGCGATATCCCTCGGGAATGGGTTCTGAGGATGCCAAGATA
>Ga0307478_10003519_pt1 | contig 11589 bp, 12 predicted proteins | sample atmos_gasesECM4C_2_FD_203713 | JGI IMG/M metagenome (GOLD analysis project Ga0307478, IMG submission 203713) | Hardwood forest soil microbial communities from Morgan-Monroe State Forest, Indiana, United States - atmos_gasesECM4C_05 | ecosystem: Environmental > Terrestrial > Soil > Temperate...
TCCTAAGGTTTTGAATTTCCTAAGGTTTTGAATTTCCTAAGGTTTTGAATTTCCTAAGGTTTTGAATTTCCTAAGGTTTTGAATTTCCTAAGGTTTTGAATTTCCTAAGGTTTTGAATTTCGGTGGTGGTGCAATTTGGCTTGCGCGCCGGACCGGTCAAGCGGGAGATCCTTCACTCCGCCTGAAAAGCGGCTGCGCTCAGGATGACGCCAAAAGGTTTTGAATTTCCTAGGGTTTTGAATTTCCTAAGGTTTTGGTTTTCGGTGGTGTGCAATTTGCGTACGCGCCGGGCCGGTCAAGCGGGAGATCCCTTCGACTTCGCTCAGGGCAGGCTCTTTGCTCCGCCTGAAAAGCGGCTACGCTCAGGATGACGCCGGCGGGAGAAGTGCACGCTGCTTTTCAAACTGGCCCACTACCTGATCCTCCGCCGCCTGGACCTGAGATTGCGCTCGGGGGTTACGGCTATAATGCAACTGTAATGAAGGGCATTCGTACGAAAAACATTTTTGTTGGAAATTTGGCAGTTTGGGCGGCGGTCGTGCTGCTATCGGCGGGATTGTGCGGGGTCGCGGGAGCGCAGGCCAGTCCTGCCCCAGCGGGTCAGTCAACGCCTCAGTCGCCACCATCAGTGGCCCAGGGTTCCGGCGATCAGAAATCTGGCGATTCGAGATCCGACGACACGGGCGGGAACACCGGAGATATCCCGCGCATTCGCGTGGGCATCAACGAAGTGAACGTGGTGTTCACGGTCACGGATAAGCGGGGCAAGCGGGTTACGGGTTTAAAGCAGGAAGACTTCCACATCGTGGACGACAGTAAGCCGGCAGTCGAAATCAGGAGTTTTCACGCCGAGACTAATTTGCCTCTGCAGGTGGCGTTGCTGATTGATGCCAGCAACTCGGTGCGCGACCGCTTCAAGTTCGAGCAGGAGTCGGCAATCGAATTTCTGAATCAGACGGTGCGCAAGAGCTATGACAACGCGATGGTCGTGGGATTCGACGCGACCCCGGAAGTCACCCAGGACTTTACCGACAACACAGAAGCGTTGGCGCACGGGGTGCGCGAGTTGCGGCCGGGCGGTGGAACGGCGTTGTACGATGCCCTCTACTATGCCTGTCGGGACAAGTTGCTGAAGCAGGGGCATGCCGGGGCAATGCGCCGAGCCATTATCCTGCTGAGCGATGGGGAAGATAATCTGAGCCACGTGACTCGCGAGGAAGCAATTGAGATGGCGCAGCGCGCGGAGGCGATCGTGTTTACGATCAGCACGAACGTGAGCGGAACCAAAGGGGCGGGCGACAAGGTAATGGAACGTATCGCGGATGCGACGGGCGGGCGCGCGTTTTTTCCGTTTCAGATTCGCGACGTGGCGAATGCGTTTGCCGAGATTCAGGAGGAGTTGCGCAGCCAGTATGCGGTTTCCTACAAGCCGGCGGACTTCAAGGCGGACGGACACTTTCGCACGATTGAGATTGTGGCGAGCGACCGTAAAAATTTTCGGGTGAGAGCGCGGCGTGGATATTATGCGCCGGTGCAGTAAGTCGGATTCCAGGTTCCTTCTTCTGGCTTAAAATCGGTAAGTCTTCCATCGCACGAGCGACAAGAATGCCGGAATATTCGGGGACGCAGCTTCCGAAAAAATTAGGGATCAAGAATGGGTTTCGCGTGCATCTGACGAACGCCCCGGCAGAAGTGCGCGCGGAGTTGGAGCAAGCTCTGGTAGATTGCACAGCCGTGAAGCACGGAGATTCTCTGGATTTCGCGATGATGTTTACCAAGTCTCGGGCAGAGTTGGCTAAGGAATTTCGCGAATCGCGAAGTCGTTGGCGCCGGCTGGAATGTTGTGGGTAAGCTGGCCGAAGAAGAGTTCGGGTGTGATGACCGACGTGGATGAGAACGTGGTACGCGGAATTGGGCTCGAGGCAGGACTGGTGGACATTAAAGTGTGCGCGGTAACGGAGATTTGGTCGGGCTTGAAGTTTGTGCGGCGGGTGAAGGATTGCAAGGGATGATAACAGTGGCGATGCCGCGGGGTCGGTGGTGGCGGCAGGTTGCATAGGTCCTTCGCTTCGCTCAGGATGACAGCAGCGAGTGCGATTATCTGGGAAAGGACAAATGACAGAAACGCACGACGCGACATAACGAGAGTTGCGAGATGCTGACGGCAGCGCGATAGGAGCTTGCATGGTGCGAGTGGGGCTGATTGGGTTTGGAATGGCGGGGCAGGCGTTTCATACGCCGGTGATTCGAGGTGTGCCGGGGATGGAAATCGCTTGCATCCTGGAGCGCAGGGGAACGCGGGCGCAGGAAAAATATCCTGAAGTGCGTGTCGCGCGCACGCTCGAGGAGTTGCTGGCGGATAAAAGCATTCAGCTCTGTGCGGTTGCGACGCCGAATGATTCGCATTTCGAACTGGCGAAGACTTGCCTGCTGGCAGGGCGGGATGTGGTGGTGGATAAGCCGTTCGCTCCCACGCTTGCCGAGGCCGAGGAACTGGTAAGGCTGGCAGCAGATCGTGGCCGATTGATCACGGTGTATCAGGAGCGGCGCTGGGATGGGGATTTTCAGACTATCAAGAAGATCGTGGAGTCGGGGGAACTGGGAACGGTCGTGGAGTATGAGTGCCGCTACGACCGCTTTCGCCCGGAGCCGAAGGCGAATGCGTGGAGAGAGCGTGCGGATCAGCCAGGAGCCGGGGTGCTGTTTGATCTGGGGCCGCATGTGATCGATCAAGCGTTGGTATTGTTTGGCGAGCCGAAGTCGCTTACGGCATCGGCTTTCTGCGAGCGGCAAACCTCGCGAGTGGACGATTCGTTTGACGTTTGCCTGGAATATCCGATGTCGCAAGGAGGTTTGCGCGCGACGGGGCGGGCGAGGATCATCGCGTTTGCGCCGGGGGCGCACTTTCTGATTCACGGTACGAAGGGATCGTTCGTGAAGTATGGAATGGATCCGCAAGAGGCGAGATTACGGGGAGAAAACTGTCCCGACGGATTGGACTGGGGCGCGGATTGGGGGGAAGAATCGGAACAGCTGTGGGGTACGCTGAGCCGCGTGGGCGAGCCAAGTGTGAAGGTGAAGACGGAGCGCGGAGACTATCGCGGATTTTACGCGAATGTGCGGGACGCGATTGAGAAGAAACTTCCCCTGCAGGTTACGCCGCAGCAGGCGTTGCAAACCATGCGGGCGGTGATGCTGGCGCACAAGAGTAGCCGGGAGCGGCGGACAGTAGGGTGGGAGGAAGCGGTGGAGTAGGTCAGGTTGAAGCCGGCAACAAGGGACGTCAAAGGCAACGGGCAGGAATGCCCAGTAGTGGGTCAGTTTGAAAAGCAGCGTGCACTCCTCCCGTCGACGTCATCCCTCGCCCCGCGTTTTCTCCAGCGGGGCGAGGGATCTCACGCGCAACCGGCCCAGCGCGTAAGCCAAACTGACCCACCAGTGTTTTTTCTTTCTAGTTTCTTTTGTATGCTTCATGGTCCGATGTTTTCGTCGAGAAGCCATCTATGTTGGGTTTCCTAAGGTTTTGAATTTCCTAAGGTTTTGAATTTCCTAAGGTTTTGAATTTCCTAAGGTTTTGAATTTCCTAAGGTTTTGAATTTCCTAAGGTTTTTGAATTTCCTAAGGTTTTGAATTTCGGTGGTGGTGCAATTTGGCGTACGCGCCGGGCCGGTCAAGCGGGAGATCCCTTCGACTTCGCTCAGGATGACGCCGACGGGAGAAGTGCTCGCTGCTTTTTCAAACTGACCCCACTACCGAGGGCCCGTTCTACACGAGCTCGACATAAGCGTGTCAACCTCTACTCCCGTGATGGGCGCGGTGATCCAGCGGTTCGGTTTGTGTGCGCCACGAATGTATAGCTTCAGGTAATTATCGGTGAGGGCTTCGGTGAACTCTTCTCGGCCCCTGTTGTGGGTAACGTTGAGCGTGATTGCTTCCAGTGGCTTGCCAATAAAAGAATTCATGAAAGCGAACTTTTTCTCGGTGGCTAGATCACGCAAGGTTTTGTTGCGGGCGCGGGCGATGTGCACCGGGACTTGATGAGACATCGTTGCGGCTGGGGTCCCGGGACGCGCGGAGTACGTGAACACGTGCAGATAGGTGAATGGGAGATCTTCGATGAGGCGTCGGGTCGCTTCGAATTCGGCATCGGTTTCGCCGGGGAATCCTACCATGACGTCTGCGCCGATGGCGGCGGTGGGCATGGCGGCACGGATCTGTTCGATTTTCTCGCGATAATGCCAGGGACGATATTTGCGATGCATACGTCGCAGCACAGCGTCACTGCCGGATTGCAGCGGCACGTGGGCGTGCTTGGCAATGCGCGCCGACAAGGCCACGAGATCGATGAGGTCGCGCGTCCAATCCATGGGCTCGACCGAGGAGATGCGGAGTTTTTCAAGTTTCGTCTCTTGCAGGATGGAGCGAAGGAGAGAAACAAAGTCCGGGGCCTCATCCCCAAGGCTTAGGTCTCGTCCCCAGCGGCCGAGGTTGATGCCACTGATTACGACTTCGTGATAGCCCGATTCTACGAGTGCGTTTACTTCGGAAATTACTTGCGATAAGTGTAGCGAGCGGCTGTGGCCGCGGACACTGGGGATGACGCAGAACGAGCAGCGGTTGTCGCAGCCGTCCTGAACTTTCAGGTTGGGCCGAGTCCTGGAAGTTTCTGCGGAGTTCGAGTTTACGGACTCGAAGACCGGCGCGGCGAGAAGTTCAGTGTGGGCGAAGATGTCGGAAACGAAGACGCCGCTGCCAGTTTTAGGTTCTCGGTTCTTGGTAAGAGCGTTCAAAGAAACAAAGGTTGGTGAAACAGTCTCGCTATCGACCTCAGCGGCTAAAGCCGGGCGAGTCGGCAGGATCTTTGCGGCACGACTGAAGTCGTGCCCTTCCCGGTCTCGCAAACCTTTCCGATCTCCCAAATCCCGACGGTCGGGATCCTGGAGAACGATTTCGGCAAGTTGATGCTTGTGGGAATTGCCTATAACGGCGGTCACGCCCGGCAGGGCGGCGATCTCTTCGGGAGCGCGTTGGGCGTAGCATCCGGTGACGATGATTTTGGCCAGCGGGTTTTGGCGCTGCACGCGACGAATGGCGGCCCGCGCGTCCTGATCGGCGGAGGCGGTAACCGTACACGAATTCAAGATGACGAGATCGGCGTGTGTGGCGGCGGCACGGTTGAGGCCGCGAGCCTCGAACTGACGTTCGAGAGCGGCACCGTCGGCTTGGGTAGCCCGGCATCCGAAGTTTTCTACGTGGTAGGTGGCCACCGAATCATACTAACGCAGGCGTCAGATTCTTGCGCGCACAGACGAGCCCTGCGCACACTCCACCTCAAGCGCGGGAGTCTCTCGCCAAGGCGGAGAAGCCCGGAGCCGTCAAGCGGTAGCGGCGGTCTTTCTCTGCGTGAAACATTCGCGGCAGAAGATAGGACGGCCTTGAGTGGGCCGGAAAGGGACGGTCGTCTCCTTGCCGCACTGAGAGCAGACTGCACGGGTTTCTACGCGAGCGTGGTGTTGTCCATTGCCGCGCGAAGTTGGTGTGGCGAGCACGGCCACGCGCCTCGACTTGCAGGCCTTGCAACGCTTGGGTTCGTTCTTGAATTGCTTGTCGTTAAAAAACAGTTGTTCCCCGGCGGTGAACACAAAGTCGGCACCGCAGTCGATGCACTTCAACATCTTGTCCTGAAATTCCATTGAGGATGGCTCCCTTATGCCCATGCCTGCACCCGCTACCGCGGGGAAGGCGGCAGTGTGGAGCAAACACAGTTCTGTAATCCCCCTCAAACTACCCCTGGACTCGGCCCGCCACACACCTAGGACGGCGCGTGGATACAACTTTAGCAACTCATGCCGGATGAAACGGTGGCTGTGAATAAATCCCTGCTGCAGCTCAACCTGGTGGGGGCCAGATGGAGCAGGGCCACCCCGGGACGGGGCGACCCTTTACTGCGTCAGACTTCTCCTTAAACGCCTACTTTTAAAAACTCTTCAATCCTGCTCTTTGCGAACCTTTTTGCGAGCGCGCTTACGTGCCAGTGCGGCCTTAACACGTTTTTTCTCGCCGGGCTTCAGATAGAAGGAGTGGCGCTTAACCTCCTTGATAATGTCTTCCTGTTGCACCTTGCGTTTGAAACGCCGCAATGCGTTCTCGAGGGATTCACCCTCTTGCAGTCGAATTTCCGCCAAACAAACACACCCCCAGACCCGTCCTGTAGGACCGAATAGTTATTACAAGGATTTGACTGGAAGTCAAGTAGGAGGGTGAAAAAAGTTGCATGAGTTGGGACAGCCTGTGGGGACCGTCCTCCTGCCTCTTTCCTAAAGAGTGCTGCTGATTCGTATCAGGGCGCACATTCATGCGTGCCGCAAGCGACGCATGATCAACTCGCCTTCAGGCGCTGGGATGCCGTTCACTTGCTAGTCCATTTTCCGGTATTCTTGATTTTCCTGCCGTTTTGAACTTCCTACAGGTTTTGAATTTCGGTGGTGGTGTAATTTGGCTTGCGCGCCGGGCCGGGTCAAGCGGGAGATCCCTTCGACTTCGCTCAGGGCAGACTTTCGACTGCGTTGTCGCTCGCTTCGCGCACGGCAAACTACGCATGATTGGATAACGACGTTGGCTCGATCGCGGAGTAAGTTGGAGGCTGCGAAGACGACCAAGGCTCGAGAAGGAGCCAACGTCATGCTGATTATAGGCTGTGATTTTCATCCGGGTTTTCAGCCGGTCGCGATGTTTGACAACTTAACGGGCGAGATCGTAGAGCAGCAGTTGCAACATCGCGAAGAGGCGCAGGAGTTTTATAGTTCGCTGCGCGGGCAGGCGGTGCGAGTGGGGATGGAAGCTTGCGGGCATTATCCCTGGTTCGAGCGGTTGCTGGCGGAGTTGGGCATGGAGTTGTGGATCGGGGACGCGGCGCGGATCCGGGCGATGGAAGTGCGCAAGCAGAAGACGGATCGGGGGGACGCGGCGCAGCTGTTGCAGTTGCTGAGGGAGGATCGGTTTCCGCGGATATGGGTGCCGAGCCTGGAGGAGCGGGACGTGCGGCAGTTGTTGATGCATCGGCACCAGCAGGTGCAAGGGCGGACGCGAATTAAGTATCGGCTGCAGGGGCTGATGCTGAGTCAAGGAGTACAGAAGAAGCGGAAGCTGTGGACGGAGGCGGGGGGCGGAGTTGGAGAAGCTGGAGTTGCTGCCGTATGCGGCGGTGCGGCGGGAGCGGTTGCTGGCCGCGCTGGATCAGATGGAAGTTGAGATTGCGGAGCTGAACCGGCAGGTGGAAGAAGAAGTGAAGCGGCGGTCGGCGGCGATGCGGTTGCGGACGCATCCGGGAGTGGGGCCGGTGACGGCGCTGGCCATGGTGCTGACGCTGGGACCGGCGGAAAGATTCGGATCGGCCAAGCAAGTGGGCAGTTATTTTGGGCTGATTCCGAGCGAGCACTCCAGCGGCGGGCGGCAGCAGTTGGGGCGAATCAGCAAACAGGGCAATTCGTTTCTGCGTTTTTTGCTGGTGGAAGCGGGGCAGACGGCGGTGCGTTACGACGCCGAGTTGGGCCGTTTCTACCGGCGGCTGGCGAGGCGCAAGCATCGCGCACTGGCCAAGGTGGCGGTGGCGCGCAAGCTGGCGATGAGGTTGTACCTGATGTTGCGCGAAGACTGGGATTACGCGCAACTGTGCAAGGCCATGTGCAGGCAAGCCTGAGTCATCCTGTGGCGGAAAAGCACGAGCCGACCGCTTGAGTAGGCAGCCTGCCTCCCCGAGGCGCGGGGAGTTCGAAGCAGCAATTGTGGGAGCCAGTACCGAAGAGATGGATGGTGAGACCTTGCGTCTACCGCACGATTGAGAGAACACAGGGCTTTGGTCGAATACGCGCAACAAACTTTCTGCGAGAGCGAAATCGCGCTTCTTCACAACCCAAGACGCCAAGGCCGAAGTGTCGGCGAAAATCGCTTGACAGCGCACAACGTCGTTAGAGACAGGATGACAACTAGGGAGCTTTAGCAGGTTCCCCTAGTGCCAGCAGCAGCTTTGGTTTTCCTAGTTTTGGTTTCCTACGGTTTTCTCCTGAGAGGCACCGTAGCTGTGATGGTGAGGGAAAGCAGGTTCCTCACCGGGCGTTCGCCCGATTCGGAATGACATCGATTTTTGTTTTCAGTCTTGGTTTTTTAGTTTTGGTTTTCCTAGCTTTGGTTTTCCTGAGCCTTGATCTCCACTTCAACGATTGAAGCCGCAACTTCCCCCGATCAATGTTGGTTTTGCGAATCGGTTCGCGAATTCAGAATCGCGACGAAAAATTGCAGGGGTAACATTCCAGGTTCCTCACAAAAGTGTGCAGGTTCTTGCATAGTCTTTTAATAAAAGTTGCGGAAGCGCGTCATTGCTGATTGCACGAAAGCCTTGAGCAGAGCGGGATTCACAGGCTTAGGTACTTTGTTCTCCATTGCATAATTTAAAACAGCGGCATAGACTCGCCGCACGGTTTTGCACGTGGCAAAATCGTTGCTTCATTCTCGGCAGAAAAACCCCAGAGGAGGAATATAGTGAAAACAACGCTTTCTGCACTCGCGTTAGTAGCAGCCCTCAGCCTCACGGCAGCGGCGGTCAATACCAAACCGCCAAAGTCTCAGCACGCAGCCGGCAGCGCAGGACAAGCAACACCGTTTACGAACAGTCCGAGCCCGGCACCACCCTCGCTATGCCATCCGTGCTTGTTCTACGGTGGCGACATCAATACATCTGACCTGAACGCGGCGGGAATGTCGGATGAAAATACGCTGCTCATCACCGGCGGCTCCAGCACCTACGGCGCGGTGAACATTCCGGTGACCTCGACTGTCTTCGGCATTCTGTTCAATGTTCAAGCCGACGCTGCTTTCGATCCCCAGACTGCAACCTATGACATTCGTACTGGCGTATCGGAAGGCAACGGTGGAACCAGCATCGCTTCCGGCTCGGGCGCGGCTGTCGTACAAGCAACGGGGCGCAATTTCCTCGGGCTCAACGAATACACAGTTGCGATTTCGTGGTCTACGCCAGTGGTCCTGACTCCTGGGACATACTGGTTTAACACCACGCCTGAGTGTTTGAACACGTTGGATGGCAGCTGCAGCGTTTTCCGGCAGTTCGTCTCCAACAGCCAGATCACCAACAACCTGAACGGCAGCTGGCAGCCGATCCACGAAATGTTCCTGAACGCACCCTTCTTCGGTCTCACTTGGGCCAACTGGTGCGACGCGAGCGTTGCGGGATTCAATGCAAAGCAATGCGCCGGCATGTCGTTTGCTCTGCGCGGTGGACAAACGCCGTAAGCAAGCTGATTTCAGTTGCACTGGATTAGTGCGGCGCGGTTTCAGCAAGAAGTGCGGAACCGTGGATGACGACACAAGATAGCGAAAAAACCGAACAGGAGGAATCGAGTGAAAACGACGCTTTTCGCAACAGCTTTAGTAGTAGCGCTTACTCTCTCAGCAGCGGCGGCACCTAAGAAACCGCTTCCCTCGCAACATCTCGCGGGCAGCTCCTCGAGCGGAACTCAGTGGAAGGGCCACGCCGTTCCACCGTCGCTCTGCGACCCCTGCATGTTCTACGGGGGAGACCTTAACCCGGGCGACTTCAATGCGGCCGGCTTTTCGGATGAGAACACACTTCTCATTCCCGGCAGCTCCACCTATGGCGCTTTCTCTCCGACCAGCACCGTGACCGTCACTGGAATCATCGTTAACGTCCAGGCGGATGCGAACTTCGATCCACTGACTGCCAGCTATGACATCCGGTCGGGCGTTTCGGAAGGCAACGGCGGAACGAGCCTGGCTTCAGGTTCGGGAGCTGCCGCGGTGGCAGCGACGGGCCGCAACTTCTTCGGCCTGAACGAGTACACCGTTGCAGTTCAGCTGTCGGCTCCACTCACGCTCAACCCGGGCGAGTACTGGATCAACGCCACTCCGAATTGCACCAACGGAGCGGTCGATGGCAGCTGCAGCAATGGACGTTTCTTCATCTCCAACACAACCCAGAAAGCCAACAACATCTCGGGCCAATACCAACCGGCGCATTCCGCATTCTTGAATTCGCCTTTCTTCGGGTTCACGTGGGCTAACTGGTGCGACGCATCGCTAGGGCTTAACTCGAGACAGTGCTCGGGCGTGTCCTTCGGTCTGACTGGAACCCCGTAGACAAGTTGTGGTTTAGCGGTTTTGAAGAGAAGCTGAGGAGAATATCCTCAGCTTCTTTTTTTTAGACTAAATGCTGGAGGCTGCTGATTCGTTCGGGCCGGCAGAATCCCCACTTCTCGCAAAGACGCGAGAAATGGGGCACCCGGCAAGTGCAACGTCGAATCTTCCTAGTCTTGGTTTTCCTAGTTTTTTGATTTCCTAATTCTCGATTTCCCAGTCCCTAGTACTTCGTTCTGAATCTTGTCTTGGCTCAGCGTGAAATGGAGAACCGACGTTCTCCGTTAGTGTAGGTTCCGCCCTTCGGGGCGGGGATTTCAGGGCATTGGGGTATCGTCCGATGCTTATTCTGCGATTTCGGCGTACAGAGCGCGAGAGGACTAAGCTCCTGCGCCGCAGAAGCTCGGCTCGATGAGCCCCGCCAAACTATCCCTCAGCACGGTTGCATCCCTGCAGTGCCCGCTTCCGTTTCACCCGGCAAGGGTATTGTAGCTCCTATAGAAGCAAACTACTTTTGTCTGGAGAGGGAAATATACAACGGCAAGCCGAAATGCGGCAGGTCGCCTTTCGACTCCGTCCGTGCCGTGCCGACCAGGCGGTTGCCGTCAACCCATAGGAGTTGCAACTGCAACTTGGAGGTTTGGTTGCCGGTTTCCGGCAAACTGAGGCTGGTTGCAGCTTCCCCTGACAGAAAGCCCTCCTCGATCCCCAGATCTTCCACCGGAACCGTGGCACCATGTTCGAAACCAATCTGCATATGATCATCACCGGTAATTTGCATCCGGGCCGGCAACTTTCCTTTCGGAGTGTCAACGGTTCCGACCCAGGTGCCAAGTTGGGATGGGTTCGAGTGGAAGGGTCGAGAGGTCTCTGCTGCCTCAATTTCTTTGAATGCGGACTCGAGATTGGCCGATACGCCGCTCGAGAACAGGTCAGCGAACTGGAAGGCCAGATGGTCCATCGCCTCGCTTGCCGTATTCGTCAGACAGGCGATCACGACACCTGCCTTCGGAAGAACCAGAAGCGTTGCAGAACCGGCCAACACTCTCCCGTTACTGATGAGCACCGAGGAACCGTCCTTGAAATTAAAGACACCCCAGCCACTGGTATAGCCCGATTTAATCTGCTGGTCTGTTTCGAAGGGATACATTGCGGTGTGCATTTCCCTCATTCGTTCGGGGATGATCAGTTTCTGGGCAGAATCGATCTGGAACAACCCGAACAATGCCAGGTCATGCGCCGATGTGTAGAATCCACCACCTGCTTCTGGTTCAAATGTGTGGGAAGGAACTGCCTTACCTGCCTGGTATCCGATGGCTACATCGCGACCTGCAAGATTGAAGCCGCTCGAAGTCATTTGAAGACGATTAAGCACCTCGCCTCGCATAAATTCTTGGAATGGACGCTTTCCGGCTCGTTCAA
>Ga0307478_10003520_pt1 | contig 11589 bp, 8 predicted proteins | sample atmos_gasesECM4C_2_FD_203713 | JGI IMG/M metagenome (GOLD analysis project Ga0307478, IMG submission 203713) | Hardwood forest soil microbial communities from Morgan-Monroe State Forest, Indiana, United States - atmos_gasesECM4C_05 | ecosystem: Environmental > Terrestrial > Soil > Temperate...
CGTGAGGAACATCGTCGTTGTTCGTCCACGTGACCGTGGTCCCGACAGTCACGGTGACCGCTGCCGGGCCAAAGCTGAAGTTGTCGATCTTGATGGCCGCACCGCTGCCGGCTTTGTCACCGGAAGTTGCCGCCAGGTCCGGATGGATTCCGAGTGTGAAAGCGACGGCGACGGCCAGGACTGCCAGCGATCCGCAAATCAGTTTGGTTCTTTTCATGTTCTTTCTCCTTTTCGTTTTTTCTTGAGACTGGGAATGTCGCTGGATCACGCCAGTGTGGAATCGACGAGCGCGAGCGAATGGTTGCCTTGCACGTAGTTCACGTGGGAAATCCCCAGCACGCTGCGCAGTTGATCCGCGGGCACTTTCATGGGGCCGGGCGAGGGCGCGGTGCCCGGTGCCGGCTGAGGGAACGCGGTGGACAGCGCCGTGTGGAACGTGACGTTGCCTTCCACCTTTTGCATGATCTGGTGGATATGGCCGTTCAGGACGGAAACTGAGCCGAAACGTTTGAGGTATCCAAGGGCCTGCTCGCTGTCATCGGTGCCCCATCCCCAGTCGGGATAAACCGTCCAAAGCGGAATGTGCGCGAACACGATCACAGGCGTGCTGCTCTTCAGGCTGCTTACATCGTCCTGGAGCCACTTCAGCTGGTCGGCGCCGAGCGATCCGAGGCCCCCGGCCTTGAGATCCACAACGTTGACGAGGCCGATGAAGTGCGCGCCCTTGTGGTCAAAGCTGTACCAGCCATTTCCCTTCGTATCCTTGCCAAAGCGATCCAGGTATTGCTGGCCATTGTCAGTGAGGACATCGTGCTCGCCGGGCACATAGAAAATCTTGCTCGCTTTAGCGCCCTTGAGGACTTGCTCGGCCGTGTCGAATTCAGATGGTTTGGAGAGTTGCGAGATATCGCCCGTGTGCAACAGGAAGTCAGGAGGCGCCGCTGCGCTGTTGATGCGATCGACGGCGACCTGGAGTGTCGCGGTCACGTCGGGATTGGCTTCCTTGCTGAATCCGATATGAGAGTCGCTGATCTGAATAAAACTGAAATCCGCGCCTTTCATCTTCGCCATGTCCTTACCGCTCATGGCGCCCTGCATCAACGGCAAAGATTTCAATATGCCGCCGTGAACAGAGTAGAGCACCCCGGTGCCGGCCCAGGCCATGCACTGCAGAAAACCTCTGCGGTCAATTCCGTCCTTGTTGATGTTGTCGCGAATAAAGTCAGCCATTGTGGTTTCTCCTTCGGCAGGCGCGGGCTGTAGAATGCTTGCCGCACGCGGCCTTCGGGATGTAAGACTTGTGCGGGGCGCGCTTATTCCCGCAAACGAGCTGATTCTTTGGCCGGGAATAAAATTGCTGCGAGGGGAGTCTTCTTCTAGTAGCACAGGCTTCAGCCCGTGGGGGTCCATTGGACCTTGCAAGGACTTACGGAACCCCACAGGCTGAAGCCTGTGCTACTGAGGAGAATGCGAGACAGGAGTGCACGGCACATCGACGCGCGAACGGTTCGAGCAAGCCGTCCTGCCCCATCTGGACGCGGCGTACAACCTCGCCCGCTGGCTGACGCGCAACGATCCCGACGCGCAGGACGTGACTCAGGAAGCTTTTCTGCGCGCCTTTCGATTTTTCGACGGCTACCAGGGCGGCAACATGCGGGCGTGGCTGCTCACAATCGTGCGCAACACCTGCTACACCTGGCTGCACCAGAATCGCCCGCCCGATTTCGCCGAGGAATTTGACGAAGAGATTCACAGCGGCGAATCTCCCGGCGGCCCGGACCCTGAAATTCAAGCCCTGGCGGGCGCCGACAAGGAAACCTTGCACCGCGCGCTGGACGAGTTGCCTGGAATCTTCCGCGAAGTTCTGGTGCTGCGAGAAATGGAAGGAATGTCGTACAAGGAAATTGCCGATGTCGCGTCCGTCTCGATCGGCACCGTGATGTCGCGCTTGGCGCGGGCGCGGACTCGACTGCGGCAATCTTTGGGTGCCGCGCTCGGAAAGGAGCCTTGAAATGAGCTGCAAGCTGACACAACGCTTTGTTCCCGGCTACCTCGATGGAGAGCTCGACCTGTCGCGCACGATCGAGATGGAAACGCACCTCGAAACCTGCGGAGATTGCGCCCGCGAACTCGCGCGCCTGCAGGCCTTGCGCGCCGCGATGCAACGCAGCTCGCTCGCCTACGCCGCGCCGGCGGGGCTGCGCGAGCGGATTCGGTTGTCCCTGCCTTCGTCCGCTGTACCCGAGGCGCGCGAGCACGCGAGCGCCTGGCGTCCGCTTGCAATTTTCCGATGGGCCGCCGCGTTTGCGGTGCTCGCACTCTGCGCCGTCATGGGCTGGCAATTTATCGCCGGCCTGCGCGCGCCCTCGCCCGGGCGGCAAACCGCTCAGCAAAATGACGAACTCATTGTGGCCGAGGTTCTCGCCAGTCACGTGCGCTCGCTCGAGGCGAACCACCTGATGGACGTAGCCTCCACCGATCAGCACACCGTAAAACCGTGGTTCGACGGCAAACTCGATTTCTCTCCGCCCGTCGAGGATTTGGCGAGCGACGGCTTCCCACTCGTCGGCGGCCGCCTCGATTATATGGAGGGCCGCGAAGTGGCCGCGCTCGTCTACCAGCGGCGCAAACATTTCATCAACGTGTTTGTATGGCCTGATGCAGCGGCGCCAATCTCCGCGCAAAACATCGAGCCGCGCCAGGGCTACAACATGACGCGCTGGTCGCGCGGCGGCTTTCAGTTCTGGGCGGTATCCGACGTAAGCGCGCCTGACCTCGCGGAATTTGTGCGTCTTCTTGAAACTCGCATCGCTCCCGAATCGAAGTAGCGTTTTAGTGGCACAGCGACTCTTCGCTGTGCGGGTTTGCTGCCGCAATTAAATCCTGGCATAAACGCAACGCACAAAATCGTACAGCGAAGAGTCGCTGTGCCACACAACCCTCACCTTGCGTGGCCACTCCAATCAGCGGTAGCATGCCAGAATCAGGCCGACGGCTTTGGCTGCCGGTGAAACGGCGGCGAACGGAAAGCCGTCCATTAAGGAGCTACCCTTTATGAGGCTCCTCGCACCGATTTCGACGCTTCTCCTTCTCTCAGGCTTAGGCACAGGTTTGCTTGCCATGCAGCGCGGCGGGCAGCAGGATTTCGACAGTTACGGCGCCCGCGAAGCGTTCCGCGGCTCCGAAGACCTGGGTTCCGGGAAATATGAATATTCGTGGTCGCGACTTCGCTATTCGATGGCCGGCGGCGGGAACGGCGGCTACGGATTCGGGCGTGGGGGAAGCTGGTCGAGAGACTATCCCAAGGCGGACCGGCAATTCCTGATCGCGATGAAGCGGCTCACGCGCATCAACGCGCGCCCTGTGGAACAGGTGGTGGACCTCGACGGCGACGGGCCCGAGGCCATCGAGAATTTTCCCTGGGTGTATGCCGTGCAGGTGCAGACGTGGACATTCACCGAGCCCGAGGCCAAGCGCCTGCGCGAGTATCTGCTCAAGGGCGGCTTCATCATGGTGGACGATTTCCACGGCGCGACCGACTGGGAACACTTCATGAACGGGATGCTCATGGTTTTCCCCGACCGCCCCATCGAAGACCTGACCGACAAAGACGAAATTTTTCACGTGCTCTACGACTTGACCGACCGCTTCCAGATCCCCGGCGAGCAGTATGTATGGACCGGCAGGACGTATGAGAAGGACGGCTACGTCGCGGAATGGCGCGGAATCAAGGACGACCGGGGCCGCGTGATGGTCGCGATCTGCCACAACATGCACCTGGGGGACGCCTGGGAATGGGCCGATGATCCTCGCTATCCGGAGAAGTTCGCCTCGCTGGCGTTTCGTTTGGGGATCGATTACGTGATGTACGGAATGACGCACTGACGGCGAACTTCGGGCCGCGATTCTTGCTTGCATTTTTCAGGGACAAGTGGCGCAGGCTTTAGCCTGTGGTTTTTGGTTGCGGCAAGGTGAACCGTGCTCCGACTAAACCCCACAGGCTAAAGCCTCCGCCACTTGTTGGATTTTCGCGGTGATAAGAAACAGCATCCAAAGAATCGAGCATGTTCGAACTCTTGTTCAAGTATCCGCGGGCTGTTTTTTCGAAGGGTACCCTCGTGTTGATGGGCGCCTGGCCCTGGTGGGTTTTCGTCCTGCTCGTCCTGGCGGCGGGAGCGGGGCTCGGGTGGCTGATTCGTTCGAAACTTCCGGAAGCGTCCACACAAGTTAAAAATTGGCGGGCCGGGATCATCTGGCTCCTGCAATTCGCGCTGGCGGCGCTGGTGCTGCTTCTGCTCTGGCAGCCGGCCATTCTCGTTGCGGAATTGCGGCCACAGCAGAATATTATCGCGGTGCTGGTGGATGATTCGCGGAGCATGTCCATTGCTGAAAACGGCTCAACGCGCGAGCAGCAGGCGATTAAGGCGCTCGAAGGAGGAGTGCTCGATGGGCTGCAAAAGAAATTTCAGGTTCGCGTCTATCGTCTCGACCGGCAAATTTCGCGCGTTCCGAAGCTGGATGATTTGAAGACGGCGCCGCCCGCGTCGGCAACGCGCATCGGCGACGGATTGAAGCAACTCGCAGGCGAGGCTGCCGACTTGCCGATCGGGGCCGTGGTGCTCCTGAGCGACGGCGCGGACAACTCCGGCGGGATCGACCTCGACACGATCTCCACGTTTCGCAGCCGGAGGATTCCGGTGCACACCGTCGGCTTCGGAGCCGAACAGATCGCGCACGATGTCGAGATCAATGACGCCGTGGTCGCGCCGCGGGCGCTCGCCGATTCGCGGCTTTCCGCGAAGGTGACGTTGCACCAGCGCGGCTACGCGGGGCAGAAGGCCATGCTCACCGTACGCGATGGCGGCAAGGTTCTGGCAGGGCGGCAAATCACGCTCGCCGCGGACGGCGTTTCTCAGAACGAGTCGCTGCTCTTCAACGCGGGCGACGCCGGCTCAAAAACGCTCCGGTTTTCGATCGATCCGCTTCCCGGCGAAGAGAATCGCGACAACAATTCCGTGGCGCGGCTCGTGAATGTTGAATCGGGGAAGCAACGAATTCTTTACGTCGAAGGCGAGCCGCGGTGGGAATATAAATTCATACGCCGCGCGGAGCAGGATGACCGTTTGCTCACCATCGTCTCAATGCTGCGCACCAGCGAAAATAAAATTTACCGCCAGGGGATCGATGATCCGAAGGAGCTCGCCGACGGTTTTCCTTCCCGCGCGGAGGATTTGTTTCCTTACCAGGGCATCATCATCGGCTCGGTCGAAGCGAGTTATTTCACCGCCGCGCAGAAAGAATTAATCCAGCAATTTGTGGATCGCCGCGGAGGAGGATTGCTTTTCCTGGGAGGGCGCGCGTCGCTCGGCGACGGAGGCTGGGCGAGTTCGAGCCTCGCCGATCTGCTGCCGGTCACTTTGCCCAATAAAAAGGGCACGTTTCATCGCGATCCCGCGACCGTTTCGCTCACATCGGCGGGCGCGGACAGCATCATCACGCGCCTCGTGGAAGACCCGGCGGCTAATGTGGAGCGCTGGAAAAAGCTGCCCTACTTGATGGACTATCAGGAAGTGGGTGCGCCGAAACCCGGCGCGGTGGTGCTCGCCGAAATGACCGCGGCGGGCAGAAAAATGCCGATGCTGATCACCGAAAATTACGGACGCGGGCGCACGGCCATCAGCGCTACAGGCGGCACCTGGCGCTGGCAGATGAGCCAGCCGCTCGAGGATCAGACGCACGAGGAATTCTGGCAGCAGCTCTTGCGCTGGCTCGTGACGGATACGCCGGGGCACGTCGTGGCGGCAGTGCCGAGCCAGATGCTGCTGGATGATGGCCGCGTGCAGCTTTCCGCCGACGTGCGAGACAAGAATTATTTGCCGGCGGCCGATGCCCACGTCGAGGCACACATCCTTGGACCGGGAGGCTTGGCGGCGCAAGTCGAGATGACGCCGGACCCGAATTCGCCCGGCACGTTTCACGCGGAGTGGACCGCGGACCAGACGGGGTCGTATCTCACCGAAGTGATTGCCACGCGCGACAAGGATGAACTTGGACGTGACGTGTTGAATTTCGCGCGAATGGACGGCGTCGCTGAGAATTTTCATACGGAGCAGAATCGCGATCTCCTGGAAAAACTTTCCGCCGAGACAGGCGGGCGATACTGGACTCCGCAGGATGTGTCCAAACTGCCCGGTGAGATTTCATATTCCGAAGCGGGCATCACGGTGCGCGACACCAAAGAATTGTGGAACATGCCGATCGTGTTTTTGCTTCTGCTTCTGTTGCCTTCAGCGGAATGGCTGCTGCGCAGGAAGTGGGGCGTGGTTTGAGTGGAGCAGGATTTCACGTGTGGCCGTTGGACCTTGCAAGGACGAAAGGCCACAGGCTAAAGCCTGCGCCACCTGGAACGGTGATGAAGAATGAAGGGTAGAGATAATTGGTTGAGAAGGGCCGCGATGATCGCGCTGTTTTGCGCTGCGTCTGCCGGCTTCTGCGCGCACCCCGCGCAAGCCGCCCCCTATTACGTCACCGTCGCGGGGCTTGGCGGCGAGCCTGATTACGAGCAGCGCTTTACGGCGCTCGCCAAGGACCTCGACAAACTTTTCAAAGCGGCGGCAAGCGATGCGCACGTTTATACCCTTACCGGCGGCGACTCGACAAAAGCCAAGCTGACCGACACGCTCACACAAATCGCGCACGAAGCCAAGCCCGAAGATGAGTTTATGCTGATCCTGATCGGGCACGGCTCCTACGACGGCGAACAATATAAGTTCAATCTGCCGGGTCCGGATATTTCGGGAGAAGACCTGGCCATTTTGTGCGACCGCATTCCCGCGAAGCGCCAGCTGATCGTGAACACGACCAGCGCGAGCGGCGGCTCGATCGGCGCGCTGCAAAAGGCGGGGCGCATCGTCATCGCCGCGACAAAAACCGGGACGGAGAAGAACGCGACGGTGTTCGCGCGCTATTGGGTGGACGCACTGCAGGATACCTCCACCGATACGGACAAAAACGAAACGATCACGGCGCTCGAAGCCTTTGTGTACGCCGATCGCAAGACAGCCGGTTTTTACGAATCGCAAAAGCGCCTGGCGACGGAACACCCCGTTTTTGAAGACACAGGAAAGAAAGAAGCCGTGCGCGCGGCCTCCGCCGAAAGCGGCGAAGGGACGCTGGCCGCGAGTTTTCCGATTCTGCGAATCGGGTCAGCGCAAAAAGCGGCGAACGATCCGGCCAAGCGCGCTCTGCTCGACAAGAAAGAAGAACTCGAGCGCAAGATCGACCTGCTCAAATATCAGAAGGCCGCGATGTCCGCGGATGATTATAAGAAGCAACTGTCGGACGCGCTGCTGGAACTCGCCCGCGTGCAGGGGGATCTCGATAAATGAAAGAGCGCGCCACGCACCGGGCCGCACGAATCTTGTTTCGTGCCGCCGTGTGCGTAATGTGCCTCGCCGGCGCGGGCGTTGCATATGGCGCGACGCCGGACGATTGCCACGCGCTGAGCAAGCACGGGCGGCGCGCCGAAGCGCAAAAGTGCTACGAATCGCTGACCACCGCGGGCGACCCTTCCATTCGAGCGGAAGGCTACTGGGGCCTGGAACAATACGAAGAGGCCAACAATCAGTTTCGCGCCGCTGTGAACGCGTCTCCCGGCAAAGCAACGATCCGCGTGCGCTGGGGGCGCCTGATGCACGAGCGGTTCAACAACCGCGAGGCCGACAACCTCTTTGGCGAGGCGCTCGAACGCGATCCGAAAAACGCACAGGCTTACTACGGCCTCGCGCTTGTCAGCGCCGATGGTTTCGACAGCAAGGCCATCGAATATACGGGGAAGGCGATCGAGCTCGATCCGAAATTGTACGAGGCCCATGAGCTGATGGCTGGCCTGCTCCTCGAAGACAACGACGAAGCCAAGGCGTTCAACGAAGCCGACGAGGCGCTGAAGATCTCTCCCGAAGCGCTCGATGCGATGGCGATCCACGCGGCGATCGAAATTCTCAATGACCGTTCGCCCGACGCATGGTTTGAAAAAATTCACACCATCAATCCCATATACGGCGAAGGTTACGCGCTCGTCGCCGATCAGTTGGTGCTGAACCGCCGCTACGTGGACGGCATCGCCTACTATCGCAAGGCGCTGGATGCCGACCCGCGTCTCTGGTCGGCCCGCGCGCAGCTTGGCATCAACCTGATGCGCCTCGGGCAGGAGGAGGAGCCGCGCAAGCAACTCGAGTTGTGCTACAACAACGGCTACCGCAACGAAGAGACCGTCAACAGCCTGCGCCTGCTCGACAGCTACAAAAATTTCGTCACCTTCAAAGACGGTGAAACGATTCTCAGGCTCAACAAGAAGGAAGCGGATCTCCTGCATCCCTATTTTGAAGCGGAGATGAAGCGGATCATTGCGACCTACAACAAGAAATACAAAATGACGCTGCCCGGCCCGGTGCAAGTCGAGGTCTATCCCGACCATGAGGATTTTGCCGTGCGCACGATGGGCATGCCGGGGCTCGGCGCGCTCGGCGTCACGTTTGGCCTGGTGATCGCCATGGACAGCCCGTCGGGACGCCCGCCGGGAGAATTTCACTGGGCGAGCACGCTGTGGCATGAGATGAGCCACGTGTACATCCTCACCGCGACAAATTTTCGCGTCCCGCGCTGGTTTACCGAGGGGCTTGCGGTTCACGAAGAAACGGAAGTTTCGCCGGAGTGGGGCGACCGCATGACGCCCGATATCGTCGCGGCCATTCAGGACAAAAAACTGCTGCCTGTCGCCGAGATGGACCGCGGATTTATTCGTCCCGAATATCCGAACCAGGTGATCGTGTCCTATTATCAGGCGGGCCGCATCTGCGATTACATCAAGGAACGGTGGGGCGCGGACAAGCTGCTCGACATGGTGCACTCTTTCGCCGATCACAAGAGCACGCCGGACGTGATCCGCGCGGACCTGGGCCTGGCGCCCGAAGATTTCGACAAACAATTTCTCGAATGGCTGAACAAGGATGTGGGCAAGACGGTGGCGAATTTCGACGAGTGGCGGGTAAAGCTGAAAGATCTCGCGGGGCAAGCCAAGAATAAGAATTACGATGAAGTTCTCAAGGAAGGCGAGGTGGTGCGGGGCTTGTACCCGGACTATATTTATCCGGCGAATCCTTATGAATTCATGGCGGAAGCCGACCTGGCAAAGGGCGACAAGCCGGCCGCCGCCGCGATTCTAACGGCGTACGAAAAAATCGGCGGCCACAATCCCCCGGCGCTGAAACAACTCGCAGCGCTCGAGGTGGAGCTTGGAAAACCCGTCGACGCGGCCGCGACGCTTGACCGCCTGAACTACGTTTATCCGAACGATGAAGACTTGCACCACCGCCTCGGCGATTTGTGGTTCGCGCAAAATAATTTTTCGGGGGCCATTCGAGAATACAATGCCGTGATCGCCATGGGGCCGCTGGACAAGGCGGCCGCGCAATTCAACGTGGCCCGCGCCTATTTCGCCGCGGGTGAAAAGGACAAGGCCGAGGACCACGTCCTCGCGTCACTCGAGGTCGCGCCCGATTACCGTCCGGCGCAGAAGTTGCTGCTGCAGCTGAAGGATCCCAACGAAGGGAAATAAAATATGGCCTCCATCGCACAACTTGATTCCGATTCCGCGGAACTGAAAAAGCGCATCGAACGCTTCCAGACCGTGCGCGACAACATCCTCGGCCAGGTGCGCCAGGTGATTGTCGGGCAGGAGGAGGTGCTCGACCAGATTCTCATCTCGCTTTTTGTCGGCGGCCATTGCCTGATCACGGGCTTGCCCGGCACGGCAAAAACTTTAATGGTTCGCACCATCGCCCAGACGCTGGGCCTGGCCTTCAAGCGCATCCAGTTCACGCCGGACCTCATGCCATCGGACATCACCGGCACGGACATCATCGAGGAAGATCCCACAACGGGCCACCGGCGCTGGACGTTCGTCCCCGGGCCGATTTTCGCGAACGTCGTGCTGGCCGACGAAATCAACCGCACGCCGCCCAAAACGCAGTCCGCCATGCTCGAGGCCATGCAGGAACTCTCCGTCACCGTGCGCGGAAATCACTACAAGCTGCCCGGCCCATTCTTCGTGCTGGCGACGCAGAACCCGATCGAGCTGGAGGGGACATATCCGCTGCCCGAAGCGCAACTCGACCGCTTCCTTTTCAATACCATCCTCGATTATTTGAGCGCGGCTGACGAAGTGAAAGTCGTGGACCTAACCACGACCACGCGCGTGGCGCAGGTCGAGGCTGTTACATCCGCCGAAGAGATCCTCGATTTCCAGCAACTGGTGCGCATGGTGCCGATTGGCGATTCGCTCGCGCAATACGTGGTCAATCTGGTGCGCGCGACGCGGCAGAACAGCGGATCTGCGCCGGATTTCGTGAAGAAATATGTGAATTACGGGGCCAGCGTGCGCGCGGCGCAGTTCATCGTCCTGGCCTCGAAGGCGCGGGCTCTCGCGCGTCGGCGCTACCACGTCGCGTACGAAGATATTCTCGCGCTGGCAATCCCGGTGCTGCGCCACCGCATCCTGCTCAACTTCCATGCCGAATCGGACCGCATCGATTCGGATGAAATTTTGCGGCAATTATTGCAACACATGCCGCCGCCGTCGAAGGCGTGAGTAGCGCCGTAAGTAGCGCAGACTTTTTACCCTGAGCAGTTATGAAGGGCAGTCTGTGGGTTTCCATTCGGGGGCCCAGACTGCGCGCGCTAGCCAAGATCAAGTGGAACCCCACAGACTCAAGTCTGTGCTACTTGAATTCTGTGCTACTTGAATTCCGCCGCCGACGCCGCGGCAATGAAGTTGGATTCGGAGCTGGCTTTTAAATGCTGCAACGCTTCCTCGATCCCGCAGTGCTCGCCGGAATTTCCGGCCTGGACCTGGTGGCGAAGACCGTCGTCGACGGCTTCGTCAACGGGCTGCACCGCTCGCCGGACTTCGGCTTCAGCCAGGAATTCGCAGAGTACCGCGCCTATTCTCCGGGCGACGATCTGCGCCACGTGGATTGGAATGTTTTCGCGCGGACCGAGCGCGCCTACCTCAAGCGCTACCGAGGCGAAACCAACAGCATCCTCACCGTGCTGCTTGACGCCAGCAACTCGATGAAGTTTTCGTCTCACTCCGTCAGCAAAATGGACTACGCGCGTTTCACGGCCGCGTCGCTTTTCTATCTCGCGATCCAAAATCAGCGCGACGCGGCGGGACTGATCGTTTTTGATGATGAGGTTCGCACCTACATCCGTCCGTCCACGCGGCAGGGCCAGCTCCATCGCCTTTTGAGCGGCCTCGAACACGCCGAGCCCCACGCGCGCACCGATTTCGCCAAGCCGCTCGATCATTTTCAGCAGTTCCTGCGCCGCCGCGGCATCGTCGTTTTCATCTCCGATTTCTACGATTCTCCGGAGCACATTGTGCGGACGGTCGAACCGTTGCGTTTTCATGGGAACGAAGTCGTGCTGTTCCATGTCCTCGATCCCAAGGAAATCAAGCCCGAAATCAAAGAGCCCTCCACGCTGATCGATCTTGAGACGCAGGACCGCATTGAGATCACTCCGGATTAC
>Ga0307478_10003522_pt1 | contig 11585 bp, 9 predicted proteins | sample atmos_gasesECM4C_2_FD_203713 | JGI IMG/M metagenome (GOLD analysis project Ga0307478, IMG submission 203713) | Hardwood forest soil microbial communities from Morgan-Monroe State Forest, Indiana, United States - atmos_gasesECM4C_05 | ecosystem: Environmental > Terrestrial > Soil > Temperate...
CCGCGTATCCGCATACGTCCAGAGCCAAGCCAGATCCAGATGCGCATGCCCCACCATCGGCACGCCGGCTCGCGCGCCGTCCCTCGACGACGCGCCTGAGGGCGCTTTGTCCGGGATGACGGGAGGGGCGGGCTCGACGTGCAGCGTTTCGTGCGGGCGCTGTTCGGCGCGCGCGAGCATCCAGCGCCAGCGAACGCCAGCGCCGGCGGGTAATCCCGCGATCGGCAGCGAGCGCCGCTCGACGGTGAGCGTCAGCTCACGCTTACCGTCGAGCGGCGGCAGATCGATCGTGCGGTGTTTGCCGTCGAACGCGCCCGCGATCGCACCATCGATGCGCAACAACGCCCCCGTGCGCGTGGGATACCGCAGCCGCAGGGCTTTGCCGTCAAACGCGAGCGCAGCACGCAACGTGACGGCGCGCTCGTCGGCGCCGCACCGCTCGAGGCGCACGCGCATGCTCAGAACGTCTTTTGCAGGCTGTCGTTCGACTGGGAGCAGTTGTTGCGGCTCGCATGCTGCTTATCGTCGAGCACGTAGCGCACGAGCACCATCACCGGATCGGTCCGATGCGAGGTGTCACGGAAAATGCGGAACTGCAGCGGATACGCCACACCCGCGGCAAGCGCCGGCAACGGCTGCTCCGCGACCACGTTGCCGTCGCGCAAGAGTTCGGCGTGCTGCGCCGTGTGCGGCTGCTGCGACTCCGCGCCGATGTTCGCGAACACGCCGGTGATCAAGAGCCGGTCGGCCGTCGCCGTGAGCGCGGAACCTTTTACCACCTTGATCTGCAGATCGGTGACGGAAATATCGCTGCCTAGGCAGGGCGCCGGTGACGGTGATGCTAGCGCGAGCACACCGGTCAGGAAAACCGCGAGCATACCGGCATGCTTAGCCCAACGCCGCTTGTTCGCCCCCCGTCAGGGCGTGGCGAGTACGGCAAACGATGCGAGGCCGGCGCTCCGGTCGATGCGGCGGCGTGGGAGAGTGTACGGGGCGACGAGCGATGTCACGACGCCGGGGCGCTCGGTGAGTGCCGCCTTCATCCCCGCGCGCTGCATCAGCGCGAGCGTCGCCGCGTTCCACTGGCCGGCCGGGTACGCGTAGGTCGTCGGCCGTCCCACGTAGCGCGAGAGCGCGGTAACGCAGGCGGTCACCTCATGCGCGGCCTCCTTCGCGCTCACGAGCGAGAGGTCGAGGTGACGTGTGCCATGGCAGCCGATCTCCATGCCGTCCGCGCGCATCGTGCGCAGTTGCGCCCAGCCGGCGTGCCGGCCGTCCCCAACGAAACCGGCGCTGATGTAGAAGCTCGCGCGATCGCCGTATTTGCGCAAGAGCGGTGTGACGACCGTGGCACCGTCGGCGTAGCCGTCATCGAAAGTGAGGACCACCGCCTTGCGCGGATGCTGACCCCGCCGTAACGCGTCGGCCAAATCGTTCATCGTGATCGTCCGGATCGCATGAGCACGCAACCATGCGAGCTGCGCTTCGAAAGCGGACGGCGCGAGCGTCAGCGACCGTCCGACGGCACCCGGCGGCGTGTGCGGGTCGACCATGTGATACATCAGCACCGGAACCCCCGCGACGGGCGCGACCGCAAGGGTACCGGCGAGAATCGCGAGCAGGCAAACGAGACGCATCAAGAACTCCCCGGAATGATGACCGCGAGCGCGCGGAAGCGCAACGTTCCGGCCGCGTGCACCGGCGCCCCGCCCAGCGAGGGCACAACGTAGACCGACATCAGCCGCACCGGCGGGTTGAGATCGGGCGGCAGCGCGATCGCGATGCGACGCCAGCCGGTCCAATCGACGTTTTTGGCCAGCGTCAGGAGCGATTTCTCACCGTACCGATTCACGAACGACGCGCGCAGCGGCACGCCGCTGCCGTCGCCGAACACCTCGAGGCTGAACCGCACCGGTTCGCCGGGCAGCGCGATCACGGCGTTCGCGTACGCCGCCCGCGCGTTGCCGGTAAAGTCGTAAGCCAACGTCGTTTCCGGATATGCCGGAACGGCGACCGTGTGGTTGCCGACGCGAATGAGCGTCGTTGCGGTGACCGCGCCGAACGTTGCCGTCGCCGTCACATCGCCGCCTAGCGTATCGTAGATCACGTGGGTGCCGCTCGCCGGTTGCGCCCCAAGCGTCCAGCGCACCGGCGCATCCCCGAGCACGATCGGTGTGCCGCGCTCGTCGGCAGCGGTGACGGTCAGCGGCTGCTGCACACCGCGGGCCGGATTCGGCTGATCCGGCGCGATCGTCAGCGACGTCACGCGGTCGACGGTGCGGTACGGCACGTCGGCCGTCAACGTACCGCCACGTTCGCGTACGATCGCGACGTGCGCACCCAGCACCCGATCCGTCACCAGGGGTGCGAGGTCGGCCGAGCGGACGCGATGATCGCCGTCATCGACGACTGCTCCGCGCAGCGCAACTGCGGCACCACGATATGCGACGAACGACGACGGGCGCACGACGAGATGCGGATGCGTACCGCTCGGCGCATCGCTGTATGCCAGCAGCGCATCGGCGACCGGGCGTTCGCGGCCGTCGCTCGGATCGTTGACCACGCTCGGCCCGGCATCGCCCAGCGCGCGCGCCACGAGCGTTGCCGAACCGCCGGAGTCGAACGCCAGCCCAGCGGTCGCACCGAAGCCGCGCATCAGTGCGCCGAATTCCGGCCGCGTGAGCCCGACCGATACCGCCGCGTTACGCCCGTCCGCCACGATCAGGAGCAGCGTCCCGCCGGGTTCGAGTGCGGCGCCCGCGACCGGAAAGCGGACGTTGCTCTCTTCGGGCGCGGGACTGTAGGGGTCGTCGACCGCGGCGCCGTGCGCGACGAGCAGCGGACCGCCGCCGACGGCAGCACGCAACGTCGCGGCCGCGGGCGTCGTATCGAATGCGAGCGTGACCGTGTCACCCGCATTCGGCAACGGTCCCATTGCCTGCGCCGCCGGGCCGAAGCCGAGCAGCGCACCGGTGAGGGGTCCGGCCGGCGGCGCGCCGAGCGCGCTGACGCGGTACGTTCCGGGCAATCCGGGCGGCGTATCGATCGGATCGAGGATCGCCGCGATCACGTTCGGCGTCGCGGTGAGCGCGCCGTAAGACGGCGTGAGCAGCGTCACACCGCCTTGCGGCGGCCACTCGTTGACGCCGGTGAGCGGCAATTGCGTCGTGCCGTAGGCTACGGTTCCGTCAAAGCTCATATAACCGATGCCGACCGCGCCGGCGCTCGACACATCGAGCGCCGCACGCTTCGATGGCGTGCGCAGCAACGCACCGTCGCGCACGACGACGTTGAGCGGCTGGTTCGTGTTGCCGATATCGAAGTAGTCGGCGTTGACGCCGACGACGGCGCCGCTGCGAGCGGCCATCGACGAAACGGTCTCGCCGCTCGAGATCATGTGGTCGCGCGCGACCGCCGTTTCCAAGCGCACCGTCGGATCGTGCGTGTCGATCGCAACGACGTGGATCACCAGCGGACCAGCGTTGGTCGTGAGCCGGTAGTCGGCGCGACGAATTCCCGGCGCAACCTCATCCGGCACCGACCACTGCGCGACGATCAGCGGAAACGGCGCCGGCGGCGCGAGCGTCGCGGGCAGCGCGATCACGGCACGCTACCCGGCGTGGGTTCGACGTGCGGGCGCGGGGACGTGACGATCGTTCCGGGCGGCGCGGTACTGTAGACGAAGAGCGCATCGGTGACGTAGCGTTCTTCGCTGAAATCGGACGGCGTGTTGCGCACGGTGGTCGCGCTGTTGCCGGGCGCGCGCGAGACGAGCGTCACCGATCCGCCGGAATCGAGTGCCATCGCATCGATCATCCCGTAACCGCGCAGCAGATCGCCGAACTCCGGCCGCGTCATACCGATCGAGCGTTCCGGATGGCGTCCGTCGACCGATGCGAACATCAGTGTCCCATCAGGCATGGTGCCGATGGCGATCACCGGCCACTGCACGTCGCGCTCGTCGGGTGCGGGCGCGTGCGTGTCTTCATACCAGGCGCCGTCCTTGAGCAGCAATGGACCCGAACCGATGCCGGCAAACGCGTCCGGCACCGGTGGATCGACCGTATAGCTGACATCGATCACGTCGCCCGGCTGGGGCAGCGGTTCGCGCAACAAATCACTGAACCCGATTCCCCACGTCACCGGCGTTGCGGTCGTCATCGGATGCAGCGAGAGGACGCGGTAATGGGTACCGCCGAGCGGTTGCAGCGCCGCGAAGGTCACGCCCGGCGCGGGCGGCAGCGTTTTGCCGAAATCGGGCGTGATGATCACGGCGTCACGCGTCGGCCATGAATTGAAGAGCGTGACCGGATACGTGCGCGCGCCGTCGACCGCGCTCGCGCGCAGATGAAAGCGCGCGAACGTCGGTTTGTTGGTGCGATCGAAGATCACCGCCTCGTGGTCGGTCGGACCGTGGAAGAGCGTACCGGACTTGATCAGCAGCCCCTGCGGCTCGTAGGTGCGCCCGATATCGAAGTAGTCGCCGTTCGCGCCCACGACCGCGTGCGTGCGCAACGCCATGTCCGACGTCCGCTCACCACTCGAGATCACGTGATCGTGCGCCAGCGCCGTATCGAAGTGCAGCGTCGGTTCCTTCGGATCGACCGCGATCAACTGGATGACGTGCGGAACGCCCTTGGGCAAGCTCGGGGTGACACCGGAAGTCATTGCGTACTGTCCGAACGTGATGCCCGGGGCCGTCGTCTCGACGTTCATCCAACGCAGGTTCGGCTGCTTGGCAATCAGCCCGAACAGGTGCGCGAGCGCGCGCAGATCGCGCGTCCCCGAACCGAAGATACGGCCCCAGTCGGTGCCATCGTGCACTTCACCGACCGCCGCCACCGGCGTGCCGTCAGCGAGGATCGCGCCGAGCCCGGCGCTGCCCAAGCCGTCGGCGGCGATCGTCACCGGGCCCGTGAGCGCATGCAGCGCATGGCCCTCGATCGAACCGCGGACGCCGTCGAGCGTGAACGCTCCGTGCACGCCGCCGGCCGAAGTGAACGTGACGTTGCGCGCCTCCCCATCGCTGAACGCGAGGGCCGGATTGCCGACGAGCGCGGCCACCGGCGCCATGGGAAGCGCGGCCGCGCTCCAATGCTGATCGACGCTCTGCCCGTCGTCGACCGCGCTCGCGCTGAACGGATACGCCGTATCGCCGATGACGCTGCCGCGCAGATCGTAGGTGAGGTGCGCGGCCGCATCGAGCGTGCCGTTCAGGCCGGCCACCTCGAGCTTGGCCGCGCCGGTGCTGCGCACGAACGAGATCGCTGCATTGGTGAGGTGCAGTTGCAGATGTCCGAGGTTGAGAAGATGCGCGGCGCTCGGTGCCCCCTTCAGCTCGTTACCGGTCCAGCGATCGACCGCGACCGTAACGTGCAAACCGGTCGGACGCACATCCCACGCATCTCCGCGCACCGCGTAGGTGACGCGGTCGGCGGTGAGCGTCGCCGAGCCGGCGGCCGTTTGCACGCTCACGCCTTCGAGAATCGTCAGGCCCTCTTCACGGCGCAAGTTGGCGATCGTCGCGGCGCCATCGAAAGCGCCCGACAATGCCCGCTCGACGACCATCTTTTCGATCGCGTCGCGCGCCGCGGCGGCAAACGCGATGAGGAAGATGACGATGCAGGCGCCGATGACGGCGATGCGGTGCCACGCAAGCCGAGGGAACGCGCGCTTCGCTGAAGCAACACCGCTTTTGATGGTCACCCGCTTCCTCGCCTGGACGGCCTTCGTTTGCTTCATGCTGACAGCAGCACCCGTAAGGGGAGCGAGTAACGGACTTCCGCAGATCGCTTCCGGTGGACGAACGCCGTACGTCGCCGTCATCGTGTGGCACGACATCGTTCCGGCGAAGGAACTTTGGTTCGACACCCCGCGCGATACCTTCCAAGCGCAGCTCGCCGCGATCGCACACGGCGGCTATCACGTGATCACGCTCGACGCGTTGCGCGCGCACCTCGAGCACGGTGCGCCGTTACCGAGCAAGCCGCTCGCCTTAACCTTCGATGATAACGGCCACGGCATCTATGAAAATGCCTTCCCGTTACTGCGGCGCTATCATTATCCCGCCACCATGTTCGTGCACTCGAACTTCGTCGGCACGACGACGCACGGTAAGCGCCACACGACCTGGCCGCAGCTGGTGGAGATGTCGCGCAGCGGCATCATGACGGTCCAGAGCCTCACCGCCAATCATCCGCCCGATCTGCGCCGGCTCAGCGACGCGGACGTCGTGCACGAACTCACGCTCTCGCGCACGTCGCTGCAGTACCATCTCGGCCATCAGATCTACGCGCTCGTCTACCCCGAAGACAACTACGACGAACGGCTCGAGAAGCTCGCCGCAGCCACCGGCTACGAGCTGGCCTTCAGCGAGGATTGGGGCAGCGCCGGCGACTCCGCCAACCTGCTCGAGATCCACCGCTACTCCGCGCTCACCCGCTTCGCCCAAGCCCTCACCGACGTCGCCACCCACTAAGCCCAAGTCATCCCGAGCAAAGCGCCGTCAGGCGCGTCGTCGAGGGATCGCCACAATCGTCGTCGCTGAGCGCTGTCCCTCGACGACGCGCCTGACGGCGCTTTGCTCGGGATGACTTGGGGGGTCAACGCCAGATGCCGGTAATCGGTTTGATCACGGCCGCTTTACCGGTGAGTGGTAGGCCGTAGATATCTTCGAGCGTGCGTAAGACGTTGTAGTGGTCGATGGGTTGCGAATAGCGGCCCGCGCGGATCATCGGGCCGACGAACATCGTCGGAACCGAGTTGACCGCATCGAAGCCCTCGTCCCATGTGAAGACGACCAGCGTGTCGTGCGTCGCCGCCCACTTCAAGAGCGGCGTAAGGTGCGCGGCGGCCCACGCATCGCCTTCCCGGACGGTGCCGTCGTGCATGTCGTCATCGACGTCGGGCACGATGAACGTCACCGTCGGCAACGTATCGAACGACATCAAGTCGTGGAGCGGGCGATGCAATTGCTGCGGGATGTTGGTGAAGTGCGTCCAGGGCGCATGCTTTTGCGCATACGTTCCGGCGGAACAGCCCATGAAGCCCGCTACCGGTAACGCTTCGGAGTAGGCGGCAAACGTCAGATGCGCGGCGAGCAGTTCGCTCGCGAGGTTCGGCTCATCAGCGCGAATGCCGCGCGCGGGGCACGCGTCGCCGTTCGAGTTCGTCAGGCCGGCCAGGAGCGCGAAGTAATTCGGCTGGCTCGGATGCGTGACGCCGTAGGCATGGGTGAACAGCGCACCCGATCGCGCGACCGTCGCAAGATACGGCGCGTTCCCGCTCTCGACGACTTGCGCGAGCGTATGGTTCTCTTCGACCACCACCACCACGTGCGCCGGCCGCGGTAACGGGCCCGCCTGTGCGCTCCCTCCAAGCACACTCAACGCCACAGTAAGCACACACGTCATGCCGAGCATCCAAGTCATCTGCTCTCCTTCATCGCAGGCGCACAGTCACCCCGAGCAAAGCGCCGCAGGCGCGTCGTCGAGGGACGGGCCTCGCGCTGGGTGGCTGCCCCTCGACGACGCGCCTGCGGCGCTTTGCTCGGGGTGACATGGGGCCATGCTTGTGGGGCATGGGGGCCATGCTCTGTGGCATGGAGCCATGCTCTGGGGCGTGGGGCCATGCTCTGGGGCGTGGGGGGCTGGCTCAGAGGGGGTGATGCGGCGGGTGCTGCGCGCAGAGATCGTCGCCATGGCGGCGGCAACGCCGCCGTGGCGAGTGGCTGCTCACGCTGCCGTCGTGGTTACCGGGCGGTGTTCGGCCCGGGGGCGGCAACGGGGCGGGCGGGCGGGGTTAGTTCGAGTGCAGCTCGCGGGCGATTTGGGTGCGTTCCCACTCGTCGGAGAAGGCCACGTCGACCGTTTCCGCGGGTGCCTGCTGATGCTGGTGCCCATCGAACCAACTGAAGACCGTCGCGACCAATGCGTCGAGGACGTCGTGTGAGAATCGAGATTTCCGTTCCATGATGGGGTAATTATAACGTAACGTAACCCATTTGTCAGTAGCATTTGTCTGAGATGTTACGTTAATCGCGCGTTAAGTAACTGCAGAAAATAACTAACATCGCACGCAACGGCTGAAAGAATCTCCCAGGAGGCCCTTCCGGGCAAGCTAACTACCGACGAGTTCGCGCAGCGCATGCTGGAAAATCTTCGGTGCTTTGCCCTGGAACAGCACCGATTCGTTGCCGCCGATTTGCTTACGTAACTCGATGAGTTCATCACGCAACGCCGCGGCTTTCTCGAATTCGAGGTTGGCCGCGGCCTCGCGCATCTTGCGTTCGATATCGTTGGACATGGCCGTCGCGACCTCGCGCGGCAGCTTCTCGGCCCGCAGCCCGGTGGCCGCAACGCTGCTGGAACCGACGAGTGCCAGAATGTCGCGCACTTCCTTACGAATGGACTTCGGCTCGATGCCGTGCTCGAGGTTGTACGCCACCTGCCGCTCGCGGCGCCGTTTCGTTTCGCCCAGCGCGCGCGCCATCGACTCGGTGATGACATCGGCGTACATGATCACCTTGCCCTCGACGTTGCGGGCCGCGCGGCCGATCGTCTGGATGAGCGCCGTCCCGCTGCGCAGATAGCCTTCCTTGTCGGCGTCGAGAATGCCGACCAGCGAGACTTCCGGCAGATCGAGCCCTTCGCGCAGCAGATTGATCCCCACCAGCACGTCGAACTCGCCCTTGCGCAGGTCGCGCAAAATCGCGATGCGTTCGAGCGTTTCGATCTCGCTGTGCAAGTAGCGCACCTTGTGCCCGTTCTCGAGCAAGTAGTCGGTGAGGTCCTCAGCCATCTTCTTGGTCAGCGTCGTGACCAGCACGCGTTCGTCTTTTTCGGTGCGCTTGCGGATCTCGTCCATCAGATCGTCGACCTGATGGCGCGTCGGACGCACCTCGACTTCCGGATCGACGAGCCCGGTCGGACGGATCACCATCTCGACGATTTGCTGCGAACGCTTGGTTTCGAACTCCGCCGGCGTCGCCGAAACGTAGATCACCTGATTGAGGTGCGCTTGGAACTCCACGGCCGTGAGCGGCCGGTTGTCGAGCGCGGAAGGGAGCCGAAAACCGTGCTCTACCAAGGATAATTTGCGCGACCGGTCACCGCCGTACATACCGCCGACCTGCGGGATCGTGACGTGCGACTCATCGACGAAGAGCAGCCAATCCTTGGGAAAGAAGTCGAGTAGACAGAACGGCGTGGTGCCCGCTTCACGGCCTGAAAGCGAGCGCGAGTAGTTCTCGACGCCGTTGCAGTAGCCGACTTCGCGCAGCATGTCGAGATCGTAGCGCGTGCGCTGTTCGAGCCGCTGCGCCTCGAGCAGCTTACCGTTGTCCTTGAAGTATTTCAGCCGGTCTTCCAGCTCGGTCTCGATGTCTTCGATCGCGCGCTTGAGCTTTTCGTCCGGCGTGATGTAGTGCTTGGCCGGGAAGATCTTCAGCTCGTCCTTCGATTCGACGTACTCGCCGGTGAGGATGTTGACGACGTTGATCGCCTCGACTTCATCGCCGAAGAACTCGATGCGATGCACCAGCTCATCTTCCACGCCGACGAATTCGAGCGTGTCGCCGCGCACGCGGAAGGTGCCGCGCACGAGGTTGAGGTCGTTGCGCCGGTACTGCATGCCGATCAGCTTGCGCAAGAATTCGTCGCGGTCGACCACCTCGCCGATCTTGATGTCGGCGGAGAGCTCCATGTAATCGGCCGGCGAGCCCAAACCGTAGATGCACGACACCGAGGCCACGATCAGCGTGTCGGGCCGGGTCAGCAGCGACTGGGTCGCCGAATGCCGCAGGCGCTCGATCTCGTCGTTGATCGAGGAGTCCTTGGCGATGTAGGTGTCGGTGTGCGCGATGTACGCTTCGGGCTGGTAGTAGTCGAAGTACGAGACGAAGTACTCGACCGCGTTGTGCGGGAGAAAGTCCCGGAACTCGGCGCAGAGCTGGGCGGCCAGCGTCTTGTTGTGGCACAGCACCAGGGTCGGCTTCTGGACCAGCTCGACGACCCGCGCCATCGCCATGGTCTTGCCGCTGCCCGTCACCCCCAGGAGCGTCTGGGCATGATCGCCCCGGAGGACCCCGGTCGCCAGCGCCTCGGTGGCGGCCGGCTGGTCCCCGGCCAACGCGTAAGGGCTGACCAACTCGAATTTGGGCATAAGAACTCCCCATAACACCTCGACCACTCCCAACCGCTTCAGGAGGGCGACTGCCGCTCCAGCGAGGAAAGGTCCGGGCTTCCCCCGTGCGCTCAGGCGATCGCGGGATGCGTAAGGAGTACCTCCGTGATCCAGCCGCCGCTGTTGTTTAGCGGGACATCCAACCGCGAACTAGCCGACGAGATCGCCAAGAAGATGCAGACGCGCATCGGCAATGCGCTCGTCGACCGCTTCAAGAACGACGAATGTCGCATCGAAATCCGTGAGAACGTCCGTGGGGCGGAAGTCTTCGTCTTACAGTCGCTCTGCCGCACGCCGTGGGGCGGCTCAGTCAACGACGCGACGATGGAGCTGCTGCTGATGATCGACGCCTTGCGTCGGGCCTCGGCCAACCGCATCACCGCGGTGATCCCGTACTACGGCTACGCCAAGCAAGACAAGAAAACCAAAGGCCGCGAGCCGATCTCGGCCAAGCTGCTGGCCAACATGCTGCAAACGGCGGGCGCCGAGCGGATCGTCACCCTCGACCTGCACGCGGCGCAAATTCAGGGCTTCTTCGACGTCCCGGTCGACAACCTGATGGCCGCCCCGCACATGTGCAACCACCTGCGCAACGAGAAGCTCTTCGGCGATCGGATCGTCGTGGTCTCGCCCGACGCGGGCGGCGTGCCGCGCGCCGAGTTCTTCGCCAAACGGCTGAAGTCGACGCTGGCCGTGATCATCAAGCGGCGGCCCGAGCCCGACGTCTCCGAAGTGACGCACATCGTCGGCGACGTCGAGGGCAAGATCGCGGTCGTCGTCGATGATATGATCTCTACCGGCGGCACCCTGGTCAAAGCCTCGGAAGCCCTCATCAAGCGCGGCGCGACCGAAGTGTATTGCCTCGCGACGCACGGCATTTTCGCCGGCGACGCCGTCAAGCAGTTCGAGTCTTCCGAAATCCGCAAGGTCATCGTTACCAACACGATCCCGGCCTCGGCGCATCCGGACGGCACGGGCAGCCGCATCGAACAGCTCTCGATCGCGCAGATTCTCGCTGATGCGATCAAGCGCATCACCGCCAACCGCTCGGTTTCCGAGCTGTTCGCGAGCGATGACTTCGCCGAGGACACCATCCCCGCGACCACCACCACTGAAGAAGCTCCGCACCCCGAAGCGAACGCCGAAGCGGCGATCGCGGCTGCGGTTTAAGGAACCACCAACCCCGTCATGGCGAAACTCCAACGCGTCACCAACGTGACGATCCACACCCGCGCCGAAATCGGCACGACCGGCGCCAAGAAGGCGCGCCGCGACGGCCTCATCCCCGGCGCACTCTACGGTCACGGCGAAGCGCAAGCGATCTCGGTCGATGCGAAAACCCTCCACGAGCTGCTTTCATCAGGTGGCCAAAGCCACATCGTCGACGCGACGATCGGCGGAAA
>Ga0307478_10003523_pt1 | contig 11584 bp, 14 predicted proteins | sample atmos_gasesECM4C_2_FD_203713 | JGI IMG/M metagenome (GOLD analysis project Ga0307478, IMG submission 203713) | Hardwood forest soil microbial communities from Morgan-Monroe State Forest, Indiana, United States - atmos_gasesECM4C_05 | ecosystem: Environmental > Terrestrial > Soil > Temperate...
TTTGTGTCAGGGCCACAAGCAGCGGCCCAGCGCCTTGCGAGACCATCAGCCATGCGGCGCCAACACCTTGCATAAACGTCCCCACATCTGAGACCAGGTCGGCAACCAGTAGATTCCGAAACATAGGTAGCTGCAGAATCCGCCATGTACTCCATTCGGTTCCAACCTCGCTCGGGTGTGCCTGAGACACACGGGTGGCGTCTGCATGCATTTCATGACGCTGTTCTTGGTCGGGCATGGTCGCACTGATTTATAGCATTAAGGGGGAGAAGAGTGCTTGATCGCGACCTGCAAGACTGGCGAGATTCACGCTTGATAAGATCTGTCCTCTGCTGCCGTCAACGAGCAGTTCGATACCCGTGACGAAACTGGAGTCATCCGAAGCGAGAAACAACGCCACCTTAGCAACTTCCTCGGGTTCCCCATGCGTCCCATCGGGACGGTCGACACGATCCGCGCAATCACGTCTGCCGATTGCTGACTCGCCAGCGGCGTATTGATCGGACCCGGACTAACAACGTTTGAACAGATACGACGATCCGCGAGGTCTGTTGTCCAGGTTCGGACGAAAGAGCGGATGCAACCACCCACGAAAAACATCCTTTTATATGTATACATACCGGGTTTTGTCGAACAGGGGAAGGGAACTGGCCGTGACAGTGTGGGATTCTAACCAGGTGCGCCTGTTTCCTTGCTTGCCTGAGGTGAGACAGTCTTCCTCACAAAATCGAGTGCAACACGCCTGCAAAAGTCACCGCGCTCATGCGAGATTCGTACTGCCAGAGATAGCCGCAGAGGTGAAGCACTATGCGACGCGCCGACCGACCGAAAGTCTTCCGCCGATACTCGTGCCGGACCGACGGAACAGGGTGCTACTAGAACGAAGACACTTCAACCAGTCCGCCCCACGTGGCTGGTCCGGAAACAGGCCAACTTGCAGCGTTTACGCACCTAATGGATGACGCCAACGTAGTCCCTGGAACCGAGAGAAGTCGCTATCTGTGGTGATCAATTCACAGCCGTGCTCGATGGCCAAGGCCGCCACGTAAGCATCGGTGACCAAAGGGCCCTCAATGGTGTTGCACATTTTCACAAACAGGTCCCAGTGTGTACGACTCGGCATGACGAAGACGGCTCGTGGCCACTCGACGAGCCTGCGGCAGAATACCAAGGCTGTTTGCATCGGCGTTGCCGGCCGAAAGATCTTGGGATTTGTCACGATTCGCAGGAAGCCGGCGAGCACGATCTCCGCGACCGCGAACGGTTCTGGCGCCTCGACCAGGGCTTTGAGCCACGCCGCGTATCGATCGTGCTCGGGCGCGTCCTGCCGGTGCGCGTAGATTAGGACATTGACGTCCGGCAGTTGCATCGGCTAGCGCTGCCTCCCAAAACGCTCGACGTCGTCGGCTTCAAGCAGCGCAGCGGTCTTATCGATATTCAATGTCGTGAACTGACCTCCCTCGCCGTACGTCACCAAATCGAAGCGGTCTCGCCGCTGCGACGCAGAGGCCTGCAACAGCAGCCGCACCGCACGTTCGATCAGCCCGCTGACGCTCGTGCCGGATTCCGCCGCGCGTTTCTTCAACCGCTCCAGAAGACCATCATCCAACGTAATTGTCGTGCGCATGATGCAGAATCATACTCCACTTACATCACTGCATCAAGCCCTGTGTAAGTAGGTTCTTACGCAGATATTTCCGCGACCGCCGATGAAAACACACGCCTTAACAATAAAAATAAGGGCAAAAAAGGCAAAAAATGCCCGCAACTGCGAAAGTGCGGTTATCTGTTCCAAGACGTTTACGAATGGGCCGGAGAGTTTCGAACAGTAGACATCGCAAAAGGGAATTCATATTTTGCCCATGTGCCGTACATACGCCGCCAAACGTTCAAATTCTGCTGATCGTCGGCTCCGACTCGTCTCGCATGCAATCTGTGTACGTACAAATGTATTGACAATCGCATATAGAGATTATATTCTGTCCTGGGCGCGACCAGCTATGCGATTTGAATGGGATGAGCAGAAGAATCGACAAAACCTTCGCAAGCACGATGTTCGCTTTGAAACGGCCATGCTCGTTTTCGATGATCCCTATGCTCTTACGCAACGTGACTTCACTTTTGAAGATGAGGAGCGATGGATAACGGTTGGGGCCATAGGGCCGGGTTCGATTCTGCTCGTCGTGCATACGTTCTATGAGAAACATGGGGAAGAAGTCATCCGTATCATTTCGGCTCGCGCAGCTGAGTCGCATGAAAGGAGGGCCTATGAGGAAGCTCACAAGGGAACAGAAGCGGGACATCCGCGTCATCGCCGCAAAAAGAGACGAGGACATTGATTTTTCCGACGCGCCCCCGCTTCTCGATTGGAGCGGCGCGGAAATCGGCAAGTTCTATCGGCCAAAGAAGAAGCCTGTAACTATGCGTCTGGATTCCGACATCATTGCCTGGCTTAAAGCTGATGGCCGCGGTTATCAAACCAAAGCAAATTGGCTGCTGCGGAACGCTATGCTTCATTTCACGAACGAAGCGAACATCGGTCGGCGGAAGGTGGCGGCGCGACGTGCTAAACCCCGCGGGCGGCCGGGACACGAATGATCACCCCGAGAGCTTCAGGTCTTCTGTAAGCTCTTCGATGAGATGTACTACGGAAAGGGCTTCGCAGAGGTGCTCCGCTAGTTGGGCTTTTAGCAAGAACAGAGTGACGTTACCCGAAGTCGTTGCTAGACCATAACGCGCGTGGCGCCAAGAGCGGGACTGGAGGTGGCCGTGACAGTGTGGGATTCTAACCAAGTGCGCAGCTTTGGTTGCTTATCTGAGATAGACTGTCTATGGTGAAAATGAGGAAGGACGTCAAAACAAGGGTTACGCCGAGGCGTGAACATCGTTATAAGGTGAAGGTCTGGTGTGGACCGGGCTGCGACAAGCAAGGCAGATATAATCGAGAGTCCGCTTGAGTTCTGGCGAACAACAGGGACTCGAACCGTTCGTGGTGAAAAAGCCTGACCTAGCCTGCTTGGGGTATCTGGACTTCTGTGTAGCTGCCAGGTGTGGCAGCGTTCACGGCAGCGACGACACGACCGACATGCGGGCGCAAGATCGGCCATTGCGCGTTTTCGAGGACAAGAATGGCGATCCTTCGCCTCGTTAAGTTCTGTTGGTAGCGGATGTTCTTGTCGGCCGTGATAAAAACCTCAAAGCCCGCGGCTTCCGCTTCCTGAAGCAGGGCTCCATTCGCGAGCGTTTCCCATCCGCGTTCCACAGCTTCGACGACCGTATGGGCCTTGAGCGCGTATCGCAGAGGCGCTGGCGTGCTGTGATCAAACAGAACGAGCATGTACCGGTGAAGCAGAGCCCGGCTCGGGTGGAACCGGCGGGTCGAGACTTCGTGCCGCGAATTCGAGGACGGTCACGATCTGCTCTCGCGTGAGGTGATGCCATTCCATGATTTCTGCGATCGACGCGCCGGCTTCGAGGTTCTCGAAGACAAGCGAAACGGGCATGCGTGTGTTTTTGAACACCCAAGCACCGCTTACCTTTCCTGGGATGCTTTCCACCGCTGGGCATTGTGACCAGTCGAGCGTCATAGTTCTTGTTCCTTTCTTTCAGTCTATCTCAAAACAACCCTGAAAGCAGGCCACGGCTAGGGAACGATAGGGAACAAAGCAGGCCATAGGCATCCACGTCAGCTTCAGGTCAGGGTGCAATTCAGCTGTCGCGGAACGCTCTGCAAAATGTGAAAGGCATCCTTGAATATGCGGTGTAGGTAGTGTCCTCTGGGATAATTGAGGACCGAAAGCGCATTGGCCGTGACAGTGTGGCGGGACGGGGCAGCGTTCTAACCAACGGAACTACGTCCCCAACAGTGGAATCAACGACTTAGCGTAAAATCTTGCAAATAAGGGCTTTGCAAGATTCGCATACAGCGCACTGTTCGCCTGGCCTGCCTGCGACTGCAGTTCTCCTGGCAAAACCGCCTGTAAGAATCAGTGCTATACTGTCCGTAATGGAGATTTTATGAGTTCCGGGGACAGCGTGATCGTCAAAAATCCAAATATCCTGAGCGGAACTCCGGTTTTTCGTGGGACGCGAGTACCCCTCCAATTTCTGTTCGATTCCCTGGAGCGCGGCCACACCCTTGAAGAATTTGTCGAAGGGTATCCGACCGTTTCACGCGAGATGGCCATCGCCGCGCTGGAGGAAGCTCAACAGCTGCTGTCGGCCCAGGGATGAAATGCGCGTCCTCCTCGACGAGTGTGTGAGCGAAGGACTGCGCAACTATCTCGCCGGGCACGAATGTCAAACCGCCCGGTATGCTGGCTTCGCGGGACTTGAGAACGGTCAGCTCTTGACCGCAGCTGAGGCCGCGAAATTCGACGTTCTCCTGACCGTGGATCGCGGATTTGAATACCAGCAGAACCTCGGACATCGGAAGATTGCGGTGATTATTTTCTTTGGTAAATCTGTCCTCTTGGAAGACCTCGTTCCTCTCATGCCCGCTTGCCTCGCTCACCTCGAGTCCATCGAGCCCGGCCAGGTCGTCAGAATCGAAAGCAGCGGAAGTGAAGCGAGAAGCTAACTTTGGCGGTTGGCACCACACGTAGAGCACATGCTTCGTGCAAGAGAGTTTCGAACTTGGGCGGAGAGTGGGATACCGAGTGAGATAACGGAGAGCCCGGAATGACAGCGATTCCGCAATGAAGTCTTCTGAGCGACCGAAGTATTTGATTCTCTTGCCGTTGGCCCCCTTTTCGAGATAGTCCCCGCCAAAATTAGAAGCACATTTGAAATCACCAAGATTGTGAAGAGACTTTGTAACATGGGCCCGGACCGTAATGGGGCTAGACGAGGTTTTCGGTAGGCACAAGAGAGGGAGCTTCACGATTTCTTGGAGAGTCCCTCTTCGAGCGCAAGTAGAGCCACTAGGGATTGAAGAGTCCGGGCAAGACGCGGAACCCCGGGTCCTTCTTTGCATCGTACTTGAGGGCGGCGCGGTCCAAAATTTTTCCGTCCTGGATTACCGTTTCGATTTTGCGTGTGTCATTGATGTGTTCGGCCGGGTTTCCAGCAACGATTAGGAGCATCGCTCGACGCCCTGCCTGAAGACTGCCCCACTCCTGCTCTGCCTTCATCAATCGAGCCGCGTCGTAGGTGGAAGCTCGAATTGCTTCGAGCGGTGTCAGGCCTGCCTCGACCATTAGCTCTAGTTCATGATGCAAGCCCTCGCCCTGAAACACACCGGGGTAGGGCGCGTCCGTTCCCGTCACGATTAGTAGTCCGGCGTCGTGTAGTTTTTTAACATTTTTCATTGCCTCTGAATGTCCGGCGAGGCTCAGCTGCGTTTCTTTCTTTTCGTCTTCATTCTGCGGCTTCGTGGCATAGGCGGCTAGTTCAGTCAGGAACCATGGTGGAGTGGTATCCACAATATACGGCTCTTTCAGAAAACTGATCTGCTTAAACCGTGTGCGAGCAAACGATTCGGTCACTACAAGTGTAGTGATGAAAAAGATGTTGCGATCCTTCGCAAACTGAATGTCGTCTGCTGACATTTTCCGGGTGGGCAGATGTGCAAAACCGGAAATCCCCGTTGCCACCAGGTCGGGAGAGCCATTTCGTTCCCACTGGTCGATTACCACGCGGATGCCTTCTTTGCCCGCGGCCTCAGACAGCCAATGCAACATGTGCTCGGACAGATTGGAATAGCCCTTGATCATGTCCACCTTGGCGGCTTTGTCGCGCTTCACGATCTCAGGTAACTGATACCGCGAGGCCACGGCATACGCCAGGTCAGGCCAAGCGGGGTCCGCTGAGTCGATCATCGCTCCCACGCAATAGATTCGCGGCCCCACGAGTCGCCCCGCAGCCTGCTCTTGCCGCAACTGGAGTACCCATGGCTGATAATTGCCCGTATCCATTAGAGTCGTGATTCCGGCATATAACATCGCATTCATGTATCGCTGGTACCCCAAAAGATCGACCGAAACGCCGTCCCATGCACCCTGCAGGTGAACGTGCATGTCGGACAATCCCGGCATCACCGTCTTCCCGGCGGCATCGATGACCTGGGCATCATTTGGAGCTGTCGCGCCGCCTCCTGGACCTGCGTATTCCACCGTCTTCCCACGAACGATTACGGTCGCGTTCTCGAGTGGCGGCCCACCCATGCCATCGATTAACCGCGCGTGAACTATCGCAATGGGCTTATCTTCGGTCGCTCGAGACTCCCGGCCGAATGAACATAACAGCAGCCCCAGTAGCAGCGTTCTTTTTAACGCCATCTCGCAACACCCTTCCGTATTCAGAATTAACCTCTACGCCAGAATTTCCATTTTGATTTTCTGGACGACCGATAACCTACACCCACCCCCGTTAGTGTGCAATGCTCAAGCCGCAAGGCGCGTGCAGTATGCAGTGCCACGCCTGGCCCTGATTAACGCTGCTCGGACAATCGTGCTTCAGCTCCGGGTCCAGCAACTGGGATCTGGGAGATCTCCTCGCGAAAGGGATTTATGATGCTGAAACGGCCCAGATACTCTTTGGAGCGTCCGGGCCGGCGCGTTTTCGGGGGAAGTTACGCTAGGAGCCGCATCGCTAGTCTGTTCGCGGCGTCCATTCTTCGGAATGTCTGTCCAACCTGGACAAAAGTAACCTTTATCTTGTGTAGCCCATTTAGTAGCCCAAGTAACAGAGGGATTTGCACTGTTAAGAGACGCCGATTCAACGGCTTAGGTGAAATGAAGGCGTGCTTGCAAAGCAGGTGCTCTCCCCCTCCCAGCTGAGCTACACGCTGATGGGTTGTAACACAGTCAATCCTCCCAATATACGGATGCACATGGTCAAGAAGCGGTCAGGTGTCTCGCGACCTAGACGCTACGAACCCTTCCTTCGGGGCAGTGCAGGCGTGTTTGAGTTTTGTAAGACTTTTTGTTGGTCTACGGTGGATTCGCGTGTACGACCGTGGACGACGGTGTACAGGTGTAAACGAGTTACGAAATAAGTCGTTTGTTTTTGGCGCGTTTCGGTGGAGTGACGGGGCAGCGTTCTAACCAACTGAACTACGTCCCCAGCCGTGGAATCAACAACTTACAGTAAATCGTTGCAAACAAGGCGTTTGCAAGATTCGCATACAGCGCACCGTTCGGCTGGATTGCATGCGGTGGCATCTGTCCCTGCCAAAATGTCACACATGGACGAACTGTGGAGCTGAAAAACGGCAAAAAATGTTTTGACCAGTTGCGGCACTGTCAGGGACAATCCTCTACCGGCTGTGAGTGTGCAGATACCGATGAGCACCCTGACTCATGAGACCGCTGTTTTGCATGCGAGAGAGATTGCAGATCGCGTGCTGGCGCCTACTGCAGGTCCAAACGACAAGGCAGGACGATTCTCGACCGCAGCTGTCGACTCTCTTGGCGATTCTGGCCTCCTCGGACTGATGCTGCCAGGAGATCTGGGGGGGTCTGGCCTGGGCGCACGCACGTTCGCGGCGGTCACTGCGACCCTTGCCCAAGCAGACGCTTCGGTTGCGATGGTCTATCTTATGCACATCCTCGGCGCCGCGACAATGTTGGCGGCACGGCCCAACACGGCCCAGGCAATCACGCCTATACTAGAGAAGATCACCGCCGGCCATCATTTATCCACGCTCGCCTTCAGCGAAGCCGGCTCGCGCAGCCATTTCTGGGCTCCCATATCGCGCGCGCGTCGAAACGGCAGCGGTGTGCGCATCAGCGCCAAGAAATCGTGGGTTACGAGCGCGGGTTATGCGCAAAGCTATGTTGTTTCTTCGCTCGCCCCGGACGGAGCGGGCCCCACAGATTCAACTCTCTACCTTCTTCCAGCGGAGACGCCCGGCTTGTCAGTCGCAGGTCCCTGGGACGGTTTGGGCCTCCGGGCCAACGCCTCTGCGCCGCTTGCGCTGGACGACTGCGAAGTGCCATCCAATTTTCAGCTGACAGATGACGGCGCGGGATTTCAGGCTATGCTGAACGTGGTCCTGCCACTGTTCAATTTGGGAACAGCATCTGTGGCGCTGGGATTGTGTCGAGCGGCGGTCGCCGGCACGACAGCGCATCTCAAGAGCGCGCGGTTCGAACATTTGGGTCAGAGCCTCGGCGAGAGCCTGCCTACTCTAAGGGCTCAGCTCGCGGCGATGCAGATTGATACGGATGGGCTCTCGGCACGCATCGACGATTTGATTGAGCATCTTGAGAAGCCCCGCGAGACAACCATGCTGCGCGTACTTGAAACCAAAGCGGCGGCAGGGGACGTAGCTATCACCGTTACCTCGACAGCAATGCGCATTTGCGGGGGTGCAGCGTTCTCGAAGCATATGAATATCGAGCGCCTCTTCCGGGACGCGCACGCGGGCGCTGTAATGGCGCCAACTGGCGATGTGCTGCGCGAGTTTATCGCCAAGGCGCTTTTGGGAATGCCGCTCTTCTGAGACTAAGGCGCTGCAAGCGCGGAAAGCTGCTCGTAAAAATCTCTAAAAGTGAATCGCGAGGAACTATGGGCAAAACCATCTGGGTGGGAGCCGTTGCGTACAATCCGAAGATGGTCACAATCTGGGAGGGCATGCGGCGCTATTTTCACGAGGAGGCGCATCTGCCCGTTGAGGTCGTACTATTTCAGAGCTACGAGCCGCAGGTAATCGCGCTCCTGGCCCAACCGGGCGATTCGTTGCCGCGGATCGATATCGCCTGGAATACAAACCTCGCGTACCTGCAAGCCGATGAATGGAGCGGCCATCGCTGCCGCGCAATTGCCATGCGCGATTCCGATCTCGGCTGGATGACGAAGATTGTCACTATCACTGGGGGCCCTATCTCTACACTGGCCAATTTGAAGAAACGAACCCTTGCGCTCGGCAGCCGGGATAGCGGACACGCAGCTATTCTGCCTGTTCACTTTTTGGAGCAGCAAGGCATGCGCGAGGGCAGAGACTACACCACACTGCGCTTCGACAGCGACGTGGGCAAGCACGGTGATACGGGGACAAGCGAAGTAGAAGTCATCCGGGCCGTACTCGACGGGCGAGCCGACGCCGGCGCAATCGGGAGCCCCTTCTGGAATACCGTACGAAGCGAGCGCCTGGTGCCCGAGGGTGGGCTTTGCGAGATATGGACCTCGCCACCGTACCATCATTGCATGTTCACTGCGCGGCCCGATCTTGACCTGGCGCTCGAGCGGCAGTTCGCGGAAGCCCTGTCGGCCATGAGCTACGACAATCCGGCACACAGGGTCGTGCTCGAAGCGGAAGGGCTCAAGCTGTGGGTGTCCCCACATCTCGACGGATATGAGGAGTTGCGACAAGCCTCGAGACGACAGGGTTTCTTCGGACGCTCTTTTGCAAATTCAGCTGAGATGTGAGACGGAAGGTCCCGTGGCGCAGTTCAGGTGCAACTACGGCACAGGGCGCATGGGAATCTCAGGCGCAGTTGAAGATGGTCGCCAACCGATGCGCGTGTTCGCGCTCACGCTCGAAGGCGCAGCGGACGGCAGCGAACGACTCGGCAAGCGGAAAAATCTCACGTGTGACAAGCAAGTCGGCATCTTCGGCCCCTACCGGGTGCCAATATACGCCCTCAGCCGTAATTGTGACTTCGGGCACCAAATCAGCCCGATTGACCGCGACCCCTTGAGTTGCTGAGCCGCGCAGTGCGATTCGGCGGATAACCCGGTCTTCCGTAGCAATCCGCTCCCCATCGAGGAATTGGCGGAACTCGTCAGCGTCAGCATCGGTCGAGACGGTCGCCGCCAGGCGCACTCGAAAGCCATGCGCGCGAGCACGCTGGATACCTTCCCGTGTGCGCGTCCATGTTCCGGACCCGCGGTGCAGATCGTGCTGCTCCGGCGTAGCGCTGTCCAAGCTAATCTGCAGGGCAATTCGATCCCGGGGCAACCCTCGCAAACTTTCAATCCGCCGCCCGGTGAATAGCATTCCGTTGGTCAGCACTGTGGTCGGTGCGGCGGCGGCACAAGCAGCAAGGATCTCGCCAATGTCTTCCAGCAGAAACGGCTCACCTCCGGTCACGAAAATCTCCTTGACGTTAAGTTCCGCCGCTTCGCGAGCGATACGCTGTACGCGTGTGAGCCCTAGTTCCCTTCGCGGCGCACTCGGTGACGAACGCACACAGCAGTAGTCGCAACGCAAGTTGCAGTCGAAATTCGTATAGAGCCAAAGCCGGGAGCCCACCGGCCGATTGCCTTCGGCGGGCGCGGCAACTGCGCCGACCCGGATCACCCAACGAGCGCGGCCCGTTTGCGTACTGGATTCAACCAACGAATTACCGGTAAACCGGCACCACGTCTCCAACTCGGCGCCAACTCCTGCTTCACCGGTAATCGCGACCAAATCGCCAGGGCGGCTGCGGCGGAGTGCCGCGATCAACTCTGGCAGCAGGCCGGAAGCAAACGTCTTGGCGCCAGCATCGAGTTCAATATTTGCCTTCATTATTTGCACAGCGCTGATATTATAGCGCCCTCCGGCGTGGGCCCGGCCAGCTTGCGCCCTCGTTTGCAAATTCGCATGTAGGGCTGTGTCAGTGATGATGACAAATCCTACCGAACCACGAGACATAAATCCGGCTCGTGAACTCCCCAAGGGCGAAAACGCGTGCACTACCATAGTGACTGCGCCCACGATTAGGTTGTTCAAGCAGGAGCATAGCCCTGTAACTTAAACAGTGAATTGGAATCGAACAGTGGGAGAATCATCATGACGACTACCACGACCCAACCGCTAGACAATGCATCCCAAGTGGCCGACCAACCTCATGCACGAATAGGGCTCGCTTTGGTGCGGCTCACGATTGGCGCAATGTTTGTGTGGGTCTTCTTCGAGAATCTGGGAAAAGGCCTCTACAAGCCTGCGGGTTACGCTGACCTAATCAATGGTTACATTGAGAACAGCAGCGCCCCCGCCGTGTGGAAGAGCGTTATGGCGCTCGCCGCGAATCACGCATCCATGGCCGCACCACTTCAGGGAGCAACAGAAATCTCGCTTGGAGTGCTGCTGGTGCTCGGCCTTTTCACGCGTCCAGTCGCACTCGTCGCTTTTGGGTTCCTCACCAGCCTGTGGGTCTCCGAGTGGGGAACGGCCTGGATATGGGAACTCCTGGTTCCGGTCCTGGCCTCGCTCGCGCTGGCCGTAGGTGGAGCGGGTCGCACGTGGGGTGTTGATTCGTTCTTGGCGCGCCGTAATCCATCTTCACTCTTGTGGTGACTTAAGTCGAGGTCGAGTGCGGGTTTCCGTCATCATTCCTACGCGCAACGAGGCACAGGCGATCGCCCGCGTCATAGGTGATATTCCCCTTAGTCTCGTTACCGAGATCATCGTCGTTGACAGCAACTCCACAGACGGAACGCCTGAGATTGCTTCCCGCATGGGCGCCCGAGTTGTTTCCGAAGCTCGTCGCGGATACGGCCGAGCCTGCCTGACGGGGCTCGCCTGCGCGAGCGCCCCCGATGTGGTGGTCTTTCTGGATGGCGACTACAGTGATCGGCCTGCTGAGCTTCCGCTTCTCCTCGCGCCGATTGCCGAGGGGCGCGCCGACATCACCGTCGGTTCACGTCTCGCGGG
>Ga0307478_10003524_pt1 | contig 11584 bp, 18 predicted proteins | sample atmos_gasesECM4C_2_FD_203713 | JGI IMG/M metagenome (GOLD analysis project Ga0307478, IMG submission 203713) | Hardwood forest soil microbial communities from Morgan-Monroe State Forest, Indiana, United States - atmos_gasesECM4C_05 | ecosystem: Environmental > Terrestrial > Soil > Temperate...
CCCCGCCGACTCGCATAGGCTTAGGAGCGCTAGGAATCTCAATCGGTGTAGCCCCTTGGATCACAGGTTGGTAGGGCTGTGGGGTATACCGGGGATCAGAATGAAGCGGAGCCGCAGGAGGAATATACGCTGGCTGCGCTACTTCGACATTCCCGCCCAAAGCCTTGATGACCCGTACAAGATCGTTGATTTCTGCGTCCAGTCGCGCTACCGCCCCGACATGATCTGACTTTTCTTTGATCGCCTGAGGAAGTCTCTTTTCGGCGTAGGACGAAGCTGACTTGAACTCTTTGGGCATGGGCTTGGCTTGGCGCTTGGGCTTCTGGGGGGCCGCAGGAGGCTCAGGAACAGATAAGACTGTCTCAGCGTCGGCAAAGGCCGCAGGAAGCGTAACCGGGTGCTCTATCGTCGCTAGGATGTGGGTTCCTTCCCCCTCTTCCAGACTTTGACCGGCTAGGCAGGCGGGGCAGTGCTTCTCGTCGGAAACGTCGGGAAGTGGGGCAAGTTCTGTGGTCGGCGAAGGCTCAGACGTTTCACCTGTCTTTGAGTTGAGGTAGGTCATTGTGATGACTTCTGGACCATCAGGCTGCGCTTTCTTCTTTGCCCATCGAGCCTTGGCAGCATCGGAAGCGATCTTTGCTCTTTGTTCCTTGCTCAACTTCTCAGCCCTTTTCCGACCACCGCTGGAACCTCTTTTGTCTGTTGTTTCTTCTGTCATTGTTTCCTCTCAGGCAAGCAATAGTAAATCAACTAGCAAGCATAGGCAAGCATAAAGTTTAGCGATTGAAGGGAGTCTTAAATCGTTCCTTACTCGGCTGGCCACCCCACATCTGGCTGTACAGATATTCGTATAGAGGGAAGGTCATTGAGTTCAGGAAAGCACGTTTTGAATCGCTCTTGATGGTCTGCGAAGGTTCATGCTTTACAGGGAGATTGGACTCAACTAATTCATAACCTGCAACGCGAAGTTTATGGTAGACCGAGCCATCACTAAAATACCAAGGAAACACTTCATCCCAGCCGCCTACTTCTAAAAACGCCTGAGTATTGAATGCTGCGAACGCATCATAAGCGCTGAACACTACCGCCCATTTGCGTCCCTCTTTTGTGAGTCCTAGCGCAAAGTCAACCATCTTCTGTACGACGCCTTCTCCTGCTTCTGCGTCCGCATGAAGAAACAGATAGAAGTCCTCATCGTAATCCGCATCCCCAGACGCAATTCTCAACATCCAGTTTTGGGTCAATGAGAAATTCAGCGGAACAGGCGGACGGCGCTGAATGAAATCGACACCCGGAATGCCGATGGATGCTCCATCAGAATTGTTGATGATGTTGATTTCGACGCCATCGCAGACAGCGGAGCGCACCGCTTTTTCCAGCAAATCTTTTCTATTGACGTAGGGGATAAACAAAGGAATCACTTCTCTCCTGCTTTCTCGCTGTGGAATCTTTCTATATCAGAAATTGCCGTGTTGTATCCCGCCTGCCACAGCGTTTTATTCTCAGGGTTACGGGCTTTCAAGTATGCGACCAACTCATCTTCTGGTTCGGGCGCAAGGAACATGCGGCGCTGCCACTCGGCTACGATATTTCCCCAATGAGGATGGACTGGGACAAGTTTGGTTTTCATCTCTTCAACCTGCTCATCAGTCGGCACAATCGGATTCTCACTCAGCCAGCGGAGAGCGGCTTCTAAGTCGAGAACTGTATTGCAGTCTACTTTAGAATGAGCATCTTCGCTATAATTCCATCGCTCTCTTTGGGCCGCAGCGACCGCTTCCAGCATTCCCTCAGGAACCTTGACGTTCTTTTCACTCATTTCAATCTCTCTTTCAATGCAGGTAGGAATCTCTGAATAGTTCTGTCGTCCACATCTCTTACTTGCGCGTCAGACCATCGCGTCTCATCTCGGAAATAGGTCACTCCATCCTGTACGACTGGGTGACGCGCTTCCCATTCGGGCCGGGACTTGGTGAAGTAGTGATTTAAACGAAGAACCGAAGATGTGTGTGTAAACTCGTTATCAGGAAGCTGGACTCCATTCTCATTGAACGTTCCCCATTGCGTATGGTAGGTATGCGTGCTTCCCTTCGTTCTTAGTTCAGGATCGTCCAATCGCACAATTGACTTATACCATTTGTCGTAATGCAAATTCTCAAGCGGCCTCCAAGTAAACCGTTCAATCACCGGAGCATCTCGCCATTCCTTTTCATCACTTGCCCCGAAGACCATCCAGTGTACTCCGATAGCGCCCCACTGCCCACGATAGTTGTCGAGAGCCTCTGTAACGGTATCGAATCGCGGCGAGAAGAGCATCTCATCAGAATCAACCATAGCCAACCACTCATGCCGTCCTTTTAGCCGGTCGATGCAATCCTGATGCGCGTCGATGAAGGCTTCATGTCCTTGCGCGTCTATACCAACTCTCGGCCAATACTTTACATCCACGACTCCCTGTTCAATATAAGGCCGAAGGACTGACATTGAATCATCTGTGGACATACGGTCATAAAGGTAGAAGTGCTCGACACCTTGAATTAGGTGGAATTCTGTCCACTCCTTTAAGTATCTGGCTTCGTCTCTAAACATCATGCAGATATTCAGTTTCACTTCACCCTCTCCGGAGGCACTGCGTACCACACTAATTCAAAAGCCCCTTCTGCGTAACGTCGGAGGCGCAAAGAATACTCAGGCTGGAGTGCGTGAATTAGCAAGGGTATAGACCAAAGATGCTCTGACTTGTGATAGGCACAGATAGCAAGGACAGGCTTATGTTCTGCCAAGATCCTTCTGGCTCCCCATAACGCCTCTGGCTCTGCCGATTCGATATCCATTTTGATGTAGGTTGGAGGTCTGGATGACTCAGCGTAAATGTCATCAAGTTTCCAACACTGTATCCTGTGTTGTCCCTCTCCAAGATGCGAAGAGTAATCCCCGTTAGCGGTAAAGAACTCCTCGTGCATGTGATCGCTGAGGGCCTTGTCGAAGCGGAGAACGCGAGAGTTGGTCGATGTTGACTCGCGCAACTTAGCCATATTTTCTTCATCTGGCTCAAAGGCAGTAATCTGCGAGTAGTTCGTCCACCGCTCAATAAATGCTTTAATCGTATCGCCATCTCCGCCACCGGCATCAAGAAAATGTTCATCATCCCGATGTGTGATGAAGTCGGGGAAGTAAATCTCTTTGATGTCAGAAGGTGGAAGCTGCGCATCATAGTCAGGATTTTTGCGGAACTCATATTGACGGCACCACTCCAAGAGTGATTGCTCATCGTCGAGAAGGTCTGCGATTGTCTTTTGTGTTCCTTTAGGTGGCAACCCATGACACACCGGCAAGACTTCCCACAGCGGCTTGGTCTTGCCCCCCATTGCTTTCAATTGCGCACGAATCTCAGGAGCGGCAGGACGAGAGATCGCACAGGCAACCCACTCGGCATCCAGATAGAGCACCTTGGCGACATCAGGAGAGATAATCTCAATACCTTCTATCCCATCGCGCATGGTGGACTTAGACATCGTAGTCCCCCATTTAGAGGAATCGCTGTCCACGATAGCTAGAGGCTCAATTCCTTTGGCGCGTAGGTGACGCAACACGTAACCGCCGCAAGCGCCTGCGCCATAGAGGACGATTTTCTGTCGCAATTTTCCTAACGACGCCATAAGTGGCGCGATGTCGCCTAATGTGTGATCTGGATTCATAGATTCGGTATCCTGACGACTTCAAGGTTAGCGCGTGTGTTATTGAGGACGTTAGAGTCCCGGTGGACTACAGTTTCGTCTGGATTCAGCGGTCTGCCCAGCATGGATTCGGCGATCTTGTCTTCTAAAAAGATCACCCGACCATGATCTACAGCCCAGACGTGTCCCGGACGCTGACTTTCGGCTATCGCGGCGAAATTGGCCATGCACTCATCACAGTAGTCATTATGATCGTTGCACGGCCCCATGGACGACAGGATGGGCACGAACTTGTGGAACTTCCGTGGCACTTTGCGGATTGGACGGGCATAGGGAACTTTACGCATGTTTGTTTCTCCTGATGCGGTTGATGATTATTGCCTTGGCTTTTATGAACACATCCCATTCTTGTTCGTGTTCATCAAAGAAGTCTTCGCCCCAAAACGCACTATCGTCGGTGCTTTCTAGGATTCCGATAGCGTGGTCTTCCGCCAATTTTACAGCCTCGCGAATGCCGATGATCTTGCTCACTTTGCAGCCTCTCTCAGATACGCTTCCCACTTGACCCAGTTGTTGACCCAATCATATTTGGGATTTAGGGATGTTCGTACATTGTGCCACTCGATTGCTTTCAGCGCCCAGTGCCTCGCATTATAGACGGGCCTCATGCTGGCGTAACTGCCTTCCTCATAAAACCCGATTGGATCAACTTGCATTTCCTTGGGCACTACATCTGCACCACCGGCGTAGGATGTATGGATTACTGGCGTTCCACAGGCAAGACTCTCCGCTCCGGGATAGCCAAAGCCCTCGCACCCCGGCGCTATAGTCAAATCGCAGGCAGAATATCCTGTCGCCATTTTCTCATCCGGCAAATATCCAAGGGAAATCACGGAGTTTTCAAGGATGCCATAATCAACTAACAGAGACGGTATCGAAAATGCTCTTTCGAGTTCGTTTGTATGCAGCCATAGTCTAACCTTGTGAGTCTTTGCCAAAATGGCAATCGTTTTGCAGAGAAGAGGGAGATTTTTCCGAGACTGATTTGTACACACTGCTCCCACAAGCACTTCGTCATCCGCAATAGGCTTAATTTCTGGATTCACGCCAAGCATCGCAAGCATGGTCTGAGCGCCTGTATGCTGGAAAAACAGTTTACGCGATAGATTGTGCGGATAGGGGTAAAAAACGTCGCAGTCTATCCCATGGGGAAGATGTGTCAGATGCCGTTTGTCGGCCTCTTCATCTCCTATGCTTCTCCTGAGCAGAGCCTCCCCAAATTCGCCGTAAGCAAGCAGTCGGTCAAAGCCCAAAGCCGTAAGCGCGATAGGAAACGAAAGACGGTCGTTTGGGCCACTGCTATCCAGCGGCACATAAATCCATTTCTCAATGTTCGCGTTTTTGACCCACTGCTTAAGGCCGGGGTATTTGGCTAAGGTTTCTCCTCCAAGGCGCTCAGGCTGAGAAAACCATGTAAGCCTGTGGAGGTCGAAAATTGGGAATATTATGCACTTATCACTGCCTGCAAAATCTTCGACAATTTCTGGAAGAGACGGCATTATCCAGCCATCCATACCCTCTAGATGATATTGAGAAAATCCAAATCTTCTAGATCCCGGAGAACCGCAACCAGCGACTCCGACGCGGTAGATATCTCCCAAGTGCTCATGCACTCGCGTGGCAAGGTCCCTACATATCCTGCCAAGCCCAGTCGAAGATGAAGGACTATCAGAGATAAAAAGTAGCGGTTTCATAGAAGATGTTTCCATACCCTTCCTTTGCATATCTGCCATATATGGTTCGGGCTAATACCAAACTCTTTAGCCAATTCATCCTTATTACTACGGTAAAATGCATTTACTCCTGCAACGTAACGATGGCGAATATCAATCACCTGTTTTTCTGTCAACTTCGACATTCCATGCTGTTCACCTTTTAATCCCGGACCATAAAGAATAGTTGGATTCCTACCTTTTTTAATGCAATCGAGCACATTATCTTTTTGGGTTCCTAAAAATAGATGATCTGGATTTACACATGGCGGGTTATCGCATTTATGAAGAACATCCATGCCCTCAGGAATTGGTCCACGGTTAATCATCCAACTTACGCGGTGGGCGCGTTCACATCGGCCTTTTTCTGATTTAAGATGCATTTCCCCATATCCATTAAGATCGACGTACGCAGTCCATAACCAGCAGCCCTCAGATTTCTGTACTTTTGGCCAAAATCGTTCTTCTAATGGAAGCGATTTAACTTTACGCTTCTCGCCCTTTCTGATACATCCGCACGATTTAGTTCCGTTAAGATTTAAGGAGGACGCAATGATAGTTCTTTCCGCCCCACAATCACATTTGCACAGCCAATATGCAGAATGATTCCTAATCTCTACAAATCGCAGAATCGTCAATTTTCCAAAGCGCAGCCCGTCAAGTGGTTTAATTAAAGCGGCTGAGATTTTTCGGTTCTTCTCTTCCCACATAGCCGAAACCATAACGCACTAGAAAACATATGTCAACAGAAATTCCTATTGACAACAAATGTCGGCTGTTCTAGTGTTGTCGGCATGGTGCAAAACAAAGGACGGGAAGACGAAGAAACGGTTGTCTTGGCGACGCGGGTCGGTCCAGAGTTCGTGGATGCGATAAAATCTGTTGCCGAGAAAGAGACGAGGACAGTAAGCAACATGGTTCGCGTTCTGTTACGGGAAGCCCTTAAGGCGCGAGGAGTAAAACTGCCGTGAAAGATACGGTTACGGTCCATCTGGAGATGCCAGCGGATATGCACGAGCGTATACAGAAAATCGCAGAAGGCGAAGAACGCTCCATACGTCGGATGGTTCTCTACTTGCTCAGGGATTCGCTACGACGCTTAGAGGTTGCCGAACGGAGTCTCAGACCGAAATGAAACTTCATCCTCGCGTTATGCCTTGCCAAGCAGCTAGAGCCGATATGCAGAAAGCTGTATGCGATGTAGTGAACAAGCATAAAGACTTGACGCATCTTGAGTTAATCAGCATATTAAACGAAGTGACGGCAGGATGGATCGGGTACGCCATACGGGATGAGCGCCATCCTGACGATCCAGATAAACCGGGAGGATTGGAATGAGTAACTTTTGTACACGACTAGGATTAACGATTCTAGTAGGTCTTTTAATATGCACTGCTTGGGCAGTTGCTCTCGGTTACTGTTTTATTGCCGACTGGACGGGACATTGGATTATCGGGGGCATATTTGTTCTCTTTGCATTGGGACTAACGTTGTGTATAGTAGGCGAATTGTATAAACCGGGAGGATTGGAATGAACGGACAAAAAGAACAGGACTTGGCGGCTTGCGCTCACATTCATGTTGAGCGCTTTACGGTGGAGAAAGATGGGAAAGTCTTCGAGGAGCAGTGGAGATGTAAGCACTGTGGCGCGAAGTTTGTGAACCTCGATAGCCTCTTTGCCGGGCCTCAGCAGATTAAGATCATGGAGCCGATGAAGACGCTGCGGGACGAGTTTGCGATGGCGGCGTTGACGGGACTATTTGCTTCGGCTCCCAGACCAGACTTGCAAGACAAGGACGCCGCTAAGATCGTCTACGCGATAGCAGACAAGATGCTGGAGGCCCGCAAATGAGCGCCGACACCGTAGAAGTTCAAGATCGTTACATGAAGCCAACGGCTGAGTATCCTGAGGGAAGTTGGCTGCATAAGATCGGTGGAGAGGTCCAAGTCGCGACAGGCTATTACGCTACGATTTACCCTGACAAGCCTTCGCCTTACTGGCACAAAAGCGCACCGTATTTCGTGATGGATACTGCCGATTGGGAATGGGAGAAGAAAAGCGATGGCTCACAAGAGAAGTAAAGATTCACATCTAACCGTATCCAAACTTTCACGCATGTCGGCAAAAGAATTGCGTGCTATAGATCATCTGGAATTCGTAATGCATGGACATGAAACATTAGCTGTCTTGATTCCTTACGATCAATATATGGAAATGCAGCATTACCTAAAGGTGTTGATGAGGGAAGCGAATTACCTGAAGTAAAATGGGAGAGGAAAGCAAATGGACCAAGTTGACGCAGCCGCCAAGGCAAAAGAAGTCTTTGGTGATGAAGGGTACGTGTACGACCGGGACGACAATCCGCGCTGTGGATCGTACAAGAACTTCCCTCGATTCTACGTGGGCAGCGGATCGAGACACTACGGCAACGGCAACACATGGGAAGAGGCGTTCAAGAATGTGAAGCGCTTCCGGGAGCAGGATGAGATTTAGCGATGATAATATCCCAATCCGCCGCCTTCGAATGCTCCTACGCCTTGTGTTAGAAACCAGATAAGGAACAGGACGCAAATCACGGCTACAGTATTAAGGAACTGCGCGGGCGCTCCGAGTTGCTTGGCTACATAATAGAGCAGCCAGACAACGAGCATAAAGCAGATCACGATTATGGCCAGATGGATCATGGTTTTTTGACCTCAACTGCGATTAGATGCCTGATTTAGATTCCAAGGCTGTATAAAAGAGGACAGGAGAGCAAAAGAAAATGGATAGGGAAGAGAACTCGCATTACGTACCAAACAGAATCAGTTTGTGGTGCCCGGTTTGCGGGGCCGCAGCAGGCCAAGGATGCAAGGAAGTCAAGGGCGACTTTATGCTCAGGTACGCCGCGCACAACATGTATGCTCTGGGACAGGTTCCTAGACCTCAAATTCAATTGGAGCCTTTGCCAGCCACGACGCCGAGAGGACCGGGAAACAGGCCACGGTGGACCCCGCAAAAATGGCAAGGAGGAATGCAATGAAGCATATTCGTTGGGGAGACAACGACAGTTATTTTGGCCCATTCACTTACGCCAAGGACAAGAGAGATGGACGCTCACTTGCCGTTGTATTGGGGTCTGGGGATGAAGAGTACCCCGGATGCCGGATACGGTTTGGCATATTAGGCCACACTCTCATCTGCGCATTACCTCCGGTCATCCGGCCATGGAAAAGGAAAGTGGTTGCATCGAGTTGGGATGAAGCCACGGTCGCAAGGATGGGCCGTAACTGGTACTACGACGTGCATGAGCGAGAGTACGGATTCTCCTACGGGCACAGCGGAGCCGTGGGCGACGGAGGATTCCTGCAAGTCTTCTTAGGCCGACAGACGAACGACAGCAGCACAGAGCAGAGATGGGGATGCTTTACCCCATGGAACAACTGGAGACACGTCAGGCACAGCTACTATGATCTGGATGGCAAGCATTTCTGGACGGAGCCTGAATACAAATACAGCAGGTTGCTGCGCAATGATTACGCGGCGCTCAAAGCCGCTGAGGATGCTTGTCCTACGCGCACTTTCTCCTTCAACGATTTCGACGGTGAAGCCCTGACCGCCAAGACTCGGATTGAGGAGCGTCAATGGGAATTAGGGACGGGGTGGTTCAAGTGGCTCCGTCATTTCCATAAGCCAATCATCCATCGCTCACTGGGTATTGATTTCTCTGGCGAAACTGGAAAGCGCAAAGGATCGTGGAAGGGCGGAACGGTTGGGCACTCAATCGAGATGCTTCCCGGCGAACTGCACGAACCTGCATTCCGGCGTTATTGTGCGGAGCATGAAATGAAGTTTGGTGGGGAAGTCGAGAAATCACAGTTGACAAACGTTTAATTCCTGTGTAGTGTTGATTTCGACATGAAGACCTTGTGCCTATCCTTATCATCATCGTATTCACTCAGTCTGAGTGATCGGGAGGCTATGGGATAAGGTCCAAGTTCAGGATTTTTACCAGACGCCTCCGATGAAAAATCGGGGGCTTTTGTTTTGGGAGTGTAGCCCACGTTGGCAGAGGCAGCGGATTTAAGGCCCGCTCAGGATCGGTTCGACACCGTTCACTCCCACCAATGAGCCGTTGGCGAAGTGTTAAACGCGACTGGCTGCAACCCAGTTATTCGTCCGTTGAAATCGGACACGGCTCTCCAAGTTTTGCGTAGGTGAAGGGAATTGGAATACCTATGAGACTAAGAATCTCATGCTTGCGAGTTCGATGCTCGCCCTACGCACCAAGTTGTGGGCTAGTGGTCAAATTGGAAAAGGCGCTTCGTTCAGACCGAAGAGATTTTGCGAGTTCGAGCCTCGCCTAGCCCACCAAAGTTTTAAATGTGCCGCACTACGCAAATTGCAAAAGCGGCTCCGCTCAAGACGGAGTGTTTCTCAGTTGGACTCTGAGGTGCGGTACCAGTTTTACGGCTCGCGGGCAGGACGGCAATGCAACTGCTTGCTAAGCAGCACGTCCTTCGGGACGACAGTGTTCGACTCACTGGCGAGCCGCCATTTTGGAGCGTTGGCCGAGTGCTAAGGCGATAGTCTTGAAAACTGTTAAATGTCGGAGATCCCGGCATACGTGGGTTGGAATCCTACACGCTCCCCCAGTTTGCAGGTCGTGGACGATGGCGTCTAGCTGGCTGTAACCCAGTGGCTCTTTGGAGCATCAGGAGTTCAATTCTCTTGGCCTGCACCACATCTGTGCTACACTCGTTTCATTCCGCCGCTCCCACAAGGCGTTAAGCAGTGGGAAAATCAGAAAGGACCACAATGAAGAACACAACCATCGGTGTAGACACGTCCACAAGTTCCACCACCCTCACAACGACAATCGATGAAGTGACAGATAATGGCGCAGACAATAAGCCTGCCGTTCCGTTCCTTGCGCGGCCTGAGAATATAGGTGTTGTGTGTACCGTTGTGAACAGCATCGTTACTCCCAGCCTTCAAATCCTGCTTGCCTCTGTTCTTGGAACGGTCGATGCATCGGTGCCAAACAAAGAGCAGAATAAGGCCATAAAGCATCTCCTTCGCAAGCAGTTCGACGATGCTTACTTGAATATCCAGAGGCTTTCCTATCCCGACATGAATTTGGGCGTATCGGGAGGAGAATATTACCTCGCTCCGAACCCAACGGCATTTGCGCAAGGAACAATCAGGCAATAAAAAAGCGCATTTTATCCTTGCGCGAATTGGGAAACCGTAGTAACGTGGGTTTGCAGGCATGGAGAAAAGGCGTCTCGGTGCGTTCATACCGCACACATCGGCACGGTCGGAGCGTGCGCCTGCAACCAATTTATAGAGTTCTGGGGTCTGCTGGCGTAATCTCGTGGCAGATGTCAAAGTAGAAAGCTCCAAACAACGCTCTTGAAAACCGTGCCGGTACAGCATGAGAGTCAAGTGAAACGAGATGAGGAGACTCTTTGATTACCCAGATGGGGTCGTAGCTTAACGTAAAGTCCTCCCCTGTCACGGGAGTGGATGCGAGATCAGAACTCGTCGGCCCCGCCAAATTTTGTGGCTGCTCACATCGCTGGTTATTGTGCCCTGCCTCTCACGTAGGTGTTACGCCGGTTCAATTCCGGTCAGCCACTCCAAGTTTACGGCTCATTCGTCTAGCTGGTCAGGACACGAGATTTTCGCTCTCGGAACGCAGGGTTCGAATCCCTCATGAGCTACCAATTTCTTAAATGCTCTCTGATTTTTCACAGGGAGCATTTTCTTTTGTGCTATTCTCTAGCCATCAGCTTCAAATATCCTTCCGGGAGATTTAATATGTCCAAGAAGAGCAAAAAGCGTAGGAACAGGAATGCCATAAAGCCAACCACCACAGAAACCACTGTCGTAGCAACCCCTCCTCAAACTGCTCCCGTTCCTGCGGCTATGCTTGCATGGCCCCGCCGCTTCCGCTAAAGCTTTATATAGAAAATAATTAAAGAGGTAAAAGATGCAAGTCGCCAAGATTAGAGAAGCGATTGAGACTTCCAAATTATTTATCAAGCGAGCCGAGGAGATTCTGGAACAGTCTGGTTCGACCACAAATTTCCTGCTCTGTAATGGTAAATTCGCAAAAATCCTAAAACACACAAGCTACAAAGCTATACAGG
>Ga0307478_10003525_pt1 | contig 11583 bp, 7 predicted proteins | sample atmos_gasesECM4C_2_FD_203713 | JGI IMG/M metagenome (GOLD analysis project Ga0307478, IMG submission 203713) | Hardwood forest soil microbial communities from Morgan-Monroe State Forest, Indiana, United States - atmos_gasesECM4C_05 | ecosystem: Environmental > Terrestrial > Soil > Temperate...
TGGCAATTGTATAGAATGTATGGAAATATTTATACGACGGATATCTATTATTATCAGGACCCATACCACGAATGCGATTTTATACTGTATAAAGAAGGCGGACAGGCGCTGCCGATCCAGGTTTGCCTGCAAATGACGGAAGAAAGTACCCGTCAAAGAGAGTTGAAATCATTGGTGAAAGCCTGTAAGCAAACAGATAGTAACAAAGGGATCATTATAACGCTTGAAGAAGAACAAAGCCTGGTATATCAAGATATGAACGTGCAAGTGATACCTGCCTGGAAATGGTGCGCAATTCCTACTGACTTATTAACAATAAAATAAAAACCGGCCCACACCACATCCATGTTCAAACACAACCTCCATATCGCCTGGCGACAGTGGCGCGCCTCCCTGACTTACTCCCTGATCAACCTCGGCGGCCTCACCACCAGCCTCACCGTGGCCTTGCTGATCGGCCTTTGGATCGCCGGCGAATTTTCCTTCGACCACTATTTCCCCAACCATACCCGGATCGTCAAAGTCACCGTCACCAAACCTTCCGACGCCGGTCCCGTGACCACCGATCTCCAGCCACCCCCACTCATCGAAGCGCTAAGAGCCAATCACCACCGCTTCTTCCGCCGCCTTGCCATCGTATTCCCCAACTTCCCCCATGCCCTGACCGCCAACGGGAAACAGATCACCGCCGAAGGCCAGTGGGCCCAGCCGGAATGGCCCGTCATCCTCTCCCTGCGCATGATCCGTGGCAGCCGCAACGCCCTCAACGACCCTTCCTCGACCCTCATCGACCAATCTACCGCCACCGCCCTGTTTGGTAAAACCGACCCTGCCAATCAAACCATTCGCGTCGATAACGCCGTCAACGTAAGGGTCGCGGGTGTCTACGAAGACCTCCCGGCCAATACCAGCTTCGCCGGCACGCATCTCCTGCTGGCCTGGAACAAAGCCGCGGAAGAAATGTCCTGGTTCAAAGATGCGCAACAAGACTGGGGCGCCGCCGGGTTTTGGATCTTCGGGGAGCTGAACGACCCGCAAGACAAAGCCCCCGCGGACAAAGACATCAGGACCATCCTTCAGAACCACGAAAAAGGCGGAAAGGACCAGCTCAGCCTCTACCCCATGGACCGCTGGCACCTCTATAGCGAATTCCGCGACGGCAAAAGCACAACCGGCCGTATCCGCATCGTCCTCCTTTTTATGGCCATCGGGATCTTTGTCCTCCTCCTCGCCTGTATCAACTTCATGAACCTTTCCACCGCCCGCAGCGAACGCCGCGCCCGCGAGGTCGGCATCCGCAAGACCCTGGGCTCCCTTCGCCACCAGCTGATCATCCAATTCCTTAGCGAGTCGATATTCCTTACTTTCCTCGCGCTCCTCCTCGCTATCGGCCTCGCACAACTGATGCTGCCTTTTTTCAACCAACTCGCCGAAAAACACCTCGATCTTCCCTTTACCACCCCGCTCTTCTGGTTCATTACCGTCAGCTTCACGCTCTTCACCGGCCTGAGCAGCGGCAGCTACCCGGCCCTTTATCTTTCCCACTTCCGCCCTACACAAGTACTGACCGGCCGCTATCGTTCCACCAACACCGCCTCAATAGCCCGGAGAGCCCTCGTCGTCCTCCAGTTCACCGTCTCCATCACCCTCATCATTGCAACCGCCATCATCTACCGCCAGATCGAATACGCAAAAGCTCGCCCCATCGGCTACAACCGCGACGGCCTGATCGCCATCCGCATGAACACCAGCGACCTCTACAGCACTAACTATAACATCCTTCGCGACGACTTCCTCCGATCAGGCGCCGTCGTCAACATGGCCCAATCTTCCAATGCCGCCACCGAACAGCCCCCCAACCTCGATGATATCAGTTGGGAAGGGAAAGACCCTGCATCCCGACCCCCGCTTACCCTTATCTCGATAACCCACGATTTTGGCCGGACTATCGGCTGGACCATCGTCGACGGTCGCGACTTCTCCAGGGGCTTCGCCACGGACAGCACCGCCGTCGTTATCAATGAATCCGCCACCCGCCTCATCGGGTGGAAGGACCCCGTGGGCCATACGATCCGCTTTTGGGGCCAGGACCACCATATCATCGGCGTCGCAAAAGATATCGTCACCGGTTCGCCCTACCAACCCGCGATCCCTACCATCTTCCCCCTCGATTACCACGACGTCAACTACATCACTATCAGAATGAACCCCGCGCATCCCGTCAATACCGCCCTCAATACCATCGCCAAAACATTCAAACGGTACAATCCGCGGTCCTCCTTTGAATTTCGCTTTCTCGCCGATGACTATGCGCTGAAATTCGCCGCCGAACAACAAGTAGGCCGCCTCGCCACCATCTTCGCCATCCTCGCTATCTTTATCTCCTGCCTCGGCCTCTTCGGCCTCGCCTCCTATATGACCGAACAACGCACAAAGGAGATCGGCATCCGCAAAATCCTCGGCGCCAGCGTCACCCAGCTGCTCACCCTCCTGTCCACCGACTTCCTGAAACTCATCCTCATCGCGCTCATGATCGCCATCCCTCTCTCCGGCTGGGCCATGCACCGCTGGCTTCAGGACTATCCCTATCACACCCATCTAACTCCATGGATCTTCGCCGCTGCCGGAGCCGGAGCCATCGGCATCGTCCTTTTGACCATCAGCTTCCAGGCCGTCAAGTCCGCCCTTGCCAACCCGGTCAAAAGTCTGCGCGCCGAATAACCGCTACTCCAGCCCCCGCCCATTGTCACGCATATTCCTGTCGATCAGATAACCCTGCGGATCCACCGCTACCGACACAGGTTTACCTTTCACCATAAAGCTTAATTCATGCTCCCCACGCGTCAATTTATACCGGTGCTCATCCAGGATGCGCGGCTGCATTCGTCCGGTGGAATCCCGGACCGACTCCCCGAATACCCCAATATCGATATAGTCGTTCATTCCGGTAACCGGCACATCATTCCCCTTGTCGTCGATCCATATCTTGTCGATATTGACCCGCATCGTCACCTTATATTCCCCAGGCCGTCCCGTTGCAGCAGACGAGGCGGCCTCCACCTTATTGTCATACAGCGTGATCTTCTGCCAGGTATCTGTCAGATAATACTGCAACGTGTCCGGCACATGTTTCTTCAATACCTCATAGAGATCGTTCGCGCCGGCAAAAGGACCGTCCCGCCGGAACGCCCAGGCCGCCCTGAAATCTCTCAATGCCGCGTTGAGACTGTCTTCACCCATCAACTGCCCCAACCCGTATAGGACCACGCCAGCCTTATCGCCCCATTCGAACCACTCATTCGCACGGATCAACGGATGCTCCCGCTCGCTCAGCCGCGGCCGGATGAGGGTGTAAATGAACACCTTGTTAGCCAGGAACGGCCGGACACCGGCGACGCCATATTTTTCCTTATCCATCATCAGGCCATCATAGTTGGCCAGCCCTTCGGAGATCACCAATGATCCTACCGTATTGTTCGGCGCCACCTGGTACCGCCACCATTGTTGCGCCAGCAACGCCGTGGTTTCGTTATACAAAAAGTTGTCCTGGGTTGCACCGGTATAATGCATATTCCACATATTCTCCTCGGCATAGGTAACCATTGTCGCGAGCGATGCGGCACGCGGACCATACCCGGGCGATTCCGCCAACCGGAATTCCCCATAGGGGTAACTGCCATACGATTTGCTGAAATACCGCAGCCCGTCTTTATAGGCGGTCATGAAACGATCGACATTCTCCCCATGCCGGGCGTCGTAATACACATCGATGTCCACCGGATGATCGAGCATCACGCTGTCCCGCTTGTCGGTATAACGCGCCGCGACGATCGCAAACGGCACATACATCCCCGGCTTGTCCAGCACATAATGAAAATAATTGCGCCCGCCGGACTTCCATTCCCGCACCAGCTCACCCTGACTAACCGCGGTCTGATCGTCAGGCACGCTGACCGTAATATCCGCCTGGATAAGATCTTCTCCGGCGCCGGACTTTAACGTATTTCTGCCCACGGGATCGTCCTGCGCGATCTCCTCCTCGACTTGGGGCGGCAGTCCCGCCGCCTTCCGTTGGTATGGACTCTGCAATTCATCGTCATCGTCATACCCAAGCCCCGGCAGCCCGCCCGTAAAGAAAGTCCCGTTGTCAAGCAGATTCCTCGCATACAATGCGTTCGTGAAACCTTTATGAAGGATCGCGGTCTTCAGCTCCAGCACCAGGGAATCCCCCGGCGCCAGGGGCGCCGGAAACCGGTAGAGCCGGAACGGCGCGGTATCCTGCACCGGTCTGAACCAACTCAACATTCCCCGCGGATACATCAACGGATAGCTGAACGGCATCGGTTTCCCGCCAGTGCTGATCGAATAGTCCGTCAGCTCATCCCCATCCAGCAACATCTCGCGGATCGGCTGACCGGTCTTATTCGCGATCGTCACGTTCGCCCTTACCCGTTCCTGCTTCTGCTCCGGATAGATATCGACCCATTCCACAAGCCGGGTCATCTTGGGCAGCGGCTCCTGTTGATATTTTTTCAACGCCTTCTCATAGCGGACCGAGCGTTCGATCTGCTCTCCCTTGGTCAGCCATTCATTAAGATAGCTGACATTGTAATAAATATATCCGCCAACCCCGAGAAAAAACACGATCAGCCCGAAAGCCCACCACTTCGTCGCCCGGTTGAACCGCTCCGGGATAAGCTGCCACCGTTCCCGGAGGGAACTATTCACTCCCCGGTTATACAATAGGGCCGCGACAACGATCAACAGACCAGCTGCCAGCATCCAGTAAGTATCATACCAGGAGACCGGCCGGACCGTATGACCCATCCCGTCCATATCGGAGAGCCCGGTGTTCGGCGTAAATGAATACAGCAGGAGCCGGTAATTGAATGTGCCTGTCGAATCCAGGAAGAACATCCCCACCCACAGGGGGACCACGACCGCATAACCGGCGAATTTATTATTGAAGATCACCTGGATCACATAACACAACACCGCCCCTGTAAGGAACTTCGGCAGCAGGATCACCGACAGATATTCCAGGTAGGCGGGCAGGTTTAGGTGCGGATAGCCTTTTAACAGCTGCACGGCCACGCCGACTATTATCGGCAAAAAGGCCAGCCCGATGCTGAGGACCAATAGTGAGATCAGCTTGGACCCGTTCAACACCCAATTGGGCGGCGGAAGCGAATCGTTGATAAAGGCATACCGGGTAAGCCGGTCGCGCTGGAGCGTCTCGCCGCAATAAAACATAATAATAAAGAAGATAAAGAACGGGAACGCATCGCTAAAGATATTCAGCAACATCACCGTCCTCGGCAGATCCCGGACCCCGAACTCCATTGGCCCCATCCAGAACACGAACCCGAGGAAAAAGGTCCCGCAGCCGATGATCATCCAGAAATAATTGTCCCGGATGATATTGAGCAGCTCCAGCCGGACGAGGCTGCCGAGTGTCCGGCGATTGTAGTCACCGGCGAAATTCAGCACGGGGGTCTTTAGCACCACATTCGATCGCGGGCTCAGCTCGTCGGCAGCCGCCTTGTCCCGCCTGCCGGCAAAGAAGCGCTCGAAATTGAACCGGATATAGGTGACGATCAGGATCACCATCGACAACCCGGGCCAAAGCATTCGGTTGATGGCCAACGGGCCGCGGAAAACGATCAGGTTGTTATTTTTCTGGATGTAATTGGCGATGAACATCTGCGCCCGGACTCCATTTATCGCAAAAGGATCCGCGATCCCGATCACATTTGCATTGTTGGTATTGTTCAAAAAGAAGAGCGCCATGAAATAGAACAGGAATAACAGCAACCCCCCGAAATAGATCACCTTGACATTTCGCAGCACCGCCACCAGCCCGTAGAAGAGCGCCGAGGTAAAGAAGATATTCGGCAGTGCGATCACCAAAAGAGGATAGATATAATAGATCGGCTTGTTCGGCCCGTAATGCGAGGGCAACGCTTTTCCGATGGCAGGCCCGAGATGCGTGCCCAGCCAGATACCGAGCGGGATCGCGAGTGCGATCGCGATCATGAATACAAAGGATCCGCAAAAACGGCCCCAGAAATAACCCGGCTTGGTGATCGGGTAGGTGAGGTAATAATCCTTTGTCTGGTATTCGATGTCCCGGAATAAGGCCGTCCCCATCACCGAGGAGCTGACCAGCGTCATCATCATCGTCATCGCGCAATACCAGAAGCTGATCACATACGGCGAGTTGATGTGCTCCCTGTCGCTTATCGGAAGGGAGCCGGTGGAGAAAGCAAAAAGGGTAAAGGCGAAAATTGCCGTGAAATAAAGGTAGATGGCGGGTCTGCGGATCCTGGTTTGGATCTCGAACAGAAATATCTTTGTGAACATAATTACAACGTATTTACATCAACGCGACTCGAAATAGTACTGAAATAGACATCTTCCAAATTCGGAAGTACGGGTACAAACCCATCCAGCGACCCCCCGTCCCGCGACCCCGCATCCCGTGACCCCCCGTCCCGTGACCCCGCATCCCGTGACCCCCCGTCCCGTGACCCCGCATCCCACGGCTCCCCGTCCCGCGACAATACCCGGATATGCAGCTTGCCTCCCTTTAGTTGCGTCGAGATCACATTATAAATTTCCCGGTAATACCTGATCTCCGCCTGCTCGATCGACTTCGAAAAGACCGAACCCTCCAGTTCCCGGACCGCAACCTCCGGATCACCGGCATACAGCACCTCACCCTTGCAAATGATGGCGAAACTGGAACACAGCGTGCTCACATCCTCCACGATATGCGTCGACAGGATCACGATCGTATTCTCCCCCAATTGACTGAGCAAATTGTAGAACCGGTTCCGCTCCGCCGGATCGAGACCAGCCGTCGGCTCATCCACGATGATCAGTTTGGGGTCGCCGATCAACGCCTGGGCAATCCCGAAACGTTGCTTCATCCCACCCGAATACGTACCCAGATGTTTCCGCCGGTCCTTGAAAAGATTGACCTTCTCCAAAAGCCCTTGTACTACATCATGCCGTTCCCCCGCATGTTCAACTCCCTTCAACTTCGCGATATGATCCAGCATCCGCTCCGCCGAGATCTTGGGATAGACGCCGAATTCCTGTGGCAGATAGCCCAGCAGTTGCCGGACCCGCGTCTTATTGCGCAGGACATCCAGCCCGTCAAGAAATACCGTGCCCTTATCCGCCTCCTGCAACGTGGCGATGGTTCGCATGAGCGAGGATTTACCGGCACCGTTGGGACCGAGCAACCCGAACATCCCGTTCGTCAGCGTCAACGTCACATCTTTTAAGGCATGGACCCCGCCTGCATAGGTTTTCGAAAGCGAATCGATAACAAGTTGCATAACTAATGAAGATTTAAATAATGCGCCGAGACGCCATTGACAGTAAGCGTGGCGCTGTCGGCAAGGTGATAAGTTAACTGTCGGATATCTGTTCCTTTGATCCATAGCCGGCCCTTGTTCAGGATGTGCAGGTCGCTGCTGTCAAAATGATTGCCCTGTCCGATGAGCAGCATCGGCCCGTTGTCGGACCCCGGCCCGCCCGACCGCGCCGGATCCATCCCACTTTCCACCCCTTCCAACGTCTTCATGTGCAGCCCCCTCGGCCCCTCCTCGCCCGTCCCGCCGGCCTCGCCCGCCCCCGATACAGCCGACAGAAGCCTGATCCGATCCCCCTCCAACCATACATTGCTGGCATGTTCCTCCCGGATCGTCAGACTGTCCTGGTCGAACCCCCGGATCACCGTCGGCAACCACAGCGGATCCCAATTTTCGTAATCCGTGGTAACGACCGTACCAACCGTATATTTTGTATCAGCGCTGAAGGCCGACAGATTCGGGCACGAAATGAAAAGCGTCTGAAGGGCATTTACTGTCTCAAAATGATCCAGGAATTTTGCCTCGATGATCAACCGCTTTCCCTCCTGCCGGACGACCACGAACCGCGACGCCCGCGGATGTTCCAGTACCTTGAAATCACCCTGTACCAGCATGAGATTGACCGACGAGGCGGAACGCAGCTCGATCTCATCGAAATCCCGGTAGTTCAGGGGTACATACCCATAGTACGAATCGGTATAATCCCCTTTCCGGTATTCGGCCCCGAGCTTCCAGTCATAGAAGCCCAGGCAGATCGCCAGTAAAAGCAGGGCGCCCAGGAATAGTTTAGTGCTTGTCCTCATGATCTTGTCGATTTATGCTGCCGGATAATTGATCGCGCGCGAATTGCTCGTATTGCTTCCGGATCTCGTCGATGGAGATACCCAGCAGAAAGATATTTTTGAAGAATTCCGGCAGATTTTGCTGCACGAAGTTGTGTTTGCGCCAGGCGATCGCCTTCTCCAACCCGTCCTCCGCCACAAACAGCCCCTGCCCCCGCCGGTTATACACGATCCGCAGTTCCTGCAACAGGTCATAGGACCGCATCACCGTATTCGGATTCACCTCCAGCTCCACCGCGAGGTCACGCACCGAGAGGATCTTCTGACCGGCCGTCCACCTGCCCGTCAGGATATTCTCGCAGACCAACCCTGCGATTTGCAGATATATCGCTTCATTGTCCTTGAATTCCATGTTAGACCTGCTTTTCCTTTAATCTGAAATAGGCGGCGATCCAGATCAGCAACGTCACCAGCATCATAACTAACCAGATCAGCATTGCCGTGCCGGGATCATTGAGCGAGATCGAATAGAATCGGTCGTGAATATAGAAATTGAAGAACGTGAACGGCAACGCCAGCTTCACATTCCCCAGCCCGGTGACGATCTTCAGAAAAAGCGTATTTAGAAAAATAGCGACACCCAGGGCGATAAAGAAAGTGAACCCCGTTTTGATAAAATGCAATTTCCTGAAAAAGACGGCGCCGAACAGCGAAACCGCTTGCAGCACCGAATACACCAAAAAAAGAGCGCCCATCTCCTGCTGCCGCAGATTCAGCAGATGGAAATGCTGACCTTCCCCCCAATGCCTGCTGCTACTCAACCCCAACAGCGCCAGGTAAAAGGCCCCGGTATACACCACAAGAAAGATCGGGTAGGAATACAGCCAGCCGACAAGGAACTTCTCCAGGGCCGTCGCAGGCAAGGTCAGCGCCGGGATCGCCTTATTCTTATCCCCATAGTCCGAGAAGACCGTACTCGTAAAAAGGGTTCCCGCAATCAGGAGCAACGATCCAAACACGGCCGTTTGAAAACCTGGATCCGGTGGGTCCGACATCATATAGAAAATAAAGGAACCGCCAAGGAGCAACACCCCGACCAGCACCGCGACCGCCATCAGGTAGGTACGATAATGCTCTATCGTATGTTTGACAAAAAGCCGCCGGAATCGCCGGAAATTGAATACCTCATTCATGGCCGCCTCCTTTTTCCAGCATCGTCAGCAACCGGTCACCCTCCAGGGTCACCGCATTGAAGAACAACTCCAGGTCCATTTTACTATACTTCCCGGATACATTCCTCAGGATCGCATGTTTCCCGCGAACACTTTCTTCTTCATACAACACATCCAAACCCTTGGTATCCGGAAAGACCCCAAACAGCAATTTCTCCGTCAGCTCATCCACCGGCCGGTTCACCACGATCCGATGGTGATCGAGAACCAAGATCGTATCGATCAGGCTGTCAAGATCCCTCACCTGGTGCGTCGAGATGATCACACACCGCTCTTCATCCAGCCCCGAAGCGATCAACTTTCGGAATTGCACCTTGGACGGAATATCCAGCCCGTTGGTTGGCTCATCCATCATCAGCACCGAAGTGTTTGCGGCCAGCCCGAAAGCGATCATCGCCTTCTTCTGCTGCCCGAACGACAGACTGCTCATGACCTCCGCCGGGTCGACATCGAGCGTCCGGAGATGACTGTAGAAGTCGGAAATGCTAAACCGCGGATAGAAGCTCGCCGTGTTCCGCAGGAACTGCCCCGGCGTCAGCGTCGGCACAAAGACCTCTTCCGGGAGAAAATACAAGTCCTCCAACAGCGAGACGCGCCTCGACGCCGTGGACAGACCATGGACAAGACATCTGCCCCCCGCCGGAAACGCCAGCCCAGCAATACTCTTCAGCAAGGTCGACTTTCCCGCCCCATTCTTTCCCAACAACCCGTAGATATGCCCCGCACGCAACGTCAGGCTCAGGTTTTGAAAGATCGGACGGCCCTTCTTATACCAAAAATCCAGGTGCTCGATTTGAATCATAAAGTTGAACGGCCTCCGCCGCAATTTTGACCGGCCCCAAGCCGCATTTTCAACGGCTTCACGCTGTCCATTAGTGTATTAGTAAACTAGTACACTACAAACGTAGACTCAAATCTTCAATCCGCCAAATAATTCGTACACCTTTTGTATCGAAATCGACCAGCCCGCAATGCTAATAACCGATCAACTCACTGAATCCCATATCTCTACCACTCTGGCATTTCATTCGCTGCCGCATCCCATATCCCCCAAAAGAAAATGTTCCGAAACTACTTCACCATCGCCTGGCGGAACCTCCTCCGCAATAGGTCCTTCTCCATCATCAACATCAGCGGCCTCGCCATTGGCATGGCAAGCGGCATCCTCATCCTTCTCTGGGTGCAATATGTCTCGGGTATCGATCAGTACCACAGCAAGATCGACCGCCTGTATGAGGTCTTTTCCAACGACAAGGTCGACGGCACGATCCGGACCCTGAACTCCACCCCGGCGATCATGGCCCCCGAGCTGAAAGCCGACTTCCCCGAGATTGAAGGCGCCTCGCGCATCAACTGGGGTAGCCGCAATCTGCTCTCCAATACCCTCGACGGCCCGAACAGGATATCCATTCTTTCCACCGGCAACGTCGTCGACCCTGACTTTCTGACCATGTTCAGTCTTCCCTTCGTCGCCGGCGATCCAAAAACCGCATTCAACGACCCCCAGGGCATGGTCGTCACCAAACAACTGGCAAGCAAACTGTTCCATACTGAAGATGTTTTAGGCCGCACGGTCCACATGGGCGCGCATGGTCTTTATAAAGTCACCGGCATTCTAAATGACCCTCCCACCAATACGATGTTTAGGGACGTGGAATATTATTGCTCCTTAGGGCAAGAGATGATCGACAGCGACTGGACCGACATCGGCATGCCCACCTTTGTCCTGCTGCGGCCCAACACCGACGTCGAAGCCCTGAACAACAAGCTCAAAGACCTCATCCCATCCCGGTCCGGCGGCCGCGCAAAGACCGCCGAATTCCTGTATCCATTCAGCCGTCTCGTCCTGCACGGCCAGTTCGTCAATGGCCGCGAGACCGGCGGCCTGATCATCGCTATCCGTGCCTTCACCCTGATCGCGACCTTCATCATCCTGATCGCCTGTATCAACTTCATGAACCTCTCCACCGCCTATAGTCAACGCCGCGCCAAAGAGGTCGGGATCAGGAAGGTAACGGGCGCATTAAGGCCGGCCCTCCTCCTTCAATTTCTCGGCGAATCCCTGCTGACCGCCATCCTGGCCGGAGCAACCGCACTTCTCCTGGTCCAGTTCACCCTTCCAGCCTTTGGCCGCTTTACCCAAACGCCCTTGCAGATCGATTATCAAGATCCCCGCTTCTGGTTGTC
>Ga0307478_10003526_pt1 | contig 11582 bp, 9 predicted proteins | sample atmos_gasesECM4C_2_FD_203713 | JGI IMG/M metagenome (GOLD analysis project Ga0307478, IMG submission 203713) | Hardwood forest soil microbial communities from Morgan-Monroe State Forest, Indiana, United States - atmos_gasesECM4C_05 | ecosystem: Environmental > Terrestrial > Soil > Temperate...
CGCACTCCAATTGACGCTCCACGCAACCCACGTTCCGGGTCGCGAGTAGAGCTCGTGTTCTCTTTCCATAGCTCCCCCAACGAAATGCCTCGTTTTATGGTTTATGTTTTATGGTTTATATGGTTTCGATTTGATATTGTCCGTCGATTTACGTTGCCCGTCGATCAAGCAAGCGAAACGTCAGATAGCTCGCCACGACTATCACCCCCTGTCATCCCGAGCAAAGCGCCCGAAGGGCGCGTCGTCGAGGGACAGCCGCCATCACCACTGCTGCGTGGCACTCCCTCGACGACGCGCCTGCGGCGCTTTGTTCGGGATGACGAGGTTCAAGTGGTCCCTCGACGACGCGCCTGCGGCGCTTTGCTCGGGATGACAAGGTTTAAGATGACAGATATGACGGAAGTCGGCTGGAATTGTCAACTGGAAAAAGGACCGCTGAGGCCGGAAAGGCCGTATATTACGGGGTATGAATCGTCTTCTGGGCTCCATGATCGTCGCTCTTGCGTTGGCTGCCCCCATTGCGGCCGGCGCACAAACGGCTCCGGCCGGTTCGCCGGATTCGCTCAGCGCGCAGACGAATCGCTACTTTGATGCGATCTCCCACGGCGACGGGGAGACGCTCTCCAACATCACGACCAACACGTTCCACGTCGTTCAGCCCGACGGCAGGCGGCTGGATTATAGCGCGTTCATCGCGGACGTCAGCAAGATCTATTTCACCGCCCAACAGCCGAGCGGAAATAGCCAGCGGATCAAGACCACGGTCGTCACCGGTACGGGTGCACGGGAAACGGTCGATGCGATGCGTTGGTATTACGGCGCCATCAACCCCAATCCGATGAGCGCACCGGGGGTCGAGCGCGACTACGCGACGCACGAACTCACGTGGGTCAAATCGGCGAACGGTACGTGGCTCCTCGACGAAGACCACATCACCGTCGCCGAAAATACTTAGGGATGCTCTGAAGTAAGGGCGATCATCGCAACGTCATCCCAAGCCCAATGTCATCCCGAGCAAAGCGCCGCAGGCGCGTCGTCGAGGGACAGCCGCAATCATCAGTGCTGCGTGGTTGTCCCTCGACGACGCGCCTGCGGCGCTTTGCTCGGGATGACCGGATGTGGCGACTGCCACTCAATCAGACGAGGGCTTCGAGAACCAGATCTGTTTGAGAAGCTTTGGCCTCTTCCGCGAGTGCTCTTTCGACAAAGCGATTGAGCTCGATGCGTGCGCGGTCACTGCGAATCGAGACCAAGCGATTCTTGCCGGTTCGGGCGATACTGCGCTGTTGCGCTTCTAGCACCTGGATATCTTCTTGAAAAACCTTTTGCAGGGCGGCACTCTGATCATCGCTCGGCGGCATCTTGTCGGCCATGCTTGCTATATAGTGGCAAGAGGTATCCGTTTCGGGAGTAATGCCGTGCACGATGTAATAGATTTGACCGCTATTCGGTGCGTTCGTTTCATCGAGCTCACCGGCATTGCAGAAGCCGCTGCACTGTAACACGATCGACGGCGAAATGAACTGAAGATCCTGCCACCGGTCGATGAGACCGTTTGCACCGTACAAAGCGGCGAACGTTTCTGGAGGAGCAATGTTACGCATCACCCGGCGCAGGTGTGTTCCCGTCTGCGTGCGCTCGACCGTCATTTCCGCAGCGCCATGAGAATCGGCCTGTCCGCTGCCTATCGTCGCGCTATGCACGTACGGTAAGTGAGTAAGGTCCATGAGGTTTTCAAGGAGTAGGAGATAGTCGCACTGCACGGTGACCTTCATCCGGCCAACCCGCCACGAAGCTGAGTCGAATGGGATAACGGGAATCTGCGCTTCATCCGCAAGCGCAGGATCGCCCATCCAGATCCACAGGAATTCAGCTCGCTCGACGAGAGGATATGCACGCACGCAAGCGGTCGCAGAGATATCGGACTGACCGAGGATGAAGACGCACCGGCCGTCACCATTAAAAACCATGCCGTGGTAGCCGCACTCGAGCCCCTCAGGCCGCACCTTCCCGAGGGATAGTGGAACGGCCCGGTGGCAACAGCGGTCTTCTAACGCTCTCACACGCCCGTTTGCGTCACGGAAAGCTACAATATCTTGATTGAGGACGGTCCGCGCGAGGAGCTCGGGCCCGACTTCATTGGAGAAACCAAGCACATACCATCCGTTATTCAAAAACATCGCCGTTTCGACTCCCTCTTTGCAGCAATGACTCAAGCCCTATGGCACGGCGGCGATGATATCGGCCGCCTTCTCCGCCATCATAATCACACACGCGTTCGTGTGCGCCGAGACGAGATCGGGCATCGCGGAGGCATCGACGACACGCAGCGCGTCGATGCCCCGAACGCGCAGGTTTACATCGAGGACGGCATCGGGATCAGCATCGCCACCCATGCGCGCCGTCCCCACGGGATGCGAGACCGACATCGCCATTTTTCGGATGTACGCATCGACGTCGCCATCGGTAGACACCGCCGGTCCGGGTGCGAGCTCACCGTCGTCGAAGTCTCGTAAACTCGCCTGACGGGCAACGGCCCGCACCATCGCGACGCCCTCGCGCAACTTCACGACATCCGCTGCATCTTCAAGATAATGGGAGTCGATGTGCGCCGGAACGCTTGGGTCGGACGACCGCAGACGAACCTGCCCACGGCTTTTCGGATGCAGTATGACGGGTGCAATCGAGTACACTTCGGTGTATGGCGGCGCAAAACGCGGGAACCACGGCCGAGGGTCAGGCGGTGCCGCCCGGAAGAGAAACTCGATATCAGGGACAGGCTCGCTGCTCTGCGTCTTCAAGAACGCATGGGCTGCGCTGGGTATCACCGTACCCGCGCCCGTACCGAACGCATAGGCTTGAATGAGGCTCGCGCCGATGCGGTCGGCGCGCATCGTGCGGTAGAAGCTGCCGTACCCCCGGCGCTTCCACTGCATGGGCACGAAGAGATGATCCTGAAGGTTCGAGCCGACCGCCAGATCGGCGTGCGGCTTGATGCCGTGCTCGTGAAGATGGCCGGCCGGGCCGATGCCGGAAAGCATCAAGAGCTGTGGCGTGTTGTAGGTGCCGCCGCATAAGATGACTTCCCGCTCCGCCATCGCGCGCTCGATCTGGCCGCCTGCCATAAACTCGACGCCGCGCGCGCGCGTCTTCTCGATGATGACGCGGTGCACGAGGGCCCCGCGGCGAATCGAGAGATTCTTGCGGTTCGCTGCGGGGCGCAGGTATGCCGCCGACGTCGACGATCGGCGGCCGTTGCGGATGCTGAATTGCGCACGCCCGAACCCGACCGGATCTGCCCCGTTGTAGTCGTCGGTTTTGGGATGACCGGCAGCCACGCCGGCAGCTATCATCGCATCGAAGAGCGGGTCGTTCGACCGCGCGAATTCCACCCCAACCGGCCCACTCGTTCCGCGAAATGCGCTCGGCGGTCCAGCCCACGACTCGAGCCGCTGAAAGTACGGCAACACGTCTTGAAAGCTCCAGCCCGGTAAGCCCATTGCCGACCAGCGATCGTAATCCCCGGGATTTCCCCGTGTAAAAGCAAGGAAATTCGTCGATGAGGAACCGCCCATCACTTTCCCGCGCGGCAGCGGCATGACACGCCCGCCAAGACCGGGTTGTGGCTCCGAATTGTATCCCCAATCGAACATGCGATAGCGGTACAACATGCCGAGGCCGAGCGGAACCTCGATGAACGGGTGACGGTCCGCGCCGCCGGCCTCGAGCAAGAGGACGCGTGCGCGCGACTCAGCGCTCAATCGATTCGCAAGCACACAGCCGGCCGAGCCCGCCCCGACAATGACGTAGTCATACACGCCGACGCGATCGGCTTGGCCCACGCTGGTCGCCATGGCGCCGTATGCTCTATGCCGAGGCGGTGACCCTGCTGATCCGCGCGACGATGGCGTCGGCGACGGCGTTGGTCGAGGTACCGCCGGCGGCGTCGAGATCGCGCGTGCGCGGTCCCGCGGCGAGCGTGTCCGACACGGCGCGCTCGATCGCGGTTGCACCGGCTTCGTCGCCCAGCGAATAGCGCGCCAGCATCGCGGCCGAGAGAATCGCGCCGATCGGGTTGGCGAGCTGTTTGCCGGCGATATCGGGTGCGGTGCCGCTGATCGGTTCGTAGAGCCCGAAGCCGTTTGCATCCGGCGCGCTGTTGAGCGCGGCACTGGCCGCCGTACCGATCGTGCCGGTGATCATCGCCGCTTCGTCGGAGAGGATGTCGCCGAACATGTTCTCGGTGACGATCACATCGAACGCGCGCGGGTCGCGCACCAACTGCATCGCCGCGTTGTCGACGAGCATGTGCTCGAGTTTCACGTCGGGGAAATCTTTCGCGACGTCGATCACGATGCGCCGCCAGAGCTGCGAGCTGAGCAGCACGTTGTTCTTGTCGACCGACGTGAGGCGCTTGCTGCGCATCCGCGCGAGTGCGAACGCAAACCGGGCGACCCGTTCGATCTCGTAGTCACGGTAGATCAGCACGTCGCGCACGGTCTCGTGACCGTCTTCCGTCGTGAGCGTCTTCTCACCGAAGTACAAGCCGCCGGTCAGCTCACGAACGAACACGAGGTCCATGCCGTCGACGAGTTCGCTGCGCAGCGGCGAGCGCGTCTCCATACCCGGGAACACGCGCGCCGGCCGGACGTTCGCGTAAAGGTTGAAGTGCTTGCGCAAACCGAGGATCGCGGCTTCCGGACGTTTGCCGGGCGGCAGATGATCGTAGCCCGGACCACCGACCGCACCGAAGAGGATCGCGGCGCTCTCGCTGCAGATGCGCACCGTTTCGGCCGGCATCGGTTCGCCCACGCTGGCGATCGCGTTCGCGCCGATCGGCGCTTCAACGAAGCTCAGGCCTGGGTGCGCAGCGTCGAGAACGCGCACGGCGGCCGCGGTGACTTCAGGACCGATCCCGTCACCGGGAAGAACCGCGATCTGCGTCATCAGGCCCGCTTAGCTTCCCATGCGCGGATCGCGGGGATCTTCGAATTGAGATACCTCAAGAAACCGCCACCGAGCACGAACGGCTTGCGCGCCGGATCGAGCGCGAACGTCACCGGCGCGTCGTCGTCGGCTTGCACGGTTTCGTTCTCGACGTCGATCGTGATCGTTTTCGCCGCGGCGAAGCGCGGGATCAACGATGCATCGACGATGACCGGCACGAGCCCGTTCATGTAACAGTTCTCGTGGAAGATGCGAGCGAAACTCGGCGAGATCACGGCTTTGATACCGGCGCCGAGCAGCGCCCAGGCGGCATGTTCGCGCGATGAACCGCAGCCGACGTTTTCGCCTGCCACCCACACGACCGCGCCGGGATGCGCTTCGAGCATCTTGCGACCGTTCGTCATCCCGGTGAAGCAGAATTCGCCCATCCCGGATTCATCGATCGTGGTGAGGTGTTTGGCCGGAATGATTTGGTCGGTATCGACGTTGTCGTGCGGGATCGGCAGCACGGGCCCTTTGACGATCATGCCGGCACCGCTTCGCGCGCGGCCGGCACGTCGCTCGGCGAGGCGATCCGGCCGAGGATCGCGGATGCCGCCACGACTTGCGGTGAGGCGAGATGCACGCGGCCGCCATCGCCCATGCGACCGGGGAAGTTGCGATTGGTCGATGAGATCACGCGCGTCTGCGGTGCGATGACGCCGACCGACATCCCTAGACACGGGCCGCACGAGGAGTGCGTCCACAAGCATCCGGCATCTTGAAAGATGTCGTGCAAGCCCTCGCGTTCGGCTTGACGTTTCACGCCGACCGAACCGGGGGTGATGATCGTCGGCACCGTCACCTTGCGACCGCGCAGCACTTCGGCCGCGGCGCGCAGATCGCTGATGCGCGAGTTCGTGCACGACCCGATGAACGCTTGATCGATCTCGATGCTCTTCATCACGGTGCCGGGCGTCAAGCCCATGTATTCGAGCGAATCCTTGTGCGCATCGGCCGGCACCGTGCCGTCGATGGACGAGTTCTCGCCGGGATTCGTTCCCCACGTCACGACCGGACGCACCGATGCGCCGTCGATCGTCACGATGCGATCGTACTCCGCATCGGCATCGGGCTGCAGTGAGATCCAGTCGGTCGGCTTGAGCGTCGTCTCGGCGAGATAGGCGGCCGTCTTTTCATCGGGCGCGATCACGCCGGCGGTGGCGCCGGCTTCGATCGCCATGTTGCAAACGGTCATGCGGCCGTCCATCGAGAGCTTGCTGATCGCCGAGCCGCAGTACTCGAGCGCGTACCCGGTGCCGCCCTTGAAGCCGATCGTCTTGATGATCGTGAGGATCAGGTCTTTCGCGGTGACGTCGGGCGCGAGTTCGCCCGTGATCTCGATCTTCATCACCTTGGGCCGCTGCAGCACGAGCACTTGCGCGAGCATCGCGCCGGCTTGCGCCGTCGAGCCGACGCCGAGCGCAAACGTCCCGAACGCGCCGAGCGTGCCGGTGTGGCTGTCGCCGCACGCGATCACCATGCCCGGCGTCACGTAGCCCTTCTCGGGAATGATGACGTGGCAGATGCCGTTGTCGCCGATGTCGTGGAAGCGGATCTTTTGCCGTTTGGCCCACTTGCGCAGCGTTTGCGCTTGGATCGCGGTGGCGGTGTCCTTGGCCGGCGCAACGTGATCGATCAGCGAGACGATCTTGTTCGGATCGTACAGTTTGTCGCCGAAGTCTCTTTCGATCGCGATGATGCCCTGAGGCGAGGTGATCTCATGCGCGACCACCAGGTCGACGAAGATCAGCGCGTTGCCGCCGGCGAGTTCCTCGACGACGTGCGATTCCCAGATTTTATCGAACAGCGATTTTTTCACGATACAAATATTTTCTCGAATTGAACGATGCGATCGATTTGCGCGCGCAGCCGGTCGAGCTGTTTCGCGTCGCCCGCGAACTCGAAGTGCGCCGTGGTCACGGTATCGCTCGAGGTCGAGTCGACGCGTGACGCGCGGCATTGGAAACGGTGGGCCATGTTGATCACTCGCGCGACGGTACGCGGATCACCAACCACGAGATCGTAGGTCACGTCAGGTCCGCGATTCCATCAGGTCTTCGACGACGCCGCCGGCCGGAATCATCGGCCAGACGAGTTCGTCGGGGTAGCACGATACGTGCAGCAGCGCCGGGCCGCTGTAGGCGAGGAACGCTTGGAGCACCGACGGCGCATCCTCGGGCCCGCTGATGCGGAACGCTTCGATGTCGTAGGCGCTGGCAATCGTGCCGAAGTCCGGGTTGTCGGAGAGGTTCGTCGCCGAGTAGCGTTCATCGTAGAACAGTTCTTGCCACTGCCGCACCATGCCGAGGTTGCGATTGTCGATCAGCACGATCTTCACCGGAACCTGATAGCGCTTCACGGTGGCGAGTTCGGGCATCGTCATCTGGAAGCCGCCGTCGCCGCAGATCGCGAACACCGGGCGGCCGGGATTGGCGAAGCACGCGCCGATCGCGGCCGGGAAGCCGAAGCCCATCGAGCCGAGGCCCGCCGAGGTGCAGAAATCGCGCGGCGTGTTCGGTTTGAACCGCTGCGCGGTCCACATCTGATGCTGGCCGACGTCGGTCGCGACGATCGACTTGGGCGGTATCGATGCGAAGAGCTGGTCGAGGAAGTCGGTGGCCGAGAGATGTCCGTCTTTCGACTCATCGCTGGGCAGCGGGCCGCCCAGCGCTTTGGCCTGCACGGCCCAATCGTCGAAGCGCGGCACGTGGCCGGTCTTCAGTTCGGCGATGAGCGCCCGGATCGTGTCGGCCGCATCGCCGTGCAACATGACGTCGGTCGGGATGATCTTGTTGAACTCGGAGAGGTCGATGTCGTTGTGCACGATCGTGGCACCCTTGGCGAAGCGATCGGGCCGGCCGGTGACGCGGTCGTCGAACCGCATGCCGAACGCCAGCACCACGTCGGCCGTGTGCACGGTGAGGTTCGCGGCCTTGGTGCCGTGCATGCCCAGCATGCCCAGGCCGTGCACATCGTTCGGATCCGAGGCGCCGAGACCGCAGATCGTAGTCGTGTGCGGCAACCCCAAGAGCGCGCCCAGCTCACGGAACGCTTTCACTGCGCGCGGCTCGCGCGCGCCGCCGCCGGCGATCGCCACCGGACGGTGCGAATTGCGAATCGCATCGGCTGCGGCCTTGATCGACTCCGGTGTCGCGACCGGCTTCACGTCGTTCACCTTGCGCGGCGGATTTTGTTCCGGCACGTAGGGCGCTTTCAGCACATCGGTCGGGATATCGACCAGCACCGGACCCGGCCGGCCGCTGCGCGCGAGCGCGAACGCTTCCCGCACTTTGGTGTAGAGCTGGCCCGGATCGGTGATCAGGATCGAGGCTTTGGTCGTGCACTGCGTGATCGCGCAGACGTCGGCTTCTTGGAAGCCGTCGGTGCCCATCAGCGCCATGCGCACGTTGGCTGTGATCGCCACGACCGGGATCGAATCCATCATCGCATCGACGAGGCCGGTGACGAGGTTCGTCGCCCCCGGACCCGAGGTTGCGCAGCAGACGCCGACGCGTCCGCTGGTTCGCGCATAACCACCCGCTGCAAACGCCGCGCCCGCTTCGTGCCGGACGAGGATGTGACGCATCGGGTGTCCGTAGAGCGCGTCGTAGAACGGCATGATCGTGCCGCCGGGATAGCCGAAGATGACATCGACTCCCTCACGTTCGAGCGCTTCGAGCACCGCGTCACCGCCGGTCCGCGGCCGCGGCGTTACAGCTGGAATCATTTCGCTATTGCCGGGGCCTTGCTCGTTTGGAACCAGGGCATGAGCTGGCGGAGTTTGACGCCGACCGCTTCGATCGGGTGTTTCTCCGCTGCGGCCTTGTAGTTCTTGAAGTTCGGCTTGCCGGCAGCGTGTTCGGCAACCCACTGCTTGGCGAAATCGCCGGACTGGATCTCTTTGAGCATGGCCTTCATCGTCGCTTTGGTTTGATCGTTGACGATGCGCGGGCCGCGCGTGTAGTCGCCGTACTTGGCCGTGTTGCTGATGCTCTCGCGCATGCCCTCGATGCCTTTTTCGTACATCAAGTCGACGATGAGCTTGAGCTCGTGCAGACATTCGAAGTACGCCATCTCGGGCGCGTAGCCGGCTTCCACCAGCGTTTCGAATCCGGCCGTGACGAGCGCCGTCGTGCCGCCGCAGAGCACGGCTTGTTCGCCGAACAGATCGGTTTCGGTCTCTTCGCGGAAGTTGGTCTCCAGAATCCCGGCGCGTCCGCCGCCGATGCCGCTCGCGTACGCCGCCGCGATCGCTTTCGCCTTACCGGTGAAGTCTTGATGAATCGCGATCAGGCACGGCACGCCGCGGCCCATTTCGTATTCGTGACGGACCATGCGGCCGGGCCCCTTCGGTGCGCACATCCACACGTCGACGTTGGCCGGCGGAACGATCGTGCCGAAGTGAATGCCGAAGCCGTGCGCAAACGCGAGCGCCGATCCAGGCTTCAGATTGTCCTTGATGTCGCGCGCGTACGTTGCCGGCTGCTCTTCGTCGGGGATCAAGATCATCGTGACGTCGGCGCGTTTCACCGCGTCGGCGACTTCCGCCACCTCGAGCCCTTCGCGCTGGGCTTCAGGACGCGACTTTGAATCGCCGCGCAGGCCGACGACGACGTTGCAGCCCGAGTCGCGCAGGTTCAGCGCGTGCGCGCGGCCCTGGCTCCCGTAGCCGATGATGGCGATCGTCTTTCCTTCGATTGCGCCGCGGTCGATATCGCGGTCATAGATGGCTTCCATGGATCCTCCGGAACGGTTGGCAACAAAAAACCCCTCGTCGACTCCGGCGAGGGGCTTGCAGCGTTCGTGGATTCGTTCTACGCAGCAATGCCTCGCCGACCCGTAAGGGCGACAAGAACGATAAGAACGAGACCGAGGCGAACGGGATTTAACACGTTGCACCGAGACTAACACGGCCTCGCCGAAGCGTCAACCGCGGTTATTCGATTTTCTTCCACAAGCACCCGTACGGAGGGCCCCATTGAACGATCCTAAGGAAGCGGCCAAGCGACTTGTCGGTTTCGCCGCCGTCGACCGGTATGTCGAGGCCGGAATGTGCGTGGGGTTAGGGACCGGGACGACCGCCTACTGGGCCATCAAACGAACCGGCGAACGGGTCGCGGCCGGTGAAAAGCTCGAGGCCGTCGTGACCTCCGCCTCCACCGAGCAGCTCTGCCGGGAATTCGGGGTACCGGTCGTGCCCTTCATGAGCCGGGCGATCGACGTGGCGATCGATGGGGCCGACGAGGTGGCGCCCGACTGGGCCCTCACCAAGGGCGGCGGCGGAGCGCTCTTCCGGGAGAAGGCGGTCGCCATCGCGGCCCGGCGCTTCATCGTGATCGTGGACGACTCGAAGGTGGTCGACCGGCTTGGGCGCTTCCCGACCCCGGTCGAGGTGGTACCGTTCACCCTGCCCTGGGTCCAGCGCGAAATCGCGGCCCGCTTCCCCAACGCCAAGGCAACCGAGCGCCTGCGCGATGCGCGGCCTTACCGCACCGACAACGGCAACGCCATCCTCGACTGCGCCTTCGGCCCGATTCTTGACCCGCGCAGCCTGACTGCCACGCTCCAGGCGATCCACGGCGTGCTCGACGTGGGCATCTTCCTCGACCTCGCCGGCGCCGTGCTCTGCACCGCCGACGCCGGCATCCGCGAATTGACCAAAGCGTAAGCGCCCAAGCCTGCCCCAAGCTGCAGCCAAGCCTGCCCCAAGCTTGCGGCCAAGCCTGCCCCAAGCTGCGGCCAAGCTTGCGGCCCACCCTAGAGGTATGTCACCCCGAGCCCTCTTCACCCGAACTCGTGGTACTTTGTCACCCTGAGCAAAGCGCCGCAGGCGCGTCGTCGAAGGGCCGCCGCAATCGCTGTCGAGTGCTGTCCCTCGACGACGCGCCTACGGCGCTTTGCTCGGGATGACACAAAGCGCGCGACGACGCGCCTGCGGCGCTGCGGGATGACACAGGGCGCGCGACGACGCGCCTACGGCGCTTTGCGGGATGACACAAAGCGCGCGACGACGCGCCTGCGGCGCTTTGCGGGATGATGCAGGGCGTGCTCGGGATGATGCAGGGCGTGCTTGGGTGACTGGTTAGGGATTGACCAAAGCGTAATAGCTAAGCTTGCGGGCAAGCTGATGTGCCGCCCTGAGCCCTTTTCACCCGAGCTCGTGGTACTTTGTCACCCTGAGCAAAGCGCCGTAGGCGCGTCGTCGAAGGGCCGCCGCAATCGATGTCGAGTGGCTGTCCCTCGACGACGCGCCCTATGGGCGCTTTGCTCGGGATGACAGTGGGCGCGCTTGGGGTGACTGGTTAGGGGATGATCGTTTGGCGGACGGCGGGCTTCCAGTCATCGCCGTCGACGCCGTTCGCCACGGCTTGAAATTCGCGATAGAGCGGCAGCGCGTCGCGCATGTCGCGAAAACGGTCGGGCGTGCCGTCGGCCAGCGGCAAATCGATCGAACCGTAACCGAACATGCGGCCGAAGAACCCTTGCGAGAGCGTCGATCCGGCGAGCGCGGTGTTGCCGAGTGGCGTAATGCGGCGAATGATGACGCCGCGAATCGCGAAGATGCGCCGGTTCGTCGCGACGATGCGCAAGCT
>Ga0307478_10003528_pt1 | contig 11582 bp, 13 predicted proteins | sample atmos_gasesECM4C_2_FD_203713 | JGI IMG/M metagenome (GOLD analysis project Ga0307478, IMG submission 203713) | Hardwood forest soil microbial communities from Morgan-Monroe State Forest, Indiana, United States - atmos_gasesECM4C_05 | ecosystem: Environmental > Terrestrial > Soil > Temperate...
GTCAGCGGCCCCGATGCGTTGCGGCAGGCCGCAGTCGAGTCCCTCAAGAAACAGCGCTACGAGCCATTTCTTGTGGGAGGGCAGCCTGTCAACGTTCGTATGCGAATGGAGTCTACATATTCCTACAACTAATGACGATGAATCTCTCGGCTCGTTCTCCTCTTCTTAGGCGGTCCATCCCCGCCAGGGAGCTTTGCCTTGTGAGCCATTGCCGCTCAGAAGTTCGGCTCCGCGTTACCATCATCCTTAATGCCTGATCTCGCTCATCTTCCCACGGAATTGCAGAACCCGGCCTCGGCGCGGCTGGACGAGCTCTCCACGCAGCAGATGCTGGAGGTGATTCATGCCGCGGACGGAGAAGCTCTGGTTGCCGTCCGCCGCGAGCTGCCGCATGTGGCAGCAGCCATTGATGCCATTGCCGCGCGCATGGAGAAGGGCGGACGACTCTTCTATCTTGGCGCAGGAACCTCGGGCCGGCTCGGCGTGCTGGATGCTTCCGAGTGTCCACCCACCTACAACACGCCGCCGGATCTGGTGCAGGGGTTGATTGCGGGGGGCGAAATCGCGGTTCGCCGCTCGGTGGAGCGCGCGGAAGACGATCCGGCGCAGGGTGCGCGGGATCTGGATGCGCATGGCATCGCCTCGCTTGATTCTCTGGTTGGTATCGCCGCCAGCGGCCGCACGCCTTACGTTCTCGGAGGCATTGAGCGCGCCCGGCGCCTCGGCGCGCTGACTATCGGGCTGACCTGCGTGCCCGGCTCGCCCATCGCCGAAGCTGCGGAGATCGCCATCAGTCCGGCCACCGGCGCGGAAGTCGTGACCGGATCAACGCGTATGAAGGCGGGCACCGCGACGAAGCTGGTCCTGAATATGATTTCTACCGGCGTCATGGTTCACCTCGGGTACGTCTACGGCAACCTGATGGTGAATGTGCAACCCACCAACGTGAAGCTGGCCGATCGGGCATCGCGCATCATCGCTACCATCACCGGGCTTGATGCCTCAGCCGCCGCGCTGTTGCTCAAGCAGGCGGGGTCGGTGAAGACCGCCGTCGTGATGCATCGCCTGGGATTGAGCCGCAGCGAAGCCGAAGCGCGTTTAGCCGCGAAGCATGGGCGGCTCAGAGACGCCCTACAATAGCGGTAAAGCGGTCAGCATAAGGCGGTCAGCAATGGTGCGGTCAGCAATAAGACGGCCAGCGAAGGACGGCCTTTCGCTGAGGGTTTTACCGCTGACCGTTTCTTCGCTGACCGCTTCACCGCTGCATCTATGAAAGCTTCCAACTTCGAATTTCGCTTTCGCGTTTTGATCCTCGCGGGCCTCTATTGCCTGGGCTTCACGGCACCCTGGTTGTACTCCCGTACCGGCTACAGAATTGGCGTACCCGGAAGCACCGCGTGGCTCGGCCTCTCGACCTACCTTGCGCGCCTGCACTGGCTGCCGCTGGAGCAGGCGACGCTGGTCGTCACCGGCCTGGCGATCTTCTGCGCGTTCGCAGGCGCGGCGGTGCGCGTGTGGGGCACAGCGTATCTCGGCTCGTCCATCGTGCAGTCCGGCGCCATGCACGCCGGCGAGGTGATGGCCGCCGGTCCTTATAGGCACGTGCGGAACCCACTGTACATCGGGTCTCTGCTGTTCGCGCTCAGCGTGGCAATTCTGATGCCGCCCTCGGGAGCGCTGGTGTTTGTCGTGCTCACCGCAATCTTCTACTTCCGGCTCATTCTCGGTGAAGAAGCATTCCTGACCAACCAGCTCGGCCCCGCTTATCTCGATTACTGCAAGCGCGTTCCGCGCCTGGTGCCGAGCCTGCGCCCGCGCATCCCCGCTCCGCCGACGAACCTACAAGTTCTGCAGTCGCTGATGAGCGAAGTTCTCCCCGTCGGCTACGCCCTGTGCTTTGCGGTGCTGGCACGGCGTTACGAGCCGGGTCTGTTGGTACAGTGCCTGCTGGTCTGCTTCGGCCTCTCGCTGGTGGCTCATGCGCTGCTGCCCAAAGCGCCGGCCGCTGCAAAATAGCTTTCCCAATTCCGAATCCGCTCCGCATCGTCTACGATGGAGCGGACCTGATGCGGTCCCTGGAGCGAACACACCTGGATGGGGCCTAATCCGTTTCTCGGCATCGTATTTCACTGGCTGGGCGGGCTCGCCTCCGCCAGTTGCTATCTGCCGTTCCGGAAAATTCGCCACTGGTCCTGGGAAGTCTATTGGCTGCTGCAGGGAGCGTTTGCGTGGCTGGTCGCCCCTGCGCTGGTGGGCCTGGTGCTGGTCCCCGCAGCCTTCGCCATCCTGCGCGTCGCGCCGCATCAGAGCATCGGCTACGCCTACATGTGGGGATTTCTCTGGGGCTTCGGGGGGCTGACTTTTGGTCTTTCGGTGCGCTACCTCGGCATCGCGCTCGGATACGCCATTGCGCTCGGCCTATGCACGGTGTTCGGCACGCTGATGCCGCCGATTTTTAAGGGAGAGTTCCACGCCATCGTTACGGAGACCTCCGGCCAGGTGATTCTGCTGGGCCTGGGCGTCTGCGTGGCGGGCATTGTTTTCAGCGCTGCGGCCGGACTCTCTCGCGAACGCGAAATTTCCGATCAGGATAAGAAAAAAGTCATTGAGGAACTCAGCTTCGTCAAGGGTGTGCTGGTCGCAGTTTTTGCCGGCATCATGAGCGCGTGCTTCGCCTATGGGCTCGCCGCCGGAAAGCCGATCGCGCAGCTTTCCGCGCAATGGCTGCTGGTCCACCATCGCGCCGACCTCTGGCAAAACTTGCCCGTGCTGATCGTGGTGCTGTGGGGCGGATTCACCAGCAATTTTCTGTGGTGCGCGTGGCTGTTGGTCAAGAACCGCTCGGCGAAGCAGTATTTTGAGGGATCGAAACACGGCGCGACACCCGCCGCGAACTATCTGCTCAGCGCCGTCGCGGGCACGCTTTGGTATTTGCAGTTTTTCTTCTACAGCATGGGCCAAACCAAAATGGGGAAGTACGACTTCTCCAGTTGGACGCTGCACATGGCCAGCATCATTATTTTTTCAACGCTGTGGGGCATTATGCTGCACGAGTGGCGTGGCACGAGCCGGCGCACGCGCGTGCTGGTCGGGGTGGGATTGTTCCTGCTGGTCGGCTCCACGCTGGTGGTGGGCTACGGCAATTACCTGAAGGCGCAGGAAACTGTCACCGTCGCGCTGCCGCGGTAGCGTCTACGAAGTCTGGCCGGGTGCAGGTGCATCTCCCTTCTCGGGATCCGAGTCGGCCGTGTGCCCGTATTTTGCCCACAACAGGCAAACCAGGAAGGTGACCCCAAGAAACAGAATGGCGCCGACAGTGCTGGGTGTGTCTTCCATTGTTGATGGCTCTTTAAGAAAGAATGCCGGGAAGCCTTCTCGCGTTGTCCGCCTGGTCTGCATTGGCATGCGGCGTCTGACGCGAGGAAGTCGCCGAGGTATCCTCCGCAGCCATAATGCGCATCTATTCTCCGCGTCGGAGAGACATGCCATGAAACGCTGCTCGATGTTGTTCGCATGGGCCTTGTTGTTTGTCTTCTTCACCTTCACGGCGCGAGCGCAGGAACTCGACGCCGTTGGAGGTCGATCCGTGAATGTGTTCGCGGAGTTTTCCACCGCCAACCTTGCTCAGGGAGACGGTTTCATATGGGGAGGCAGCGCGGGAGGCTACCTGCAGGGCCATATGCTGGGCTGGGTACTGCGCGGTACCGCGGAGCCCAGCGGCGACACGCTGCATTTTTACAATGCCGTCATCGGCCCGCGGATTGCTATCGATGTGCCAATTGTGAAGCCGTTCATTGAAGCCGCCGGGGGTGTGGGCCACAGTAACTATGTGAATGGAACCGGAATTTCCGGCGGCTCATGGGGTGCGGCCTGGCAAATCGACGCGGGTATCGAGCACGGGCTATTGCCGAGGCTGCGCTGGCGCGTAGTCGAGGTTGGCTACGGGCACATCTACGCCGGACCCGGCGTCTCGCCCACCGTGATCAGCACAGGACTTTCGCTGCACGTCTTCTAGTCTCTGATATAGCGGTCGCGGTAAACGACGCGGTGGCCGCCTCCGCCCCACGCTCCCAGAAGCGCCAGCACGTGGATCAGGAACCACAGGCTCAGCCCCTGGTCGGAGTAGATCCAGATCAGGATGAGCACGCGCGGCACCAGCAGCCACAAGACAATGGGGATGATCCCTACCACCGCCGGAATGTGGTGCAGCATGCTGTGCTGCAGCCAGGCGACAAAAATGCACAGCCGCGGCAGGAATAGCGACAGCACCAGGAACCAGAGTGGAAGTCCATGTGGGTCGAAATTGAGGTGCAGCGTCATAAGCGGCCTTTCGTTGCGGTGCAGCGTGTCAATTATGCCATCGTGAGCGATTTCTAGCTGTGCAACTCGATCGACGCCAGCACCTTGCGCGCCGTTTCCACAGTCTGGCGGATGTCCTCATCGGTGTGCGCGAAGCTTAGAAACGCCGCTTCATATTGTGAGGGCGGCAGCCACACACCAGCTTCCAGCATAGCGTGGTGGAACGCGGCAAAACGCTTCAAATCCGATCGCGCTGCGCTCGCGAAATCCGTTACCGCGCCGCTATTGAAGAACCAGGTGAACATGGCTCCCACGCGATTCGTGGTGACGGAAACGCCAGCACCATCAGCGGCAAGAGCCACGCCGTTGGCCAGGTCAGCGCTCATCCGCTCAAGGCTGGCGTAGACCCGCTTGCGGTTCTCCTTCAGGTAGCTCAGCATGGCGATGCCCGCGGCCATTGCCAGCGGATTCCCGCTCAGCGTTCCCGCCTGATATACCGGGCCCAGCGGCGCCAGCTGATCCATAATCTCGGCGCGTCCGCCAAACGCCCCGCACGGCAAACCGCCGCCGAGAATTTTTCCCAGTGTGGTCAGGTCCGGGTGAATCAGGTAAAACTCCTGAGCGCCGCCAAACGCTACGCGAAAACCCGTCATGACCTCGTCGAAGATGAGCAGCGCATCGTGCTGCTTCGTGATCGACCGCAGGGATTCCAGATACTCCGGCGCGGGGGGGATGCACCCGGCGTTGCCGACCACCGGCTCCACAATCACGCAGGCAATCTCGTGCTCGGCGAACGCTGCCTCTACCGCGGCAACATCGTTGTAGGGCAGCGCCAGAGTAAAATGCGCGGCTTCATCCAGCACGCCGGCGGACCCGGGAATGCCGAACGTCGCCACGCCCGACCCGGCCTTCACGAGCAGCCCGTCCGCGTGGCCGTGATAGCAGCCTTCAAACTTGATGATGTACTTGCGCCCAGTAAAAGCCCGCGCCACGCGGATCGCCGACATGGTCGCTTCGGTTCCGGAACTCACAAAGCGCATTTTCTGCATTGACGGAAACGCCGCGGCCACGAGCTCGGCCAAATCGCCTTCTGCTTCGGTGGACGCGCCAAAGCTGGCGCTCCGCGCAGCGGCCTGCTGGATCGCCTCCACAACGGGCGGAAAGGCGTGCCCCAGAATCATCGGTCCCCAGGAACCGAAGTAGTCGATGTAGCGATTGCCGTCGGCGTCCCACAGGTACGCGCCCTCCGCGCGGGCCAGGAAGGGCGGCTCGCCGCCGACCGCGCCAAACGCGCGCACCGGGGAATTCACGCCGCCAGGGAAAAACTTCTCTGCGCGCTGCTGCAGTTCATGGGATCGCGTAAGGGTCCGAGCCATCATTCCCAGTATAGGTTGGCACGCCGTGTCACAACCTGGCGTCGGGTGACGAGGGTTATGGAGTAGAAGATACTGGAGAGGAAGCGCCCGAGAATTTACCCCCGCGCGCCTTCGCCAACGCCGTCCCGCCAGGTCGCATCCTATGGCAGTTCCGCTGTAGAATTCCCGGTCAACTCCAACCGCCTGAACTTCAAGGCCCACAAGATCAACTTCGAGGAAGGAAACCGAATCAACGATGTCGACCAGAACCAAAGTGCGTAAGGCAGTCTTCCCCGCGGCGGGGTTTGGCACCCGCTTCCTGCCTGCCACCAAAGCCATTCCCAAAGAAATGCTGGCGTTGGTGGATAAACCGATCATTCAATATGGCGTTGAAGAAGCGCTGGCCGCGGGCTGCGACCAGATTGTCATTGTCACGGGCCGCGGCAAGTCCGCCATTGAAGACCACTTCGATATCAGCTTCGAGCTTGAAGCGATGCTGGAGAGGCGCGGCAAGACCGATCTTCTGGCCACGAGCCGCCAGGTCTCCCAGATGGTTCAGCTTTCGTATGTTCGCCAAAAAGAGGCTATGGGGCTCGGCCATGCAGTCCTGATGGCGCGGGACCTTATCGGCGACGAACCCTTCGCCGTCATCCTGCCCGACGATGTTATCGACGCGAACCCGCCCTGCCTCAAGCAGATGATCGATGTGTTTGACGAGGTTCAGTCAACCATCCTTGCGACTCAGGTGATCGAAGGGCCCGCCATCTCGGCGTACGGCGTTCTTGACGGCACGCCTGACCCCAACAATCCGCGTCTCTTCAACGTGAGCGGCCTGGTGGAGAAGCCCAAGCCCGCTGAGGCGCCGTCGAAAAACGCCATCATCGGCCGGTACATCCTCACGCCGAAAATCTTCGACCTGCTGGAGCACACGCCGCTGGGCGCAGGCGGTGAACTGCAACTCACGGATGGCATCAAAGGCCTGCTGCAAACCGAGAAGGTCTACGGCTACAGTTTTGACGGAGTACGCCACGATGCCGGCGATAAATTCGGTATGTTGAAAGCCACGGTCGAATTCGCTTTGAAGCGCGACGACTTAGGCCCACAATTCCGCGACTATCTGAAGACGCTCAAGCTTTAACTGGATCGAAGCGGGCGGGTTAAGTCCCCGTTCGATTCGCCTAAGATGACCGCGCTCCGGCTCACAGGGAATGGTTGATCCGATTGGTTGCCGCAACCTTTCCATACCACCGCCCGGAATCCTTTACCGTGCGTTTCTGATCGCGGAAGTCTACATAAGTGAGGCCGTAGCGTTGGGTGTAGCCGTCGGCCCATTCGAAATTGTCGAGTAGGCTCCAGGCGTGAAAGGCGCGGACGTTGGCGCCATCCGCGATCGCGCGGGCCAACTCTGCCAGTTCCTCACGGAAGAAGGCGGTGCGCCGCGTGTCGGGAACGCGTCCGCCCTCCTTCTCGTAGGGAGCATCGAGGTAGCCGCAACCGCTTTCGGTGATCTCAATGATGGGATGGTTGTATTCGCGTGAGATCTGCATGACGAGGTCGTAGATTCCGCGCGGCCATACCTCAAGGCCGCCATCGGTTATCGGCCCCTCGGTCGGCATGAGCCCAATGGCCTGGGTGTAGCGGTCCGCGCCGCCGGCGGTGTCTTCTGTCTCGGTGGCGAGACCACCGCCGCTGCCGGGATGAAAAGCGCTGCTGGCATCGGAAACGATGCGGCGCGTGTAGTAGTGGAAGCCGATCCAGTCGAGTGGCGCTTTCATGATCTGATCATCGCCAGGCCGGAATCCCATCGCGTCGTAGGGTATCTCGCCGACAAAGGCTTGCGGGTATTTGCCGTGCATCGCACTCTCAAGAAAATAGACATTATGCATTGCGTGGTAGCGGGCTGTGGCTGCACGATCCTGCTCGCTGCCGGTTTTGGGATACGCAGGAGCCATGCCGTAGGCGCTACCGACAGTGGCCTTTGAAGATGCGGCTTTGATCGACCGGAAGGCCTCGCCGTGGGCGAGATTGACGGTATGCGCGGCCTTGAGAAAGTCGTTGTAGTTTGCGCGGCAGGGAGGGAAAACGCCGACGCCATAACCGAGATTCGTGAACGACCAGGGCATGTTGAAGGGCGCCCAAACGGTGATACGGTCTCCGAGATTCTTTGCAAGGATTCCTGCGTAATCAGCGAAATATCCGGCAAGGTCACGGTTGGGCCAGCCGCCGCGATCTTCCAGCACCTGGGGCAGGTCCCAGTGGTACAGCGTGCAGAAGGGGCGGATGCCCGCTTCGAGCAGAGCGTCAACGAGTCGTCTGTAGTGATCGAGACCTTTTTGATTGGCCGCTCCGATGCCGGTGGGCTGGATGCGCGGCCACGAGATTGAGAATCGGTAACTCTTTTGGTTGAGGCTCTTCAGAATGGCGATGTCCTGGGGGTAGAGATGGTACTGATCGCAGGCCACGTCGCCAGTTGCGCCACCTCTCACTTTGCCAACGGTGTGTGCGAATCGGTCCCAGATGGATTCGCCTTTCCCGTCCTCGTTCCACGCGCCTTCTACCTGGTAGGAGGCTGTCGCCATCCCCCAGAGGAATCCGCCAGGAAAGCGTGCCTCGCTGAACTCTGAGTTAGGCACTGTATCAGGAGTTTGTCGTGGATCAGACAATGCAGCCGACCCGAGTGCATGGCCACCGAGAAGAGAGCCGCCCGCGGCGACGAGGGACCTGTTCAAAAACTGGCGACGATCCACTATGACACCTTCCATCCGGTGTGCAGACTGCGTCCAGCATATTGCTTGCGTCCATGCCATTTCACTTGAGCAAGCAATCGCCTATAAATTTTAGCCGCAGTGCTGGGCACTTTCGTCGGGTGGCAACGGGGCTTCCTCAGAAATCCTGGGGGCTTTTTGTCTTCGTGATGATGGGAGGGCCTTATTCCCTGCAGTCGAGCGACGCCTGCGGAAGGGGCTCATTTCTGACGCGATGCACCTGCATCGGATCGCAGTGGTGGGCCAACTCGCGGAGGCGCAATTTCGCTTCGTCAGGTTCCGTGGCCACTGTTGCAAAACAGATGGGGCAGATGGAATCGTGGCTGCCATCCTCGTTATGTCTGTGGGGAAAAGTAACCCCGAACGTTCGACGCATCGCGCACCCTCGTTATCGATAAGTACCTAAACCCTGGGTGGCAGCGTATGTTGCCGTCATACAACTGCTCAGTTGTTGTGGAAAAATCCAGGTTCCAACTAACGCTGTTTGTTTTCAATAGCTTGAGGAAAACGGGAGGAAAAAGACGAAATCCCGCCGTGGCTCGATTTGTCATCCGATAACGCAGGGCGTATCGTCAAAAGTTGGGTTCGGGCGGCATCCTCCGCATCAGGGAGGAACCGCACTGGAGACAACATGAGCATTCCGCATTTCCGCAGCACCGATGCGTCGTCCAATGCGCCGGTTCCGGTCACCTTCCAGCAACTACAGCAGAAAAAGCAAACGGGCCAGCCCATCACTGCGCTCACCGCCTACGACTACGCCACTGCGCGACTGGTCGACGAGGCAGGCATTGACCTGATCCTTGTGGGCGACTCGCTTGCGATGGTCGTGATGGGCTACGACAGCACGCTGCCGGTCACGGTCGACGAAATGCTGCACCATACGCGGGCCGTTCGCAGGGCCGTCCGCCGCGCCATCGTTGCCGCTGACATGCCGTATGGCTCGTACCAACTGAGCGTCGCAGAAGGCGTCGCCAACGCAATCCGTTTTGTCAAAGAAGCGGGGGCACAGGCCGTCAAAGTCGAGGGCGGGGCGAACCGCGGTGAGTTGGTGGAGCGTCTCACTGCTGCCGAAATCAACGTCATCGGCCATCTCGGTCTTACACCGCAGTCCGTCCACCGCATGGGCGGCTACAAGGTCCAGGGCAAATCCGCCGCAGCCATCGGCGAGCTGCTGCATGACGCGCACACGCTCGAATCCGCGGGAGCGGCCATGATCGTTCTCGAAGGCATGCCGCGGGAAGTAGCTGCGCGGATCACCGCGGAAATCGGCATTCCTACGATCGGTATCGGCGCGGGCCCGGAATGCGACGGACAGATTCTCGTCTTCCACGATCTGGTGAACCTGAGCTTTTCGCCGCCGGCAAAATTTGCGCGCCAGTACGGCGACGCCGCCGGGCTCTTCCGCGATGCAATTGAAAGCTACCGGCACGACGTGGAAGACCGCGCCTTTCCCAGCGACAGCGAAAGCTATCACCTGCCCAAAGAAGCCGCCGCCGCGCTGGAGATTCCTGCACCGCGCCACGCCTGATGCAAATTGTTTCCACCATTGCCGAGACGCGCGCGGCGCTTGCAGCACTGCGTAAAGAGCGAGCCTGCATTGGCCTGGCGCCGACCATGGGCGCGCTGCACGCGGGCCATCTGTCGCTGGTGAACGCGGCGCGGAGCAGCTGCGATGCGGTCGTCGCCACCATTTTCGTCAACCCTACGCAATTTGGTCCGAACGAGGACTTTAGCCAGTATCCACGGACCTTTGAAGCGGATTGCGAGGCGCTGCGCGCAGCCGGCGTCGACCTGCTCTTCGCGCCGTCGGTCGACGAAATGTATCCCGCGGACGCGACCACGATCGTCGAGGTGGAGAAGATTGCCGATCGCCTCGATGGCGTTTCGCGGCCAGGTCATTTTCGCGGCGTAGCGACCGTGGTGGCAAAGTTGTTCCACATCACCGCGCCTGACAAGGCCTTCTTTGGGCAAAAGGATGCAGCGCAGGTTGCCAACCTGCGGCGCATGGTGCGCGATCTCAATTTCCCCGTGGAGATTGTGGTGTGCCCCATCGTTCGCGAACCGGATGGGCTGGCGATGAGCTCGCGCAATCGCTATCTTTTGCCGGATGAGCGCCAGCACGCGATCGTGCTTTACCGGACGCTGCGCCGGATCGAGGAGCGGATCACATCGGGGCTCATCGATTCCGCGGAGTTGATCGACGTCGGCTTCGCAGTCCTCGCGGAGGAGCCTGAGGCGCGTCTGGATTACCTGAAAATAGTTGATCCCGACACGCTCGAGGATGTAGCTGACGTGAGCGCGGGTGCGCTGATCGCCGTAGCCGCATGGATCGGCACCACGCGGCTCATCGACAATGTGCTGATCGCTCGGCGCTGAAATTACTGCGCGGGCGCAGCGCCCTGCTGGGGCGGAGCGTGATGTTCTTCCGGCGGCGGAGCAAAATGCTCCGGCATCTCATGACCGCAATGGCAAGTTCCGCACTGTACGTGCTTGTCTTCCGGCATCGCGTCCGGGTCCTTCACCTGGCTCATGTACGTCTCGTTGATGGTCTGGGTCATCTGGATCATCGTCCGCGCAATCGCCTTGTCGGGCTTGGCGTCGGAAGCGAAATCCAGGTGGCGTCCACCCTGCGGGCTCGGCGCATGGCAGAATTTGCACTCCACGCCGAGTGCACCGGCGTAGCCGCGCATGATCTTGACCAGTTCTTCAGGCGCAATGTCTTTCGGGAGAACTTTCAGGTTCGTCGGCTTGGGCAGCGGCCGGCGCTGACGAGCAGCCGGCTGACTCTGGCCGGTCGAAGGCGCAGCGTCCTGACTCAACAGGGGATGTGTAGAGAGGGCGAGGGCGAAGACTGCTGCAGCGAACAACCGGCTCTGCATCGTTTATTATTCCTGGGGGCTGAAAGTCGACAGCGGCGAATCCTGGGTTCATCTTACACAAGCGCGGAAAAGCTTTGCATCGTGCTGTAGGTGGATGAAGAAACGTTCATCGGGAGACAAAGCGATTGCCAGAAAGCGCGAAGCGCAGCGGCCAATCTGCCGCTTTCCGGATGCCTATGCGCGGGGACGCGTCGATTGCGTCCGCTATAAAACCGTCGTCTTCGATGCGCAACTCGGAGCGGGGGCGCGTCAGATCCATTCCGTTGTGCAGGGGGCGCGTGATG
>Ga0307478_10003529_pt1 | contig 11578 bp, 9 predicted proteins | sample atmos_gasesECM4C_2_FD_203713 | JGI IMG/M metagenome (GOLD analysis project Ga0307478, IMG submission 203713) | Hardwood forest soil microbial communities from Morgan-Monroe State Forest, Indiana, United States - atmos_gasesECM4C_05 | ecosystem: Environmental > Terrestrial > Soil > Temperate...
CGACTATGGATCTGTGCCGCCGGAGGAGCGCAACATCCTTCGCCTAATCTTCCTCGACCCACGGGTCCGCGCGTCGCACTACGATTGGGGCAGCGTGGCGCGGTTCGTGGTGAGCGCGTTTCGGATCGACGCGGCGCGGGCGGGCGCCGCGGCCGAGGCGGCGCCGCTTGTGGACGAACTCTGCCGGCTCAGTCCGGAGTTCGAAGCGATGTGGCGGGCCAACGACACCCCCGGCCACGCCGAGGCCGTCAAACACATCCGACACCCGATTCTCGGCCCGATCGCCTTCGAATTTTCGGTCTTCGCGGTCGACGGCCGGCCGGATCTGAGCCTGCTGATCTACAATCCCGCGACGGCGGCGGATGCCGAAAAGATCAGCTCGATGGTCCGTTCTGCGTCGGATGGAGCGCCCGCTTAGCGTTCACATCCCCTCGCCCTGGATGGGTGAGGTGGCCCGAAGGCCGGAGCGGGTGGCCGAGAACCCCGCCCCGGACGGCTTCGCCGCTCGAAACATGCCTGAACTTCATCGAACGCAGAACCGTGATCGGGCCTGCGCTTAGCGTCAGGCCAACGCCGGAACTCGATCGCCCATCACCTGCTCGAAGTTCTTCGAATAGAAGAGGTCGCGATCGGCGTCGGTCAGTTCGGTGAATGTACGCTCGAAGCGGCCAATAGGATCGTTGGTGCCCTCCGGGTGCGGATAGTCGCTCGAGAACATGTAGAGGTCTGCGCCGGAGTCCTGGATCAGGTAGCCGGCATCCTCGCCCGGGAATGGGGTGAACTTGATGTGCCGGCGGATTATCTCCGAGGGCTTGGCCGACAGCGCCTGCAAGTAAGGGTCGGTGCGCCCGAAGCTGCGAGCGCCCATGTCCATCTGGCGCAGGAACCCTGGCACCCAATAGGCGCCGTATTCGATCACGCCGCCGCGCAACTGGGGCAACCGGTCGAACAGGCCGTCGTAGACCAGCGCCGCCAGGAACATCTCCGCCGAGTGGGGCAGCACCACATAGTCCTTGAACCGCAGATTCTCGCCGCCGCCATGCAGGTCCGGGGCCCGCGGCTTGCCGTTGTTGACGTAGGCCTGCGGCAGGACCCGCGAGCCGGCGCCGATGTGCAGCACGAAGGGTGTCCGCGTCTCCTCCAGCAGCGACCAGAATGGGTCGAGATCGGGGTGGCCCGGCGACTTGTCGCCAGCGGGGGTCGACGGGACCTGGATCGCCGAAACGCCGAGGCGAATGGCTTCCTGAGCCTCCTCGAGCGCGCGGCCGGGATTGTCGAGGGGCACATAGCCGACGCCGAGCAGGCGCGGGTCGGCGCAGAAATGCGCCATGGCCCGGTTCGCGGCCCGGGCGCCGGCGTAGAGCGTGTTCTCGTCGCTCGAGGTGCGGAACGGCGCCAGGGCGGAGGTTGGGAACACCAGCTGGCTGGAGAAGCCCAGTTCCTCGATCGCGCGGATCCGCTCGACCGGATCGGCGGCGCCATAGGCGAAGCGTCCCTTGGGGCCAGCGATCAGGCCTTCAAGCACCTTGTCCGGCGCAGGCCTCGCGGACGGACCAGCGGACGGATTGTTTGCGGGTGCGCGACGCAGCAGCCGCTCCTTCAGGCCCTCTTCGGCGAAGGGAACCAGCCAGTCGACCGGCTCCATCACGTGGCTGTCGGCGTCGTGGATCGTCCGTCCCGTCGCATAGGCCATCCTGGGATCTCCGTCTTACCTCGGACGGCAGGTTATCAAATTTGGCGGTCGCTTCCCAGTTTATGACGGCAGCTTTGTCCCTGCCCGGTCCTTGCGGTCGGCGACGGCATTTTGCCAATTGCCCAAGCCAATTCCTTAGGGAGAGCAGTCCGAGCGCGTAGCTCTGCGCCCGCCGCAGGCTTCGCTCACTTTCCAGCGTCAGAGGAAGATCATCAAATGCGGCCTTCCGATCGAACAGGTCGTCAGCCCTTCAAGGCTTCGATTTCTTATTGAACCGGGCCAGCTCCCGGCTTTGTCGCGATCTGCGGGCCATTCCTCAATCTGTCTGCGAGCGGAACCTCAGTGCGCGGCTTCCCAGTTGGCGGCGGCGCGGGCCTCGACCTTCAGGGGCACGGTGAAGGCCACCGCCGGCATAGCGGCATGCTCCATGACCTGGCAGGCCACGCGGCAGACCGCGTCGGCCTCGTCCTCGCGGGCCTCGAACACCAGCTCGTCGTGCACCTGGAGCAGCATCCGCGCTTTGAGGCCCGCGGCGGCCAGGGCCCCGGGCATCCGGATCATCGCCCGGCGCATGACGTCGGCCGCCGCGCCCTGGATCGGGGCGTTGATGGCCGCGCGCTCGGCGAACTGGCGCTCGGCCACCGACTTTGAGCGGATCATGGGGATGTTGACCTTGCGCCCGAACACGGTGGTGACGAAGCCGTGCTCGCGCACCCGGGCGCGGGCGGCGTCCATATAGGCGCGGATGCCGGGGAAGCGCTCGAAATAGGTGCGGATATAGGCCCCGGCCTCGTCCTGGGGGATGCCGAGCTGGTTGGCGAGGCCGAAGGCCGAGATGCCGTAGACGATGCCAAAATTGATCGCCTTGGCCCGCCGGCGGGTCTCACCCGGCATGCCCTCGATCGGAACGCCAAACATCTCCGAAGCGGTCATGGCGTGGATATCGAGGCCATCTTTGAACGCGCGCTTGAGCTGGGGGATGTCGCCGATATGGGCCAGTAGCCGCAGCTCGATCTGGCTGTAGTCGGCGCTGACCAGCAGATGGCCCGGCTCGGCGATGAAGGCGGTGCGGATCTTGCGCCCCTCCTCGGTGCGGATGGGGATGTTCTGCAGATTGGGATCCATCGACGACAGCCGCCCGGTGGTGGTGGAGGCGAGCGCGAAGGAGGTGTGCACCCTCTGAGTGCGGTCGCTGACCGCCAGCGCCAGCGCATCGGTGTAGGTGCCCTTGAGCTTGGCCAGCTGGCGCCAGTCGAGCAGCACGCGCGGCAGGACGTGGCCCTGGGCGGCGAGATCCTCGAGCACGCCCGCGTCGGTGCTCCACACCCCGGTGGCGGTCTTCCTGCCGCCGGCGTGGCCCAGTTCGCTGAACAGCACGTCGCCGATCTGCTTGGGGCTGCCGAGGTTGAACGGCCGGCCAGCCAGGTCCTGGGCCTGGGCTTCCAGGTCGGCCATGCGCAGGGAGAATTCGTGCGACAGCCGGCGCATGAGGTCCGGGTCGACGCGCACGCCGGCGCATTCCATGTCGGCCAGAACGTGCGGCATTGGCCGCTCCAGGGTCTCGTAGACCGTGAGCAGGCCCTCGTGCGGCAGCCGCGGGCGCAGCTTGCCGTAGAGCCGCAGGGTGACGTCGGCGTTCTCGGCGGCGTAACCGGTGGCGGCGGCCAGCTCGATATGGCGGAAGCTCTTCTGCGCCTTACCGGATCCGGCCAACTGCTTGAGGCTCATCCGCTGGTGGCCCAGCCACTGAGACGAGAGCTCATCCAGGCCGTGGCCGTGCAGGCCAGCCTCCAGCACATAGGAGATGAGCATGGTGTCGTCGATCGGCGTCACGCGCACGCCGTATCGGGACAGCACCGCCAGGTCATATTTGGCGTTGTGCGACACTTTGAGGATGGCCGGATCCTCGAGCATGGGCCTCAGACGCGCGACCGCGTCGGCGAGAGGGATCTGGGCCAGGTCCGCGCCTAGACTCAGGCCCTCAGCCTCCTCGTGGCCCAGGGGAATGTAACAGGCTTCTCCCGCCGCCACGGCCAGGGAGATACCGACCATGTCGGCGTTGGCCGAGGATATGGCGTCGGTCTCGGCGTTGAAGGCGAGCGTTCCAACCGCCCGGGCGCGGGCGATCCAGGCGTCGAGCGTCTCCAGATCGCGCACGCACGCGTAGGCGCCAAGATCGATGGGACCGGCCGGGGCCTCCACGGCGGGGGCCGTGGGCGTCGCGCCGGCATCGCCCAGCCGCCGGGCCAGGGTGCGAAACTCCATGGTCTCCAGGAAGGCGGCGAGGATCGCCGGATCGGGCAGGGCCACGGCCAGATCGTCCAGGGGCGCGGGCAACGGCGTGTCGCAATCCAGGGTGACCAGCTGGCGCGACAGGCGGATCTGGTCGGCGAAGTCGATCAAGGTCTGGCGGCGCTTGTCCTGCTTGATCTCGCCGGCGCGGGCCAGGACGCTTTCCAGGTCGCCGTATTCATTGATCAGCGCCGCAGCGGTCTTGATCCCGATGCCGGGAGCGCCGGGGATGTTGTCCACCGAGTCGCCGCATAGAGCCTGGACGTCAATCACCTTTTCCGGCGGGACGCCGAACTTCTCCATCACCTCGGCCCGGCCGAGGCGCAGGTTCTTCATGGTGTCGAGCATGCTGACCCGATCGCCGACCAGCTGCATGAGGTCCTTGTCCGAGGAGACGATCACCACCTCGCCCCCCAGGTCGCGGGCGGTGCAGCAATAGGCGGCGATGATGTCGTCGGCTTCGTATCCGGGGACCTCAAGGCACGACACGCCGAACGCCCGGGTCGCCTCGCGCACCAGGGCGAACTGCGGCACTAGGTCCTCGGGCGGCGGCGGCCGATGCGCCTTATAGTCGGCGTAGAGTTGGTTGCGGAACGTGCTCTCCGAATGATCGAACACCACCGCCAGATGGGTCGGCGCGTCGGGAGACGCCTTCATATCGAGCAGCAGCTTCCACAGCATGTTGCAGAAGCCCTGGACCGCGCCCACCGGCAGGCCGTCAGACTTGCGCGTCAGCGGGGGGAGCGCATGATAGGCGCGGAAGATGAATCCCGACCCATCCACCAGATAGAGGCGAATGGCGGGGCCGTCTTCGGTGAGCGCACGGGGCGTATCGACGGGGGCGGCTTCGGCGAGCGTTTCGGACATGAGGAGCCCAAGATAGGGCGCGCGGGACGCGAGGTCACGCGCCGGCTGAGACTTGAGTGACCGTCGCCGGGGCTGGCGGCGTATTGGGGTTGAAGGGGTGGCGAAATGTTCGCGCTGATGTTGGCCGCGGCGGCGCTGGCCGCCTCGACGCCCGGTGACGTTCAAGGGCCCGCCATCAATGTGCTCGACGCGCCGACAGAGGCGCCGAGGTTCGTCGAGCGCCCCTCAGCGTCGGACCTGGCCGGCGCCTATCCTCGCGGCGCCGCCTCGGTCGGAATGGGCGGCAAAGCCACGCTCCGCTGTCAGGTGGCCAAAGGGGGGCGCCTTGACGCCTGCCGGGTGGAGAGAGAGACGCCCGCTGGGGCCGGATTTGGCGGCGCGGCTCTCAGCATGGCGAAGTTCTACCGCGTCGATCCCGAGAGCGAGGCGTCCTTGCGCGGCGACCTGGAGCTGCCGATCGGCTTCGCCACGGCGATCGACGAAGACCACCTGGCGGTGGCCGGTCCATGGCTGGCCGCGCCCAGCTTTGCCGACGTCGCGGCGGCCTATCCCGACATCGGCGGCGGCGTGGCCGGACAGGCGGTCCTGCGCTGTGCGCTCGAACCCGACGGAAGTGTGAGGGCGTGCAAGACCCTGTATCTGAAGCCGACCGACCGGGATTTCGACAAGGCCGCCGAGAAGCTCACCCACCTATTCCGCATGCAGGTCAGCCCTGTGCTGGTGAAGAGCCACCAGCCGATGTCAGCCAATGTGGTGATGAGCCTGGCGGCGCCGTTTGGCGACGACGCCAGGGCCAGGCGGATCTCTGCGCCGGTCTGGCTGACCAGTCTCGATCCGGCCCTTCTGATGCAGCTCTACCCACCGGTCGCCGGCCAGAAGGGTGTCCACGCCGGTGTCGGGGCCGCCGACTGCACCGTGGCGGCTGACGGGTCGCTGACGGCGTGCCATGCCTTCGGCGCCGGCGACCCGCCAGGACTTGGCTTCTCGGAATCGGCGGCCAAGGCGGCGACCTCGCTGCGCATGAGCCCGTGGACCGACGCCGGCGGACCGGTGGACGGGGCGCAGGTGCGCATTCCGATCCGCTTCACCCAGCCGACGGTGAGGTACGCCGGACAGTGATTCCCTGCGCTAACCGGGTGCGCGCGCCCTCGCTGGAGCGGCGTGCGCCGTCCCGTGGATGTGGTTGAAGCCGGGCGCCGGTGACGAACGGAAGTGGGTTGCCTGACCCGGGCGGAAACCGCTGGTGGGCGAGGTCCTGTAGTAAAAGGCGCCGGTCCTCCAATAACCGTCGTAGATCGGGCCGTAATAGCCATCGTAATAGGTGTCGAACTCCAGGTCGGCGGCCGGTCCATAGTAGTCGGTGTCATAGCCGTAGGCCGGAGCGTATTCCGGCCCGTAGCCGGAGCCGTAGTAGTCAGGGCCGTAGTAGCCGGGACCGTAGTAATCTTCACAGCCGGCCACCAGCGCCGCGCCGGCGCAGGCAATGAGAATATGTTGCAATCTCATGGCGGTATAACCTCCTTCGACGCTCACCCTCCTTGCCGGAATCAACGCCCAAGCCTGGCAACGGATGCGGACGGCTGGTTGGCCTTCCCAGGCCATGCGCTGCAAAACCACTCCCATGGGGGAGAGGGAGGGCGATCCTCCCCTGCGAAGCTGGGAGGGGGACCACGAAGTGGCTGAGGACGGGGCCAGCGAAAGAGCGCTAGCGCGGCCGTCGCCCCCTCCCGGCTTTCGGCCGGCTCTCCCCGCTTCGCAGGGGGAGATTTGGATGGCTAATGCCCGCTCGGACCCTCGTAAACGCCTGGAGCCAAGCGTTCGTTTTCCGGCCGCTCATGACGCGTATCGAGGACGAAGCGGCGGTCGCAATAGCCGCACTCGACGAAGTCCGCTTCCCCCATCTCCAGCCATACCCGGGGATGGCCAAGAGTCCCGCCGACCCCTTCGCAGGCCACGCGCCGGGTTTTGACCATCACGGTCTCCGGGACACTGGGATCGGGATCCGCGACCATGGTCAGGCTTTCCAGTTGTCGGGGAGTTGGCGGCGGGTCATGCGAAGCCTAGGTAGGGTGCGCTTTCCGCCCCCGTCAACTGCCCTCCTCAACTGGCCCCTTCAATGACCCTACCTGACAACGCAGTCGAGGCGCGCGCCTTGACCAAGACCTATCCGGCCACCAAGACCACGCCCATGGTGACGGCGCTGAAGGGCGTCGACCTGACCATCCCGCGCGGCTCGATCTTCGGCCTGCTGGGCCCCAATGGGGCGGGGAAATCGACGTTCATCAACATCCTGGCCGGCATGACCAAGAAATCCAGCGGCCGGGTGGCGATCTGGGGCCGCGACATCGACGAGCGCCCGCGCGACGCGCGCGCCGCCATCGGGGTGGTGCCGCAGGAGATCGCCGCCGACCCGTTCTTCACCCCGCGCGAATCCCTGGAGGTGCAGGCGGGCCTGTACGGCGTGCCAGCGCGCGAGCGGCGCAGCCTGGAGATCCTCGCCGCCGTCGGCCTGGCCGACAAGGCCGACGCCTATGTGCGCCAGCTGTCGGGCGGCATGAAGCGAAGACTGATGGTAGCCAAGGCCATGGTGCACAACCCGCCGGTGCTAATCCTGGACGAGCCTACAGCCGGCGTGGACGTGGAGCTGCGCCGCCAGCTGTGGGCCTACGTGGTCGAGCTCAACCGGCAGGGCGTCACCATTGTGCTGACCACCCACTACCTCGAGGAGGCCGAGGAGCTGTGCGACACCATCGCCATCGTCAACCACGGCCTGGTGGTGGCGTGCGAACCCACCGCCCAGCTGCTGCGCCGGCTGGACAGCCGCACGGTGGTCGTGACGCCGGAGGCGCCGCTGGCCGCCCCACCCGCCTTGGCGCCGTTTGAGACGCGCCTGCGGGCCAATGGCGACCTGGCCGTGATCTTCAAGACCGCCACCTCCGGGGTCGAGGAGGTGATCGCGGCCGTGCGCGCCGCCGGCGTGCCGATCAAGGACCTCAGGACCGAGGAACCTGACCTGGAGGATGTCTTCGTCTCACTGACCTACGGCGCGGCCGCCTAGAGTGCGTTTCTCCATCCTGGTTGCGATTCTGGCTGTCGCCGGCGCGGCCCGCGCCAACGACACCGAGGCGGTGCTGGGCGCCGGGGGACTGACCTTCGCCAAGAGCGCGGCGCTGCGGATGGAAAGCGAGGACCTGCGGCTTTCACGCCGCGAGGTTCGCATCGCCTACGTGTTCCGCAACCTCTCCGACCACGCGGTCACGACCCGGATCGCCTTTCCCCTGCCCGATGTCGATGTCGGCGACATGTCGGAGACGCCGCACCGCTTCCACCTCGCCGGCCGCGATGGCGGCATCGTCAACTTCCGCCTCATCGTCGATGGACGCGAGAGGATGGCGAGCCTGGAGGCGCGGGCGGTCAACACGGAGGGCCGGGATGTCACCGAATTGTTGCGGCGCTTTCGCATTCCCCTGATCGGCGCGCGCTCGGAGGATGAGGTCGCCCGCGCCTTGAACAGCCTGACGCCTGCGGCTGTGAAGACCCTGGCCGCCGCCGACGCGGTGTACGCCGACGAATGGAAGACCCCGGGAGACGTCAAACACCCGGCCTGGAGGGTGAGGGCCGCCTATCACTGGCTGCAGACCTTTCCCGCCCGGGGAGACGTGCGGATCGAGCATCGCTACCAGCCGGTGCTCGGCGGTCTACCGGCCGTGCCGCTCAAGGACGTCACGACCGCGAACCTGGCGAATGAGGGCGTGTGGCCGGACGAGAAGCGCGGCTGGTGCCTGACCCCGGCCGTGGTCCGCCAGGCGTCCGGCCCGAACACGAGACGACCGATGGCCATCGCCTGGCTGGAATATGTGCTACGCACCGGGGCCAACTGGGTCGGGCCGATCGGCCATTTCCGCCTGGAGATCGCCGCCGATCCCAGCGGTGTGGTCTCCACCTGCCCCGTTCCGGGCCTGGACCTGCAGCGCCGCGGCGCCTCTCTCACCGCAGAGCGCGCCAATTTCACCCCGACGTCCGATATCGCCGTGCTGTTCCTGTCCCGCGGAATGGTGCGGTGAGTCTCACGCGCCTCAAGTCAAATCGGTGAATGGATTGAAGGCCACCTCCCAGAGGTAGCCGTCAGGATCGGCGAAATAGCCGGAGTAACCTCCCCAGAATACGTCCTGCGGCGCCTTGACCGGCGTCGCGCCCATCGAAACCGCGCGGGCGAACACCGCGTCGGCCTCGGCGGTTGACTTCACATTGTGCGCCAGCGTGACGCCGGAGAATCCGTGGCCGTCGTCCGGGACGGTTGCATCCTCGGCGAGCTTGTCGCGAGGATAGAGCGAGAGCCAGCTTCCCTCGAGCGGGAACATGACGTGGTCTTCCCCCTCCTGGTGGTTGTGCACAGGAAAGCCGAGCCCGTCACGGTAGAAGGCGAGTGATTTGGCGAAATCACGCACGCCCAGGCTGACGAGGCTGATTTTCGGTTTCATTGCGGTTCACGCCCCCTTGCGGAAATAGTCGTGGATGCGCTGGGCCAGGGGAACGCTGACCCCGTCGACCTTGGCCAGATCCTCCACCGAGGCCCGGCTGACGCCCCGCGCCGAGCCGAAGGCGTGCAGCAGGGCCTTCTTGCGCCCCGGCCCCACGCCTTCGATCTCGTCGAGCGGGTTGCGCCGCATCTCGCCGGCGCGCCGGGTGCGGTGGGCCCCGATGGCAAAGCGGTGCGCCTCGTCGCGCAGGCGCTGGAGGTAATAGAGCACCGGGCTTTTGGGCTCGAGCATGAAGGGCGCCTTGCCGGGCAGGAAGAACCGCTCCAGCCCCGCGTCCCGGTCCGGACCCTTGGCGACGCCGACCACGGTGATGTCGTCGACCCCTAGATCGGCCATTACCTCCCGCGCCGCGTCGAGTTGGCCCGCGCCGCCGTCCACGAGCACCAGATCGGGCCGGGGCGGATTGACCTCCGCCTCCTCCTCCCTGACCAGGCGACTGAAGCGTCGGCGCAAAACCTCCTTCATCATTCCATAGTCATCGCCGGGGGTTAGTTCGGAATTCTTGATGTTGAACTTGCGGTACTGGCTCTTCTGAAACCCCTCGGGCCCGGCGACGATCATGCCGCCCACGGCATTGGTGCCCATGATATGCGAGTTGTCATAGACCTCGATACGCTCGGGCGTCGCTTCCAGGCCGAAGGCTTCGCACACCCCGGTCAGGAGCCGCGACTGGGCCGAGCCCTCGGCTAGCTTGCGGCCCAGGGCCTCGCGGGCGTTGGCCAGGGCATGATCGATCAGCGCGCGCTTCTCACCGCGCCGGGGGGTGGAGATCTCCACCTTGCGGCCGGCCTTGAGGCAAAAGGCTTCCGCGATGAGCGCGGCTTCGGCCGGCGGGTGACTGGTGAGGATCAGGCGCGGGACCGGCCGCGCCTCATAGAACTGGCCCAGGAAGGCGGCCATGATCTCCGCTTCGGCGTCGGTCCGGTCGATGCGAGGGAAGTAGGCGTGGTTGCCCCAGTTCTGGCCGGCGCGAAAGAAGAACACCTGGACGCAGGCCGCCCCGCCTTCGGCGTGCAGGGCGAACACGTCCGCCTCGCTCACCGTCTCGGGATTGACCTGGGTCTCCTGGGCCACCGACGACAGGGCCCGGATGCGGTCGCGCAGGCGCGCGGCCTGTTCAAACTCCAGGGCATCGGAGGCGGCCTGCATCTCCGCGCCCATGCGCGCCATCACCGAGCGGCTCTTGCCGGTGAGGAAAGCCTCGGCCTCGGCCACCAGGACCTGATAGTCCTCGAGCGAGATCAGGCCCGTGCAGGGGGCCGAGCAGCGCCGGATCTGGTGCAGCAGGCATGGCCGCGTACGCGTCTCGTAGACATTGTCCGAGCACGAGCGCAGCAGGAACGCCTTCTGCAGGGTGTTGAGGGTGCGGTTGACCGCCCAGGCGCTGGCGAACGGGCCGAAATAGTCGCCCTTTATGGAGTGGGCGCCGCGGTGCTTCTTCAGTTGCGCGGCCGGGTGCTCGCGGCGGATGACGATCTCGGGAAAGCTCTTGTCGTCGCGAAGAAGAACATTGAAACGCGGCTTCAACTGCTTGATCAGATTGATCTCCAGCAGCAGAGCGTCGGTCTCGGTACGGGTGCTGGTGAACTCCATGGCTTGGGTCAGTTCGACCATCAGGGCTATGCGCTGGGTATGGAAGCGGCCCTGGGCGTATTGGATGACGCGCTTCTTCAGGGAACGGGCCTTGCCGACGTACAGGGCCTCGCCGCCCTCGCCGAACATGCGGTAGACGCCGGGCGTGTTCGGCAGACGCCGCACTTCGTCCTTGATCAGTGCCGCGCCGCTGAGGGGTGTCTCGTCAGACATACTGCCAATATAGGCCGCAGGCGCGCTTTAGATCACCTCTCCCGGTGGATCGCGCCGCTCGGCCCGGAGAGCTAAGGCCAAGCCCGCTCACCCCCCCGCGAAAGCGAGACCCGGTAGTGTCCGCCCTGACAACGTTGCGAGCCTATCGGCGCGCTCAGATAACAGAAAGAGCCTAGCTCCCCGCTCTCGCGCGGATGAGCGGATACTGGGTTCAGGCTTGGCGGGCTTCAGCCACCAGACGTTCCATGGCCGCCAGATAGGCGATGAAGGCCTCGCGGCCGGTCGGTGTCAGGCGCACCTGGTCAAGGACTTGCGATCGACGAAACTCTTGGCGATGGCGACATGGCCGACCTCTTCCAGCTTGCGCAGATGGACCGAG